>Ga0137457_1000173_pt1 | contig 16721 bp, 14 predicted proteins | sample EasRivERMGT630_2_FD_102321 | JGI IMG/M metagenome (GOLD analysis project Ga0137457, IMG submission 102321) | Soil microbial communities from meander-bound floodplain in the East River, Colorado, USA - East River MetaG ERMGT630_2 | ecosystem: Environmental > Terrestrial > Soil > Floodplain ...
GACTTCGCTGCCGGGCAGGATCGCGATCGGCGTGCCGTCGGCGGGCGGCGTGCACTCCGGTTCGAAGAGGAGCGCGTGCGCTCGGCGAGGCGCGTCGCTCCGGTCGGCCTGGAACGGCTCCACCCAGCCCGTGCGGCCGTCGCGCTCGCCGTGCCAGCGTCCCGCGATCGGGCGGATCCGGAGCTCACGCGCCTCGACCGAGGTCAGCGCGGGCCCGGCCGGAGGAGGCGCGTCGACGAGGCACGCGCGAGCGAACGCCAGGACGAGCACCAACGCCGTCCACGCGGGCGCGGATCCGCGCCGGACGAGATGGAAGGCGGCCAGCGCGAGCCCCAAGACTGCCGCGCTGGCCGCCAGCCCGGCGCCCTCGCTGGCCGTCAGCCCGAGGTGGGTTCCCGCACCCAGGGTTCCTGCCAGCCAGACGAGCGGGCGCGCGGGCCGCGACGTGTCCGATGTTTCCAACGCGCCTCGGACCGAGGCGCACGTGCGCGGGTGTCGGACCATTCGCGACGTTTCGCTCGCGGCCACATGAGTCGGGCTAGAATCCGCTCCCTGTTGGCGACCCACGTGCTCCTGCCCGGGACCTTCGACCCCCCGACAGTGGGGCACCTCGATCTGGTCGAGCGCGCCGCGCGGCTCTTCGCTCGCGTCACCCTGGGGGTGGCCGAGAACGCCAGCAAGCAGGCCCTGTTCGGGGTAGAGGAACGCCTCGCGCTGCTGCGCGAGACGACGGCGGGGATCGACAACGTGGCCGTCGTGCGCGTGGACGGGCTGGTGGTCGAGGCCTGCCGCGAGCTCGGGGCCGACGCCATCCTGCGCGGCCTGCGCTCGGGCTCGGACTTCGACTACGAGGCCCAGATGGCGGGCACCAACCGCTCGCTCGCGCCCGCGATCGACACGGTGTTCCTGGCCTCGTCCAGCGCCGTCTCCCACGTCAGCTCGACGCTCGTGCGCCAGATCGCCGCACTCGGGGGCGACTGCTCGGCGCTGGTGCCGCCGCCCGTGGCCGCCGCGCTCGCGCGGCGCTTCGGCGGCCGGCGCGCGTGAGCCTTGGAGCGCCGGGCTCCAGCCCGGCCCTGGGCACGCCACGCTCCAGCGTGGCCCTGGGCCCGGCGGGCTTGCTGAATCAGCGCTCCTCGAGGGGCCACTGGGCGTCGAGCTGGATGCGCCACTCGCCGCCCGGCTCGCGCCGCCAGAGGAACAGGAAATGGGTTGCCGAGGTGACGCGTTCGCCGTCCCGGCGCGTCGTGAGGTACGAGGTGCCGAGCTCGTAGGCGACCGCATCCGAGCCGTGCAGCGAGCGCGTCTCGAGGCGCCAGTCGACCGGGCTCTCGATCGCCGACCAGAAGGCATCGATCTCCTCGCGTCCGAGCGTGCGCTGCCCGCGCTCGTCGATCAGCACGCCGTCGTCCGCATACAGGTCCGCCACCCCGAGCAGGTCGCCGGTGCGGAAGAGCTCCTCGAGTCGCCGATTCCGCTCCTCGATCTCGGACGAGAGCGTCTGCGCGGGCCGGATGCGCAGGCCCGAGCAGGCCGGCAAGACGCAAAGGAGCGCGAGCAAGGCCGCGGGCGCGCGGCGCTGCTTGGCGGGGGATCGAATCGTCTCCATAATCTCTCTCTCCCCTGACTCTCACGCTCCACCCTCCGCCATGCAAGACCGGCGCCCCGTCTCGACTCCGAATGCTCCCGGGGCCATCGGCCCCTACAGCCAGGCGATCGTGCACGCGGGCCTCGTGTGGTGCTCGGGTCAGGTGGCGCTCGATCCCGCGAAGGGCGAGCTCGTCCCCGGCGGGATCGAGGAGCAGACGAAGCAGGTGCTGAAGAACCTCGGCAGCGTGCTGGCCGCCGCCGGCTCGTCGCTCGAGCGCGTCATCAAGACCACCGTCTATCTCCAGCGCATGGACGACTTCACCAAGATGAACGCGACCTATGGCTCGTTCTTCCCGCCCGAGAGGAGCGCTCCGCCCGCGCGGGCCACGGTCGAGGTCGCGAAGCTGCCCAAGGGCGCGCTGGTCGAGATCGACTGCGTGGCCGTCCTCGAGAAGTAGCGGCTACTCCGTCGGGCGCGGTCCGTACTCGCTCGTCCAGATCAGGAGCCGGTGGCGCGGGTCGAGCTCGACGCCGGTCGGCGGAGAGTCGCCGGGCAGCGTGAAGCTCGCCTCGCGCTCGGCGAGCACGACGGGATGCAGCCGCCGTCCGGCGGCGGAGTCGACCGCGATCTCGAGCGGCAGGTGGAAGGGCTCGCCGGGCTGGACCTGGCGGATGCGCACGAGCACGCGGTCGCCCTCGGCGCTCCACTCGTGCTCGAGGATCGGCGCGCCCGTCCGATCGAGCCACTGCGCGAAGAAGCGCGCGAGATCCGCCTCGGGCGCGGCGCGCTCGAAGCGCGCGCGCAGCTCGGACAGGGTCAGCTGCGTCTGGGTGAAGTCCCGGATCAGGCCGCGCAGGGTGGCGAAGAAGCGCTCGTCGCCGACCACGTCGTGCAGCATGTGGTACACCCAGTGGCCCTTCGAATCCGCGAGCTGGTGCGAGATGCCGCCGCCCTGCAGTTTCGCGAGCGCCTGATCCTGCCCGCTGCGCCACGTTTCGAAGTAGCCGCGCGCACACTGCTCGGTGACGTAACCCGGCCGCGAGAAGCGCAGGAAGTCCGCCGCCCCTCGCTCGCCCTCGATGGCTTCGATCGCGACCACGGCGCTGTACTGGGACAGGGCCTCGTCGAGCAGGATCGAGCCCGGCCCGTCGGAGCTGACGCGGTTGCCCCACCAGCCGTGCGCCAGCTCGTGCGCGAAGAGCGCCAGGTTCCCGTCCGGAGCGTCGAACGCCACTGGCCGAACCATGATGAAGCCTTGCTCGGACGAGCCCAGGAAGTCGCCCACGCCGAGCGGCACCTCGGCCACGCGGTAGCCCGGATAGGGATAGGGTCCGTATCTCTTCTCCAGCACCCTCAGGATCTCGGCGATCGCGCGCAGCTCCACGTCGGCCGGCTCGCCGGCCGACTCCAGGCGGTGGACACCGACCGCGCGGCCTTCGACGTCGATTGTCTGCGTCCGGAAGGGCGCGCAGGCGAAGGAGCGCGCCACCGGCTGCGCAACGCGCCAGAGCTCGACCTCGGGCTCCTCTGAGGCGGCCGGCTCGCCGTTCGAGACGCTTTGCCAGCCGGGCGGCAGGTGGAAGCGCGTGACGCCCGGAGCGGCCATCTGCCGCGACAGCGCGGCCGCATCGCCGAACGGCGTCGGGTACCAGGACTGGGTCCAGGAGGCGAGCGCGGCCCTCGAGGTCACGGCGAACTGCCCGGAGTGCCCCTTGCTCTGGCACTCGAAGTCGACCCGGAGCTTCGTGCCGCGCGGCACCGGCTCGGGGAGCCGGAAGCGTGCCACGGCCACGCTCTGGCCACCGACATCGAGCGCGCCGAGCTCGACCACGACGCGCGGCGAGCCGGCGTGGACGTACTCGAGCAATGCACCGTTCAGGCCCAGCGCCGGTCCGCCCGAGCTCTTGGCCTCGAGCACGAGCTCGCCCAGCCCCTCGAGGTGCACGCTCCCGAGGTCGGGCTCGATCCACACGTCGAGCTCGAGCTCGGCCCAGCGCCAGCCGTGGCCGTCGCCGTTCTGGAGCGCCTGGCTCGCGAGCGGCACGGCGAGCAGGAACGCCGCCACCGGGACCGTCAGGAGGTGCTCGACGTGCTTGCGCGCGCGCATGTGCAGGAGGATGCGCGCTCGAGTCCTTGCCGTCTTGAACGCCCGGAGCAGTCCGGAACGCCCGGCGCTTTGGGCCGGGATCAGTGACCCGGCAGCCTTCCATCCAGGAGCGGGAGCTCGATCGCGGAAGGACGAGCGGCGTCGCGGAACACCCGCAGCGTCGTCTCGCCCGCGGTCGCGAGGGCCAGCGCGTTGTCGGCGTCGGCGCCCATCAGCGTGACCCGGATCCGGTGGCCGGCGTTCCCGGAGGAGATCGGGGGACGCATCGGGCTGCCTCCAACCGGCATGCGCCCGCTCAGCGGCCCCGCGCGGCGCGCCGGTACGCCGCGGGGGACAGGCCGGCGGCCAGGCGCAGCGCGCGCGTCAGATGGCTCTGATCGGCGTAGCCGCAGAGGGCGGCGATCTCGGCCAGGGGTGCGTCGCTGGTGCGCAGGGCCGCCATGGCCCGCTCGACGCGCCAGTGCCGCCGGTACTCGCCCAGGCTGCAGCCGTGGAAGCGGCGAAAGGTCCGGGCCAGCGTGGACGGATGGACGCCCGCCTCGGCCGCGAGGTCGGCGAGCGAGACGCGCTGCTCCTGGCGCACGTGCTCGACCGTCGCGGAGAGCCAGCGCGGTGGTCGGAGGTGGGTCAGGGGTTCGTCGCGGGCGAAGAACGCCAGGAGCTCCAGCGTCAGGCCCTCGAGGGCGAGCTCGCTGGCCTCGTCGCGCTCGTCGAACTCGCGCGCGAGCCTGCGGGCCATGGCGCCCACCGCGCCGGGGGCGGCGTAGTGCGCGGGGCCCTCGCGCACGAACCAGTCACCCGCCCGCTCGGACCACGCCGGGGCGAACGACACGTTGAGGCAGCTCGCGGGCTCGGTGCCGAAGGTGTCGTCGTGCGTCTCGCCCGGGCGATGGAGCACGACCGAGCCGGCGACGACCTCTTCTTCCGTGCGCCCCGAGCGCTCGCGGAACGAGCCGGTCAGGGTGAGGCAGAGGTAGGTCGTCTGGTGGACGTGCGGCGGGATCCGCTGGCCGGGCGCGTAGGCGGTCCGGCACAGCTTCAGCGAGCCGACGACGCGCTCGTCCTCGGGACGGCCGAAGTAGATCCCGGCGGCGAGCGCGGAGGTGCGCATGCCTAGCCCGACCTATTCATGAGGCCTCGAGCGAAACGTCGCGAATGGCCGCTGATGCAGCGATTCGCTCTGCGTGTGCACCGGAGACGACCTCTGACAGGTCGTTGAGGCCTCGCAGGGAGCGAAGCGCTGCAGATGCGGCCAGTCGCGACGTTGCAGCCGAGGTCTCATGAATAGGTCGGGCTAGGACGAGAGGATAAGCGAGTCGGACGCGCGCCGGGAGCGAGGGCCGAGCGCTGCATGGTACGCTCCACGTTCTCCCTCGTTTCCGCCCACCACATGGCCCTCTCCTGCGGCATCGTCGGCCTGCCCACGGTCGGCAAGACCTCGATCTTCAACGCGCTCACCGGGCTGAAAGCCGAGCGCCACAACTACGTCGCCGCCTCGGTCGAGCCCAACCTGGCCGAGGTCGACGTGCCGGACGAGCGCCTGGAGGTCATCCACCGCTTCATCCCGACCCAGAAGGTCGTGCCGGCCAAGGTCAAGGTGGTCGACATCGCCGGGCTCGCCTCGGGCGCGGCGCGAAACGAGGGCCTCGGCAACAAGTTCCTCGGCCACATCAAGGAGACCGACGCCCTGATGCACGTCGTGCGCTGCTTCGAGCGCGCCGACGTGGCGCGCGCGACGCCGGTCGACCCGCGGGGCGACGTCGAGGTGCTCGAGCTCGAGCTCGCCATGACCGACCTCGACACGCTCGGCCGCAACATCGATCGCGTCGGCAAGAAGTCGCGCGCCGGCGACAAGGAGGGCGTCCATCAGCGCGAGGTCTTCGAGAAGGCGAAGAAGCTGCTCGAGGACGGCGTCCCGCTGAGGCTCCACGAGTGGAAGAAGGACGAGCTCGCCGCGCTGCGCCCGCTCTTCCTGCTGACGCAGAAGCCGGTGCTCTACGTGGCCAACGTGGGCGACGACGACGTGGCCGGCAGCGGCGCGCACGCCCGCGCCGTGCACGCCCACGCTCAGTCCAAGCGCTCACCCTCGATCGCGATCTGCGGCGATCTCGAGTGCGAGCTCGCGGCCATGGGCCCCGAGGACCGCGCCTCCTTCCAGGCCGACTTCGCGCTGGCGGAGCTGGCGCGCCCGCGCCTGATCCAGTCCGTCTACAAGCTGCTCGGCCTGCAGACCTTCTTCACCGCCGGCGAGAAGGAGATCAAGGCCTGGACGATCCAGTCGGGCGACACCGGCCCGGTCGCGGCAGGCAAGATCCACTCCGACTTCGAGAAGGGCTTCATCCGCGCCGAGGTCTACTCGGTCGACGACCTGGTGCATCACCACACCGAGGCCGCCATCAAGAACGCCGGCAAGCTGCGCGTCGAGGGCCACGGCTACGTGATGCGCGAGAGCGACGTGTGCCACTTCCTGGTGAACAAGTAGGGGAGCGCGATCGCTCAGGTTGGCTTGAACGCAGGGAAGGTGCTGCATGGCTCGGGTGAAGTCGTTGGCGGTTGAGGAGGTTACGGATCAGGCAGCAGAGGCCGAAGCGCGAGCCGTGCTGGTCGGAATGGCACGGCGCAGCTTCGGCGCGATCCCGGCCGAGTTCTTGGCCGAGCACGTGCTGCGACTCGACTCGAAGGCCGACTGGCGCGTCCGCCGGGAGGCGATGGAGGCGCTGCAGCGGCGCCAGGACTTCGCGGAGCGGGACGAGCTGAGGGTCGCTCGAAGGCCGGCCGCTCGAACGCTCGGTGAGTACGAGACACGAGCGAGGGGGAGTTCGACTCGCCCCTACCGGACGCTCCTCGAAGGCCTGCAGCCAGTACGCGGAAGCTGCGGCTGCCGCGACTTCCGCCGGAGCTCGCTCGGCCTGTGCAAACACCTGCTCGTCGTGCTCGACGCGCTGGCGAAGAAGCCGAAGGTCTGGCATCGAGCGCTCGTCGAGGCGCCGCTCGTTCACGCGCCGCGGCTCTCTTGGGGTCCTGTGCGCCCACTCCTCGGAGCGGACGACTGGCTGGAGCGCGTGCGGCTCGTGACCGCAGGCGTCTCGAAGTCACGTCTACCCCGCATGGCGCAGCGCTTCGCGCCCGGCGTGGGTGCGGATCAGGTGCTCGCGAGCACGTTCGCCGACGATCCCAAGGAGCGGCAGGCCCTGGTACGCGAGCTCGCTCGTTTCGCCGCCGGAAGCGACCCGGCCCTGGAAGCACGGCTCGAGGAGGAGCTCGAGAAGCTCGACCTGCTGCTCGCCCTGCGCGCCGGCGCGCCGCGGATGAAGCGGCACCTCGCCCGCCTGAAGCGCAAGCTCTATCCCTATCAGCGCGAAGGCGTGGCGCGCTTCCTCGCCCAGGGCCGGCTCCTGCTCGCCGACGACATGGGCCTCGGCAAGACCGTCCAGGCCATCGCGGCCAGTCACGCGCTCTTCGGAGCCGGCATCGTGAAGCGCGGCCTGCTGCTCGTCCCGGCGACGCTCAAGAACCAGTGGCTGCGCGAATGGCAGGCGACGAGCGACGTCCCGATCGCCATCGTCGATGGCTCGCAGACCGAGCGCGCGCGGCTCTACGAGCGCACCAAACGCGGCTTCCTGATCGCGAACTACGAGCAGCTCCTGCGCGATCTCGCTTTGGTCGAGCGCTGGGAACCGGAACTCTGCATCCTCGACGAAGCGCAACGCATCAAGAACTGGGAAGCCAAGACCTCGCACGCGGTGAAGAGCCTCCAGCCGCGCCTGCGCCTGGTGCTCACTGGCACGCCGATGGAGAACCGGCTCGGCGAGCTGGCCTCGATCGTCGAATGGGTGGACGACCACGCGCTCGAGCCCAAGTGGCGCCTCGTCCCGCTGCACACCGAGGCGGCCGACGGCACGCGCGCGATCGCGGGTGCGCGGAACCTGGAGACCCTGCGCGCGCGCCTCGCGCCCTGCTGCCTGCGGCGCGTGCGCCGCGAGGTCCTAGATCAGCTCCCCGAGCGCACCGACACGACCATCCCGATCGATCTGACGGAGGATCAGCGCGAGGCGCACGACGAGCTCATGCGCCCGATCGTTTCCCTGCTGAGGATCGCCGAGCGGCGCCCGCTCACGCAGCAAGAGTTCCTGCGGCTGATGCAGCTCCTCACGCGCCAGCGCCAGATCTGCAACGGGCTCGCGCTGGTCGATTTCGTGGAGGTCTGGCCCACGCTGTCCGGGCGACGGCCGTCCGAGCGCCTCCTGGCGTCGCTCGATTCTCCCAAGCTCTCCGAGCTGCGCTCGCTGGTCGAGAGCCTGGCCATCGATCAGGGGCGAAAGATCGTCGTCTTCAGCCAGTGGCGGCGGATGCTGGAGCTCGCCGCCTGGGCTGTCTCCGATCTCCTGTCCACTGCGGGCCAGCGCGCGCTGTTCTTCTCCGGTCAGGAGGCCGCGCGCCGGCGCGTCCAGAACCTGGTGGACTTCCACGACGATCAGAATGCGCGCCTGCTCTTCTCCACCGACGCGGGCAGCGTCGGCCTCAACCTGCAGCACGCCGCAAACGCGTGCATCCTGCTGGAGCTGCCCTGGAATCCCGCCGTGCTCGAGCAGCGCGTCGGCCGCATCCATCGTCTCGGCCAAAAGGACAAGGTCGATGTCTACGCCATCGTCGCGCGCGCCGCCATCGAGGAGCGCATCGCCGGGCTCGTGGCCGACAAGCAGGCCCTCTTCCGCGGCCTCTTCGACGGTACGAGCGACGAGGTCCAGTTCGACCGCTCCGGCTCGTTCCTGGAGAGGATCCGGCGCACGCTCGCGCCCGGCCCCGCGCCGGCCGAGACGAACGGAGCCGACGAGGATGCCGAGGAGGAGGTGGTGCCCGAGCTCGAGGAGGTCGCGACGCGCTCCGAAGCTCTCCCGCCAGATGCCGCGGGCGCCGACGACGGTGAGCCGATCCCCGACACCGCATCCCTCGCCGGACTTTTGTCCGGCCTCTCGATCGAACGTGCCCCCGACGGCGGCCTTCGAATCCAAGCTCCGCCCGAGAGCGCGGGCGCCCTTGCCGCGTTTTTCGAGGGACTGTCCCGGACGCTCCGGAGCGGGAGCGGGACGTCCTCGTCCTCAGGGGACAAGAGAGACTCTGGATGAAGGGGATGCGAGTCCATCACGGTGCCTCGATCACGAGCGCGAGCGCGCTCGCGATGTCGGCCAGTTGCGAGCGATCGATCACGCCGATCCTCGAGCGGAATCGCTCCAGCGCGACGCACCGGACCTGAATCGGGCCGGCTCCGGAGTCCTTGTCGAGGTTGTTCCCGGCGTCGCGGGGGACATGGACCTTGTAGAGAAACTGGCGGTGATGTGCCTGCCAGCCCGTCAGCGGCACGACCACTCGCACGGGGAGCTTGGCGAGCGCATCCGCGCTCACGACGACGCAGGGCCTGGTCTTCCGGATCTCCGAGCCTTGCGTGGGATCGAGCGCGACCAACCAGGCCTCTCCTCGTCGCGGTGCTGGGAGCGGCGGGGAAGCTTGCCGCGCTGAGTTCATGCGCCTATCTCCTCGGATCGAATGGGCTCATCGAACTCGAGCCACTCGCGGACCTCGGGATCCCGCTCGTAGCCAGAGGCGACCTTCTCGGCCGCGGCGGCGAGGAGCTGGTGACGTTGCTCGGGCGGGAGTCGCCGGAGTTGCTGGATCATGGACGCGCTCGGGGCGACGGAAGTGCTCGGTTGCACTCGGACCTCCGGGCAGTGGGCGCGGATCCAGGCGGCGTCCACCGCGCGCTCCGCGAGCGCCTGGATGCAGAGAACTCCGAGTCTTGCGGGACGTTCATCGCCCTCGTAGTCGGCCGATTCGCGGACGTGCAGGCCCTGCGAACGGAACCACGCTTGCCACTGCCGGTAGACGGACTCGGTGATGATCCCCAGGTCTCTTGCCCGGTAGGTCCAGGCCTGCATGGAGAACCCGTACTTGCCCTTCAGATGTTCGAGCTCCGCGGTGCAGAGGTTGGTCCGATGCTTGCCGAGTTCGTGGCGCGCAGCTTCGGCGGGAACGAGAAAGGCCGCTGCGAAGCGATGCGCGAGCTGTTCCTCCTCCTTGGCCTCGAGCTTCCGGCAATCCAGCAAGAGGTGGCCGAGCTCGTGAGCGAGGCTGAAGCGCAGGCGATCGTTCGAGCGCCCGAGGTTGAGCACGATCACGGCGAACCCGTTCCGCGACCGGCCAGACAAGGCCTCGAAGCTGTCGGCGATGGGGCTCTCGATCACCAGCACTCCGGCGTCTTCGACCAAGGGGATGAGCCTGTCGATCGGCCCTCGGCCGAGGCCCCAGTGCTTGCGGAGCTCGAGCGCGGCGTCCTCGGCATCTTCTGGCCCAGAGGCGGGGCACGCGGGCGGGAGAGCGGGCTTCTCGTCCGGGTGGAGCAAGCGCAGGAGGTGATGAAAGGCCTCCGCGCGTTGCTCGGCCAAGGCCTCGATCCGTGCCTGCTGGCGCGCCCCCAGACGGGAGTGCTTGCGGTAGGCGATCCACTGGATGGTCGACTCTCCAGAGTCGACCGTTCCCAGGAAGTGGCTGGCCGTTAGCCCGAGCGCCCGCGCGACCTCCACTAGGACCGAGGGGCGTGGCATGGACTGGCCGCGCTCGTATTTCGACAGGGCGGCCTTCGTGACGACATGGCCGGCCTGCTCGACGAGCTGGTCGAGGCTGAGCCCCTTTGCGATGCGTGCGCGGCGGAGCTTGGGTCCGAGGGAGGCCAATTCGGGAGGCATGTGGTTGACAAATATCGACAGATGGAAGATGTTTGGCAACCGAAAGGCTCCACCAGGGTTGCCAGAGCGAGGTTCCATCCGCGTCTTGGCGAAGCGGGAAGGGCCAGGAAGCAAATCCATGGTCCCATGAGACGCTCGGGGGAGACGGGAGTCACAGGGGTGCAGAGTTCCAGGCTACGCTCCCGCACGAGGGGCAGACTCGACTCACATGGCGCCGATGCTCGCAAGCCAGCCGATCTGACCCGCTCCGCCCCGCCGATGGCGGGCGCGCGATCGCGTCTGGACGCGTCGTGGGTTTCTTCCGACATGTGGTGCGGGCTCGGCGGAGCCTCCCTCGTGCGCGAGAACCCGATCGAGCCTCGGCGCCCGTTCCCCGCTCCCGTCCCGCGAGTCACCCCGGCTCCGCGCCTGAGCGAGCGCGCGCGGGAAGCCATGCGCCTGCGCCACTTCAGCCCGCGCACCGAGGATGCATACCTCGGCTGGATGCGCCGCTACCACGAGTTCCACGGGCGGCGTGATCCCGCCGGGCTCAGTGCCGAGCACGTCACGGCCTTCCTGAACGCGCTCGCGACCCGCAGGCACGTTGCGACCTCGACGCAGAACCAGGCGCTCGCGGCGCTGCTGTTCCTCTACCGGGACGTTCTTGGCATCCAGCTCCCCTGGCTCGACGACCTCGTCCACGCCAAGACGCCCGCACGCCTTCCGGTCGTGCACGCGCGACGAGGTGCGGGCCGTGCTGGCACGCATGGACGGGGAGCCGCGCCTCATGGCGACGCTGCTCTACGGCTGCGGCCTGCGCCTGCTCGAATGCTGCCGCTTGCGCGTGAAGGACGTCGACTTCGGCCGCAACCAGATCACCATCCGGCGCGGCAAGGGCGACAAGGACCGCGCGACGATGCTGCCCGTCTCGATCAAGTCCGAGCTCGCCGTTCACCTCGAACGCGTCCGGACCCAGCACGAGCGCGACCTCGCGAACGGCGCGGGCTGGGTCGAGCTCCCCGTTCTCTCCCGTCCCGCGCTCGATGTAGATGCGCGTGGCGGGGAAGACCCAGGGTTCGGCGACAACACGCTGCTCGGGCGGCTCGAGATGATCGGCGATCGGCTCGTGTTGGAGGTGAATTCGGCCGGTCGTCTCGCACGGGCGCGCCAGTGGCTCGAAGGGCTCCCCGGCGTCTCGTTCGAGCGCGCGACCGCGCGCGATGTCCTGTCGGAGAGCCGGCCCGTCGACGACAAGCTGCCCGCGCGCCCCGTGAGGTCGAGCCGGAGATGCTGCGCGCGATCGAGCAGATGCACCGCGACCTCCTTCGAGGTTGGGTGGATCAGCCGATCCCCGCTCTCGGTGGTCTCTCCCCGCGCCAGGCGTGCAAGACACCGGAAGGCCGGCGTCGGGTGGAACGGCTGGTGCGCACGATGCCGGCCGCCACGTACCCGGGAGGAACGCTCCCGCCTCTGCGCGACGAGCTCCTGCGCGAGCTCGGGCTAAAACGGTGAGTGAGCTGTACGGTCCAGCGGGCGAGGACCCAGGCTAGGCTCCCTGCCGCGTGGGTAGCCTTGACGGGAGTGCTCTCGTGGGATGATGAGCATCCATTCGCCCGGCGCCGGGCTCGCGCAGCGCACTACGGCGCTCCGGATGCGGGATAACATGGGACGAGGAATCCATGCACGACATCGTTTGGCCCGAGTCCGAGAAGAGAGTCGCTCGCCGCGTGTTCGACGCAGCTCTGAAGCACGAGCTCGGGGAGATCATGGCCGAGTTCAAGGCCAGAGCAGATCGCGCCAAGACGCCCGAGGAGATGTGGTCGGTCGCGGAGTACCTGGCCCAGAAGAGACACGCCATCGATCAGAAGTACGACTACAGGTATTCGCGGCTGCTGGACGTGTTCGGTGTCCTATTGAGCGAGAAGAGGATCGAGGAGCGCGAGCTCGTCGGTCTCGGCGATGCGAAGCTCGCCATCGTGCGGAGGACCGCCGGTTTCCTGTACGAGGCCAGGAGCGCACGCTGACGGAGCGCGGGTGACGGCGGTGAGGCCGGCCCTTCTCGGCCTGCGTATCCCTGGTACCGGCGCGGCGCAGAGGCCGGAAGCTTTTCGTGACCCGTTCTTGGTGCTTGAATCGCGGCCCGAGGTCTCCCTACCCTCGCGCGCCCTTCGGGCCAAGGAATGAGCGATCCGTCGAACCACGCGAAGGGCGCGCCCAGGAAGCGCCGCCGCAAGCTCCAGGTCGCGGGCAACAAGCCGCCGGTGGGCTCGCACCCGGGGACGCTGGTGGTGCCCGAGGGCGGGGCGAAGGCGCGCATCCGGGCCGTGCGCTACACGCCCGAGCGCATCGAGGAGCGCGAGATCCACGACGCGCGCGAGCTCGCGGGCTTCTGCAAGCCCGATGGGCTCCTGTGGGTCGACGTGCAGGGCCTCGGCGACCGCGCGGCGCTGGAATGGATCGGCGCGAACTTCAGCCTGCACCCGCTGCTCCTCGCCGACGTCGTGAACGTGCCGCAGCGGCCGAAGTGCGAGGCCTACGGCGACTCGATCTTCTTCGTGGCGCGGCGCCTGGCCTGGAAGGGTGATCCCGACGACCCGGTGGACGAGCGCCAGGTCAGCCTCGTGCTCGGGGCGCGCCACGTGCTCTCCTTCCAGGAGCGCGAGGACGGCGTGTTCGATCCGGTGCGCACGCGGCTCGCTCAGGAATCGGGCCAGATGCGCCGCAGGGGCACCGACTACCTCGCCTACGCGCTGCTCGACGCGGTCGTGGACGAGTACCTGCCCATCCTGGACAAGCTCGGCGAGCGCCTCGAGACGCTCGAGGAGCGCGTGGTCGAGCGCCCGAACCGTGCGATCCTGCGCGAGCTCGCCGCGCTGCGCCACGACCTGATCGCGATCCGGCGTGACGCCTGGCCGCTGCGCGAGGCGCTGCTCGCGTTCCTGCGCGGCGACGTCGCCGGCATCAGCGAGCCGGTCAAGCTCTACCTGCGCGACGTGCACGACCACTGCGTGCAGGTGGCCGAGATCGTCGAGGTCTACCGCGAGATCGCCTCGGGCCTGCTCAACATCTACCTGACCTCGATCGCCAACCGCACCAACGAGGTCATGAAGGTGCTGACGGTCATGTCCACGATCTTCATCCCGCTCACGTTCCTGGTGGGGGTGTGGGGCATGAACTTCGAGCACATGCCCGAGCTCCACTGGCACTGGGCCTATCCCGCGGTGTTGCTGGTGATGCTCGCGGTCGCGGGCTCGCTGTTCTTCTACTTCCGCCGCCGCGGCTGGATCGGGCGCGAGCCGGATTGAGCGAGACGCGCGTCAGCGCGAAAAAGTTTCGCTCTGGCGCGTTGCAGACATCTGCTTAGAGTGGAGCTCTCGAGGGAGATCTCTTGCGTCTCGCGTTCCTCTCCGCTTCGGCGGGCGTGCTCACCGTCTGGGCCGCGCCGGCGCTCTCGGCCCAGCTCGCGAGCGAGATCGCGGCGCTCCATCGCGACGGCCAGACCTTCGTCACCTGGCGCGAGGCGCCCCAGATCGGCGTGCGCTACCGCGTGTACCGCTCCCCGGTCCCTATCCTGAGCGAGGTCAAGCTGCGCGCGTCCGACCTCCTCGGCGAGGTCGACGACAAGAGCTCGCGCAACCAGGAGCGCTCGCAGGTCGAGCGCGGTGAGCGCACCTGGGTCATCGCCGAGGGCGCGCCGCCGCTCGGCGCGAGCCAGGGCCTGTTCGTGCACACGGTCGAGGGCGACCAGGCCGCCGTGTTCTACGCCGTCACGAGCGTCAAGGGCGGGCTCGAGAACCGCACGTTGGCCTCCGGACGCAACGCGACCGTGGTCGCGCTGTCCGAGCTCGCCGCACCGCCCCTGCCGGTGCTGCAAGGCCGCGAGGGCTCGCGCGAGGTCTGGGGCCACTGGGTGGGCGACCGCGACACGCCCTACCTGCCGGCGCTCTCGCTGACGCCGAGCCATGCCTTCGACTTCGCCTTCGAGCCCGGCCTCGCCTCCGGCCCGCGCGGCCTCCTCCTCCGCCTGCACCCCGCCGGCGGGAACTACGCCACGGGCTGGCCGCCGCGCGCCCTCGTGCCGCAGGACGTCGACGTCCTGGCGCCGAGCGACCTCCACCCCACGACCGGCTACACGTTCTTCTTCGGCGCGCACGAGCGCTTTCCGGGCCAGCCCGAGGGGAGCACGCGCGTGTGGTGCTTCACCCAGGAGCGCCTGCTGTGGACCCTGGGCTGGATGAGCGCGCACCTCGGCGGCGCGCTGGATGCGGAGCGGGTGAGCGTGGCCGGCAGCTCCCTGGGCGCGACCGGCGGGATGTACCTGGTCGAAGAGCGGCCCGACCTCTTCTCGGCCGCGCTGCTGCGCAACGGCAACTTCGACCTCCAGGCCGGCGACCTGGACGACATCCGCGTGTTCGAGAAGCTGTACGGGCGGTTCGCGCTGGACCTGCCGATGCGCTCCGGCCTCACCGTGCTCGAGCGCACGAACGCGCGCACGATGGCGAACCTCGCGCCGGCGGTCGACTGGCCCGTGATCCGCACCCTCAACGGCCGAGCGGACACGCGCGTCGGCTGGGCCAGCGCGGTCGGCCTCTTCGCCGGCCTGGACGAGACCTTCCGGCCCTCCGCCAGCTACTTCGACGACCACACGCACTCCTCCAAGGGCTACTGGAGCCCGCTCGAGCGCACGCTCGTCCAGCGCACCTGCCAGGTTCGCCGCGATCGGCCCAGCCTGCGCTTCAGCGCGTGCACGCTCGACGACGACGCGGGCAACGGCAGCCGCACGAGCGGCGACACGATCGGCACGCTGGGGGGGCGCGTGGACTACGATCCGGAGACGGCCGCGAGCGCGCCCGGCTGGGTGCGCTTCGACGTCTTCGTGCGCGACGAGGGTGCGCTGGACGACGCCGCCATCGCTCGGGGCCAAGCCGTCCTGACGCCGCGCCGGACGGGATCGTTCGTGCCGGCGCCGGGCGAGAGCGTGTACTTCACGCTGCGCGAGGGCGCGGACCTGCTGGAGGAGCACTGGCTGCTCGCGGACGAGCTCGGTCTCGTGCACACCCCACCCGTCCCGCTCTCGACCACCCGGCGCGAGGCGCGGTTCGAGCTGTCGCCCTGAGCCGGCCAGCGTTCGTGCCTCGGGTCGAGCGCGCGGATTCCGAGCCCGACCGACCCATCACTGGGTCTCGAAGGCCACGCCGAAGGAATCCAGCTCGGGTGAGAGTCCTCTCTCGACGTCGTTCACGAAGGTGAAGCGCGCCTGGAGGAAGCGCGCGCCGTCGAGGGCGTGGATGTCGGCGCTCCACCTCCCGTCGCCGTGGAAGAAGATCGTCCCGGTCAGCAGGTCTCCGTATGGATCGAGGCGGGCAGCGTCGAAGGGTGCGTTCCCGGCGTCCGCGGAGAAGCCCTCGGCCCCGCGGAACTCGGCCACGACCGAGGTCGAGCCGACATGGCTCTGGGGCTCGAGCACCGGCTCGCCGAAGCGCGGCGACGGCGCGCCGGTGTCCATCCAGAGCGTGACCACGCGGCTCAGGCGCACGACCGTGTCGATCGCGCCGACGTAGAACGAGCTCTCGGCCGAGAACGCCGTGCGGCGGCCGGGTGGAAAGGAGCTCGGATTGAAGCCTCCACGGGGGACGAGCTCGAGCTCCGGGTCCACCGCCACGACGAGGCCCGTCACGTCGACCCCGCCCGTGGAAAACGCCCGGAAGTTGGGACTGGCAAAGGTCGGTACCGCCTGCAGGATCGCGAAGGGGTTCTGCCCCAGCCCCTGCGTCGAGGGATAGCAGCGGATCTCCCACAGGAGCGGCAGACCGATGGTGCGCACCTGCCCCGCCGGAAAGACCGACCCGGTCAGCGGTGGGTTCGACTCGCTGTCGAGCGGAACACCGGCGCCGTCCGGGCCGCCCCGCGCGACCACGCTCGTGTCGCGCCAGGTGAAGCTCGTCAGCGGCCGGTCGGCGCGATTCCAGGGGAACGGCATGAGCGGAGTGCCGCGCACCGTGAAGCGCAGCTCCTGGGGCTGGACCCGGTATCCGAGCTCGCGCGGATGCACGACGACCTGCCCTCCGCGCGGGCCCTCGAGGATGTTGTCGCTGAACCTGGCCGGCGCGCCGAGCAAGCCCGAGGAGGGGTAGACCGGCGCTCCGAAAGAGGTGCCTTCGTCCGGAAGGAAACGCGCATGCGCCATGCGCATCTCGAACTCCGGATAGAAGTCGGACGTCACGCGTCCCGGCTGGGGTGACCAGTAGAGCCCGATCACGTCGAGGTTGAAGAAACGCTCGTCGAGCAGCTGGAAGCCGAAGTC
>Ga0137457_1000174_pt1 | contig 16655 bp, 29 predicted proteins | sample EasRivERMGT630_2_FD_102321 | JGI IMG/M metagenome (GOLD analysis project Ga0137457, IMG submission 102321) | Soil microbial communities from meander-bound floodplain in the East River, Colorado, USA - East River MetaG ERMGT630_2 | ecosystem: Environmental > Terrestrial > Soil > Floodplain ...
GCCGCGCAACACCAACCTGTGCCGCAATCGAATGCTGAGCCCTGCATCCAGGACCAAGTGATCGCCGACATTGAGGCGCGGAAGCAGGTTGGGTTCCAGCGCTACGGCACACTCCTGCAACCGTTCAATGGTCGGGACGCACTGATGGACGCCTATCAGGAAGCGCTCGACCTCGCGCAGTACCTCAAGCAAGCCATCGTGGAGCGTGACCGTGAAGCTGCTCGCCGCAACGTTACTCGCTGCAACTCTGACGGCTTCTAACGGACCGAAGCTCGACGTCTACCCTGGCGTCGTGATGCCTGGCGGCACCGTTCGCTGGCGCTGCATTATTCCTCGGGATCCGCTCAATCGAAAAATGCGCGGCGGCTTCGACCTGCACCGCACCTTCGAGGAGTCGCTGGACGGTGAACGTGCGCGCGCTGTATTCGAGCGCCTGATTCCCGAGGTCCCATGCGAACCTGGTGACGCGTTTTGTGAAGTCACGCGTGCGTCAGGTTCGCGCGTGCGCGTAACGGCCCACGTGCAGGTCGCCGGCTGCGATGCGCCCTGAACCCTGCCAAAATTGTAATTATCTGCCGCTGGCCCGAAAAGTGGAACCCTCGTAGCATTTTTGTCCAGTATTTGCCGCCCTTCAGGAACGTAACTCCAAGAAAACGCTGGAGTTGCTGGTTGGCGCCTGCCTTGCAATATACCCTGGTGCAACACGTTCTTTACAACTGAATACGATGACGCGGGACAGGAACAACCCGCCGCGACATCGACCAGGGACATCAGGACGCCGGCAACATCGTAAGCGCGTTGATGTCACGCAGGAACGCAAACGACCTGGCGCCGATGACAAGGCGCATCGTTTCGAGCATCACGCATCCGCATCCCATCAACATCGCGCCGAGAACTGCGCGGCCGTAAGGCAGCACAACGCAGGCAGTCAACGATAAACACAACATCAGGTAACGCGGTCAATAGCGGCATTGAGCCCCGACCGTGTGACGGTGTTTCGTGCAGGCACGAACCTGCACGACGTTGGCGAGGCAAGGCGATGGTCACGAGACAGGGCGGACATAACGCGTCGATGCGCCTGACGGTAGCGCGTCAGGTCGTTCATTCATCGTGGAGACGCGCAAGCGACACGATGCGAACGCGGCGCCCTGACAGGTGCCGGAGGAACTAGAAACGCGTGCGGGACCGACCTGCACGCTTCGCGCGAATGGACGCGCCTGACGAGGTTCCCTTGAAACTGACAATCGCACTCGCAACGTTCACTTGGATTGTCCTGTCAATCGCACGCTACCTCGGAGGTGCACTGTGAGAATCTTCACCGATGTCAAGGGATACGCGACACCTGAGAACGCTATCAAGGCGCTGGACAAGGCGCTCGCCACACAGGGCTCGCACCGCGACAACGTGCGCTGGCTCGTCACTGTGACACCCGCCGGACGCTTTGCGCCTGTCATCATCCTGGACGCCCGCTTCGAGTTGAACCTGTGCGCGCTCGCTAACGCCGGCGTGTGCGTCACGAACTGAGGGAGGACATCATATGGCACGTCGCCGCAATCGTTTTGGGTTCGGTCGGTCGAGCGGCTCGAGCGCGCCTGTCACAACACGTCAGCAGCCGGCGCGCAAGCGCGGCCGTTGCGCCGCGTGCAGGTCGTTCTTCGAGCAGGGCGAGATCATCTCCGTGCTCAAGCTCAAGAAACGTTTTCGACTGTTATCCTGCGGGCACACGTTGACTGGGACAAAGAAGTTCCACTCCGCGTGCGTCCCGCCAGATCCCGTCCTCGCGATGGGTTACGATCCCGCCAAAGCCGGTGCGTATGTTCCGCCGCCTCCGCCCTCCGCCGCGCATAACGTCGCGCCGCCTGCTAAGCCTGTGACCGCCGACGATGCGGCGCTCGCAGCCCTCGTCGCCATCGAAACCGCCATCAAGGCGGCGTGCAGGAACAACCCCGCGCACGTCGCTGAGATCGCGAAGTTGTTCAAAACGTATCAAGGCCTCAAGGCTAGAGCATTGAGGCCTGGCACGCCCGAGGAAGGCGTCACGGCGATGAAGATCGCCATCAAGAAAGCTCTCGACCTCGTGTTCTAACGTGCGGGCACCCCGCCTGCACGTCACTTCATTTAAGGAGATACCACAATGTCAAACGAACTCATGCGCCGTCAGCTCGAGGATTCGCTCGACCTCACCAACCTCAACGATGTCATGAAGGCCGAGGAGGTCGTCATGCTTTTGATTGACACGTCGGGCTCGATGTCGAGCTACGTTGACCACATCAACGGCAAGCGCGCTATCGATGCGCTGCGCGAAGTCGTCGCGGAGATCAAGCAGGTCGGCCACGTGCCCATGATCGCGTTCGGCGGGCCATACGATTGTCAGGTGCGCTTTGTGGACAACGTGCCCGAGCCCGACGGTGGGACGCCGCTGCACGCAGCGATTCCGATGGCGAAGACATACGGCGCCAATCGCCTGGTCGTTATCTCGGACGGTGGGCCTGACCTGCCGGGCGAGTGCATGAGCGAAGCGCGCACGTTCGGTGGGAAGATCGATGTTGTGTTCGTCGGGCCTGCGGGCAGCAGCGGCGAGCAGTTCCTACGTGACATGGCGGCGGCGACCGGCGGGACCTGCGGGCTCGGCGACCTGAAGAACGTGAAGCTCCTGTCCAAAGGCATCATCGGCCTGCTCGCTGGCGAGGTTGAGGAGAAAGCACCCATCCAGGGCGAGAACTTCACGACGGTCGAGCCTGACGAACCGGAAGATGACGACGACGACATGGACGACGATGAGGAGGACGATGATGACGACGACGACGATGACAACGCGTGAGCAACGTCTCGCGCAGCACGTCACCGACCTGGCGGCCGCCTTCAAGGTGGTCGTCCAGGTCGTTCGTAATGCGACGGAGCCTGTTGGTGGCGCGCACTGGGACGAGCGGGACCTGCACCTGCCAATCCCCGAACGCCGCTTCCGCATCCGGATCTCGCCGGTCGTATGCGAAGCGACCTATGCGGTCGCTATGCACGAGCTCGGGCATTGCCTGTCACCGCTCGGGTTCCTGACGCCGGTCCTCGGTAGCACGCCGAACGCGCACGTAGCGCCCAGCACGTTGCGTGATGTCAGGCTCGTCCTCGAGCAGGAGCAGGCGGCGTGGGATTGGGCGCGCCACTACACACTCGGCAACGAATGGACGGCGGCGATGCAGCAAGTCGAGAGTATATGCCTCGAGGGTTATTACAAGAACGCGCGCCGATTCGGGGTGCGCGCGTGATGCGCGTCGTCTGCGCCTGGTGCGGGCTCATCCTTAAGGATGGGCCCGACGATCCTGACAACACATCACACGGCATCTGCCCGACCTGCGAAGCGGTTTGGGCGAGGAGACATTATGACGCTCAGGAAAAACTTCCACGAAGAGATCAACGACTCGCCAGTGCCTGTCAGGACCACGGAGGCAATGCTGCAAGCCATCGCTGACTTTCTCGCCGACCTCGCGGACGACGAACCCGTGCACTGCCTCAACAGCCTGACGACGGCTGACTGCCGCATCGCTCGCGACCACGTCCTACAGGCGCTCCACGTGTTCGCACGTCGCCAGACGCTGTCGCCGCTCGCATCGAAGCACACCGCCCTGCATAAGCGCGCGCTGCACGTTTACGAGAACATCAACGCCCGACGCGCGGCTATCAAGATCCACAGCGGACGGAAGTACGATGACCTGACCTCGCTGCACGTCGTCTCGGCGCGCCTGTGTCGCGCGCTCGACGTGAAGCATCTCACACACCGCCGGCTCAACGAATTGAATGACGCGCTCGTCCGCGTCGAGGAGGCACTGTGAAACCGATTGCACCGATGCTCGCCGTCCCGATGTCGAAGGCCGACATCATCGACTGGAACGACTGGGTCATGGAGGAGAAGTTCGACGGATGGCGACTCGTCGTCACCATCGACTCCCTTGGGAACGTGACCGCGCACACTCGCCAGCGCAAGCACGCGTCCGGTGACAAGGACCAGCGTGACGTGACCGACATGCTCCCGAAGCACCTACGCGATCACCTGTCGAGCGGCTTTGCGCCCTCGGGCCTGTTCACAGTGCTCGATGGCGAGCTCCTCGTCCGCCTGCCTGATGGCCGCGTGGGCACGTCGACCGATGTGCCTCGCACCGACCTGAAGGAGCACCTGTTCTTCACCGTGTTCGATGTCCTGATGACCAGCGCCGGCTCGTGCATGATGCACCCGTGGGCGCTACGCCGCTCGATTCTCAAGAACCTGTTCAACACTGTGGGCGGCGGTGAGCAGGTCACTGACGTGGGCAGCGTGCATCTCGCCGATACGTTCGAGTGCTGCGATGCGGACGAGGTCGCGTCGTATTGCCGCGAGGTGTGGGAGCGCGGCGGCGAGGGCCTCATCCTGAAAGACAAGCGGGCTCGGTACGAACAGGGCAAGCGCCGCGCGTCGTTCGTGAAGTTGAAGAAGTTGTTTACCGCAGTCTGCAAGATCACCGGGTTCGAAGCCTCGCGCGGCAACGTCCTGAATCGCGGGCCGTTCGCCACGGTCGTCCTCGAGGTCGTCACGCCTGCGTCCGAGCACCCGCAGACCCTCGGTCACTGCACGTCAGTCAAGACCCTGGACGATGCCGAGCTCGAGAAGTTCAACGCGGCCGCTCATGCGGTCGTGTCGATGAAGCGCGCGCACCCCGCGCTCGGTCGTCTGCTTCGCATCGAGTACCAGGATATCGCCGCCGATGGCGGCTTGCGGCATCCCCGGTGGGATCGCTGGGAGGACGAGTAGATGGAGTTCAACATCACGCTTCACATTACGATTGATGCGACCTCGCAGGAGGCCGCGCGCCTGTGGGCACTGGAAGTGCAACGTCAACTGGTCGACGCGCAGCCCGCCATCGCTTGGGTGGGCGAAGCGCAAGTGGAGGAGGACAAATGATCATTGGTGCCCGCGTCAAGTTCCTCGGCGAATATCTCGGCACCGTCGAGGGCCAGCACCCGCTCGGTATCGGCTGGCTCGTTCGACTCGACGGTGCACAGGGCCAAGGCCTGATGGCCGAGAAGGATCTGACCGTTCTATCCGAGCCCCGGTCGTTTCAATCGACAGGCGCCGCCTACGATGCCTGCCAATGTGACGACACGATCAAGAACGGCGATGTCCTGCACTGCGAGCGTGAGGGCGTGGTCGGTCTCGCGTGGACCTGGCCCGTCGCGGTCACCGTCGAGTATGGTGCCCTGCACACGCCGGCCTACGTCGCCAAGCCGCAGACATGGAACCTGCCTGGCGATGCTGGCTGGACACTCGAGCACATCCGAGCGGCCGTCGCACTCTGCACGGCCCACGGTTACGCTGTCAACCCGGTCTTTCTGGAGGCACTGCGATGACACTTGATTGCACTTGTGGCGCGAAGAACCGAATTCCTAGCACGGGCGTCACCCAGCGGATCCGCTGCGGTGCGTGCAAACACGTCTTCACGCCGCGCGAGCTCGTTGCCGCGGTTCCCGAAGCGCCTCCGGAACGTCCGGATCCGCTGGCGGAGTTCCTCAAACAGATGGGCATCCCGCGGGTCACGGATGCGCCTGACGAGGGCGACTACGACGAATAACTATTGACAGGTCGCACGAGCTCGTCGTATCGTTGACAACATCACATCACGACATGGAGGCACAATGAAACGACAGGGACCACACAGCGCGCTCATCGCCGCCGCACGCGAACGCGCCGACTTCCTCGAAGCGCCCATCCCCAATAACCTCGCCGCACAGGAGTCACAGGGCCGCGCCCTGATGATGACTGACAATCGCATCTTCACGCGCGGCAGTACAATGTTGCGCGCGCTCGCCGACGCACTCGAATCAGTCGCACCGTAAAATCCTGCGGCCGCAGGTCGCCGCGCATTCCGCGCGGTGCACGGAGGAGAATCACACCATGGCAAACGAAACGCCCGCCGCAACCACGAAGACCGTCAAGACCTACGACCTCGCGAAGATCCGCGCGGCCATCACATCCGCACGCGCCGAGGTCAAGGCGGTCATCGACCTGTGCGTGAAGGATCGGAACCTGGGCAAGGGCTCGCCGGTGCAGGGACTCTGCACGGTCGACACCTGGCTCGCCGACACCGAGGCGAAGCTCGACAACGTGGGCAAGCCGCGCGTCAAGAAGGAGCGCAAGGCGAAGAAGTAGCCTGCGTTCGCGTTCGCGTTACTCACCGGGCGTGGGCCGCAGGGTCCACGCCCACTCGTCTTTTGACAGGAGTCATCATGAGCACAGCCAAACGTTCACCGAACCTCGAGGTCCACGTCCACGGTTGCCACGTCGGTCGCGCTCGCGAGCTGCGCGGCACCTGCAACGCCGGTCGCTGCATGATTGTGCAGGCCATCGCTGATATGCGCCGCGACCTGACATCCATCCGTGTGGACGCCCAGTCCATTCGTTTCACGGACCCCGCGAAGAACATCCGCTACACATATCTGACGCCGCCCGAGGCGCAGAAAAACTTGGTGCTGTTCGACCAGGGCCGCTTCGAGGAAATCAAGCACTTTCACTTCAAGCTGGCCGGCGCTGTCAAGGCGCTGCCCGCAGTGCACACCGGCGGCGTCACGAAGCCACGCAACGCTACGCAACGCGCACGGCGTAAGGTTACTACCGCGCATCGCCGCGCCCACTTGCGTGTGAATGGTGTGCAGGTCAGCCTATGATGTCGATCAATCGATTCGGCGATGTACTGCGTCCGTTCGTGCGCGCCTGCTGGCCCAAGGAGCAACACCGCTCCTTGGGCGCGGCCGAGGCGCAGATGCGATCACTGCTCAGACGCGACCTCGAGAAAGATGCTTCGCTCATTCGTGTGTATCGTTGCGCGCACTGCGGCGCGTTCCACGTCGGTCATCGGAGGTAGTCATGCACCTGTACTGCCCATGCTGCTCGGGAACGATGCAGCGATACATCGGCAACATTGTAGTACGGTGCGGCTTGTATGAGGCCGCGCACATCCGCCAGGGAGAATACATCATCTGCAACGAGTGTCCGGTATCAAGCGAAGTTGACACACGCACAGGATTACTCCTCGACCTCGGTGCAGTCAGTCTCGTTGACTTGCTGCATCCGACCGACCAGGCCATCACATTCGTAGTCGCGGCGCCTGGGCGTCTCGACGGGAGGACTGATTCATGATCGGCGAACTCAAGATGACCAAGCTGTGCGAGCGTTGCCAGTACCAGTACGGCCTGTGGCGCGCGCACTGCCCGGGGTGCGGCCTGCACAATGATCAGCGAGACGCCGCCATCGCAGCGCCCGCCACGGCACTGCGTCAGGCGGTCAGGCGCACGAAGTTACGCACAAAGGCGCGCACCGGCTGCGTGTTCTGCGAGGCGCCGGGTGCGAAGCATACCTGTCCGCACTGCGACGAGCCCATCCACAGAAACTGCCGCGGACAACACGAGCCCGCCTGCGCGCAGTTCCAGGTTGAACGGAAGCGGGCGGAGGCAAACTTATGAGAACACACCTCGCTCAGCATGGCCGACGCGTTCGCCTCGGCCAAATCTGGAGGAGCAATGACCCAAGAAGGTTCTGCGGCGTCCGTGTGGTGGGCGTCACGAGCAGCGAGGCGTCCGAGACCGTTGTCCACTGCGAGGACCTCACGACGAAACGTCCAACCATCATCCTGCTCCGTTCGTTCACTGTGGGCACGCGTGGTTGGTCACTTGAAAAGGAGACAGCATGAGCGCGCCAAAACCGAAGTGCTTCTGCGCACCGCAGATCGAGAACTGCCCCAAGTGCACGAAGCCGAACTGGTCAGCAATGCGTCCCTCGAACGGTGACGCAGAGAAAGATCGTCTGCTGCGAGCGAGCATCATGTCGAGGAAGCTCGCGACCGCCGCAGTTCTCGTTCTGCAAGTGATCGTGTGGACAGCCGGCAAGCCGACGCCCGAGGAGGCCGCGAAGACCCTGGCGAACTCGCCGGGCCTGTCGAACCGCACGGGGTTGGAGGGACATGTCACACTGACGCCACGCGCGCCCGTCAGTGTGACACCGGCGCCACGGGTGGATCGTCCAGCGTCGGAGTCGGCGCAGGGCCGCGCGAATCGCATGGGGATCCCAGGCGGGTGGACGCCGCTCGAGTGGGCCATCCTGCACGCCGGTCGATAAACTTCTGGAGGTGCCTGCATCGTTCGATACGATGCAGGCATCAAAATTACGCGGAGGACCTGTGAGCACATCAGCCAAAGGCATCACACTCGAGCAGGGTAGCGTAGTCGTCCTGACGTTCGATGGAACGCTCGTCTTCGTTGAGGACCTGCAACCGATGTGGGCGGCCGTACTCGCGCTGCCCGAACAGCCCGACACCCGCAAGGCGGACAGCATCGTGTTCACGCCCGGCGCTGTGCGCGCGAAGAAGATCTCGCCCTACGCGTCGTATGACAAGCTCGTGAACGTGAACGACCTGTCCGACAAGAACCGCGAGTTCATCACGTTCTACGCAAGCCTGCGTGATGACCGCGGCGCGAACTTCGTCTTCGGGAAGGTGGAGACTGTGCCTGTCAAGAAAGTCAAGCCCGCGGACGTTGACGATCCGACCGGCGCGGCCCTGCCACGTAAACGTGGCAGTGGTCTGTCCCGCAAGGAGAAGCGCGCCCTCGCGAAGGTGAAGAACTGCGCGACCTGCGGGAAGCAGGCTGCCGATCCGGTGCACGACAACAAGTTCTCGAACTACGACCACGACTTTGCAGCACCGAGTGGAAAGGAGGCGACCATGACCGCAGGGCGGGGAAAGCCCGCCCGTCCCTCAAACGGTGCGCGCGTGTTCACGCTTACGAGCGAGGACCTGACGGCGGCGCAGGCGCAGCCGAAAGGCGAGCGCTACGCAGACGGCAATCGTTTCCACCGTGTGGTGCAGGTGCTCGCGGCCCTACCCGGAAAAGCGGGCACCGTCGAGGACATCATCGCCGCGCTCCTGTCCGACGGCGGAAAGATTCCCGCGAACCCAGAAAAAGTCGTCAAGCGTTGCTTGGCGCAACTCGTCCAGCCCGCGTTCGGTTCGTGCGTCAGTTCATCCTGACGCACGTTCCGGCGCGGGCATTTTTTTGTCGGTAGGCAGGCGTATACCGAGCGGTATACCAGGATAGCGAAACGATAGCGAAAATCGACCCAGGAACGACGACAGGCGCTAGGTTTAAGCCTGACGCCGGCAGGCAGGCGCCAACCGGCAGGGCCAGGCGCTAATGCAGGCGCAAACCACACAGGAACCGCATGTCCAAACGACGCATGACAGGCCCACAGGGCTTTCTCGACTCGGACGCGTTCGCGGTGCACCTGACGACGCCGCGACCTGACGGGTGGCAGCCGCACGTTCCCGTCGCTCGTCAGGCGAGCGATGGTCACATCGTCAGGCTTGACTTCGAGACCAACGGCCTAAAATGGTGGGACGGCGACAAACCCGTGGGGTTCTCGTACTGGTGGAAAGCATCAGGTCGCCACGGCTACGTTGCGTTCGGTCACAAAGGCGGCGGCAATATTCCCGAGGAGACCGCGCAGCGCTGGTGCCGCGAGAATCTGCCCGGTTGCCACCTCGACAACGCCAACACGAAGTTCGACATTCACCAGTCCCGCGCGTGGGGTGTGGACCTCGTAAAGCTCGGCATGACGTTCGGCGATGTTGCACACCGCGCAGCGCTGCTCGATGACCTGCGCTTCACATTCGGCGTCGACCAGCTCGCAAAGGACTTCCTCGGCGAGGATGCTGGCAAGTACGACCTGAACATCCGCGACAAGGGGCGCTTGCACGAGCTACCCGCGTGGGCGGTCGAACCGTATGCGATCCAGGACGTGGCGCTGGTTGATCAGTTGTGCACCGCAATGGACCCGCTACTGCTCGCGCAAGATCTTGGGCGAGTGCACCAGCTCGAGCAGGACATCATCAAAGTTGTAGTCGAGATGGAGATGAACGGCTGCTACCTCGACATGGACACACTTGACCAGTGGGTCATTGATGTCAAGCGTGAGTACGAGGACGCACTGTTCCGCATCAAGCGCGCGTCCGGTATCGTGGTTGACTCGGTCGACAGTGCGAAGACCGCACAACGCATCTTCGAAGCACGTAGTATCCCGCTCGTCTACCTACCCTCAGGCAGGCCTTCCTTTACGCAGGACATCGTTAAGCGCGCCGCGGCCAATGATCCTGTCATCGCGGACTTCCTTTACGCCGGTTACCTGGCGGATCTCGAATCCAAATACATCGGCAAGTATTCGCGCACCGTCAGGCGGAGCGATGGTTGGATTCGGTTCAACCTGCACCAATTGCGCAGCGGGCGTGATGAGCACTCGAACTTCGGCACCGTCAGCGGAAGATTTTCTTCCGCTGGCGACGACAACGGCGGCTTCAACGTGCAGCAGGTCGTCTCGCCGAAGAAACAGAAAGACAAGGACTGGTGCAAGAAGTTCATCGTGCGGAACCTGTTCAAGCCTGCGAATGGCAAGCGCTGGCTCGCGGTTGACGCGGACCAGATCGAGTACCGCATCTTCGCGCACTACTCGAACGACGAGGACGTGCTTGCGCGCTACGTCGATCCTGTGGGGATGCCGCTCGCGCAGATGCGCGAGCTCAAACTCGGGCGCTTCACGGATTACCACGACGTGGTCGGCGAGATTCTAAAGCGCGCCAAGCCGAACATCACGCGGAAGCACACGAAGATCACGAACTTCTGCAAGCTGTTCGGTGCGAGTCTCATCAAGTTCGCCTGGACCCTCGAGACGATCAGCGATGCAGTATTCAACGAGCTGGACGAGAAGTACCAGATCGCAAAGTGGCAACGTGCGAAGCGTGGGGAACGCGAGGCAGCAATTCGTCAGGAGCCGGCGTTGGCCGAAGCCATCGAGGTCTTCGATGCGTATGACAACCAGTTCCCCGCCGCGAAGCGCACCCTCGAGCAGGCAAAGTGGACGGCGCGTGACCGCGGCTACGTGCGGACTATCCTGGGCAGGCGCGCACGATTCCCTCGGAAGCAGCGCCTGCACTCGGCACTCAACCGCGCAGTGCAGGGCACCGCGGCGGACATCAACAAGCGCGTCCTCGTCGAGGTCTATAACCGACGTGAGGAACTCGGGCTGACGATGCGAATGACTGTCCACGACGAAGTCGATTGCGACCTGGCGGACGAGGGCATGATGCCGAAGATCGAGGAGACGTTCAACACGCAGTACGTTCCGCTCAAGGTACCGATCCTGTGGTCGGCCGAAGTCGGCCCGTCATGGGGCGAGGCAAAGGGCAAGGCATGAGTAGTCAACCGTGTGGCTGCGATCCCGAAGCGAACTGGATATGCGCCGCACATCAACGAGGAGACTGGATGATGGTGGAGAAGAATTGTTCTCAGTGTGCGCCGGGTGCGCCGTGCGAGTACCACGAAGGACACATCGCGCCGGAAGTGCGCGAGATGCCTGTGCTTACGGTCGAACTGCCGGACGACCTGATGGCGGAAGCGTGCAGGCTCACCAGCGGCGACCGACGCGCGGCGTATGGCGACCCGCGCGAGGTGTTCGGCGCCTACGGCCTGGCGTGGTCGGCTATCCTGCGGCACCGCCTGAAGCCAGGCGAGATCATCAGCGCGGAGGAAGTCACGCTGATGATGACCGCGCTCAAGCTGTGTCGCGAGGCGCAGTCCGTGAAGCGTGACAATATCGTGGACGCGCACGGCTACCTCGGCATCCACGCCGAGATCGCAGGCCTCAAGTGAGCAACCTAACGCTCGAGAAACTGCTCGCGCTGATGCGATCATTACCGCGCCCGACTGATGTTCACGCGACTGAGTACTGTCCGCGTGGACAGGCATATCGGTTCACCATCGAAGGTCGAGAGCATGTCGTGGTGCATCCGGATGATCTGGAGAAATACAAATGAGAGTGCTCACCGCAGGCGCGATGGCGGATGCCATCAAGCAGGCCTTCGAGAAGCGCGGCCATGACGTCTTCGTATGGCCTGGCTCGAACGTTATCGAGGTGACTGGACTTGGCGCGAGCTTGTTTGATCCCGACCTGGTCATCCTGTTTCCGCCGTGCAAATACTTGACCTCCTCGGGCTTGCACTGGAACGTGCGGGACACTAGCCGCGCAGCACGTACCGACGAGGCTGTCGAGGTGGCGCGTCGGATCTTCGAGCACCCATGGCGTCGGGTCTGTATGGAGAACCCAGTCGGCTGCCTGTCCACACGGATTCGCAAGCCTGACCAAATCATCCAGCCCTACGACTTCGGCTGCGATGCGAGCAAGAAGACGTGCTTGTGGCTGAGGAACCTCCCCGCGCTGCAGCCCACGCGGCGCGTGGCCGGTCGCATCGTCAATGGGCGCGAGCGATGGGGAAACCAGTCGGACGACGGGCAGAACAATGCGGGGTGGTCAGGCGACCGCGCCGAGAGGCGTCGGGCGCATGTCCACGCGTTTGCGGCGGCCATGGCGGATCAGTGGGGTGTGCTGTGAACTTGAAACAAACATGGGTGGAGTATTGCGTCGGGCTCGCTGGTGAGAAAGCCGACCTGTATAGCGGCTGCCGAAAGATCCTACGCGGGCGCATGATGATCTATCCTGAGTTGGATGCTTCACTCCAGCTCGCGGACGCCGGCTTCACCTCGCACAAGATGCGATACCTCATGCGCGCCTACATGCACGAGGAGTCGTTGGCTGTCGCGGTCGACCTGTGGAATCGGCGACGGACCCAAGATAAGTATGGGTCCGTAGGCGTGACCTGTTACAATCACTTCATCAAGGGCGGTGCCACGCTCGACGAAGTCGAGAGTAAGAAGTCCAAGCGCGCCTCGGTGATGGGTCCCTGCGTGCAGGCCTTCACGGTAACTTACCTGAGTAAGCGAGCGTACTCAGTCGATATGTTCTACCGAACGACGGAGCTGCTCAAGAAGTTCCCGGCGGATATGGTGTTCCTGCGCGATGTGCTGCTCAAGCCGTTTGACTTCGACGGCATGAGGCTCGAGGAGGTGCGGTGCCACTTCGCTAACGTGACGGTGCACCCGATGTACTTTGCTACCATTCTACCGATCCTGACAGACCCGGTCGCGGCGTTGACGCTGCTCAAGACGCGTGACAAGTATTTCCACGACTGGGTTGTCAAGTGGAGTGCGCGCTACACCTGCGACGAGTTCCACCGTGGTATCGCCAAGTTCGCGCAGGCGCTCCGCGTCCACAAGGACATGCACGACCGATTGGCTCCTGAACGACTGGCCGCAGTGCAGGCCTACATCCGAGCGAATCATCCGCCCTTCGCTCGGTGCCGGTTCGATGAAGTACCGGCTGAACTTCGCGGCGGTGAGGAGGATAGTGATGCCGAGTAGAGGAGACATGGCGTTCGATCTGACACGCGCGGTGTATTCAACTGAGCAACCGCTCGATTTCAAGCAAGCGACAATCGCCACACGATGCGAGAACACATCACAACAAAGCGCGGAGACGATGGCCAACCGACGTCTTCCCGGCGTGACTCGCCTGACCAAAGGACTCGTGATTCGCAAAGGCACTGGCGTCAACGCCACGTTCCATCGCGGAAAGCGTGATTGGTCGTCTGACCGCGCAGTCACGCATCTGAGGACGCTATGAGCCATTGCGTCCAGATGACCGCCCGGTCATTCATGATTGCCGACGCGAAGCTGCGCGGCGCCATGAAGGACTACGGCTCACCGGTGCACACCTCGCGATGGCAGGGCCAGGATGTCTCCAAACGTCCTGAGGCGGAGATGCGCGAGCTGCTCAACGTGACTATGTCTGTTGACATGCGCGGCATCTCCGCCCTCGAGCACTGGCGCGTCGAGTGTCAGCCCAACCTGCCGTGGGCGGACGAGCACTTCCTTGAGAGGGTTTCCGGAAGCCCTCTCAACCCGCCACCATCCTGGGTCCGCTGGCCCTGGGCGAACGCCGCGGACCGCTCGCGGACCGCGGAGGGAGGAAAGTTCAACCACACATACCCCGAGCGGTACTGGCCGAAGTGGGCGCAACACTTACCAGGCTCTACACCGATGCGTGGTATCCGTCACGCCTACGGCGACCTGGGCGACGTAGTCGATCTCCTCGCGAAGGAGCCGGATACGCGTCAGGCCTACATGCCGATGTTCTTTCCCGAGGATACGGGTGTGGGCGACGGCGGACGGAAGCCCTGCACCCTCGGCTATCAGTTCATAGTGCGTGAAGCTCGGCTTCACGCCTACTATCCCATGCGGTCCTGCGACCTCATGCGGCACTACCGAGACGACGTGTATCTGACGGTGCGGCTCATGCTGTGGGTCATCGAGCAATGCCGCGAGCGGAACGACTACTTCGAGAACGTGCGGGTGGGTTCGCTGACAATGCACATGACCTCGCTGCATTGCTTCATCAACGACCTGAGGAGGCTGTAATGGCGTGCATGGAACATGAGTGCGTCGTGCCGGGGTGCAAGTGGTCGACGTTCAACAATGAACGCCGGACACCGTGCCCCACGCATGGCTTCGAGAACACGCGGCACCACTTCGATGAGGCGGAGGATGCCGACTTCAACGATTACTACGAACCACCGGAGCGCAACGATGAAGGAGAGTGATGTCGAGGAGGCGTCGGTCAAGTTGCTCGGTGAGGTCTGCCCCGGCGCAGTCATCTACAAACACGCCGACCGATGGACCGCAGGCATCCCTGACCGCAGCGTCACGTGGCGCCGCTACGACTCGTGGCTCGAGTACAAGTTGTGGGAACCGAACGGGACACTCCATGACGAGTTCGCCCTCAAGACCGGTCGTCCGAACGTGCAGCTCCTCGAGTTGCTGAAGCTCGAGCGCCAGACAGGTCGCGCCTGGGTCGTCGCGTATCGCAAAGGAAACCCGCGCACCTCACAGCTCGAGTGCCTGGAGCTGTATCGGCCTGGCGCCTGGGTGGACACGTTCGGCTTCGTCCTGAAGACGCCGCTGCCGTTGACCAAGCCAACCTCACTCGAGAACGTGGCGTGGGCGCTGCGCGTGAACGGCTATGCGATGTTCCAGGGCCACGACCATCGCGCGGTCGCTTCGCTGATCCACCTGACGCACAGGAGCGAGTATGAACCCCGATAAGATCTTCGTATACTCCGACCCGCACTACGGTGCCGATCCGAAGATGTTCATCGGCAACACCAGTCGAGCTCGGTTCTCGACTGGTGAGGAGATGAACGAGTTCATGGTGCAAGCCCACAACTCTGTTGTGGGGCCGGAGGACCACGTCTACTGCCTGGGTGACTTCGCGTCCAAGCGGGAAGACGTCGAGCGATGGGCGCCGCGCCTGAACGGCCACAAGCGACTCGTCGGCGGCAACCACGACATCTGGCCCAGCGAATTCTATCGGAAGCACGGCTTCCAGAAGTACTACGGCGTGCGCGTGTTCGAGAGTATCATGATCTACTTCACGCACATCCCCATCGCGCCGTGGTCGCATGGGAAGATGATCGCCAACGTCCACGGCCATGTGCACCACAACAAGCCGCTCGTCTATGACGTGGCGAACCCGGATGCTGAGGGATTCTCTCTCAACAGACGCTACATCAACCTGTCCGTCGAGATCATCAACTATCGCCCGGTGTCCCTCGCGCAAATCCTGGCGCTCGCGGTGCGCCGATGATCCACCTCGTTCGCCCTTGGAGGAAGTTCAATATGCGAGTCGAACAAGAAAAAGTCGAAGCGTTCCACGTGAAGTATGGGCAGGTCACGCCCGAAACACCTGAGCTTGGTGACCCCGCGGAGGGCGAGCGCCGCTTCTCCATCATGGACGAGGAACTCAAAGAATACATGGACGCGATCTGTGCAGGCGATCTCGTGAAGGTCGCGGATGCGATTGCAGACCTGCTCTACACCGTCCTCGGGACGGCGGTGCATCACGGCATCGACATCCAACCGATCTTCGAGGAAGTGCACCGCTCGAACATGACGAAGGACTACGACCCGAGCAGCTTCAAGCGCGCGGTCAAGGGTCCGACGTTCGAGCCGGCACGGATCGCGGAGCTGGTGCTCATTCAGTCGACAGGACTCGGCTGCGTCACGACGGAGGGGAGCTGATGCCGCTCGTCTGGGGAATTACGCGCATTGTCTCGCACAAGCAGGAGCGGGCCGCCTACGACAAGCACGCGCTATTGTATGACGAGTTCATGACCGCCTACGCCGCGCTGCGGCGCGCCTGCCCGAACGGTGACCTGCGGATCCACCTGTCGGTCGAGGGCACTCGCGAGGAAGTAGGAGCCGATGGACCCACTACTTAAATGGGTCGGCGGCAAGCGCTGGCAGGTGCCGTTGCTACGGATGTACTACAACCGTGACCGCCGCCTGGTCGAGCCATTCTGCGGCGGACTGTCCATCGCGCTTGGGTTAGAACCCAAGCTCGCCCTGCTCAATGACATCAACCCGCACCTCATCAACTTCTACAAGCAGGTGCAGCACGGAGTGCCCATTGACACCGGCCATCCGCCGCAGGCCGACACGTACTACGAGATGCGGGACACGTTCAATTGCTTGGTCCGGGACCACGTGAGTGCTCCGAACACCGAAGCGATGTTGTTCTTCGCGTTGAACCACTGGGGCTTCAACGGCCTGTGGCGCGTCAACAAGTCGGGCTTGTGTAATGTGCCGCCGCGACCTGTGCTCCGCCCGTTGCCCACTCCGCCGTGGCACGAGTACAC
>Ga0137457_1000176_pt1 | contig 16488 bp, 22 predicted proteins | sample EasRivERMGT630_2_FD_102321 | JGI IMG/M metagenome (GOLD analysis project Ga0137457, IMG submission 102321) | Soil microbial communities from meander-bound floodplain in the East River, Colorado, USA - East River MetaG ERMGT630_2 | ecosystem: Environmental > Terrestrial > Soil > Floodplain ...
TCCCTCGAATTTCATGCGGTCGCCTCCTCGGATACGTTCAGCCAGTAGTGCCACTCCGTACGGCTGACGCGTTCGCAGTGCACGTCGAAGCCGTTTTCGCGGAGCTCGTGAATTGCGGAATTGACTGCCACCACGTGAGCGCGTTCGATGATGTCTCTCGTGGAAAGACGACGCCCGCGCGCGTCTTGTAGGACCGCGAGCACGCGCTGTAGTCGCGGGCTGTGCTCCAGTCGCGCGGCGTGGATGCGTCCGGTCGCGCGGGATACGCGACGCGCATCGAAGAGACTCCCCTGCGTTGTCACGCGGATGCCCTCCGGCGCGCGCGCCGGCGGCGCGGCGGTGCGGGTATCTGCCGACGCTGCGAGAGCCACTCGTCAATCTCCTCGGCGTTCGCGCGGATGCCTTTCCGCGTGCCGAGCCGAACGCAGGGGAAGTCGGGGTTCTCCCGGATGAGCTTGTAGGTCACGTCGATGTTCGCCGTGCCGTCGTCCTTGACGAAAGTGCCGCCGAGGTGGAACGCGATCCCCTCGATGTCGAGCGAAAAGCGCGTCGTTGTGTTCTGCGCGAGCGGTTGATCCATCCTGTCCCTTCCGATTCCTCCCTATTGCGAACGGACGTAGCTACGTCCGTGTATGCGTATTTCAGTCCAGAGTGGACGGAAATTAGCAACGTGTCAAGGATATTCTTACGGATTTACGCTAGTAGCTGGCGTAACGCGGTCTAAGTTACGTTAGCGCTTGCGGTTAGCTGCCGAGGATGAGTTAGACTATCCACCATGTCCCGGTTCGGCGACACCATCCGGGCGTTGGTTGATGAGACCGGGTATCGGAGCGTCTCGTATCTTGCGAGACAGATAGGCGTTAAGCGCAGCACCTTCCAGGGGATGCTGGATCGGGACAACGAGCCCGATGTATCGCCCGCGCTCTACGCCAAGATCGCTCGCGAGCTGAGCGTTGGACTCGACCGACTCGTCGACAAAGACGTCCTTCAGGAATTCGTCAGTGCTGCACGTGAAACGGGTGCCGTTAAGGAGGCGCTCGTTGCATACGGCATCGGCGACGATTCAAGCGAAGCGGCGCGCCGCGTGGAGAACTACTTAGAGCGAATCGATGAACTGGTCCGGCTCATCCGAGCCGAGACGGAAAAACTACGGAGGAATGATCGATGAAAACCGCAATCGCTGTTGCAGTCGCAGCTCTCGCATTGGCATGCGCGTCGACGCCACCGAAAATGACAGACGCAGAGCGGCACGCGCGCGCATCCGTCGTCTTCGTCGGCAACAAGAGTGAGGCCGTATCAACGTTGACCGATTACTTCCTCGAAAAGGGCTACCAGGTCGACGAGTATCAGGAAGCCACGGGCATCATTTCGACGGGCTGGCGCAAGGAAGATATGGGCTCGTTCTACAAGGCCGTCGCCGGGCAGATGGAGCAGCGTCTCCAAGCTCGACTACGTCCGCGCGATGACAGCACTACATCGATCGAAATCTGGATTTTCAATCGCTTCGACGGGAAGGAAGAAGAGTTGAACCTGTACGCCGCTCGCTATGACGATGAACTAGCAAAGCTGAAAGCGTACTTGTCTAGCATCGGCAAACTCGCGTAGACTCTTCCGCGGGGTGATGCCACATGACTAGGCGACTTCTCACCGCCGCGATCGCGGCGGCTCTTCTGCTACCTTCATTCGTTCACGCACAGTGCCCGTCCTCGCTCGTCGTCAGTGAATCTTGGCAGGCCTACTGCGACAATGGTGTCGCGCGCGTGCGCATGACGCTGCGCGTGGCCGCGCTGCCGAACGAGATTCCGACGCTACCGTCCACAACCGAAACCGACATCGCCGCGATCGACGCGGATGACACGAGCGGCTTGTGGGTTTCTAGCACATTCGATCGCATCGAGACGATCGGGCCCGGCGCGTTCGAGTTCATCGAGGAATGGTGGCCGCTGTCTCAGTTTCCGTCCCGCATGGTGAGGCGCATGGGGATCGTGCGTTGGTACTGCGCGGAGGGAACGTTTCCCGGGATCCTGCTCAACGACACCGATGGGCCGTTTGCGATCCCGGATGTCACGTGCCCGCCCCTTCCGGTCGCGAGCTCGACCTGGGGTGCCATCAAGGCGCTGTACCGCCGGCCATGACGACGAAGCTCAAGCGCGGCGCCTACAAGTGGGTCGACCGCGGCGTCTACGGCCGGCAGACGTCCAACGGCATGCGCTACGGGATCTCCTACGTGATCCCCGCCCAAATCGCGATCGATCACGGCATCTCCCGCGAGCGCCGCGAGATCGTCGGTTCCACCATCACGATTGCGCGCCTGCGCCGCGCCGAGCGCATCACGCAGGTCGACGCCGGCGACTTCTCGTTCCTCCGCGACTTCCAGGGCCAGGTCCCGACACTCGACGAGTTCTGGCCGGATTACCTGGCACACGCGAAGACGACCAAGAAAGCCTCCTGGGGAACGGACGTCGCCCGCAGCCGCCCGTTGCTTGCCTTTATGGGGCGCCATCCGATGGATCGCATTACGCCGTGGACGATCGACCAGTACAAGATCTCCCGCGACGGCCAGGTTGGCCCGCGGACGATCAACATGGAGCTGCAGCTCTTGCGCCACATGCTGAACTGCGCGCGCGACTGGGACATCATCGACGTCGACGTCGCGGCGCTCTTCCGGAAGAAGTTCCTGCACGTGCCGGAGCGTCCCATCCGCACCCTCTCCGATGACGAGGAAGCGCGGCTCCTCGCGGCCGCGGTCGACCACGTTGCAGACGTCTGCACGCTGTCGCTCCACATGGGGCTTCGCATGAAGGAGATCCTCGCGATCGAGATCCCGCACTGTCGCTTCGACGAGAGGATCCTCGCGGTCCTCGGTAAAGGCGGCCGCACCCGGGACGTCCCGATGAACACCACCAGCGAGCGGGTGCTCCGGCGCCGCGTCGCCGGCGCGAAGGACGGGGCACTTTTCCATTGGGGTGGCGCGCGGATCAAGCGCTTCTATCACGCCTGGTACAACGCGCTCGAGCGGGCCGGCATCGACGACCTGGACTTCCATGACCTGCGACGGTCGTTTGGCTGCCGGCTGCTCGCCGCCGGCGTCGACCTAGTGACGATCCAGAAGCTCTACGGCCACAAGTCGATCCAGACGACGATGCTCTATCTCGGGGTCACGAGTCAGTCGAAGATGGACGCGGTGAGACGGCTCGAGACGCGGGTGAATCTAGCACCGTCAATAGCACACGGAGAAACACGGGCAAAGCGCGAGGGAGCTTAACCCGTTGGCCTACCTTATGATCTGTGGATGGTCGATGCGTAGCAGCAGGTGATTCATCCTTGTTTGCCCCGGGTGAAGCGCTACCTGCTGAAATGAAATAAGTTGTGCGTTTTAATGGGTTTCGGTCGCGCTATTATATGTGCGAACAGATAGTGATAGTGGCTGATATTGGATGATTCCCACGCTGAGACTAGCACGCCCACTAGCACACGCCCCAGATCAACATCATCGGTCACCCGCTTGCAAGGACGTACCTCCTATAGTTCGCGATGAACTCGCCCACCGTAGCCGCTCCGAGCGGTGTGTTGTAGAAATGTTTGTAGTAGTCCGCAAGCGCGTGGACGTTGTTATCGGGGAGCGGCGCCCGAATCGATCGGTACTTGAGCCGCGCCATGATGATCGAGAGCCGTAGGTCCCATTCGAGCTCGGCGACATCGCGCTCGATCAACTCCGGGTACTTGGCACCGAAGCGCTTCTTCAAATCCTCGAACGTGACCGGCTCCATCTGGAAGACCCCGAGTGCCGGACCGCCGCCGACTTGGCGCAGGTAAACACCGAAGCCGCTCTCCTGCGCGGCGGTTCCCATCAGCAGTTCGACCGCAGCGTCGGAGACCAGCGCGGGATCGAACGCGACCAGCGTGCGTCGGATGAGGCTCCGGAATTGGTTGCGATCAAAGCTCATGGATTGGCTCTCATCGCTTCGCCGGCATCGGCCAAGCGCGTGAACTCTTCTTCGGTCAGGCCGAACTTGCCGACCATCGCCGGGACTCCATCGTTACGCGCCTTCTCAACGCACACGCCCCAGAACTCGGCATAGCCCAGAATGGTGCGTTTATAAACGATCGCGCGCTGGATAATCGTGTCCTCTCCATAACGCGCGATGAGCCATGCGAGGAGGTCCGCGAGATCCTTCGGATCGGATCGAATCAGCTCGCGCATGCCCGACCAGAATTCCGGGCGCTCACGAACGTCGATGCCGAGCTGTTGGATGATCTCCACGATGTCCCCTACATCAGGCGGGCTATTGCGCCCGATGATTGGAAACTCGCCGACCTCGAGATCTCGACGTCCTTCCATTCGCATCGTCTGTTGAAACGTAGCGAACTTCGTTTCTATGACCGTCAATCGGCGATCGATCTTGAACGCGAAGACGATAAGTCCGGTCCCGATCGTCGAGACTATGGCCCAACTCAGCGCCGCCAGTGCGATCCAGTGCTGCGTTTCGATGCACGTACCCTCCTGGGTCTCTCCCCTTTTATGCGCTGCCTCGGCCAACGAGCACCGGCACGAGCTCGAGGATGGCGGTCGATGGTCCCTGCGAGACGCCGCAGACCTTCTCGCCGGCGCCGGCGGACCGGACTCGGCCGAACACGTCGGAGGTAAGGTCGATGCCGGCTGCGAAGATCTCGTTCGCAACCGCCAGCACGACACCCTCGGTATATACCGTAACGGCGTCGCCGGTTACGACGGACACGCCGACTTCCTGAATGAAGCCGGTGCACGTTTCGTTCGGCCCCGTCGTTTCGATCACCGTGCTGTTGGGTCCTTCGCGCACGCACGAGTACGCGGTCGACATCGCACCGCCGGCCTTGCGGGACATCCCCCCGGTGGGATGCACTGGAAGTTCGCGAATTCCGATTTGCGCCATGGATCCCCTCGCAGTGGTTACGGCCGCGTCGTGTAGAGCTGCGTGAGTGGCGGAACATACGGATAGAACGTTACACGTGGTTTGCTGATTCGCACAGCGTTTGCATCGAGCCCCGCCGTTTTCCACAGGTTGATGAACACGTAGTCGGATCGCGGTGGTGTCGGCCAGCTCGCCACCACGTGGACCCACTTCGTACCGACGACGTCATTCGCCGCAAAAACGAAGGTCGGCGGCTCGAGCGCGTCGGCGGTCGTGATCGACACGTATTCCGCCACGCTGCTATTCGCCCAGACGAGCGCCGATGACCCGCCCCAACGGTTCCAGATGCGCTCGAACGGCCCGCCGAAGGTAACGCCGATGCGCTCGCCCACGTAGGTCGCGTCGACGCCGGGGTCGATCTGGGCGAAAATCTCGAAGCGGACCGCCATGCCCTTTCGGTTGTAGACCTGCCACTGACAGCGACCCGCCTCCCATGCCTGGTCGCCCGTGACTCCCTCCCAGAACGAGCCTCCGGTTCCGGCACCGGCCCAGTTGAGTGTCGCAACCGCACCGCCGGCGTAACCACCGGTCGGACTCACGACAATCTGGGGTGCCGTGATCGTGCTACCGGATCCGCTGAACATGAAGTCGACCGCGCCATTCCCGTCGATGTCCGCAAAGTCGTCCGGGATCATGTTCGCCGTCGGCGAAAGCGGCGTGTTGTAGTAGAGGTCGAACGCGTCGCTCGGTCGGAGGACCTGCAAGAGCCCCGTGTCGATGTAGTTCGTCTTCATCCAGGAGAGAAACGCGCGAAGCGACGAATAGTCGGCGCCGCCACCGAGCCCGGCATTCCAGTCGTTCGGTTCGTGCGCCAGGAGAACGTTCAGCCCCTTCGTCTGCACTGCCCGCCGGATGAATGCCTGGCATTGTGCCATGCTGTTCTGCTCGCTCATCGATTGTTCGATTTCGAATGGGTCTCCGACAATACCGTAGGTCAGGCTGATTCCCGTGTTCTGCGCCGTACCGTGGTTCAGCGTGCGCAGCGGATACCATTCAATCGGACGCGTCGCGTGACTCGTCGCCGTCTGATCGCCGACGGTCGCATACTCGAATACCTCGGCGACGATCGCCTTGAGTTCCTGCGTGGCGGACGAATTCGACCAGGAGTGGATGCGCGGCGTCCCCAAGAGCAGCGTGTCACGGATCCCGAGGAAGCCCCCGATGATCTCCTGCCGGAACGCATTGTAGTTGGTGAAGTCTCCCTGGGCGACGTCGCCGGTCGTACCATGGAATAGGGACGCGGGCTCGTTGTGTCCGCCGCTCACGATCTCGTGTCCGCGCTTCATGGCGGCGCGACATTCGTACACGGACAAGGCGAGGTTGGTCGTGTCGGCGCGAAGCAGCCGATTCGGTATGACGCTGATGCCGATCGGGAAACCGTCGAAGACACCCGCCTTGATCGCATCCCAGATGTCGGCCTGCGAGTCCTCGAAGATCATGCAGAAGGTCGCCTTCACGCGCGACGGTGGCGCAGTGGCCTTTCGTTGGACGACACGCGGAGCTGCCGCGGGCGTGAGCACATTGGCGATGAACGAAGTGAGTAAGATCGCGACGATGATGCGGCGACGCAAGGGGACCTTTTCCCTTCCTGTCGCCTGCTACCCATCGCACCAGAAGCTGTGGTGCTAACTCAACTAGAATGAGATTCCCCAACCGTAGATTCTCGTCGGGTGGACAAACTGGATTTTCACCCAAAGGTTCGTTCCGGATGGCGCTCCCGCGAGATTCACGGAAAAATGCTGGATGCCGTTCACGATCGCCCCATCGACAGTAAGCGCCCCACTCCCGAGTGTTTCGTTGTACGTGTTGCCGCGCTGTACATAGAGGCTTGGTGCGGTGCTCCATGTTGTCGTCTTCTTCGTCGACACGGCCCAGGAACGCAAGCAGAAGGTGGATTGATCGGTCGCGTTGTAAAAAGCGCCGAGCCCGGCCTTTGTGACGGTTCCATTGGCGAAACTGAACGTGTACGCAGCGCTCGTTCCCAGTGCTGTGCCATCCTCTTTGTCGTAGATGATCATCTGCACCGTGTTTGCAACATCATCGTAGATTGCTTCAACGAAATAGTTCGTATCTTTGGTGAGGTTGATTGTCTCTCGAAGCGTGTCCACACCCGCCACACGCGTGTATAGCCGGAACCGCATGTTGCTCGCGTTATTCTGGATTTCGACCTGACACCGATTGTTGTTGTCGATGTACGCAAAGATCAGCGATGAGGCTCCGGTCATGTTGCTTGCTAGGAAGTCGATTTGTGCGCGGATGCGGTAGTACGCAGGAAGGAAGTATCCGATCTGGCCCGCAGGCACATCGGCGCTTTGATCCTTGTAGAATACGATTCCCCCGATCGCGTACTGATGTACTCCCAGCCCGTCGGGTCGGATGCGATACTTCTCCGTGGAGGCGCCCTCAAAGAAAGTCGTTATGTCGTCGTCGCGTTCAAATCGAATCTTGCCCTCCAGGTCGTAGTCTATATGAAGGCGTGCCGTTGATACTTCTTCCCCCGTGGGTATTGGCCTTGATACCGCGATGGAATACGAGTAATCGAAGTTCGCGAACAGATAGCGGTCCCTGAGTTCTAGGTGTTGCGACAGAATCGGGTCGAGCGCCTTGATGTCACTCATCGGATCAGTGAACACATTCAGCTTACCGTTTTTCCTCGCATTCACAATTGCTCTTTGTGCAAATTCCTCCCCTCGCGTGTGCTCGATCCGTGTCAGCGAGATCGCATTGCTGTTACTCCGTTCGACGCGCCGCACCGTCTCCGCGAATTTCTCTTCATATGTACCAACAAGAATGTCACCGATCTCCATCGATCCAATCAGGCCCACATTGGGGTCCAGGCGATACGCGACGCGCTTGACGGGGAAGTTGTACGCGACAGCGTCTTTATCCGTGATGCGAACCTGGCCGCGCGGGAAGACGAAGCCCGAGAACGATGGAATATTGGCCGAGACAATCCGCTTCGGGTCTTTTGATCGGGCGATGATCGAATCCGCATAACGCGCGACGTCGGCGGGATCGCCCGTGTTTCGGACTTGGACCACCTGCGTCGAATTCCCATAGGCCGTCTTTGACGCCGCATTTTCGCGATGAAGCGTGAGCCCGCCGCCGCCGACTGCATACTTCGATTGCGAGTACACATCGTTTACGAGCCGATCGAGCGTCTCTTCCACTGAGAGCGAGGTGACATGCTTTCCCACCCAATAGTGCTGTCCCGCAATCACCGCCGCAGTCACGTCTTTGAAGTACAGCTTGGCGGCCTGGTCGACCCCGTATTGCACGTTCCCCTGCATCAGTGCGAGCTGGGCGATGATATCGTCGGCGCGCTCGAACTCGACTTCGTAGTCGGCGACGTTGTAGGGAGCGGCGATCGATATCTCACTAGTCGACGCGCTGATCGCGGTTACCGGCGTGTCGACGTCGGCGAGGAGGTCGATCACAAGGTCGTCGATGTCCTTGCCCTCGTAATACTTCACGATGCGCTGTCGTTCCAGCTCATGGAGGAGCCCGCGCGCCTCATATCGCCAGACCCGCCCGGTGTGCCCGGGCTTCGGCGCGCTCGTAATGACTCCATGCCAGTAGTCTGTCAAAGCGCCGCCAATCACTTGCGCACTGAACGTCACAAGATAGCCGATCTGAATCGTGCCATCGATACGATCCCGGTCGAGTTCCATGGAGAGCTCGTTGCAACCGCCGTTGTCCAAAGTGTCGAACTCGCACGCGATCAACGCAGGCCGTCGCGCGCCCGCGCCGATAAGCGACTTCTGGACGCCGGCGCGATCTTTGACGAGAATCTGATATCGGAGCGTGTTCACTAATTTAGAGCTGCGTGAAGTTCGCTGTGACGTGCGCGGGAGAGAGCACACCGTAGAATGCCCCGCCGGCGGTGTACTTCGCGATCTTGTAAGTTGGCAGGCATAGCGTGCCGTTTACTTCCAGCACACCGTTGACGTACTGCACCATCGACGAGCCCACAAAAGCGACGACTTCCTCGATGTTGCTGCCGGTCCATGTGATCATCGTCACGCCAACAGCGTTCCGGTTATAGTCGACAGCGGCCATGACGCGATGTCCTTTCTACGAGAGACGTGGAAGCCAGATTATCGTTACTCGGTAAGTTCCGGATGCACTGGACGTGCATGTGATCGTATCCCCGCCGGCCTGAATACCCCAAAATTGGCCCGTCACGTTGGCAATATCGCTCGTCGCTACGCCAGACACTGTTTTGTTCACACGTCCGTTCAGCATATCGATCTCCCAAGAGTCGTTCACGCTGGGCAGCGTTCCCGTGATTGTTAAGCTTTGGCCGTCTGAATTCGAAAGGATGGGATTGGTGGGCCCAGGGGTTCCGGTGCGTGTGATATAGAGCAGGGCGCGATGAGTCCGCCACGCACCCGCGTCTGCTATCACTTTGTTTCCGGTCGTCCCGCCGGTTACCGTGAATTCGTCCGCTGATACTGTGTCCAGATACCAGGACGGGTCGACCGCGCGGAATGAGAGCTCCATCCCACTGATGGCTTCGTAGAACGTTTTCCTCGCGTATTGTCCGCCGCCACTCAATGGCTCCACGTAGCGACGATACCGAATCTTTTGCGCGCCGTCATAGAGACCGGCGCGGAGATACTTGACGCCGCCACCGTTGGGGAATCGGCTAAAGCGCGCGCGCAGATAGTTGAACGTATCGTCTGGATTGAAGCCGGCCGCGGCTCCAAAAAAGTCCATCGTGATACCGGATTGGTTCCCATCCGTCAGAAACGATTCCAAGTTCGACTCTGGGATCGGTGCGAGCTCGTACTTCCGAGCGAACGCAAATAGGTTGTCCGGGTTGATGTTGAGCGCGGTCAGCGGGACGCCAAGGGTGGCGGCCAGCACGGGGCTCGTCCCGTTATGGTAGTACTCGAACTCGTAATTGGTGGGAATCTCGTAATTGACACCCATGGTTACATCTACCCGCTATCTGCACCTAGTGAGCGTCCGATCCTGCGGGCGAATCGGCTGAACTCTTCGCGGATATCGACGGGCCCTTGAATCGGCCCGTACTGGTTCCAATTGGCAATGACTCCACCGCCACCGCCAGCCACTGCTCCGCCGCCAGCAGCCACGGCAACGAGTCGCGCTTGTTCTGTGGCTCCGGCGCGCGTCAAGTTCGACGCCAGGTCACGCAGCGAATTGCGGCGCGGGTTGTGCGCGACTTCTCCCGCATGCATGAAATGATAGGCGGTCTCTGGGATCACGCCGCCGAACTCGAAGCCTCCCATGCTCTTTGCGAATTTCGATTCGATTGACGAGATCACACCGAGAGCGGCCGCGGCGGCGGCGATGATCGGCCCCGTCGCGGCCAGTGTGGCGCCGAATGAGAGCGGCCCTCCGATCGCTGCTTTACCGAGCTCCGTCGCTTTCTTGAGCAGGATTTCCGCAATAGACTTTCGGGCCTCGGCACCGAGCACCTTAACGAACCCCATGACCGTAGCCTTGCCGAAAGCCACGGCGAAGTTCTTCTCGGTTTGAAGTACCTGCGTGAACATGTCGCCCCATGCGAAGGCGAAATCTACAACGTGCTGGGCGTTTGCGTCGATCTGCTGCTTCATGAAAGCGGATCGGTGATCCGTGATCCCCGCCCATACTTGTTGATCCTTGTCGCGCAGCTCCTGGAACCGATCGTCGATGAGCGCGAGCTGCTCTTCGGGAATCACCGCATCCGCGATCCCGTTTTCCTGCGGCGCGAACAGGTCGCCGCCGAACTCGCCCGCGCCACGACCCGAACCCGCCAACCGGATTTTCTGCGCGTTCTCCTCGATGCGTTTCCGCATCTCCTCGATCGCCTTCTCCCGCTCTTCGTCGATCCCGAGCGCCGAACTGCCACCCCCACCGATGGGTCCGGCTGCGGTTGCTTGGTTGAGCTTTTTCTGCGCCTGCGTCAGCTCTTCGATCCTCTTGGAAGCTATTGCGGCCTGGGCCGCCAGGTCCGCGATCCGGGACGCGTTCGCAACACCACCATCCAACTCTGGAATCCCGGTTGCACTCGGAGCGGATAGCTTCTCAATCTCTGCATTCACGCCCGCGAGCCTTTTTTGCTGCTCCTCGAGCTCCTTGTTTACGCCATCGATCGAGGACGGCAACTGACGCTGCGCGAGTCCCAGGGATACGATCAAGCCCACGAGTGTGCTGATGCCGACGATAGCGAGCGTAATCGGGCCGCCGGACACCGCGACCAAGCCGCCGATTGCGAGGCCCATCGCCGAAATTGCAGCCATGACGCCGCTGCCGGCGAGCCCGCCCCCGACGATCGTCAGCACAAGCTTCTGATGTTCCGACACCCACTGAGCCATGCTCTTGAGCACGGGGGCGACGATGGTGATGAGATCACGAATCGTGGGAAGTAGCGCGGCTCCGATGTTTTCCTTCAGGTCGTCGACTAGGTTGGCGACCTGCTTCATCTTCCCCTGCGTCGTGTCGCCCATTGCGACTGCCATGCCGGCGAACTGTTTCTGTACATCGCGCAAGACCAAGCCGAAGTCTCCGGATTTCTTGGTCTCCTCCGAGAGCACAATGCCATAGCGCGCGAGGATGCCCATGTTTCCGTTCATGGCTTTCCCGAACGCTTCGCCCAGGGTGGCGAGGTCCTGCGTCTCGCCCGTCACCTTCTGCATTCCCGCCGCGACGTCGAGCAGGCTCGGCGTGAGCTCCTCGATCTGCTGGTCGTTGAGCTTGTAGAGACCGAGCGTCGCCTGGAGGTTCGTGATCTCGTCGTCGCTGAACTGCGTGACTTGCTGCAGTGCTTTCGCCTGCGCGTTCAAGATCGGAATGGAGTCCTCGCGCGTGCGTTGCTCCGACTTCAACGACGCTTCGAGTTTCTGCTGGGCGAGTTCGGCCGCGGCCGCCTCCTTGACGAATCCGCGGATCGCGAGCACTTGGGCGCCGAAGGCAAGCCCCTGCACGAGCGTCAGCTTCTGGAACTGCGCGCTGTGCTCCTCGAGCTTCGTGAAGAACTTCTTCGATTCGTTGATGCCGTTCGCGAATCCCGCCTTCAAGCGGTTCAGATCGACGCCGAGAACGATGCGGAGTTCATCCGTTTGGTTGGTCGTCATCGTCGTCTCCTAGTCGTTGCCACTTGGAAGGGTCGAAATCGCCTGGGCCCGGCGCGACCTTGACATGTGACGGATCAGCGATCGGAGCTGCAACCGCGTCGACATCGTCCAGCGATGTGCGCTGCAGTATGTCTTCGATGAGCATGTCGAACTCATGAACGTCCTTCCCCCACACGCCGTTTGCGATCGCGGTCACGAAGGCGCCGCGTTCAAGGAGTGCGCTCTGCGCGGATGCGCGCGCATCGATCGCTCGCACGTGCTCGTGCATGATGCGAACCTGGCTTCTCGTGTACTCGCGCCACAGCTGCTCGGGGGTGATCCCCGTTGCCCGCGTCAGTTCGAGGAACCCTCGGCACGCCAAGGCGGTGTCGGGGTTTCCGTCGCCGTTTCGTCGCCCGCCTTGAAGGCGCGAACGGCCGCGAGAAAAGTTGCCCAGATGACATCCCAGCCGAGCATGTCGAGCCAGGCCTTCCATACGGCGGCCGTTTGCCGCGGGGTCATGGTCTGGCGAACAAACGCTTCATCCTTGCCGATGATGAATGCAACCATCGTGTAGATCGCTTCCATTCCATTGCTGATGTCGAGCGGAAGCTCTTTCGGATCCTTGCCGGCGAGGAGCCCCTGGATGAACGTCATGTTGCGAACCACGAGCTCGCGGAGCATCGCGTTCAGACGTGTGAGCGCATCACCGATCTCCGCATTCGTCGGCTCCCGGATCTCGATCGTCAGCGGTTCGTCAGCCGTTCCGATCGTAATTTTCACCGGCTCGTTTACGAGGATCCTCAGATCGTCACGTTTTACCGACAAGTCGCCCATACGGTACCCTCCTGAATTCCTGTTCATTTCCGTAGGTCACCTTGACCTTACGCTTCGTCTCCAAGTAGATCCCCGCGAGTCGATCGAGTTGCAGCCTACGATCGCCCTCGTGTGCGACGAGCATCGCCTTGCTGAATAGCCAGCGCAGATAGCGTAGGTGCTCGGGATCGCCGCCGATCAGATAGACCACAAACACCTCGTTCGTCCTCGGTGCGACGTGCGGCATAACACCATTGAGCTTCGCGGGCGGGAAGTCGCGCGTGAGCCCCTGCAGACGCTCCCGCGTGGTTTCGCCCCAGTAAGCCGTCCGAGATAGCAGAACACTCGCACACGTGAGATCTGCCCAACGGCATCCCAGCTCGATGCCGTTGGGGTTCATCTTGAAATGCGGCGGCTTGTCCGAAAGCTCGAGGATGAGCTTCCGCTCTTCCTCGAACGAGAGCTTCAAGAATGTCGTCGCCCGGTACATCCCGTACCTACACGCTGATGTCGGTGAAACGACCGACACGATTCGAGCTGCCGTAGTTATAAAGGCACATGAAGACGAACTTGAGGTTCGTCTCCTGGCCCTTCGTGAACACGATCGGGCCCGGCGTCTTCAAGACGGCCTTGTCGACGGTGACCGTCCGGATGCGTCCGGAACTCCCGGCCTCGGCCGGCACGAAGCCCGTCACCGCAACGACGCGCTCGTTCGGAACAAACTGCTGGTTTCCGAAGTCGAGCGTGATCGGCGCCGGCGACGTACCCGCGGTGGCTTCGGTGATGTCCCACGCCATGCGGATGTTCGCGAGCGTGGGCTCGCAAATCGTGAACTCGAGATCGAAGTCTTCCTTCGTGCGGAACGCTTTCGCGGCCGTGAGTTCCTGTTCGGTGTCGACGGTGAAAATCTCGAGCGTGGGCGTGATCGTCGTACCGCCGGCTTTGACGTAGCCCAAGTCGCTCCCGATCAGAACGGCGTTTCCGCCGGCTACTAGATTCTGTGGTGCAGGCATTGTCCCTAGTCCTCCTGTCGCCGCGTGTGATTAGAGAAGCGGATTCTTGACCGTCCGCTGAACCGGAACCGTCCACGCTTCGTACTTGAGCCGCGCCAGGCGCAAATACATCGTCGTCGTATCATCGACGGTCACGTCAACCTCTCCGAAGCCATAGCCCGATTCGTCCGGCATGTCGATCGTCGGGGGAAACCCGAGATCGAGCTTTCCCCGTAGGCCGAGCCAGTTGCTCTCGAGCCGCTCGCACACACGTCCGACGAACTCGGCCAGGCCCATCTTGACGTTCGTGCGGCCGACGATGCCGTCCTCGTCGTCCGGATTCTGCAGCGGCAGTACACACTCGACGTTGACGATGTGGCGGTGACGCTTGGCAGAACCGAATTGGTGGTCGCCGATTTCCTCCCCCGGCGAGACGACGGGGATCAGGTACAAGGTCGGGCTTCCCCACGGAGACCACCACCATTCCCCGGTCCGAATCCGTGCCTCGCCGTGGACGAAACTGAGCTCGGGAGCGGCCTTCAGATCCTTTTTCATCGCGAGGAGCAGCGCGCCCATGTCGAGTGAATAGCCGGGCATCGTTCATGCGCCCGCCTTCGCCGATCGTGCGAGTACATTCTGGTAGTGCGCCCGCAAGAGGTTGAACCCCATTTTGCGATCGCGCTCGGCGATGAAGATCATCGGGCGCGCCGGTATCTTGATCGTGCGCGCCGGCATCTCCACCTTGCGAACGACGATCTTCTGCCCCCCGATCGTAAACGCGAGTGCTTGCTTGTTCGAAGGACGGAGCGTTCGTGCCCGCTGATGGATCGTCGCCCCGGACTGATGCACGCGTGCGATGCGAATGCGCGTGAAGACCTTCTGCGTCACCTTCCCCACGTTCTGCGTCTGAAACGACGCCTTCGTGACACCGGTCTGCTGCAGCGGTCGCCGATGCGTGATGCCGCGCTTGCGCCGCGCGGCGATCGTCGACGGCGCGAGGTCCGGCCACTTGACCCCGTCGCGCCCTTTCCCTCGAAACGTGCGATCGGTCTGCGCCAGCATGTAGCCGCCCCACGCGATGAGCGCCTTGCTTGGGTCGCCGCCGACTTCCTGGATCCTGCGGATCACCTGACGGATCCGCGACTGCGCGCGCGCCGTGTCGTATTTGATGCCGATGCTCATATCTCATTTCGCTTCCGCTGCACGTCCTCGATGTAGTCCGGATCCGGGTGATGCGACGACGAGTCGTCGAGGTCGAAGATGTGCATGTAACCGTCCAGGTTGTGCACACCACTCTTCGTCTTGAGCCGTGGAATTCCCACGAGCTCCGCGTCGCCGGAGACCAGTCGTTCGAGCCAGCCGAGCGCCAGGTCCACTTCCATCGGCGCGTTCTTCCCGCGCTTCAACATCACGGGTCCTTGCTTCAGCTGCAGCTGTAGGCCGATCGCTTTCGTCAGGAGGTCCGAGATGTCTTCGATTTCCGGCGGCGTCGGCGCGAACGGCACGGGGAATATCCCCGTCAGCACCGAGTTGATGTAGTTGTACGCGAGCAAGGCGGCGCGCCTCTGGATCCGGCGCATGACCTCGTCGTCCTGGACGGGCCAGAACTCCCGTCGGTGCTTCTCGACGTCGGTGTAGGTCGGCATCGGTCACGCCACCATGCGCTGCCACGGCTGGATGACCGAGAGCTCAAAGGCATCCGTGTCCTGTGGCAACGTATCGCCGGCGCCCCAGAACATCACAAACCACGCGATGTATAGCGCCGCGGTGTCCAATTCGCCGGCAATCCAGAGGTGTCGTAGAATGCTGTTCGGGATGTCGATGGTCGCTGCGACACCGTCCAACTTGAGCGCGCCGGTATCCAAGTTCCGCATGAAAAACTTTGCGGATACGAGCCCCACAAGAGAAAGCAGGTTCCCGGTCTCCGCTTCGTGGACGAGATACGCAATGTCGGGCCGACGGTTGTTTAGCCCGAGGGTGATTACGCGCGCGTACGGCATCTCTTTAGTTCCTCCCCATGGCGCGTCCCGCGATCTTCCCACCGGAGGTCACGCCGTCGATGACTCCGGAGTGCGCCCGCCCGAGGGCCTTCCCGCTGGATGCCGCCCCTTCGATAACACCGGCGTGCGTTCGCCCGAGAACGCGACCACTCGAGGCTCTTCCCTCGATCAGAATTACGTCTTCGTCGTAGACGAGAATGGCGGCCTCTCCGATGGTGAGGTCCACGCTCGTGACCACTGACCCGAGTGCGCCGTTCGCGGCAACCGGACGCGCGGCCGGGATCGGCAGCGTGACCGTCTCGGAGCCGCTCTGGCCGGTCTTGCGAAGGTGCATCACGATGCGGCCGCGGTCGAAATCGCGAGCGTACGTTGTCCCCGTGACGCCGCCGGGAATCACGTAGCGGGGAGCAACTGGCTCTCCAAGCAGCGCCGATCCTGCGCGCAACAACGCATTGTCTTCCCAGGTTGAGATGTGTTCGGGCGCGTCCTCGGGCGAATAGTAGAACCTCGCGATCATCCCCGGCTTGTAGGCCATCGTCATCCACACGAAGTGCCCCACCTTGGCGCGGTCTTTGTTGGACTGCGACTCCGTGTTCGCGATGTAGCCGTCCCACATGATCTCCCGCGTCCCGTTCAAGAGCGTGTCCGCGAGCGCCCATCGCGA
>Ga0137457_1000178_pt1 | contig 16353 bp, 18 predicted proteins | sample EasRivERMGT630_2_FD_102321 | JGI IMG/M metagenome (GOLD analysis project Ga0137457, IMG submission 102321) | Soil microbial communities from meander-bound floodplain in the East River, Colorado, USA - East River MetaG ERMGT630_2 | ecosystem: Environmental > Terrestrial > Soil > Floodplain ...
CGCCCAAGGCGGTGCTGGAGTTCGGCATCAACGTCGGACGCACGGCGCAGGCACTGCTCGAATACATCCCCAGCATCGAGCACTACGTGGGCATCGACGTGCCCATGGGCTACGTCACGGAGAAGCAGGTGCAGCGACAGGAGGTACCGGAGGTGCCGGGGGAGTTGGTGCGTGACGATCCGAGGGTGACGCTGATGGTGGTGAAGGGTGGGTCGCAGGCGCTGCACGCAGCGGATCTCCCGTACGTCGATGCGGCGTTCATCGACGGGGACCACAGCCGGTCAGGTGTGGAGAACGACACGATGCTGGCCCTGCAGAAAGTGCGCCCAGGGGGCATCGTGGTGTGGCATGACTATCATGATCTCGGCACGGTTGACGTGCGCGAGGTGCTCAACGAGAAGTTCAAGCAGGGGTGGAACCTGCACCACATCCAGGGGACGTGGCTGGTCTACATGCGGGTGTAGAACTCGTGGTTGCGCGCCACGCGCTTGATGTGTTCAGGTGGCACGGGGCACTGCATCAGTAGTTCCGATGCTGTAAGTCCTGCCTCTTTGAACGGGGTGTACCACGCCACGGTGGCGAGCAGATCGAGTATGCGCCACTCGTAGACATCGCGCTCGACGAACAGCCCGCTCTTGGGCATCGACAGCATGGCTGCGGTAGATGCGAGGGCGAACGCGACGGCATGGCGTTGCTTGCGACGGTAGTAGTCCGCAGCGTGGAACATCGGTTCGGCCCGGGTGGGGTCCAGTTCGAATGCCTTGAGCAACTCGACCGTCGGGTCGCGCCCCTGCCAGTCGTCGATGCGGCCCAGCATGTACTGTGAGTACCAGCGTTCCGCTTCGTAACCGCCTAGCTGCAGGCGTTCGCTGTACGCTTGTACGGCCATGTCGAGGATGCCCATGTCCTTGTACTGCTGCGCGAGGTAGAACACCATGCGCGGGTCTTCGGGGTGCTTGAGGACGTACGCTACCAGCACCGCGAGATCCTTCTGCTGCGTGTCGGGGTCCTTCGCTCGTGCGCCTTCGCCACGATACGACTTGATGTACACCCCTGGCAGCGCTTCGACCTTCGACGGCAGGGCGCTGTACAGCCCCTCCTGTATTGGGTAGCGCCACTTCCACGGGTGCACCGAACGGACGATGGCGGTGCGTGGATACACCAGTCCCTGCAGGTGCACGTCGACACTGTAGGCATCGGCGGTGAGCTTCGGCCACACGTAGTTTTCGGGCACCACCAGTTCCTCGTCGGCGTCGATGCCGCACAGGACGTACTTGCCCATCCGGCGCGCGGCATCCAGCACGAGGTTGCGGTTGTAGGCGAAGTCCACCCACTCACCGGGTACCGGCACCGACACGTCGTACTTCTCGACGATCGCCAGCGTGTTGTCGGTGGACCCGTTGTCGTTGACGAAGATGCGCCCGACGTGGTCGACGAGCGAGTCCATGCAGCGTGCGATTACCGGGGCTTCGTTCTTGACGATCAGTGCTGCTACAAGATCGCGGGTGCGTTCGGAAAGGTCGTAGTCCATCAGAAGAAGTCGGGCTTGGCTACGGAGCGGGTGAGGGCCATGAACCCTTCCTGCAGGTGCGTGGCACCGATGGATACCCAGCGCTGGTCGAGCGCGCTGTTGACCCGCAGGTCCTTCAGTTCATCGACGAGCGCGCCGACTTCGGCACCCTTCTCTTTGATCTTGTTCATGAGATCGATCTGCTCTGGGCTCAGTTCCTTGTAGCCCTTGATCAAACGGTGTTGATTATCCATTTTTGCTTCCTCACGTATCGCGCGCTCACATCCGAGCAATGCGCATGGGCTTGGGTCATACAAACACGCCCCCCGTTTTCCGGGGCAGTCAGTGCTCACGCAGTCTCCTGAATGACGAAGCGACCATCTTGGAAGATCTCGACCATGGCGCGTAGCGTCTTGACCAGCGACACCCGGCGCTCGTAGCCCAGCCCGTTGTCGACCACCACCTTGCCGTTACTGGAGCGTAGGTGGAAATAGAACTTCTTGTCCTTCTTGTTCTTCCACACCTCGATCACTGCCTTGCGCTGGATCGGGATCGCTCGACCCCGGCTGTCCGACTTGCGCGGGGTTCTCTTGCGGATGCTTCGTACCGTAGACTTTCGGGGCATTTTGTAACTCCAGTTTCCGATGTTGTGCGATGGCAGCATTGGCCACCATCTGAATGTGATTCATGAATCCGCCGATGACCGCGCCGGGTGTGTCGGTCTTCATCATCAGCGTGCCCATGAACACGGCGACGGCTTTGCATACGATGACGTCGTGGTACTTGTCGGAGATCGTTATCAGCTTCTTGTACAGATCCGATACGATCGCTTCTTCTTCTGCCGAGAACTCCTTCGGCAGCTTGCCCTTTTGCTTCAGCGATATAACACGACCCATAGTACCCCCGCTAGTATAGCAACAAGTACCCCACCTACAACTGTACCCCTGATAAAGACGCAGTAGTAGCAGTCTGTGTCTCGTATCAGGGGCCAGATCACCATCTTCAACCAGTACGGCACGTTCACTTCGGGTCGGCGATACGTTGCGTTGAAATGATCAGTTCGTCGTACCAAGTCTTGCACAGCGGATGTGCCGCATTCGGGACCTTACCCGTCATGTACGCCGTCAGCCAGATCTTTCCGAATTGCTGGTCTTCCGAGGGTGGCCCGCCTGCCAAGGGCCAGTAACCGGGAACCCCGGGCTTCCAGTCAAGGACAAGGACTGAAGGCTGGCGTTCACGCGCGATCCACAATCGCGTGCGGCTGTCCATGAACTCGTCGTTCACACGCGGGCCGACGGTGACGCCCATTTGGAACGTCATCCACTCCTCCTCCGCCCAGTGGACACAGTCGGGTCCGCCACTAGTGATGCTGCGTCGTTTGCACAACACCTCGTTCTGCAGCAGATGATCGCCGTCAGGCATCTTTTCGTACATGCCTTCATAGGGGGGATGCGACGTCGAACCCGTGCACGAGTTGTAAACGATGGGAACGCGAAACTGGTAATACGACTGCACCACAAGGTGGATCGCTTCGCACGAGTTCCACCAGACTTCCGGATTCGCGGTATCACCCGGCCCGATGATGAGCTGCTTTGGCGCGAGTCCTTGGCCGTCCTCATTCAGGAACAACGTCTCCATCATTTCCCGGCTGAACCGTTGCCGCCATTGCGCGTAGAACTCCTCACCCGGACCGAAGCGCGTGCCGAGATCAGCCGAGAAGTTGGCAAACCACAGCCCCCCTCCATCCGGACCAGACATCGGTCGCACTTCGACGAGCAACGAACTTGCACCTGACGCCTTGACTGTGGGGTCCAGCATCGGACGCACGCCCGCGTTGTCGGTGTACGTGCCGAAGTTGTCACCATACCCACCGCCCAGCTGCGACGCGTCGTTGAAGTGGAACGAGCGGACGACGCCGGGTGCGGTGCTGCGCGCGAGGAAGTCTGCATCGGCATCCGCGCCGCCACCACCACCGCCACCAGTAGCAGGCAGCTTGTACACCCAAGCGCGTGGCCCGCCCGGTTCCGCGACTTCAAGGAAGAACACGCATTTCGTTCCCGGGTCGTACGTGCTGTGCGAAAAGTTATGGGACGGCAGCGCGCCGCCTTCGCTTCCCGCTTCGATCTGGATCGCCGTCTCCGTCCACGTCAACGTCGCCGGATTGAACTGGTAGTGCTTGCCTTGCACGATCCAGCCAACGAACGTCTTGGTATCGGGATTCCACGTCATCGACGGATAGTTGCGCGGACGTCCTGTTGGCGTACCTGTCGCAGTCATGACGGGCGGTTTGGCACCTGTCGTGACCAGCCTCTCGCCGCGACTGTTAAGAAAGTTGGCGCGATCAATAGTGATCCGCGCGACGGCTGAGTTGTTCTGGAACATATAAAACTTATCATCATCGGAACAGTAATCGCCAGAGCATGGTTGCGAGTTGTCTCCGAAGCCCCAGCGCGTCGTGGTGTTGCCGTTGGTCAGCGTGTCCGCGACCGGATCGAACTTGAAAATGTTCTGGTAATAATTCGCGTCCCTGTTGAAGATGTAGATGCACTGCGACACGGGATCAAGCACCGCCGATCCGCCGATCGGCCAGCGGGTCTGGTGCTGTGAGAAGCTCCACACCTTGGTGTCGGTGTTGTACCAACAGATCTTCCCGGTCGGCTGCTTGATGATGACATTGGGCGGAACAGGTGCCGGAACATTGTCGATCTGGCAGTACCTTTGGAACAGGTATAGGTCCTTCCCGCGTGTCACCTGGGTATCGTGCGAGTGCGAAACTGCCGGGACCTTGTCGCTGATCCACATGCCCAACGTGTAGTCGAGATTCGTGGATACCATCTTGTCCCAAGGCATCGAGGGGTCGATGGTGAACTTGCCGGTCTTCATGCTGAAGATCGTCTTACCCGTGTGTTGGTTTTGCCCGTGCCCGACCCCGGTCATGAACCACACTTCGCTGTTGGCCACATCGATTGCGATGCCGCTGTCGGCACGGTCATCGGTTCTCGTTGCCCAAAACGGATCGGGGTCGACGAAGCTACCCACTTGACGCGCGAAGCCGGGAGCCAGCGAGTCGAACACGTCGACGGGATCGGGCGGCTCGACGGTGCCATCCGCTATATCGATGATTACGACATCGGGTTCGGGTTCAAAAGTTGAGTCGTGTTCGATCGTGATTTTCATGATGCGAGCCCCATGACGATGTACCCCAGTTTCTGGTTCCACTCGGTGATGTACACGACGCGGCGCATGACGCTGCGCCCGGTGTACGTGTTGTCTTCCGGGTCGTACTCGCGTAACAGCAACGAGTCACCCACTTCGAAGTCCCGGTCGTTGAGCCGGATATCGAACGTCTTGCGCCCATCCCAAGTAGCCCTGAAGAACGCGGGCCACGTCTTTAGCTCGTGGATATGCGGACTGTTCATGGCGATCCTTTCTTGGTCAGCGCTTCGGTGACGGCCTTGGCCTTCACCATGTCGAATGTCACGGACTGCACCCGTACGTGGGTATCGAGGCTCGTGTACACAGCGAGATCACGGCGCGATTGGTCGACCAGCCAGTTGCCTTTAGCTGCATCGGCAAGCAGCTGACGGAAGTCGTAGTTCTTCTCGGAACAATACTGCTGCAGGTGCTTCTTGTCGACATGCAGGTGCCCGGTATCCTCGGCATAGCGCATGCGTACGTTGGAGTGGGCGGCGGGCTTGCGCACCGCAGTCACGATCTTCATGCCGGTGGACGTGAGCACGGGCACGTCGGAGGAGACGGTGAGAAGTGAGGGCTGGTTGTCCTGCACGTACTGCTGCAACGGGTTGTCGCTTTGCTTCTCTTCCTCCAGCGTGGCGCGCTGGTACTTGTAATGCTCGAATGCAGCGGGCAGCAGCGCGCTGACGTTGTGGTCGATGAGCCCCAGCTGCTTGGCGATAATCGCACCGGTAATGCTCACCGTCATCAGCGCACGCCAGAACCGCTCTTCGTTGTTCATGCCGAAGCGAGCGATCATCTTGCGCTCGATCTCGGCCAGCATGATCTTCACGTTGGCTTGGTGGTTGACGATGTGCTCGATGAAGATCGGCATCGCGTGACCGTAGTTCGCGTTGACCTTCTCGAACGTCTTGGCATCGGCGTAGCGCTGGTCGTCGGTAAGCTCTGGGCGCTTCACGTTGAACTCGAACACGCGCGCCACCTGGGCTTCGCTGTTGCCCTTCATGGTCTGCGCCAGCTGCTGCAGCGATACGTTGCCCGACGTGACGAGCAGCCCAGTGATGGGCGGCAGATCTCTTGTCTGCCCACTGGGTCCTGCCATCGCCTTGCGCCCGCTGCCTAGCGTGGCTTCGAACATGAGCTTGCCTAACGTCTCCGGCTGGATGGCGCTCGTCTCGTCGAGGATCGCCACGTTGCCGTTCATGGCGGTGAGGTAGGCGTAGATAGAAATGATGGTCGTGTTACCAGTCCAGCGTCCATTAGGGTCACGAGGATTACCCGCCCCGGACAGGAGCAGATCTTGAGTACCTGTCTTACCGTGTCCAGAGCCTTGGGAATTGAAATGTGCAATTGGTAGCCCAACTCCGAGTAACCGGGCAAGCGGGGCTCCGAACATAAGCCAGGACATGAGTGCGTAGGCGCTGTATTCAGGGCGTGAATACATATTAATAGCGGTCTTCCACTCATCGAGCGAGCCCTCCTGCTTCATGTGCCGTGCGTGCTTCTCGGCGTTGCTGTCGATGCGCACGGTCTGCTTCTTCCCTGGCGTGTACAACGTGGTGCCTAGCACGAAGCCTGCTGCTGTATCGCTCGCCTCATGCGACTGCCAGCCCATCTGCCGCACTGGTTTAACGGATGTCGATTCATCCGTGATCTTCTGTATCCATGAGCGCATACCGTTGTAGAACTCCTTCTCCATCCGGGGCTCGGGCAGGATGCCCACGGTGGTGAATGCTTTGCGAAGGTCAGCGGGTGAGGCGTACGCCCCCATGTGCAGGAACAACGTGTGTCGATCCATGGGCGTCGTTGCGTGCAGCGGCAGGTACTGCACGTCGTTCTTCGACAGCGGGTCCTTCTCCTTGAACGGCGGGTCGAAGCTAATGACGCCGTTGTACAACAGCTGCGGCCCATCGTCGGAATGCAGATACAAGCTCGTGCCACGCAGCAGCCAGTTCTCCGGCATGCCTGTCGTCTCGTCGATCTTCGTTGGTGGGATCTCCGGCGGTTGCATCAACCCGAAGGAGGAGGGAGATTTGATCACCCCGTACTTTGCACACCCAGCGCACCCACCCGGGCGCATGCTCTCCAGCGTACTGCATGTGACTCCACCGCCAGCCCATGCCATTGCCTTTGCTTCCGTCTCGGCGAATGTATAGCCGGGGTGCTTGTTCGAGAATGCGTGAATTGATTGCGGATCGTCCGTTCGATACAGGGTGCCGATCATCGCGCGCCACACTGGTTCCTTCACGTCAGGCTGGTTGTTGAGAGCCCATTGGAACTGCAGGCACCCGGCGATGATCTTGCTGGCGCTGAAATTCTCGGGGCGTGCTTTGTCGATCGACCCCAAGCCGAATGCGTCGATGGGCTTACTCTTGGGGTGGTTACCGTTTACCCTTACGAGCGTCGTGGTGGCGACTTTGACTGAAGCGAGGTACGTCTGCAGCTGGGTGAACGGCACGGCGTTGTTGCGCTGGATCAGCGACACCAGCTTGGGTTCGGCCTTGTAGTTGTGCGTGCCGATGGGACGCAAGATGCGTGCCGCATCCGCTGTACACGTCGTGTCGATGCGTAGCCCATGCTGGTGGGCGAGCGCCATGAACTTCGACGCGGCGGTGCGCCAGTCGGCGATGGGCAGGTCTTCGTCGAGGGGCCAGTACGCATGCAGTCCGTGGCCGCTGTGCACCAGGGTGGGGGGTGGCAGTCCTACGGTATTGACGAACGATACGAGCGCATCGCCTGCTTCCTTCAGTGTTTTGTAATCCTTTGATTCGCCGACATCAAGGTCGTACCAGAGCGAGCGAAACCACTGCGCGTTCTCGGCAGTGCGCCCCTTGTACCGGGCTACGGTTTCAGGAGCGTAGCCGCCCATCGCCATGTACACCGTGCTGCCTTGGCTGTCCATGACGCGGGCGTCCTGCGCGATCTCGGTGTTGCTGGTTCCCTCTTCATAGGTGTGGTTCCTTACGGAGTCACCCACTATTTCCACTAGTACTTTGGTACCTCGGTGTGGCAGCACAAGCGATAGAAACTTCTCGGTCGGCTGCACCGCATTCCTCGGTTGGATTGTCTGGGTTCGTTGCGGATGTGTATCACTCTACTCGGTACACCCGCAATGTACGCTTGCCCGATCTGTCGCGCACGTGATCCGCAACTCGGATCGAAAATTTCGCGGTCAGTTCGCGACCGAGGGTGGGCATGCGCTGCCGAATATACCGCTCTTGCTTCAGCGAGACATTGAGCAATTGCGCAGACATGCCAAGTTCCAGACGTTCGAGAGTGCGGCGCAGACGACCGAGGAACCCACCGGCCCGGGGCAGTGGTACCCCGCGCTCGATGGGCCCGATGCCGACGTCTTCCAGACCGTCGCCTTCATCGTGCTGCTGTTGGTTCATGATAGTTACTGGTCAAATTCGTCGAGGTTGATCGAGAACCCGGGCACGCCCGCAGGTGCAGCGGGTGCCGCAGGTGCAGCCTGGGCAGGAGCCGCCGCCGGGAAGCCTGCTGGCGCGGTTTGTGCAGGCGGGAACCCGGCAGCTGGTGCCGCCTGGGGCGGCGGTGCGTCGACGGGCGGCGTCTCGGCCTTGGGCGGGCGACCACGGCGCTGCACTGGCTGGGGTGCCACTTGCTGCACGGGAACAGCAGGCTGTACCGCTGCGGGTGCGGGCTGCACGACGGGTGCCGGGGCTGCGGGTGCGGCGATCTGGGGCGACGCGTTGACCGGCTTGCCTTCCTCCTCTTTGTTGTCGATGTCGTCGAGCATGTCGCGCACTGCTGGGTCGTTGACACGAGCCTCGACCTGACGGAACTCGGCTTCGGTCAGCACACGGATCGGCGTGAAGTGCAGCTTCGGCACCGTGGCCGCATCGTCGAACGTCAGCTGCGTCACCACCGCCGGGATGATGAGCCCGTTGGACTTGAGCGCTTCGATGTACGACTTCATGTTGAACTGGCGCGTGGCTGCGTTCTCGTCGCCGAACATGCTCATGCTGCCCATGTCCACAGCGTAGGCATCGCCACCGATGTTGGTAGGCGATACGATCACCGTGCGCTTCTTGAACGCGCATGCCTTACCCTCGCCGTTCTTGGCCGAACCCTTGGCGTTCTGCGGACACAACGAGCACGTCGTGGACTGGAGCGCAGGCGAGTCTGCTTCTGGCTTCACGCCATCACGCGAGTAGCAGTCGGGCCGCTGGCCCGTGTCGTCGGGGTTGAATGCCTTGATGTAATACGCGCGTCCCACTGCAGGGTTGGCAGCGACGATCACCACCTGCAGCTTCTCGGCTACAGCGGCGATCTCGACACCCTTCTTGAGGAAACGAAACTTGCCGTTGCGCAGCGAGATGCGGTTGATCTGGCGACCGGCCAGCCCGCCTTCCATCTGATCCTGCAGCACCTGGGCAACAGGGCTGGTCTGCAGGTACGTTGCTACCGGCTGGGGTGCAGCAAACAAAGTGATGTCGGTGGTCATTGTTATCCTTTCGCTTTCGATTTAAGTACCTTGAGCGTGTGCTCAGTGAATACGTTGATCCCCGGAGGAAGCTCCGTGCCGGGGTGCTGTTCCAACCAGAACTGCATATTGCCTTCGTGAATACGCTTCTGCAGGATCTCGGGGCAGTTGTTCTCCACGAGCCACAAGTACGTCTTGTCCCAGTCGCTGCTGCTGAACGTGCGCTTGGGTACGATCGTCACCTCTGCGATGCCGGGTACATCCATCTTTGCCACCCCGGCTTGGTTCAACATCGCTCGCATCGCCACTTCCAGCTGCTTCAGTGCTTCCCTTTCCTTGAGGATGGACGCTGCATAGGCAGCTTCCTTGGCCTCAAGCGATGCTTCTACCTTGCGGTAGAGACGAGCCGCTTCTTCCATCGTGTTAACTTGAATGGGCATGGGTCCCACCTCCATGGATTGAACTACTACTGTATCACACTTACACTTGCAGTTGCAACTCTTCCCGAAACAATTCCAAGAACTCATCCTGCGCCTTGCCTTTGCTGCGCAGCACCTTGTACACCCCCCACTCCAACGGGCATCCTCCCAAATGAATTATGTTGGTGGTCAGCTTCTGGCCGGGGCGTGCCATCCGCTCGTTGGCCTGATCGTAGATGTCGAGCGAGTGCACCGGGGAGAACCACACGATCGTGTCCGCTTCGGTCAGGTTGTGGCCGTGCGCCATGATCTTCGGATGGGCAACCAGCCCCTGCGGGTCCTTGTGATCCTTGAATGAAGTGATGATGCGTGCCCGCTCGCTGCGTGACGTGCTGCCATCCAGCTGCTCCACTGCCATGTACTTGCGCAGGTGGTCGGTCACCGCACGCATGGCTCCGATGTACGGCACGAACACCAATACCTTGGCTGCCGACTCCGCGATGCACTCGTCGAGCACGTTCAGTCGCCCGCTCATGTCGACGCCGATGTACTCGCCCGCGTCGGTCTTCACCGCACCCGCACAGATCTGCAGCAGCTTGCCCAGCAGGATCGCGGCGTTGACTGCCGTGACCTGATGCTCTTGCGCATACACCACCAGCCGCGCCTTCATCGCTTGGTACCACTCGTTCTGCATGGTCGACATCGGCACCTGCCGGTCCTGATAAATCACGGGTGGCAGGTCGAGGCAGTCCTTCTTGTTGAAGCGGATCGCCGGTTGCATGGCGTCGTACATGCGCTGCGTCGAGCCTTCGCGCGGTACCCACTTGAACATGGATACCTTGCGCATCGTCTCGTCCTTCCACCGGGTGAAGAACTGCGGCACCCGGGTGGGTGACACCAGCCGCGCCAGCGCCCATGCATCGGTGGGCCCGTTGGGACACGGCTTGCCGGAAAGAATCCACAGCCACTGGTCCGCGCGCAGGTACTTCACGAACTCCTTGTAGATGCGCGTCTGCCCGTTGCGCAGCATCGAGCCTTCGTCGAGGATGACAAGGTCGATATCCTTGCGCCCGCTCAACTCCTCGCGCACCACCAGCATGCCGTGGTGGTTCATGATGTAGAAGTCGACGTCTTCCTGCAGTGCCAGCACCCGCTGCCGCTTGGTACCGTGGACGATGATGGCGTGCCGGTGCATCAGGTTGCGGAACACCTCGCGGTACCACGTCGTCTCCAGACATGAGAGCGTCGACAGCACCAGCACCTTGCGCAGCATGCCCTCGCTCATCAGGTAGTCAGCAGCCCACAGAGTCGACAGCGTCTTCATCAACCCCATGTCGTTGAGGATGAAGCAGCGCTTGTGCAGGGTAGCGAACGCAGCGGTGTCGATCTGGTGCTTGTAGGGGAACGGGTACTCCCCTGGCCAGTCGTAGTCGGTGATGATCGGCGACGGCACCACGATCCCCAGGTTGCGCAGGATCTTGGTTTCCTCCAGCTTGTGCGGCACGCGAACGATGTGCGTGTCATGCACCGTGGCATGGGGGATCAGCATGGTGATGCGCGACGGCTCGCGGATCTTGAGTTCAATCTGTTGGTCAGGGAGCAGGCGCATATTGTTTTTTGGTGAGCAGCAGGTTGAGTTGTACCTGCAGTAGCTCTAGGTCTTCGGCGTTGTTGACGACCATGGCGATGGCACCTGCAGCGCGCAGCAGGGACATCTGGAATGCCTGCAGTGGCCGCACCTGCTTCCTGCTCCGTCGCTTGGTTTCGACGGCGATGAACTGCCCGACGAAGCAGATGATGAAGTCGGGGATGCCGTGCTTGCCGTAGCCACAGGACACCGGCATGTACCACCACAGTCCGTGCGACTCGTACTGTTCGAGCAGGTTCTTGACGTCGTCCTTAATTTCGCCTTCTGGGGTAGTCATTTACTTCTGCTCTCTGCGAGCGGCAAACTCAGCGCACAGTTTGTCAATTTCCCTGTCGAGCACATCCCAATCGACTTCCACGTGGCCCCATTGACCCGTCTCTGTCGAGCCACCGCCGTCAACGACGTAGTCCGCTACATCAATAGGGTCTAGCTTGCGCAAGCCGTGTTTGATATGTGCGACTAGTGCGGCGGTTTTTCCGTCGTCGCTGTTCACGCTGCTTCCTTTATCGAAGGATTTAACTCCGGTTGGCATAGTGCGTACATCTCGTGCCGTGCTTTGATCCGTGCGTACTGCTCGTCGGTCACGCTGGTGGTCAGCTTCTGCCAGTCCCGCAGCTGCTGGTGCGCGGCCACGCAGGTATCGGTGAACGGATCTTCCTGTCGGTATGTCGTCTTGATCCGTGCCTGCACCCGCAGCAGCATGTCGGTGTCGGTGAACTTGTCGATGCGAACCTTGTCCGCGATGGCTTTCGCCTTCACCGGATCACCGTGCATCCACTCCTCGATCGCTTCGTACAACCGCCACGCAGCGATGATCTCGTAGATGCAGTCAGCCAGTTCCCGATCCTTGTTGCTGCTCGTCTTGTGGATGTCGACGATCGCTTTGATCGTCACCCTGCTTACCCACCTTCTCACGGTTTACCTCCTTTGTAATGGCGTCTTTACCTGCGGCAGTCAGACGGAACGGGGCGTTCCCGTCGTACTCGATGAGCCCTGCTTCGCGTAAGCGATTCACCATCCGAGAGATGGCACCGCCCATGCGCGGGCCACCCACACGCCCTCGAACATTGATCGCATGCAGTGCGCGTATCTGTGTTTGGGTGAGCTTCATGGTGTCACCCGGTCCTTGTACACAGACAACGAGGGGTACCCCTCCACCTCCAGATGCACCATGCTGTTGGCGGCGGGGCTGTCGTACTTCACCACTGCAGGCAGCGTGCACGGGCCCAGCGTTGGCATGGGGTTGAGCCCCACCACGTACTGGTCGACCCGCACTTCTTCACCCACGACGTACGCTCGGTTGTAGCTCATGCTTCGATCTCCGCTACAACCGAGTTGCCCACTGCCGTGTACGCCGGGGCCATGCCGTTGCTGACGATGCCGTTGCGTACCGACGGCGGGTTGTCGAACCACATGAACGGCATGATCATGCCCACCTCCTGATTCGCTTGCGCGAAGGCGTAGAACGGATCGGGGTTTTCCCGCCACGGATTGCTGCCACCCGGCACGATGATCGACTTCTGCTTGGAGGTGAGTTGGTTCTTCAGGTGGTTGTACATGCCGTTGCTGAAGATCGGGGCACCGTAGTTGTCGAACCCCGCCATGTCCAGCTGCGCGATGCCAGGGAATGCGCCGTTGTTCCAGCCATAGATGATGGCGAGCTTCGGCATGGTCAGCACGTAATGGCTGAACACGTCACGGATGGCGTAAGTGGCAAGCGTGACGTCCTGCGCCGACAGGTTGTTCTCGGGGATGTTGGGCTCGTCGATGACGTAGAACGCAACGATGTTGTCGAGCAGATTCTCGGCACGTACACGGTCGGCGAACTGGATCAGCTTCTGCACCTGGGTGTCACGGGGCAGCGAGTGCTTGGGGTTGCCCGGTGTGAACAGGCAGAAGTCGAGCGTGAACATGAGGCGCGTGATGCCTGCGGCCTTGGCTGCGTTGCCGTACTCTACGCAGTAGTCCAGCATGCCGGGGAAGTTGTTCCAGTCGTACCACGATCCGATGTGCGCCATCGTGACGTGACCTGTGATCTGCGGTGGGTCGGTCAACGACAGCCCGTAGTAGCAGTACTCAAGCACGCGTTCACCGGGGCACTTGGGGCAGGGTGGGCAGCCGAACAGCGCACGAGCTTGCTTCTGGAGCCAGTTCATTTCGATTCTCCTATCAGGGTGAGGATCTCTTCACGTACATCTTTCGGCAACAAGCGGAACGTCCAGTGTGCGTGCACCTCAAGGAGAGAACGATGCATGCGTAAATCGTCGAGATAGGGTGCTGGCTCGAACGTTCTTACCTGCCCCGGGCGCACTGCTAGGTCTATGATCTCGTTCCATTCGGCAGGGGTGGGGACCTGCCCTAGTACAGTGCCGTAATGTGGGACTGTTCTCCCCTGCACTACTGCACGTGCCGCTATCAGTTTGACTTCTTCAGACAACGGCATCGCGCATCCTTTCTATCAGCGTACTTATCGCCAAGTTCCCATCAGCGAACTGGCACTGTATGTCGTTCGCCTTCAGCAGGTCCACGATCTTGTGCGAACACCGGGCTTGATCGATGACTGCGACGTCTGCCTGCTTTGCACGCCGCAGCCACACCCTCGGACTTTCCTGATCGGATGCAAACAGGAACTCGACGCCGGGGAATTGTTGCTTGAATCTGCTCTGTCGTGCGGCGAGCAGGCCACCTATGAATATCTTCATGTAACACCACGAGAAGGTTGCGGGTGGAGAACAGCGTGCGCCATCTCTCGGTGGCAAGTTAGCTTTTCATCGTAGCGTTCGATGCGTAGGTTGCCGCTGGTGTCCGAGAACACCACGTACGGCTTGCCGCTATAGTTGGCGTTCGCCTGCGCATTTTGTTTTGCTTGGGTTAGCGTCACCAATTTCTCCTCTTACCATTAAATTGACACGTCACCACCGGGCACCACTGCGAACACAGGCCCGATGTCTTGGGTGGAAACATCCCACTCTGATGCGCGTTCTCCAGCCGTTGTATATCCGTTGCATACAACGCCCACAACTTCGGCACATCCTCACGCTTGAACTTCTCCCACGTCACGGTGCCGTTCTTCAACCACACGAACCCGGTGCGCACCTCGGTCAGCTGCGGGTAGTACGCGAACATCACGAGGGCAAAGAGCGCGAGTTGATCGCTTCCTCTCTTCGGCTTGCCCGTCTTCCAGTCGATGCACTTGCCCACCGTGCCGTCGATCCACGCTGCGTCGAGGATGACACGCACCCAAGGATCTTGTGCGTTCGGATCGTGCCGGTCCTTGAACCAGGGGCATGGCTTCCAGTTCTCATCGAGTGCCAACTCCTGCTCGGCGAGCAGCTTGCCCTTTACCTTCTTGAACTGGTCGGCGATCCCTTGCCACACCTCCATGCCGGAGGGTAGCGGCGTGCCCTTCTGCAGGCATTCCTTGAGGGCGTCGTGCACCCGGTTGCCCCACCTGCGCTCCTCGGTTTCCTCCTCCCGCCAATTCTTGAGGATGCGTACTTCTTGGTATTGCTTCGGGCAGTTGCGATACTGCTCGATGGAACTGAAGGACCATGCTGGTCTAGGCATTTAACTCTTTCGGATGTGCCCAAATCTTTGTGCGTACCCCACCTCGCACGCCACCGGCAGTTCCGGCAGCCACGCTGGCGTCCTGCTCATTGCCACTCTCATCTGCTCGCACGCTACCTCCGCTTGGGCTGTCGGAACGACAGCTACTAATTCGTCGTGGATCTGCAAAACGATCTTCATCTTGTGCCGCAACTCGATCCACGCATCGAGACACACCGAACCTGCCAACGATTGCATGATGTTCTCGACCGCCTTGGCACCATAAATCCGTACCCGCTTCTTGCGATTCAGGTACGTCCACTGCCCGCTCCACGAGTGCCCTGTCTTGTCATATTCTTTTTCGTACTGCAGCCCAGGGTAGCGCAGCACTCTCCCCGATGGAAGGTGTATGCCGTCAGCCCTCACGACGATACACCCGTTGATGCCGAATGACCACTCCTCTCCTGCTTCCAGTTTCTTCAGTGCTGTATTCCCGGCCTGCCACAGCCGCACCACGTATTCGTTGGTCGCGCGGTACCACTTGTGCACGGTGTCCGCTTGGGCAGGCGTCAGCTTCACACCGTCTCGACGCGCGGTGATGATGAACTTCGGCACGCCCATGCCGTAGCCGAGGGCAAGGCGAATGACTTTACCCAGCTGCCGTTCCTGGGGGTTCGCTTCCTTGGTGATCTGCTTGCCGAGATAGGCTGATGCAGTAACACAATAAATGTCGGGGCCAATGCCTGCATCGTAGTCCTTGAATGCTTGCAGGATATCCTGCTGTCCCGCCACCGTGACCAGCAGCCGCGCCTCGATCTGCGACTCGTCACCCGCCACCAGCACGTGTCCTGGCGGAGCCATGATAGCGTCGCGTAGCTCCGACTTCCGAGTGAGGTTCTGCAAATTGGTACCGTCGCCACCCCCCAGCCTGCCGGGATGTGCTGCATAGTACTTAAAGTACGCTGGCATGCTGCCGCGATCGGCCATCTCAATGAACCGGAGCGCTCGCGTCTCGGCGATGGTCGACTTGCCGCCCAGCCTGCAGGTGATCAGCGTCTGCACCCGCTCGTCCTCGTGCTCTTTGAGCGCAAGGAACTCGTCGTCGGTCTTGGCGAATGCGTACGCCACCTTGCCGGTGGTGGGCGACAGCTTCGTTGGTGGATCTACGCCAAGCTCCATCAGCAGGTTCGCGAGCTTGTCGTTGCTCATGATCACGTCGCGCACCTTCTCCACTGCGGTGCCCTGGGCATCGTCGTCGATGCCCAGCAGGTTGCTGGCCCACAGGTAGTGCGTCTCCTTCACGTCCTTCACGTGCTGGTGGTACTCGACCAGCATGGGCTTATCAAGGACAAGGCGTGGGTCGGTGAAGCAGCGGATCGTCTCGTCGATGGCAACGATCTCTTTCGTTGCAGTCGTGGGCAGTAACTCTTGGAAGATCCGCTTGCTGCCCAGTGCGTCGTTACAGCAGTACTCACCGTACTTGTACAACTCCCAATCTGAAAAGTCAGATCGGCGTTTACCCAGCGCACGGATCACCTCGTCGCCTTTCTCCCCCACCTCCAGCACCCGCATGAGGCTGGCGAGCGAC
>Ga0137457_1000179_pt1 | contig 16280 bp, 21 predicted proteins | sample EasRivERMGT630_2_FD_102321 | JGI IMG/M metagenome (GOLD analysis project Ga0137457, IMG submission 102321) | Soil microbial communities from meander-bound floodplain in the East River, Colorado, USA - East River MetaG ERMGT630_2 | ecosystem: Environmental > Terrestrial > Soil > Floodplain ...
AGGTGGCCGAATCCGACGAGCGCCCCTCCCGACCAACGTTGCTCGATGTCTGAGTCGACCGTCTCGGTTGCCGGCATCGTCCTTCGGCGAGCGAGGGTCGCCGCGCTCGAGGAGGCCGGCTGGACGTTCGTCGAGCTGTCCGACGGGTGGATCGCCGAGCTCGGAGAGCATCGCGGCGTCTTCGGCACGACGGTCGAGGACGTCCTCAAGCGGATCGAGCAGCGCGAGCACGGAGGGCGCTCATGAGACTCCGCCTCCGCGCGCGGGTCCTCGTCACAGGCTGGCTCGTCGACCTCACGACCGTCGTCGTTCGGCTCGCACGATTCGGGCTCATGCCCGTCAGCGCTGCTGACGGCGTGCTCGCCCTCACTCGCCGCTCTCTCGAAGCGGTGACGACTGAGGACGAGCGGACATGAGGCTGCACGTCCGGGTTCGCCTCGAGCGTCGCCGTCCTCCGACGACGTTCGTCTCGGCCGCCGAGCACTTCGTGCCCGAGGTCGACGTGTGCGCGAACCGCGACGTGAGCGGCTGGGTCGACCGGCGCGAGGGCGTCAAGTGGCACATCCCGGCCGGCCAGATCGTGTCGGTAGACGCCGACACCGCGCGCGTGCTCGAGGTCAAGGGGTACGCGGAAGTCATCCAACGAAAGGAACACCATGAGTGACACATACATCGAACCGGCCGGAGACGAGCTCTCGGCCGTAGGCGAGTACGAGCAGCCGGAGTCCGATTGGTCTGGCCCGTCTCAGGACGAATGGGAGCAGCTCAGAGAGGGGCTCGGTTATGTCGCCGGCGCCGTCCAGCAGGCTGAGGCCGCTGGGCGAGCGGAGGCGGAGCAGGCCCGACGCGAGGAGCTCGAGGATTTGATGTTCGAGAATCCCGAGGCATACGTCAGGGCCATGCTCGAAGAGCGATTCAGCGAGCAAATCGCTCCGATCCAGCAATGGGTGGAGCAACGCCAGAACGCGGACGCGCTCGCCGACGCGCACGACCAAGCCGACGACATTCTCCTCGAAGCTGGCGTTCCTGAAACGGAGCTAGATGCCGTTCACGACACCGCAAACGAGCTGTTCGAGCCGATGGTCATGCAGTACGCAGAGCAGTACCAGCACCTCTACCGAGACGTCCTCGCGAAGCACGGTCCCGAGGCCGCGGCACAGTGGGTCGACGACGCCCGCCGGCAGATCGCCGTCACTGCGCTCCAACAGGCCGCAGCCGCTACTCAGATCGGGCAGGAGACGACCGGCGGTGACGAGATGTCGCTCGTCCAGAAGTACTCGCGGCTCCTCGGCATGTCGCGAGGGGCGGCACCGCAGCAGCGTGGCGTGTCCCGTCCAGGCGGGGACGAGATGTCGGTCGTCGCCAGATACGCGGGGCGAGCACGGTGATGCTCGTCGCCCTGATCGTGGTCGCCGTAGTGCTCGCCTCGATCGCAGGCGCGGCCGGTGGATACCTGCTCGTCCGGCGTCGGCTCGTGCTGTTCGAGGAGTCGGTCGCGACCGTCGCGGGTTGGTACGGGCAAGACAAGCAGCGCGTCGTCGAGCTCGGCCAGAAGTGCGACGAGTCGGCTGATCGGGCGCAGGGTGCCCACCTGTACGCGCGCAACGCAAATGCACACCTGGACGAGGTCACAGCGCGGCTCGATGCCCTTGTCCACGCCGCCGCCTGTCAAGGCATCACTCTCGAGGAAGGAGTACGAGCATGACACCGAATCAGCAGTACGCCCGCTACCGCAACAAGAACGCGAACCCGGCCTCGACCCCTGACTCGCAGCTCGCGCGTCGGGTCGAGTGGATGCGCAAGCAGTACGTGAGGCAGAGCGAGGTCGCCCGCGAGCACAGGAAGCTCGCGGGGCCGCCGCCGCCGAAGCCGTTGCCCTTCGATCGCTTGGTCGCTCTCCGAGGCCGTCAGGCGAAGCGGCGATGAGTGGCTCGACCGGAGAATCGCTCTCAGTCTGTTCGGACCCGGCCGGGCATCGTGCCTTCGGCGCCCACTGGCTCGACGGCCAGGGGCGTCGCTGGTGCGTCCGCTGCGACCCGCCGGCCGCCGAGCCGGAACTCACGTTCGCCGAGTGGTTCGAGGGAGCAGGGAGCGACGTGGCGCAGGGACGGTTCGCGGCCGACCTCAACTCGCTCCTCGCTGGCACTGCTCCCGCAGACGTCGTCGATCGGATGCGTGACGCCTTCGAGGTCGCCGCCTGATGGCTATTCCCGATCGCGAGGACCGGGCGGCTCAGGCGAAAGCTGAGGTAGCGCGCGCCGAGCAGCGTCGCGCGCAAGCTGCGCGGCGTCGTGCGCGACGAGCCCGCCTGCGTGCCCAGGCGACGGCGAAGGCCGATCGCAAGCGCGTAGCCGACCAGCGAACGAGCACGGCGACGCGCGACGTCCCGATGAGCCGGCAGGAGCGCAGGCAGGTCGCACGGCAGCAGGAGAAGGACAAGCCCAAGAAGCCGGAGCCTCGCGAGGGGCGCAAGCCGCAACTGCGCTCAGGTGGGCTCAACCTCGGTGGGCTGAAGAACCTCGGCAAGGCCGCACTCGGAGATGTCAAGGAGATCGGCTACGGAGTAGCGGACGCCACCGCCGACTACGGCACCGCAATAGCGAAGGACATCGCGGCTGATCCGAGAGACGTCCCCTTCAAGCACACCGGGCGCCTCGTCGCGAAGGATGCGCTCGGGCTCGTGGGTGCATACGAGACGGCGATCCCCGAGCCGAAGTGGTTGCCCAAGTGGGCACGTAAGGAGCTCATCACCGTCGATCCGGAGAACGTCAGCATCGGGCGTGGCTCGGGGAAGGTGGACGAGGATGACTCGAAGCGAGCAAAGCGCTTCTGGAAGGAGAACCCGCTCCTGGGTGCTCTCCTTGTCACCCCGGCCGCGAGTGCCGTAACACGACGTGGCTCGCGCGGTGCGATCGAGGGGTCGGTCAAGCGCGCGAACCCGGAGATGCCGAAGCGCGAGGCGAGGAAGATCGCGCGCAAGGAATCGCGGATGCCGGGCTACGCGGCCGCTCACGGCGTCAAGGGTGGGATCGCTCCTCGGAAGATCGTCGGTGAGTACGGCGAGGCGACTGCGCGTCCTTTGTCACGGCATCCTGTCGGTCGTGCTGGACAGCGTGCGTTCGATCGTTCGTCGGAGCTCGTCGAGGCCCGCTTCGGTCCGGGTACGAAGCTCTCGACCTCGCAGCGTGCAGCGCGTATGAAGGAGCGCGAGTTGCGGAAGGCGACCTCACAGCGCGAGGCCAAGGTCGTCCGCCACGAGCGGATCATGCGGAAGGGCATCGGGAGGCTCGGACGCAGCCGCACCGGGCAGGAGGCGCTGATCGCCACGCTCGAGGCGCCGCGTGGACTCTCCCCGCGTCAGGCGGTCGAGACGAAGCTGCGCGATCTTCGCTCGACGATCGAGCGCCCCCGTTCGAACGACGAGGCAACCGCGCGCGTGGCCGCGCTCGAGCGTGAGCTGCGGACGAATCTGCGGCCGCTCGTCGACGAGGCGTTCCCGGTTGGGAGTCGTCGGCGCGAGCAGGCACTCCGCAACGCTCGGCCGCGCGGCAAGCGCGCGCAGCGCGGGATCGAGACGGAGCTCGAGCTCACCGGCATCCGGGGTACGCGCGAGCAGGGTGGCAGCGTTCTCGAGGACGCCTACGAGCGGATCGAGGCGCAGATCGCCGAGCTCGCCGCGAAGCCTGACGCCGATCCGGTCGTTCGCAAGGTCGCGGCGATGATCGACGAGCGCGACTCACTGCGACGCGAGCTCTCCGATCTCGATGTGGTCTTCGGCGATGCGGCCGGCGACTTCGGGAAGACGGGCGCGAAGCCGGTCGCGGCGAAGCGTCTCGACGCGCAGGTCAAGGCGCTCGAGAAGGCTCTCGCATCCGGGCTCGTCGACTCGGACGACTTCGTTCTTGCGGTCGACGCGGCAGAGACGCTCTCGCGGCAGGCGGACGAGTCGGCGAAGTCGGTGCTCGGGATGGCCGACGACGAGCTCGCGTCACGGCGAAACCTCGTGGCTCGTCGTTACGCCGAGAAGGGGCTCCTCCCTGAAGGCGTCGAGCCGGAGGCTCGCGGGTTCTTCCCGCACCGCGAGGAGTACGAGGCCGTGGGCGGCAGCAGGGGCGCCCCGACGCTCGCGGCGACTGGTGGCGTCATCGGTCGCCCCACGCCGGGTCGAGCGTTCGAGCGGCGACAGAACGAGCTTCGCCTGTACGAGCAGGGTCGCGTCCAGACCTCGCCGCGCGTGCTCTCGAACACGGTTCGGCAGCGCGGGCGCTACCAGGCCACGCTCGAGGCGCGTGGCTACCTGTACGAGCAAGGCTCACCGATTCGGCAGGGCGAGCCTGTGCCCGAGGGCTTCATGCTCGTCCGCAACCCGCAGTCGGCACCCGAGCAGATTCCGCCGAGCGTGCGAGCGGCGATCGAGAACCCCGAGCTCTACGCCGAGCTCACCGAACGAGCTGGTGGCTTCCCGGAGCCCGAGACGTTCGCCGGGTGGGTCGACTCCTGGCTCTACCGTGGCCAGGGTCCGCAACCGGAGTGGCTCGCCGATCTCGACAACGTGCGTGCCGTCCCCGAGGGTGTCGCCCGCTCCCTGCTTGCCGACGTCTTCAGCTCGGCGCCGCGTGGCTCGATCGCTTCGATCTTCGGAACCCTGAACGCACTGGCGAGGGCGGTGACGATCTACACGCCGTTCCTCGGCGCGCGCTACGTCGCTCGCAACACGCCGCAGAACATGATCCTCCTCGCCATGACGCGCCCGAGCGCGTTCCTCAACCTGCGCCAGGCCGTCACCCGTATCCGCCGCTCAGACCGGGAGCTGTACGACGCGATCCGCGTCGAGGCGGGAACGGTCCCTGCCGCCGCCGGTCTTCCCGAGCTCGCCGGACGAAAGCAGGCGCTCGCACAGAAGGTCGAGGAGCGCGCGGTCACGGCCTCGCGGAGCTTCGCGAACGTTCTCGGTGAGGTCACGGACGAGCCCTGGCGTGTCTCCTCCTGGCTCGGCTACGCGAAAGCCTACGGCTTCTCGAAGCCGTCCGAGTGGCGCCGGCTCATGACCTCGGACGATCCGGCACTCGTTCGAGTGCGCGACGACATCGCGCAGCGAGTGCGTGACGACATGATCGACTTCGACTCGTTGTCGCCGTTCGAGCGCGAAACACTCTCGCGCTTCCTCTTCATCTACCCGTTCAAGCGCGGTGCACTCAAGTGGCCGTTCATGTACTTCCGCGAGTACCCCGTCCGGGCCTCCGTCATGTCGCTGATCGCGGCGCAGCACGAGCGCGAGGAGACGCCGGGACGGGTCACGTCAGTGCTCGAGGCAGGGCGAACGGAGATCGGCGGGCGCGAGGTCGACCTCGGCTGGCTCAATCCCGCCGCGCCTGCCGCCGAGACAATCGAGGACCTGACGAAGTCGGCTAAGGGACTCGACCCGCGCGACGGTTCGATCGAGCTACGACCGCTCGCAGGGATGCTCTCGCCGCAGTACCGCTCAGCTACCGACGCTCTCGGCTTCGGCGAGCCCGTGGAGCAAGTTGCTCGTGCGTTCGCTCCGGGGTACTCGACGGTCGAGAAGGTCGGTCGCGGTGGCGGAGCGGGCGAGCAGGCTCTCCGGCTTCTCGGGTCGACGGTCGACTACGTCGAGGGAGGCGCGAGCTCGGCGGAGCGTGCACGCGCGAAGGTACGCAAGGAGGCGCAGCAGGTCATGGCTGGCTTGCGAGCCAACTTCCCCGAAGAGCTCCGCGATCCCGAGGTCCGCCAGGCACTTCGCCAGACGTTCTCACGCAAGCAGGCCGTCGACGTCGTCCGCGCGGAGGTCGAGCGTGAGCATCCACCGGGCATCGAGCGCGAGCGTGCCAAGTACGAGCGCGAGCTCGACCTCCTCGTCAAGTGGGGGTCGTTCACGGCTCCGCAGGCTGCCACCGCAAAGAGGGCAGCGGCGAAGGCTGACGTCGACACCTTGAAGGACTGGCGGCGCTGGCTGACTGACAACTCCTTCGACGACGCGTACCTCGAGACGCTCCGCGAGGTTCGAGAGGCGGCGGGTGTCGGTGGCTAGTGAGCGTGCGGTGCTCGCGTACCGCGTGCTCGGATTCGAGTGGCAGCGCGCCTACGACGCGAAGCGCCTGTGACGAGGCTCATGGAAAGCGTCGCTTCGTCCGATCTAAGTACCATCCTGTTTGCGCGACACGCCAACTGGGGGAGGGAGGTGCGTCCGGATGGAAAGATACGCCTACGACGCCGACTCGCTCGCTAGTGCCCTAGTCGAGTTCGAGGGCCGGTACGGATGCACGTCGGCCGACTTCTACGAGGGGTACCTCGACGATGGCGTGGCTGATGTGCCGCGCTTCACTCAGCACTTGTGGGCGAGCTTCTATCGCGACCACTGCCGACTACGCGATGGCGTCGAGCAGGGCGTCCTCGTACCTGTGTTCGCTCGATAGACCCCGAGGAATCGCAGGCTCGCGCCGATACTAGGCGTGAGTCTCATGGACGTCTGGACTTATTTCGAGCAGAAGGAGCGGCAGTTCAAAGAGCTGTCCATGGTCCCACTCACCTCAGCCACGGCCATGTTTGCCGAAGAGGAGGGAACCAACGGACGCCGTGGCCGCGTGGTGGCCGAGCTCATGCTCACGGAGCGATCGCGCATGTTTGTTCACGAAGTCGTCGTCGTGGTGGGAGAGCACATCCGGCGGGAGGAGTACGCCTACTACCTCGTTGTGGACGATGAGGAGGTCTGGGGTTACGACCGTGACCCGAGTCACTCACCTTCCGTACACGGACACATCGGAGCTGACCATGCTCGGCAGAAGGCACCCCGCGTGACGTTCAAAGCGGCCGTCCAGCAAGCGTGGAATGACATCAGCGCTCTCGAGTTCGAGCCGCGCGGGGAGTGAACGTCAGCATGAGAACATACGTTCTTGACCGCCCAGCCGCACGCTCACGTCCGCTTCCGCCTCGCGATCGACCGACGTGCGCTGTGGGCTGCTGAGGACGCTGCTCGCGAGCTGCCGAACCTGCCGCTCGAGTACGCCTTGCAGCTCGTCCATCTCTACGCGGAACTCGAATCGCCGAAGTACGAGAAGGCTGCGATGCGCTGGCTCGCGCGCTACCTCGAGCAGGGCTCGCCGAGCCTGGCTCACTTCGCCGAGGTCACCCAGGAGCTCGCGGGGCGCCTGGATCGCTAGGAGGCGTTGCGGAGGGGGAAGGGTCCCGACAACCCCCTCGGTGGCCGGGACCCTTCGGGAGGCGAGGGCTGGGTATCCCTCGGTGCGACTCTAACCAGGCAAGGGGGCCGATGCTGCGGCGCCCACATCGGCCCCCCTCGCTCACGTTACTCAGCCCTCTTGATCGGAAATCCACGAACTGAGAAGCTCGTTCGCCCTTCGCTCCCCGGCCTGCCACAGTAGGACCCGCGGACCCTCGTCGAGGTTGTCCGACGTCTCGCCGAGCACGGCGAGGGCGACCTCCTCCGCCGCCTCAATCATCCGGTCGGTGAACGGGGTAGGGCAGACGCCCGCCATCTTCTCCATCACATCGGCGACGGCGTGGGCCTCAACGAGCAGATCCACGACGAGCGCGCGAGGGAGCGTGACCATCTCGGTGATGATGTCAGCGGGCATCGTTCGCTCGCCCGATCGCGTCCGTGAGCGCGTCGAGTGTCTGGCGCTCGAAGCCGTCCATGCAGCGCAACACGTTCTCGACGAACTGCATCTTTTGGACCTGGTTGAGCGGGTTGTTTTCGTCCTCGAGCCAGTCGAGCGTCAGCGTCACAGCCTCTGCAACGCGACTGTGAGCATCCCGAGCGATCTCAGCCGCGATCGCTTTCGGCTCGAGCGCCCCGTCGACTTCGACGAGATCGGAGTTCAGGACGGTGGTGGCCACGATGGGCCTCCCTTCCTGCGCTATGGCCCCGGAGCGCGACGACCTAACCGCCGGCCCCGAGGCCGCGCGGAACGTACCAACTGAGGATGCCGGGTTAGGTCCAGCATGTCCCCGAACGTACTCCCATCGTCGGCGTGTGGCAACCAAGGTCGCAGGGCGTTACGAAGCTTCTCTGCCTGGCGACTGGGGAAGCCGCGTGTTAAGGAATCAGTCCGGGAGGCGGGGCCGGTTACTTGAACACCGCGACTGTCTCGGCTCCACCCATGGGCAGCCCCGCCTCGTCTTGAGCCTACGTCGTCGACGCTCGCTCGTCGAGATGGCTGTTTCGGACGTGGCCGGGTGTCTCGGGCCGGCCCCCACAAGCGTTTGTGTTTTCCCGATTCTCGTCGCGCCCAACCAGCGCAGCGTAACGAGGAGTTCGGACGAGTAACCCCAACCTCGCCGCAGGAGCAGCCGATAGGCGGGCCATGGAGCCCGTCCTCGACTCACTCCGCGTCGGAGCAGAGGTGGCAAAGGCACTTGCTGCGCTCGTGACGATCATCTTGGGTGCGCCAAAGGTCCTCATGATGACGCGAAGATGTCGGCGTGGCTGTCGCAAGCCTAGACCTCCAGAGGCACAGCCGAGCGGACGTGGAGCGAAAGGAGAGTCGGTGAAGATCGACCACATCACGATCAACGGACAACCCTTCGAGCCGACGTGGGACGGGATCGCTGCGGCACGCGAGAACGTGCAACTCGTCAAGCATCACGAGGAGTTAGGAGAGCGCAGTGTCGCCGACAGGATGCTAGGACGCCCGGAGCCTGATTTCCCGCGAGCGTCGCCTGATTGTGTCCGCGTCTACTTCATGGCCGAGGCGTCGGCTTACGTCAATCTGACAAGCAACACATTCGAGGTGCTCGACCTCGATGTAACCGAGCTCGATCCTGCCCAACTGACGGTCTGGGACGAGTTGAGCGAGGCGGACGACCAGCGCGCTCGGCGTATCGTGGCATCACTCGGACATACGGCTAGCGAGTAGCCGTCGTTTGGGCACAAGCTCGTTCCTTGTGCCCGTATCGACCGGAATCGCCCGGAAATCGGCAGGTATTCGGCTCATCCACTCGTCAGGTTTTGGCGAACGCAAACCGTTTGGTGGTGCGGCTTTGAGCGGGACTCCGGCCGGTTCGGAGTCCCGCTTTACACGCAGGTGGCCGCAGGTTCGAGTCCTGCACCGCCCATCGTTCAGACAGTCTCGGCAAGCGGGTTTGCGGCGACGGTCGTCCTCTCGACAGGCAACGCCGCTCGACCGTTGGGCGAGCTAGTGCCCATTTGTGCCCATTCGGGACCGCGGACGAGCTCGTCCATAGCGGCTCCGGTGTCGTTCTGACGGGCCATCATCTTCGCGTAGACCTCGAGCGCGAGGGCTGCCGACTCGTGCCCCATCTGCCCCATGACGTAGGCCGGCGAAGCGCCTGCCGCGTAGAGCAGGGAGCAATAGGTCCGCCGTAGCGTGTGGCACGTGACGTGCGCGATCGGCCGGAGTTCAGCCTTCTCCCGCACCTTGTTCGCGCGCCCGAGGACGGGGAGGAGCACCCGGCTACGCACGTTGTGCCGGTCGCGCTTGGTGCCGTTGCGGGTCTGAAAGACCAGCGCTTCGGGCTCCTGCCAACGCGAGCGCGCCCTGTGCATCTTGAGCTCGTCGAGCAGGTCGGGCGAGAGCGCGACTGTGCGCCGGCCAGCGGCCGTCTTCGACAGCGCGACGTGCACACGCCCGGAGGCGAGGTCGACGTCGCGCCAGCGAAGGTTGCACACCTCGGACACACGCAGGCCGGCCATCGCCATCGTTGCTAGTAAGGCGCGGTGATCGCCAGCAGCGGCGAGCAGAGAGCGGAGCTCATCCAGCTCGAGCCAGATTCGCTCCGGCTTGTCAGCCTTGAGGCGCCGCTTCTTACCGCGCGCGGGATTTGGAGCGCCGTCCTCTAGAACGTCGTCGAGCACCTGCGCGAGGACGGCGATCGTTCGATTGATGGAACGCCTTGAGAGGCGACCCTCGTGCAACTTCGCGCGCCTGTACGAGTCGATCATCGCAGCCGTGATCGTCGAGGGCGGGTACTTGGCCAGGTGCCCAAGGATGTGCGAGAGCGCCCACTCGAGCGCCTCGACACTGCGCGGCTCGAGCTCGCCTCGCCTCTCGGCGACCCATTCACTCGCCGCGATGTGCAGATCGGACTCCTCCCGCGGAACGTCGACGACAGGCGTCGCCCTCGGTGGCTGCCAGGTGCCGTTGCGAACGTCACGGAACGTGGCTGCCAGCTCCTGCTCCGCCTCGACTCGCGTCGCCGCCGACGTCGTTTCGTAGTACCGCGTGCCGCCGACGCGGTAGCGGATCGCGAACGTGCGGCCGTCCTTGCCCTGGCGTTCGATAACCTGGCCGCTGGGTGCTCTAGGCATCGCCGGCCTCCCTGGCGCCTACGACGAGCGTCCGAACGACGTAGACCTGCATGGCAACGTCGTCAAGCGTCTTGAGAATGTCCTCGCGCCAAGCGTCGCTAACACCGTCGAGGTTTGCTTCCTCGAGCAGAGTGACCGCCTGACGGAGCGCCCTGTTCGCCTTACGCGCCTTGCCTGTTAGCGGGTCCATCTTGCTAGCCATGCTGTTCCTCCTTCCACTCGTCGAACGGGAGCCACTGCGCTGGACCGTTCTGCTCGCGCCAACGCATGAGCTCTTTGATGTCGAGGCTGCCTCGACGTTGCGCCTCGGTCAGCCGCTTGTACTCGCGCCGGTAGGCGCTGTACGCGACGTCGCCGGCGAGCCGCTTCTCGTAGTCGAGGGTCCGGCAGTCCTTCGACACCTGACCGGGGGCAAGCCGCTGGCAGTACCTCGAGAGGTCTTCCGGCGACGCGAGCCACTTCCCCTTGCAGGTCGGGCACGTTCGTAGCTCGAGCCGCAGGCGTCGAACCGACTCGAGCAGCGACCAGGCGGCGAGCGCGGTGAAGTCAGGCACGTCAACGATCCCGTCGGGGGCGAACTTGAGTCGCGCTAGATACGGCGCGACGTGCTCGGAGAGCTGCCCCTTGGTCGCACCCAAGGCGGCGTCGAGAAACGCCGTCTGCACGACGCGCTTCTGAGCATCGCCGAGGATGCCCTGCCGACCACCAAGGGGCTGGTAGCGCTCAAAGAGGTAGGGCACGTAAGGCTCGTCGCCCTCCTTCGGGCGAAGCTGGCCGATGAGGTCGTTGATGGGAGCGACGAGGGGAAGCCGGAGCTTCTCGATGTCCTTCTCGCTCAGAACGAGCTGCCGGTAGGCGACGTGTCCTTGCATGACGTCGTCAACCTAGCCTGGACACACTTGGTTGTCAAGTCGCGGCAGACCACTGGCACCGTCCTTGTCCATGTGCTAAAACTCCGAGCGCAGGGACAATGACAACCATCGAATCCGATCTGTCCACGCGAACGAACGGCACTGCGCTTCGGCCGTTCCTGATCCCGGCCGTCCGGCCCAGCGATCTCGCGCGTAAGGCTGGCTGCTCGCGACAGTACGTCTCGGCGGTCCTGCTCGGACAGCGACCCCCTAGCGAACGACTCCTCAAGGCGGCAGCCGAACTCGGCTTGCCAGTGCATCTGATCTTCCCGGCCGGCAACGGCCCCACTCATAGCGCGAGCCCGGCTTTTGACCGGGCTCAAGGCTCGCGCGAAAGGACTACCGATGACGAACAGTACATGGACTAGACGACACGACCGGCCGTCGCCCGACAACGACCCAACTCCGTATCGCCGGGCCGCAGCCGACTCAGGCGCGCCGGTGACCATTGAGACGATGGACGGGCTCGTCGTCTACTACGCGAGCGGCGCCGTGATCGCCCTTCGTCGCGTCGACGAGGAGGAGCTGGACAAGGCCGCATGAACGTCGATGCGATTCCGCTAGAGCTTCGCGAGCGCCCGCAGTGGGTGCTTTGGCGAACCGAAGACCGCGACGGCAAGCCGACGAAGGTCCCCTGCCGCACGGATGGGCGACGGGCGAGCTCGACGGATGCGAACACCTGGACGACCTTCGACGCTGCGCTCGCTGCTTCGTCGGAGGCAGACGGCGTCGGCTTCGTGTTCTCGAAGGACGACCCCTATGTCGGAATCGACCTCGACGACTTCAACAGCGACGCGGCTGCGATCGTGACGGCGCTCGGGAGCTACACGGAAACGAGCGTGTCCGGGCGCGGGGCGCACGTCATCGTGCGCGGCTCTCTGAACGGCCATCCCCGCAACCGGAAAGGGACGGTCGAGATTTACGGGGACGGCCGCTACTTCGTGATGACCGGCGACCACATGAAGGGCACGCCCCCCACCATCGAGCATCGGCAGACAGAGCTCGAGGAGGTACTCGGGCACGTCTTCGGTCCGCTGGCGCACACGGCTGCTCCTGTCTCACGGCCGCTCGAGCTCGACGACGAGGTCCTCCTCGAGCGGGCGCGATCCGCCAAACACGGCGCCAGCTTCGCACGCCTGTGGAGCGGGGATGCGGCCGGCTACCCGTCCGCATCCGAGGCAGACCTCGCACTCTGCAACCTGCTCGCGTTCTGGACGGGTGGCGACCCTGCTCGCGTCGACCATCTCTTTCGACGTTCCGGGCTGATGCGTGACAAGTGGGACGGACGCCGAGGCGAGTCGACCTACGGCGCCCAGACGATCGCCCGTGCGCTCGAGGGACGGACCGAGTTCTACGACTGGTCGAAGCACCACCTTCCGCCAAGACCGGAGGAAGGTGGGAAGGCCGCTACCGGCGATGGGGATACATTCGCCGGCCACTCGCACGCCGAGGTGCTGGCGATGGAGTTCGGCGACGACGTGGACGACCTCGTGTCCGCACTCGTCCCGCGTGGTGTCCTCATGATCGTCGCCGGCCTGCCCGAGACTCACAAGAGCTGGCTTGCGCTTCAGATCGCTGATGCGGTCGCCCGCGGTCAGGGTGACGTCCTCGGCTGCTCGACGCGGGCACAGGGTCCGGTCGCCTACTTCTGGCAGGACGACTCGACTCGAAACGAAGCGAAGCGCGTCCAGCTCTACGCCCGTGTCCGCGAGACGCCGGGCGAGCTGCCGATTCGATGGTTCCTGAATGAAGGGCTCGCGCTGCCGCGCGATCTTGCTCGCCTGCGCGCGACGATCGAGCAGCACGGCTTCGTTCTGGTGATCGTCGACTCCTGGTACAACGTCGCCGCCGAGCTCGACCTCAAGGACCGCGAGCCCGGCGCCATCTTCGCTCGAATCAAGTCGGAGATTTGCGATCCGACCGGCTGCACGGTGCTCGTCGTCGACCACATGCCGTGGGCGACGGAGACGAACCGCAAGCGCCTGCGCTCCTACGGAGACGTGTTCAAGGGCGCCGCCGCGCGTGCAGGGATCTACGTCGACGCCGAGGGCACCAAGCTCTACGTCGAGGCTCGTGGGAACAACATCGCCGGGTTCAAGCGCACGCCTGCCTACTGGGACGAGGAGTCGCTCGAGCTACGCCTCGTCGACGTCCAGCAGGTCAACGACGAGGAGCGCCAGGAGCGTGTCCTCGAGTACCTCGCCGACCACGCCGGGGAGTCCACAACGAAGGTCGAAACGGGAGTCAAGGGAAGGGCCGATTCCGTCCGCGAAGCGCTGAAAACGCTCGAAGAGGCGGGACGGGTTACAAGCAGGTCGTCCCGTGACCTGGGACGGGGTGGGACCGGGACGTACTGGTTTCTCAGTGCTGATGCGCCCTTGGAGTCCGTCCCGCTGCCTGGGACGGGGGCGGACGAGGCTATGTCACAAGGTCACAGCCCGTCCGCTCGTCCCACTCCCTATAGGGGACGGGCTGTGGGACGGACGGGGGCAAACGGGGCGGACGAGGGTGCCCTCGCACCCGCTCTCGAGGCCCTTCCGTGACCGCTCCTGCCGAGATGATGCGCGCGGGCGAGTCGCTCCTCACACCGGCCCAGCTCGCCGAGTGGTTGCAGGTCGAGCGCGACTACGTGTACGCGCACGCCGTCGAGCTCGGCGCGCTTCGCCTCGGGGCAGGCCCGCGAGCACGCCTGCGCTTCGACCTGGACGAGGTCCGACGCCGGCTCGCCTGCTCCTCTGGCAGGGGGTCGTCTGAGCCTGCGACGCCCACTGTTGAGCCAATCCCGAGGCGTCGCCGCTCGCGGTCATTGGGCACAAACGTCGAGCTTCTGCCCGTAAGAGGCCCGATTCCGTCTCGGCAGGCCACTCAGAAGGCGTCGGCATGAGCGGCGGGCCGAAGCGCGGCTACTCGTGGCCTCCGTTCGAACCGGGACACGAGCTCTCGATGAGACACGGCGCCTACGCGACGCTGCACCTGCGTCCTCGCGTCGAGGAGATCGCGACTCGCCTGCGAGAGGCGATGGGCGGGGAGTTCGATGATCGCTTCACACCCGCACTCGAGGCAGGTGCACTCGCCGCCGCTCGCGTCGAACGTGCGCTCGGGCACGTGCTCGCACCGGACGTGACGGAGGAGGAGCTCGCCGAGAAGCTAGACGCGAACGCGCGCGGTTGGCTTCGCTTGTACGTGCAGACCCTCGAGGCACTCGGGCTCACGCCGAAGGTGGACGGAGGGGCTGGCTCTGCTGGTCCGGTCACGATCGTGATTGGCACTGCGTTCCCTGGTGTCGTGCGTCCCGTGGCTGACGTGGAGCTCGACGGCTCGGACGTGCTCGAGCTCCACGAGGGAGAGGGGGCGGCAGAGACGTCGGTGAGGACTCTCCATATCGGAGCGTCTGAACCTGTACCCCTGGACGCACGCGCGGAGCGCTCGGGAACCCTCCCACTCGGAGAGGAGCCGCCCGATGCCGCCTAAGCCCTCCGAGCTTGCTCCCCCCTTCGTCGCGACTGAGAAGCAGGCCGAGCTTGCCCGCGCCTGGCACGACCCGGCAGCGCGCGTGGTCACGATCGGCGGCGCGATCCGCAGTGGCAAGACTCAGGCCGCCGGCAGGCTCCTCGTCGAGACGGCGATCGAGATGCCCTCCGTCTACTTGGTCAGCCGCCTGACCTACCGCGAGCTTCGCGACTCGACGCAGAAGGCGATGCTCCACGGAGACGGCGCGCTCCCGCCGTTGATCCCGCCCGAGGCGGTCGAGGCATACGTGGCGAAGGACGAGCTCGTTCGCCTTCGTAACGGCTCTGAGATTCTCTTCCGCTCGCTCGACGAGCCGGGCAAGCTGCTGAACCTGACGCTCGGCGGCATCCTCGTCGATCAGATCGAGGAGCTCCCCGAAGGCGACGAGGGCGAGCGCTTCTTCGACACGATGCTCGGCCGCTTGTCGGATGCGCGCGGGCCTCGCAAGCTGGTCGCGGTCGCGAACCCAGGAAGCCTCACCCACTGGGTCTACCGCCGGCTCGTCGATCCCAAGACGCGCGATGCCGGCGCGCGCTACGTCCACATCGAGCTCACCGACAACGCGCCGAACCTGCCTTCGGACTACGTCGAGGCGATGCTCGCGACCGCGGAGACGCGGCCGCACTGGTTCCGGTCGTTCATCCGAGGGATGTGGGGCTCGTTCGAAGGAGCCGCCTACGAGGAGTTCGACGAGGCGCTGCACGTCGTCGACCCGTTCCAGGTTCCGTCCGAGTGGGAGCGCTTCGAGTCGATGGATCACGGAGCTGCGAACCCGACAGCGTGGCTCGTGTGGGCGGTCGACCACGACGGCAACCTCGTCTGCTTCGACCACTACTACTCGCCGGGCCTCGTCTCCGCGCACGCCGCAGAGATCAAGCGCCGCCGCGAGAACGGGTGGTGCCGCCGCGATTGGCGCTCGGGTGAGTTCGAGTGGCAGCGCTGCTACGCCGACCCCACGATCCGAGCCTCGCATGGCCTGACCTCTCGGCGCGGCGTCCCGGCGAGCGTGCAGACGGAGTACCTCGAGCACGGCGTCGACTGGCTGATCGCGGCGAACAACGACCGCGCTGCCGGATATGCGCGCCTGCTCGAGCTCGTGCATCCCGAGCCCGGTCGTCCCTTCCCGAGTTGGCATCCGCGCACTGGTGAGACGGGTGCGCCGCGACTCTTCATGTTCAAAACGTGCGAGCGGCTCGTCGCGCAGATGCGCTCGGCGCCGATCGCTAAGGACGGCTCGGACGCTGGCGAGGCGGTCGACGGGAAGTGGGAGAGCGCTCACGGCCACGCGCACGCGGCTGCCAGATATGGCTGCCTGTCGCGCCCGGCACCGAGTCCGACCGTCGACCCACAAGCGCACATCCCGCCCTTCCAGCGTCGGATCGACTGGGACGAGGAGGCGCGCGAAGCTCGCCGCGAGTTCGTGAACCGCAAGGTGGCCGAATCCGACGAGCGCCCCTCCCGACCAACGTTGCTCGATGTCTGAGTCGACCGTCTCGGTTGCCGGCATCGTCCTTCGGCGAGCGAGGGTCGCCGCGCTCGAGGAGGCCGGCTGG
>Ga0137457_1000180_pt1 | contig 16273 bp, 22 predicted proteins | sample EasRivERMGT630_2_FD_102321 | JGI IMG/M metagenome (GOLD analysis project Ga0137457, IMG submission 102321) | Soil microbial communities from meander-bound floodplain in the East River, Colorado, USA - East River MetaG ERMGT630_2 | ecosystem: Environmental > Terrestrial > Soil > Floodplain ...
CGACGGGACCGGCGGGTAAGAAAGTACTGGGAGTTTCTACGGGAATGTCGTGTCGTTGTCCGGTGTCCGGGGCGGGGTCGCCGGGCGGCCCCCCCCCGGGCGTGTTTGGGCTGGAACCAAGGACCTCTGTCGAAGGGCAGTGTCTGCGGAACTCGGTCTGCGCGCTCCTTTTGGTGATGGTTCTTACCGTGACCACGGAATAGAGGCGGAACGCGGCCGTCCTTGGCCGCTGGTTCCGTGCGGAATCAGTCGTTGCGGAACGCCAGTTCGCAGACGCCGAATAGGAAAAGGAGGCAGTCGAGCCAGAACGGGCCGTCGAAGATGATGGAAAGCACCCAGAGGACGAGGAACATCAGCCGAGGTCCAGCGAGCATTCGACGCATTCACCGAGGTCGTGGAACCAGTCGCGGAACTGGTCCGTGTCTGCGCCCGATTCCGGTGGGCAGTCGCGGCGGAATGCTTCGGCCACGGCTTGAACGGCGTCGGCTGGCTCTGGCTGCTGGAGCCGCGAGCGGAGGGCGAGGAGTCGGGCGGAATCGGTTCGGAGCTCCTCTTCCTCTTCGGGCGATTCGGCGTAGGCGGCAGCGCCACGGTACTCTTCGGCTTGGAACTCTAGTGCTTCGAGGATCTGTGCGAGGTCGGAATCGGAAAGGCGAATGTTCATTTTGTCGTTCTCTCGTTTGGTTGGTTGGTGGAATGGTGGCCGTCCTTGGCCGGGTGGCGGAATTACAGGCCGAACGTGGCGCAGAGTTGCTCGACTGCGATTCGGCCCGCGTCGTCTTCCCAGCCGTTCACTGTGTGCTCGGCTGTGGCTTCGAGCGCTTGCTCGATCGCCCACATTGCGGCGTCGTAGCCGAGGTCCAGAACCCACTTCCGTGGGTCGACGAGGCAGTCGACCATGTCTGCTCGTGCCGTGTGGCTCTGCTCGGTGTCCTTGTCGGTCGGAATCCGAACCAGCGCCAGAAGGATGGTCTCGGCGGCGGTGCGGAACGCGTCGGCTTGCTCGTTGCTGATTTTCATGCGAAGATTCCAAGGAGGCGGAGGAAGGAACGGAAGGCGGAACGCTTGTGCTGCTGGACGGTGCGGAACGGGATCGGCTGGCGGAACTGGGGGGAGGGGCGCGTAGCGCGCCACTCCTGCTCTGCGTATCTGTCGGAACGTGCGTTCATCAGAAGCCGTCCGAGAGGAAGTCGTCGGCGGCTTGGTCGATGATTTCGTCCCAGCACCCATCGTTCGTGTACTGCGTGCTTGCCTCGCCCGCCTGCTCGAAGACCCCGGCTGCCTCGGCCGGGTCGCTGGCCGCCTCGAGTTCCGAGAGCGCCTCCAGAACGATCCCCGCTGGCGTGGTCGGGTCGGAATGGTGGTCGCTCGGCGCGATGGTGCGAATGCGGGAAGCGATGGTGTCGCGGGTTGCCACGATTGCGTTCGTCATTGTCGTTCTCTCGTTGGTTGTTGCGGAATCCGGGGAAAGCCCCCGGCGAGAGCGCCCTCCTTGCGGAAGGCGCTCCGACCGGCGTCCTTACTCGGCGGAATCGTCCTGCTCGTCCTGCTTCGGCTCGAACCCGGCCAACCACGCCGTCACTTCGACGTCTCCCTTCTTGATCGCGGCCCGAACCAGATTGCCGCAGCACATCCGGCGGTGTCCGTTGTTAAGCGCGTCGTAGGACCGGCCGAACCGGCCGTGGACGAAGCGCTCCAGAACCGGCTGCGGAACGAGGAGGAGCGTCTTGGCGACCCAGTCCCCGTTGTTGGCCGTCTTCTTGCCGCTCGGCGCGAGGGCGACCGAGTACGTGTGGCGGAAGCGGGAGATCGTTGTCGCGAGGTTGCTCGTGCCGGGCTGGCGCTCCTTCTTGGCGGGCGCTTCGGGCTGTGCGACGAGCTCCTCGACCGTCTCGCCGGTCTCGGCGAGCACTTCCGCGAACGTCTGGTGGGTGGCGGCTTCGGTGGTGGTGGTCGGGGCGGTGTTGCGCTTGGTGTGGTTGCGGGACATGTTTGCGTTCTCTCGTGTGTGCCCGGGGGTCCGGGCGGGGTGCCCGGGCTCCCCCGGGCGGGGGCCGGGGCGGACGCCGCCCCGACACCCCGAATTAGACCACGCCCCGCTCCGGGGCGCAATACCGTTCGTCGGCCGGGGAATACCGCTCGTCGACCCCGCCCCGGGACCCCCGCCCCGGGGGGGGTCTCCGCCCGCCCGCCCCCGCCCCCCGGGGGGCCCGCCCCCGCCCGCCCGCCCCCGCCCGCCCGCCCGCCCCCGCGCCGCCGGGGGGGGTCCCCCGGGGGGCGGCCCCCCGCGCGCGCCCCCGGCCGCGCCCGAAACCCGGCCCCCTGTGTCTTTGTGCCCCTTGTCCCCGTTCGCTACACCATAGTTCCTCATCCACTATTCCACGCTACGCGTTCACCATCCTGTTCCCTTGTGCGCGCGCCCGCGCGTTTCCTTATCTTGACGGGCGGGCTCGGGTGTGCTATACTTTCGCCATGGGCGTATCTCGCTATCCTTCTGCAATCTCTTTGGATGAGGCCCCCCTAGTCATCCCATCCAGCATGGTGTTCTACACTCTTTTACCTGCTCGTTTGGCGGCCACCAATCCGACTCTCTTAAGAGATGTTGTCGCGCTCCTCCATCATATCGATCGTCAGCGAACGCAGCGCTTCCATGAGGCACTAGATCGGCCATGACACATTCGTTGGTTCTCTCGCATTTTGGCAAACGCGACCCAGTCAGCGCGCGCGAGGGCGGGTTCGTTGTCCTAACGCCGATGGAACGGCAGTTCGGGATGGAGTTTGTTGTTACCGGCTCTACCCTCGACGCTTTGGCGAAACAATTCAAGCTGCCGATGACAGATATTCGGCGAATGTACAACTATCCGGTGGTCCGAGCTTTCATATCCGATCTACAGGCCGAAGTGCTGCAGCACAAACTCGTAAATGAGCAATGGGTAGAAGGGCAGATATTAAAAATATGGCCCCAACTACTAGGGGAAGAGCCTGTCCCTTTGGTAGACAAATCTGGGAATGCCTTCAGTGCCAAGAAGTTCCACAGTACGGAAGTTACAAGCATCCTCAAACACTTCGGCGGCAACGACGACCAGAAAAAGCTCAATGGCGTCCACGTCCAAATCAACTTCGGAGCTATGGGTGTCTTGCCGCCACCTTCCGTCGTGATTGATAGGGACGTAGAAGATGCCTAGCGTAGGCATCAATCTTCCGCACCAATGGACAGCGCGACAGCATCAGCGTGAACTGATGAACTACATGTTTGCGGGCGGGGAATTCCCTACTCGGAAACGCGCCATGCCAGTTTGGCATAGACGAGCAGGAAAAGACAGCTGCGCGCTAAATACACTGGCGGTAGCAAGCCAGATGCGAGTAGGGACATACTGGCACCTCCTTCCGACGCTGAACCAAGGCCGGAAAGTGGTCTGGAACGGCGTAGACGGCAACGGTCGCCGCATGATCTACCAAGGATTCCCCCGAGAACTGATCGGGAGTGTCAACGAATCCGATATGCTGCTGAAACTCCAAAACAACAGCGTATACCAAGTAGTAGGTTCCGACAACTACGACGCCCTAGTGGGAACAAACCCGCTCGGAGTCGTCTTCTCGGAATGGGCCCTCGCTGACCCCTCCGCCTGGAACTTCATCCGTCCCATTTTGGCTGAGAACGGCGGATTTGCCATGTTCATCACCACGCCGCGCGGAAAGAACCATGCGTACACCATGTATAAAATGGCAGAAACCTCGCCGGACTGGTTCACGAGCCTAAAGACGGTACGAGATACATTCCGGGAGGACGGCACACACATCATAAGTCCGGAAATAATTGAAGCAGAGCGCCGGGAGGGAGTCCCCGACGAAGTCATTGAGCAGGAATACTACTGTTCGTGGGAAGGCATCAACCATGGATCGATTTACGGACGTCAGCTTAACGCTTTGGCGCCCACCAATCAGATCATCTTTGAACCCCAACTCGACCAGCTGGTTTTCACAGCTTGGGACATAGGACGCCGCGATGCTACAGCTATTTGGTTTTACCAGATCATCCGTGACGAAATCCATATCATCGATTACGTGGAAGGTACTGGGGGCGATGTTGACTCATGGCTCGAGCGGTTCTACGAATATCCATACGTTTATGGCACAGTCGCGCTTCCACACGACGCTAAGGCAAAAACCTTCGCAACCAAGTACTCGCCCTACGAAAGATTCCTTGCTGCCAAACTCGTACCATATGTTGTTCCGAACATATCGGTCTCGCAGGGGATCAACGCGGTAAGGGCAATCCTTCCGTACGTCTACTTCAATGTCGGTAATCCGTCGGTCAGGCTCGGTTTGGAGCATTTGGCCGAGTATATGTATGATTACGACGAGAAGACGAAGACATTTGCGTTGACGCCACGCCATGACTACCATAGCCACGGTGCAGATGCATTCCGGATGTTCGCACTATCGGAAAACGTGGTGGAAATAATGTCGCGAGCTCGGCGACACGCCAAACCGAAAGGTGACTACATCCAAACCCCGCTCGGTCGCGCCCTCAACCTTGAGAACCTATTCAAGGACCGTGATTCCAGGCTCAATTACAGGAGAGTGTGATGGCCAACACTGAGACCAAGAAAGACGAAAAGAACCCATGGCCGAAGCGTCTCCAAGCCTGGACTAAGTTTTCGGAGAAGTTCCACGAGCGCGGTAGCAACATCGAGGCCCGCTACGCCGACGACCGGGAAGCTGAAGCCAGTGGCAGACCTTCCATGCTGGGTGACACCGGCATCAAGAAGGTCAACATGTTCTACAGCAATACCACGGTGATCAAGGAGAGCCTGTACAATAGCCTCCCGAAGCCGGACGTCTCCCGCCTGCACAAGGGCGAAACTGAGAATGAACCGTCCCGGGTCGCTGCTGCTATCATGCAACGCGGTTTGACCTACGAGATTCATTGCGCCAAGTACTTCGACCCGGCTGTGAAGGCCGCAATCCTCGACCGACTCGTTCCAGGACTCGGTACCCTTTGGGTTACGTTCATTCCGCCGGCTAACGGCAAGCCGGAAGAAATCACCATCGATACGGTCTACTGGAAGGACTTTATTTATGAACCGCAAAGAACGTGGGAGCAAGTCACGTGGGCGGGACGAATCCTCCACATCGACAAGGAAGAGGCGAAAGAAAAATGGGGCGAAAAAGCTCTTTCAGTCGCTCCCTCAAAAGGCGGGTATGCATCAGGTGGTGTTGCTATCGAAACCATCAGCGAAGGAAAAGTCTGCATCATCCAAATGTGGGACAAAAAGAAGAAAGAAGTCCTGTTCATGACAAAGACCGGTGAGGTCTTGGAGCGGTTCAAAGACCCCTACAAGCTGACCAACTTCTTCCCATGCCCGAAGCCGCTGACAGCCTCAGCGCCGACCAACAAGTTCCTGCCGATTCCAGATTACTATATCGCGCAGGACCAGTACATGGAACTGGATATCCTCTATGCCCGCATCAACCTTATCGTTGAGGCGGTCCGGGTCGCCGGTTGCTATGACTCAGCCCAGCCAGCCATCGGAAGGATGCTGGACGGTACTGAGAACAAGCTGATCCCTGTCGACAACTGGGCTATGTTCGCCGAGAAAGGTGGCGTGCAAGGCTCGATCAGCTGGTACCCGGTCGAGACCATTACCGGCGTGCTGCAACAGCTGACTGGAACCTACGAGTTCATCAAGAACCAGTTGTTTGAAGTCACCGGCATGGCGGATATCGTTCGTGGCAGCACGAACCAGTATGAAACGGCGTCTGCGCAAGAAATCAAGGCCCAGTTTGCCAGTGTCCGGATGAACGCATTCCAGCGGGACGTGTCGTTCTTCGTCCGCGACACGCTCCGGATCATGGGTGAGTTGATGGTCCAGATGTACTCGCCCCAAAAGCTGAGCCAAGTGTGCGGTCAACTGCCTATGGATGACCAGCCCCATGTTCCAGCGGCCCTCCAAATCCTCCACGATGACTTCACTTCGAAGTACAGCATCGATATCCAGACCGACTCGTTGACTCAGGCGGACTGGGGATTGGAGCAGAAGCAGCGTATGGAGTATGTCGGAGTCGTCAGCCAGATGATTCAGTCTGCGGTCCCGGCCATGGAACAGATGCCGCAAATCGGGACTCTTTTGGCCCAGATTCTGAAGTTCGCTTCAGTGGGCTTCAAGGGTGCCAGCGAGCTTGAAGGCGCATTGGACGCCGCCATCCTGCAGATGCAACAGATGCAAGAGCAGAAGGCACAACAGCCGCCAGAGCCGTCGCCGGAACAGATCAAGGCCGAAGCCTCCAAGGCGGAGTCGGAAGCCAAGATTCAAGCGCGTCAGCAGGAATCGGCGATCAAGCAGCAGGAATCCCAGGCCGAGCTACAGTTCATGGAGCGCAAGTTTACGCTTGAAATGCAGCACAAGACGCAGATGTACGCCATGGAAATGCAGCATAAGCGCGAAATGGCGCAGCTGGAAATGCAGTCAGAGGCGGCGCACACCCAAATGGAAGCCCAGCAGAATGAAGCCCGGTTCGTTCAGGAGCGAATTCAGGATGCGAAGGAGTCCGAACAGCGTCTGGAGACCCAAGGCGCTGAGACAGCGTTCAAGCTAGCCACTCAACCACCGCCGAAGCCAACCAAACCGGGAGGAGGAAATGCCGTATAAGTCCGAAAAACAAAAGAAGCTGATGCAAGCGGTGGCCCATAATCCTGAGTTCGCGTCGAAAGTGGGTATCCCGCAGTCCGTCGGCCAAAAGTTCGAGGCGCATAAGTCCGATTCAAAGTCTCGTGCGCTTCGCCGCCGCAATCCAGGATCAGCGAAGTACTAGCCATGATCTATCCATACCATTGTCCAGAGTGTGGAATGTCCTACGAGCGGGTCTGTCGGCTGTCTGAGTATATCCAGGAATCCGGCTGCCAGTGCTTAGGGTGTGGCGCAGCCATGCAACGTGTCATAACGCCCCCGCGCCTATTTACTAAGACTTTCACGCCCTTTTGGTCCCCGGTGGATGGATCATTCATATCCAACTCCCGGGAGCTCTCGGAGCATAACAAACGTAATCAGGTGGTCCAGTTGCACGAAGGATATACCGAAGAACAGGTCAAGAGTTTCACGAATAAGGATTTACACAACGATCCTGTTTCAGAACGGACTTATGATCTGAAGAAGGATATGCACAAGGCCATCCAAAAGCTCGAAGAAGGCTATACCCCGACCCCCGCCCCAGAGATAGAGGAACTTCCAGATGCCTGACAATATCCAAGACGACATTAAGGCCGCGTTGGAGTCATCCAGAGCCGGTCAGTCGCAGCAACAATCTTCTGAAGGTCAAGACGACTTCGGCGAGTTTGGTTCACCGCCTTCCGAGGTTCTTCCGCCGGTTACTCCGGACCCGGAACCCGGCAAGGGGCCCCAAAGGGGGCCGGACGGCAAGTTCCTGCCGCGTCAGGCGGATTCCGGGACACCTCCGCCTGCTCCGGCCCCCCTCCCGCCTGTCGCGAAGGGTCTCGGACAGCCCAAAGAGGAGGAGGAGGAAGAGCCGACGTTCGATCCGGCCAAGCCCCCGGCTGGCTGGCGGCCGGAAATGAAGGCCAAGTGGAACGCGATACCTCCGGATATTCGCGAGGAAATCACGAGGCGCGAACAGGCTACTGCGTATGGCGTCCAGAAGCTCCAGCAGCATTACGAGCCCATGGGGGAGATTTACAACGCCGTTGCGCAATTTAACCAATATTTCCAGCATATCCAAGAGGACCCTCGGCAATATATCAAGAGTATGGTTGGGGTTGAGCAGACCCTCCGGCTGGGCAATCCGGCCCAAAAAATGACCATGCTAATCTCCTTGGGCGATACCTACGGTGTTCCTCTCCGTAATGCGCTCAACGAGGCACTTGGCGGCAAGCTGGACGAGTTGATGCAGCAGTCCCACCTGCATCACCAGACCCCCGCGCCTATTCCTCCGCATATCCAGCAGGAGCTTGAAGAACAGCGGGCATGGAGGACTCAAATCGAGGATTCGGCGGCAGAGACTGAACTGGTGCAATTCTCTTCCCAGCCGGGGCATGAATACCTGGAATATGTTCGTGAGGACATGGCCGATCTGATTGAGAACGGGATGGCTGAGGACTACCAAGACGCGTACGATTTGGCCTGCTGGCGCAATCCGCAGGTTCGGCCGTACTTCATCCAGGCTCAAGCCCAAGCCCAGAGCGGTATTTCCCAGACCAGTGTACTCCAGCAGAGGCAGCAAGCAGCGGCGCAAATCGTTCCGCCCGGCCAAGCTCCTTTGGAGTTCGGTGGCGAAGGCATCGGTGACACGGACGATATTCATGAGGCCGTGAAGAGGGCTTGGGTCGCGAATTCCGGCAGGACTTGAAAATCTTGACGGCGAGCTCGGGGTGTGCTATACTAAAAGCTCGGGCGCGGCTGTGGACACCGCATAGCTGCGCATCGGGGAGCTGACCTCCGGCTTTGAAAGTGTGTAAACCTTTCTCTGGAGAACTGCCATGGCCTTCCCGAATGTAAGTGATATCATCACCACCACGATCGAGCATCGCTCAAAGAAGATCGCGGATAACGTGACCAAGAACAACGCCCTACTGATGCGGCTCTCGCAGAAGGGAAAGACCCGCACTTTCAGCGGCGGCCGTCTGATCTATGAAGAGCTCTCCTTCGCCGAGAATGGCAACGCCGGTTGGTACAGCGGGTATGACCTGCTGCCGGTCGCCGCGCAGGACGTCCTCTCAGCCGCTCAGTTCGATATCAAGCAAGCGGCGTGCCCTGTGGTCATTTCCGGTCTGGAAATGCTGCAGAACGCCGGTCCTGAGCAGATGATTGATCTGCTCGCCGCCCGCATCGACGTTGCGGAATCCACGATGAAGAACCTCGTCGCGGGCGGCATCTATTCCGACGGTACGGGTTCCGGCGGTAAGGAAATCACCGGCCTCAACGCCGCTGTTCCGTTCGATCCGACCACCGGTACCTATGGTGGTATCGACCGAGTCGCTTGGACCTTCTGGCGGTCCAAGATTCGCAACGTGGCCGCTACAACGACCATCCAAGCCGACCTGAATGCGCTCTGGGCGCAGCTGGTACGTGGCGCTGACCGCCCCGACCTAGTCGTAATGGACAACGTCTCTTGGACCGCCTATTTGGCTTCGCTGCAGGCGCAACAGCGCTTCACGCAGGCCGAAACCGGCCAACTCGGCTTCCCGACGATCAAGTACATGGATGCCGACGTGGTACTGGATGGCGGTATCGGCGGCTTCTGCCCCGCTGGCACAGCGTTCATGCTGAACACGGACTACATCAAGTTCCGTCCGCACAGCGCGCGTAACTTCGTCCCGCTGAGCCCCAACAAGCGGTATTCCATCAACCAAGACGCCGAAGTGCAGATTCTGGCTTGGGCGGGCAACCTGACCACGTGTGGCGCGCAGTTCCAAGGCCGCCTCGACGTGAACCCGTAAGGAGCAGCGGTCATGACCGACAAAGGCAAAGAGCCTCTGAGCCTTCCCAAGAAGGATTCCAAGTCAGAGGAAAGGCCCCCTGAGGGCACCCCGATTGACCCTGCAACGGGCAAGCCCTATAAGTCAGGTGAGGTTCCGTTCGGCGGAAACGAACCTGTCTAGCAAGCGCGGGGGCGCGCTCAGCTGGTTGGTGGCCGCCAGTATAAATAAAGACCACCATATTTCAACTGCCGGAGGATACTACAATGCCCGCTCGCAATATGGCTGGTGCCACCGTCGTCCCGGCCAATCCCTCTGATGGCAAGTTCGTGATGATGAGCCCCTTTAGCGGGCCCAAGGGCTCGCCTTTTGACAAGGATCAGGCCGGTAACTTCTCCACAGGTGCTCTGAGCACCGGAATCGGTTTCAACGCGACTCCCCGCATCAATGTGTCAAGCGGTACGGCTCCCGCGACCGCTGTGCAGGCGATCAAGAACAAGGGCTATAACGACGACTACACCCCCGGCGTTAACCTGCCCGCAGTTACCGTTGCTTTTCCAACTGGACTGGCTCCAGATGCACGTCTCCTTGCAATCGGCGGCGGCAGGAGCATCATCACCCCGGGTCCCGGCAATACCGGGCTTGGTGTGTCAACGGTGTCCCCATACGCCGTTCAGCCCCTTCTGGGCTGGGGCGCAGGTTCCTCGCGTGATGCTGGTGCTGGTCCCGCGTTCACCGGCTTCCCGGTCAAGATGGTGACGGCTGCTGGTGCTGTGGCGATTGGCGCGGCCATCGAAACCGGCTTTGTCAATCGGACGGAAGCGGCAATGGTTGCCACCGACTCGGCGTTTGGCTCAAGCACGACGGCTTCTGCGGCGATCACGTAAATGGCCGGTACGCTGAATGATCTGCAGATGCAAGGCACAGGGGGGCCGACTGTAATGGACGGCCTTCTTGCCTATTATCGTGCCAATGGTGCGACTGCGACAAACTTCAACGATGCGCAGAAGCAATGGTACGATTTGCAGGCCGGTACGCAGGATGCTTCATTCCTCGATTTCCCCGGCCTGACTGGCACTATCAATGACCGCATGTTGCAGTATTGGACTTCGGTCAGTGTACCTACTCCACCCGCTACCAATCTTCCTAACGATCTTTTGTTCGCTCTGGGGGAGAAGGGCTTTTGGTTTCTACCGGACGATCTTTCGACCCTTTTCCAGGATTCTGCGGGTACGATTCCTGTTACGTCTGTTGGGCAGTCCGTAGGGCGGATAAACGACAAGTCGCCCAACGGCTTCTCCCTGATACAGCCCACGGCAGGTTTCCGGCCTACGTTGGGGCTTAGCGCGACTGGTCACAATTGCCTAGAGTTTAACGGCGTTGACCAATGGATGACTTCTAATCCTTTGGACCTTGCCTCTAGCCAAGTGACCGTGTTCGCTGCTGTGCGGAAGCTGACTGACGTTTCTACGGGCACGATCATTGAGCTTTCACTCACTAGCGCTACCAACAATGGCACGTTTGCTTTGTCCGCTCCTTCGGCTGCTGGGCAACCGAACTTTTTCTGGCGCTCGCGAGGCACTGCTGCTGTCACACGGACGGTGGCGGGTTATCCGGCTCCAGTTAATGCAGTTTTAACAGGTATCGGTGACATTGTTGCGCCCATATCTGATTTGCGGGTGGCTGGTGTAGGTGCTCCCGGTGCTGGTGCTCAGGGCACAGGGCCATACCTTTCCTACCCGGTGTTTGTGGGGCGTCGTGGCGGTACCGGTTTATCCTATCAGGGACAGATGACAGAATTAATAGTCAGGGGAGCCGCAACTCCAATCCCAACGGTCCAACAGGTAGAGGCATACCTGCAGGCCAAACTCTGAGGATACTGAAATGACCATTACCGTCACTGTCCTGCTGATCATCGCCCTTCTCTGCCTGATTCTGGCAGCGTTCAATGTCGCTCTGAGCCCGCGCGTGCATTTGGGTTGGCTCGGACTGGCAATCGTCACCCTCGTTGCTCTCATAGAGCGAGGCCTCATTGGATAGGAGCAGCCCCATGCAAACCGCAGATTTTGATGTAGGTGATTTCAACTCCCGGGAGGCGGCCGATAAGTCCGTCTATGTCAAGTTCTACATTCGCCCGGTCCTGAACGATGCGGAGTCGGACAAGGAAGGCCGACCGATCTACAACGACAAGGAGTATATCGAGATTCGCACCCCCGGCAATCAGACAAACATCGTTCACCGGCCTGTTACAGATATGGACAAGAACCGGTTTAAGCTGGCTTACCGCGAGTTCAAGAGCGGGGAAGCTGAGCAAATCGGTGATGGGACTCCGCTGGTGGAAGCGCCCTGGATCACTCGTTCTCAGGTCGAGGAGCTCTCGTACCTGCGGATTCGCACGCTGGAACAGCTGGCGGCCGTGGGCGATGACGTGTGCACCCGCATCCCCGGCCTGTTCAAGCTGAAGGCACGTGCGAAGCTGATGGCAGAGCGGGCCGAAAAGGCGGCCCCGTTCCTTGAAATGCAGAAGGCAAACGACGAACTGAAGAACCGTCTGGAAACGCTGGAGAAGACCATCGCGGACCAGGCAGCGTTGATTGCCAGTCTGAAGAAGGGGAAATAACCCATGGCCGTCCAAGCTGATGCATTGACAATTGTAAATCAAGCATTGCAGGAGCTTGGGCTGCCGCAGGCCCCAACGGTTATTTCTCCGCTCGATGACCAGACCGGGTTTCAGCTGCTCGGTCTGGTCAACATGATGGGCACTCAGCTGGTCAAGTCGCACGATTGGCAGTTCCTTGAAAAGATTGCCACATTTGCAGGGGACGGAGTGACCTCTGAGTTCGATCTTCCCCCGGACTTTGGTCGAATCGTCAATCAGACCCAGTGGTCTTCCGCTAACCGACGTCCCATGTTTGGCCCTATGTCCCCGCAGGGCTGGTCATGGATACAGTTCGGGATCGTTTCGGTTGGCGTGTACTATCGCTATCGGATACTTCGGAACAAGTTCCATGTATTCCCGACTCCCTCGCTCGGCGAAACGATCAACTTTTTCTATATTTCCCGCAACTGGGTCTATGACCCGGTGGTGGACCTGTACAAGGACAAGGTGGAAAATGACCTTGACGAGCCTGTGTTTGATCAGTTCCTGATGGTCTGCGGCTGCAAGTTCAAGCTATGGAACGCGAAGGGTATGGATGCCACCGATCTAGGCAACCAACTCGCGTTCATGGTTGAGGCGGAAAAGGCCCAGTCCGCTGGAGCTCCGGTTATCTCTTTGGACTCCCGGTGGGATTACCTTTACATATCTGGCCAAAATGTGCCGGATGGTAGCTGGAACGTATAATGTACGGACTCCGACAGCCAAAACCGCAAGTCAGTCAGGCGCAATCCATGCCCGCGCCAGTGGGCGGGATTAACGATCTTGATGGGCTGGCTGTGATGGGCGATGAGTTCATGATTGACTGCATGAACTTCTTCCCGGATACGGGGTCGTTGAATATCCGGTCAGGATACCGTGAACATATTACCGGCTTGACCCTGCCTGTTAAGACCATCATGGAGTACCATGCTCTAAACGGTAACTTCCAAATATACGCTGCCACCGACGCGGGAATCTACTTTATTAACACTTCTGTAGATGCTCCAGCCCCCGTCAAAGCTTCTACCAACGGGCAGTATGAATATGTCAATTTTTCTACTACCGCTGGCCACTTTTTGGTCGCCGTTAACGGCCAACAGTCTGTCCTGTGGAATGGTACGACATGGATTGACTTCACGCAAGTGACTACGCCAGCCGCCCCCGGCGAAATCAAAGGTGTCAACCCTAACGCGTTCACTAGCGTTATGGTACACAAGGCTCGTCTGTGGTTCCTTACCGCTGGCTCCATGACCGCATGGTACCTGCCTATTGACTCGGTCGGTGGCGAGGCCAAACCATTCTTTCTTGGTAGCATGTTTAAGCGCGGCGGCCGGTTGAATGCCATCGAACGCTGGTCGGTTGACACTGGCGAAGGTTTGGATGACCGTATCCTGTTCATCACGACAGCGGGCGAAATCGCTTCCTATTCCGGCAATGATCCGTCCAATGCTGCTGACTGGCAGCTGGATTCCATTTATTATGTCGGAGCTCCTCTCGGGCCTCGCTCCACAGCTGACTATGGCGGCGACGTAATTATGCTGACCCGGCGTGGCCTGCTTCCGCTCTCCACTTTGGTGCAGGGCTCTATCGATCAGGTTATGTACTCCAGCGTAATGACTCGGCGTATCTCTCGCACGGTTAACCAGCTTACGCGTCCCACTACTCAGCCATACCCGGTTGAAGTCAATTTTCACCCCAACGTGACGGCTGTAATCATAAACATCTATGACTGGGTTAACGAGAAGAAGATTCAGTTGGTGATGAACGCTCTCACCGGGGCATGGGGTAAATGGGACTGGCCAGTGCGTACGATCAAGAGCATTGATCGTGCGATTTACATGGGAACGGATGACGGCCGGGTGCTTACGGTTGCTGGTTCTACTGACAATGTGCTTCGTGATGGCACTGGCGGTGATCCTATCGAAGGATATGCATTCGGTGCATACTCGTACCTAGGTGATCCAACAGCTAACAAGCATGCCAAATTTATGCGGCCTACGTTCCAGACGGGGGTAAAGCCGTCGTTCGTGATGCGTGCGCTCCCAGATTTCCGGCTTGACCCGTTCCTGCAGCAACCTGCGCCGAGCTTTGCCAGAGGTAACGCTAGATGGGACCTGTCGTTGTGGGACACTACTGCTTGGGCCGGTCTGGAGCAGGTCTATCGCCCATGGGTGTCTGCAAATGTCCTAGGATATGCTTTGGCGTGGCAACTCCGAGTGTCCTCTTCCGCCCCCCTGAATGTTGCTTCAATTCAGTGGGTCTGGGAACCGGGAGGCTTGATATGAGTCGTTGGATTAGCACGAATGATGAGCTTATTCCGCTTTATACGGAATTAACTGATTACGTGCCTCACCAACCTGATCCTCGTGTTATCTTTGAATTCGATGATGGAATACCGATTGCGGCAGCCGCGTATGATGATTATACAGTTGTTTCCATTAATTTTCATATCTGGATTGCGAAGGGTCGCAGGCCATCCCGCGTCTGGTGGTGGGCGGTTCATGACTACCCCTTTAACCAGTTGGGAGTAAAGCAGGGGTTTGGCATGGCGAGGGAAACAAATCGCAATGTAATTCGCGCAGCGGAAACGGGCGGTTGGGAATTGATTGCTCGTCTTCCAGATCATTACAGGGACGGCGATACGTTGATCTTTAGACTTACCCCTGAAACAGCCAAGCATTGGCAACGTTATCGTAGTGGGGATACCCCTCCTCCTACGTATGGCAAGAGACGTGATTTGGTGAGGACATAGCCATGGGCCCCAGCGGCGGTTCAACTCCCCCTCCTGATTATGCGGCTTTAGCCCGACAGCAGGCGGACATAGATAAGCAGGCAAACGAACGGAACACGATTGCCAATCGGCCTACCCAGATTGGTATGTTGGGCAGTATTGACTGGGCCTTTGATCCTACAAGCGGAAGGTGGATTCAAAAGGAAACTTTAGACCCGCGTATCAAGGCCATTCAAGATAAGGCCATTGGAATGCAGGGTCAACAGATGGGCCAGTTGCAGCAGCTGAATGCTCGCGACCCATTTAAAACTGTTTCCGGCGCTACGGCGTACGATTCGAAGACTGGGGATGCGTACTCCAAGCTATTCACCCAGAATCTCCTTGCTCGTGTTACGCCTCAACAGCAAATTGATAAGCAGCAAATGGAAACAAAGCTCCGATTGCAGGGCCTTGTTCCCGGCACGCAAGCATATAATGCTGCCTATCAGAACCTACTAACGTCGCAGGGTGACGTGCAAGCAAAGGCCCAGCTAGAAGGCATGTTAGCTGGTGGTGCGGAAGCTCGTGCTAATTATCAGACTCAGATGCAGGGCCAACAGCAAAGGAACGCACAAGCTCTGCAGGAATATATGACGCCATACCAAACTATGGGCAATATGCAAGACCTTACGGCTGGTTCGTGGGGCGCATACATGCCTAGTTATCAAGGCTATGGCACGTCTCAAGGATCGCCGGGTGCGGATATGATGGGTGCTGCACAGAGCCAGTATGCTGCTCAGGTTCAACAGGCAACTGACCGTGCTGCACGTCGTCAGGCGCAGGGTTCAGGCTGGGGAGCCCTTGCCGGTGCCGCAGTTGGTACTTATTTCGGCCAGCCGCAAGCAGGCGCTGCCGTTGGCGGCGCAGCAGGTGGGTACCTGTATTCAGATGCTGACCTCAAGAATCACATCACTGTCATTCCGGACGAGGACGCGTACAACGCGATGCTGCGGGTTCAACCGCACTCGTTCGTATGGCCAAGTGGGCAACGTGCCGCTGGCCTTATCGCACAGGAAGTGGCCAAGGAGTTCCCGCATCTGGTCAAGCCGGGGAATCAAGGCTATTTGATGGTTGACTATGAAGCATTTACCGCCCTCCTGCTGGGCGCATTCCGTCACCTAGCGAAGGAGAAGGCAAATGGCCATGACAATTGACCCTCGTGCAAGGGCGGGGGCCCTTCGCAATCCGGCTCCGGTTGGAGCGGGAATTGTTCCTCCCCATATGCGTGCAGGTGGCTTGCCGCCGGGTTCAAGTATTCCATTGGACCCAACGGTGCCTCCGGTATTGACAGGCGGAGAAGGGATGCCGGGCCCTTCGCAAGTTCCCCCGCATTTGTGGGGTCCGATGCCGGGTCCGGGCCCAATGCCGCCGCCGCAAATGCCGGGTCCGGGTTCGATGCCGCCGCCGCAAATGCCGGGTCCGGGTCCAGCAC
>Ga0137457_1000183_pt1 | contig 16090 bp, 14 predicted proteins | sample EasRivERMGT630_2_FD_102321 | JGI IMG/M metagenome (GOLD analysis project Ga0137457, IMG submission 102321) | Soil microbial communities from meander-bound floodplain in the East River, Colorado, USA - East River MetaG ERMGT630_2 | ecosystem: Environmental > Terrestrial > Soil > Floodplain ...
AACTAGACAGGCTCCAGGTTGGGGACGCGCACTCATTGCAGCGGGTATGTCGGTTAAGGCAGACGATCCAATTGCAACTGCTGAAAAGGTGATGTATGCACCTTACATGCGTGATGTTGAAGAATGGAAGACACGCGCCGATCCATACTACAAGGCAGCTGATTTGGAGAACCGTCAGAACATCAATGAACGTACATTGATGGCTAATGCAGCTACTGCACATGCAGCTGCTGAGAGAACTGCTGCTAGTGAAAGATCAGCTGCTGCAAGGAATGAAGTTGCACTAATCCGTGCGAATGCAGATAACGCCAGAGCAAATAAGTGGACTGTGAAAGTTGTCGGTCCAGATGTAATGGCTTATAGTCCAGATGGTAAGAGTTCCCGTAGACTCGGTTCATCTGGTAATCTGACTCAGGAAGAAAAGATTAATCTTGAGGGTGAATGGAGAGTAGCTGCTGCCGAAGCTGCTGGTGGTCAGATTGTTAATGATCCCAATAGTGGTGCAATGCGTGTCAATCCTAGAATTCCAGGTGATCCCGCTGTAAGAGTTCCCGGAACAACTGGTCCAGTACGTACTCCTGGCGCATCACAGGGTGGTGGAGATAGCGCACTAGAGAGGGGTCGAATAGAGCAGGAAAGAATTGCTGATGTAATGGAATCTGATCCTGCTGCTAAGAGATTCATAATTCCAAAAGGTGCTGGAAAGTATGGAATGAGGCCGCGTCCTGTGCCTCATGAAGATACATGGATGCCTGGAGATCATGTACCTCAGGAAGATGCAGATGAATGGGATCGAATCAAGAAACAGATTGATCCTAGTTATGTGCCACCTCCACCTACTATTCCTAGAGTTGGACAAAAAGGTCTAGGTCCATCTGGTGCTCCTACTACTAGAGTACTGAATCCAGATGGGTCAGAGTCTACTGTTCCTCAAAATGCAGGAAGAGTCACTGTTACTGATCCTAATGGTAATAGGACTACTATTAGAAATATTCCTTCTGAAATCGAAAGATATAGAGGATTAGGTTATACTGTTGATGCACCTGAATCTAAAGGCAGTCAGGCACCACTAGCAGGTATTCCTCAGGGTAGGGTTCCTGTATATGGTAAGAATGGTGCAATTGTAGGACACATTCCCAATACACCAGAACAGCGTGCAGCGGCTAAAGCTCAGGGCTATACGGTGAAGTAATATGCCTAAACTGCCAACACTCGATCTCCAGCCGTTGACTCCCCCTTCTGGAGGGTTAGATCTACAGCCATATGAACCGGAGCCAGTAGACTCTAGTTTCGGCAGTGGATACGCGCTTCCATCACTAGGTGACATCTATTCGACCGCACTCAAGATGCCAGGTCGATTGATTGACACTGCTGTAGGTGGACTTGATCTTGCGCAGGCTCCCTGGAGATCAATGGCTCCAGGAACGCCTTCTATGAGTAGTTGGTTAGAAGATATTGGAATGTATAATCCCAATTGGGAAACTGAAGTTCCTGATAATGGGGATTCTCCTGAACTGAAAGCTGCTCAAGAGGAACATGCACGGGCGCAAGGAATTAGTGGTACCGCAGCATCCTATTGGAGAAATCCAGGTCTAGCATTATTGGATATTGAAGGATCTATTCCTGAAACGATTATTGGCGGAACGATTGGAAAGGCTCTGAAGTATGCCAAGCCAGCCCTAAGTGCGTATAAAGCAGGCGCACTCGGTGACATGGCAATAACAGCAGCTAGTCAGGCCGCTGCTATACGTAATGAGAAGGGTGACTTTGGAGTTGAGGATTTCCTGCCTGCTGTTGGATCAGGTGCGGTAACTGGTCTCATCTCTGGAGCTGGTGGCAAACTAGCTAATAAGTTCGGACTACCTGATGTCGATGCATTCCTAGCAGATCCTACTATTAAAGGAACTAGGAGAATTCCTGGACTAGTGGGTGGTGGTTTGATTGAAGGAGTACTTGAAGAAGCACCACAGTCCTACAATGAACAGGTGGGAGTTAATCTAGCTACTGGTAGACCTTGGAATGAAGGTGCCGGATCTGCTGCTGTATCTGGTGCGGTAAGTGGCTTTGGTATGGGTAGTACCATGCCTATGTTCAGGCGTGGTGCTCCTTCTGTTCCTACTGAACTTGAAGATGTTAGTTCGGCTACATCAGTAGAAGGATATGAAACAGATGAAGAAGCTGTAGGCACTTCATTTGTTGTACCTGAAAAAGATGTAACTGATATCTTCATCAAGAAGATGAGGGAGAATGGATTTGTACGCGCTGGTATGTTGCCAGGTGGTAAGACTCTATTCAAGGCAGTCAATGCGCTCGATGAACCATCTCCTGAAGTACCTCCTGATGTAGCTTTCAGTCCTCCTGAAACTGATCTTCCACTCAATCCTCCTACTCAGGCCCCATTCGGTCAGGGTACAGTAGAAGGAGTACAGCCAGGAGAAACTACTGGACGTGTGGCTAGTATGCCCGTGTCCGCTGATCAGGCTCTCAATACTATCCTGAATACTCGTGATGAGGCAACTGTAGATGCAGCTGCTAATGATTTCGTGCAGCGAGTCAATAAGATCACTAATCCACAAGAACTTGATAGAATGTTGCAGTCCATTCAACTTCAACCACAGACTGCTGTAACACGTGGGCTGATTGACGTGGTTGCACGTCGATTGAATGCTATTCAGTCTGAAGTTAAATACATGGGTGGACAGCCTGGTCCAGAAGGTGGACTATTCCCAGAAGCTGCACCTCCACCTATTCAGGATGTCAATCAGACTCCTCAGGTTCCATTCGATGCCGGTACATACACTGAAGAAGATCGAGCGCGTATGGCCGAGAATCTACGTCAGATGACGTGGCCTACTCCTGAAGGCATCTCAGAGATGAGTGATCCTACTAATGTAACTCCATTTCCTGATCGACCCTCTGTTGAAGACAGGAAAGTTGAATCATTCCACAAAGGTTTGATGGGTGATGTGAAGACTCGTGCTGCTGAAATGCAGCAGAGATTTGTTGAACTACAACAGCAGTATCCTAATGTACCTGTTGAATGGCTTGACCGGATTCAGGTTGCAGAAAGGAATATTGCACGACATCTTCAGTCTCCTAATGTAGATACTGCTAATGTACAGCGAATGATTGCTGACAATCAGAAAAGAATTGGCATATTAACTGAAAGGATGGAAGCTTATAATAATGCATATATGGGCGGTCCCTCTGGTATTGTTCCTCGAACTGAATCAGGTATAGAGAATTTACGTCCTCAGACTGGTCTACAGCAAGTAGGTAATGTTGAAGAAGATGAATGGGGTCCGATTACTCCGGGTCATGCAGAATCGCTTTTACCACAAGCTCCTTCACAACTTCCTGAAGCTTCTGTATCCGGAGAGATTCTACCTGCGCAAGCTGAACAGACTGAATTCGAGAGACTATTTGGATTACAGCCTGGTCAGCAGATGACTGATCAGGAAATAGAAAATGTTAAGGAGTTCTATGCACGTCAGCTAGGTGATATGTATGGTGAGGATGTAGTTGAAGGTCAGGCAGCTGTAGATGAAATAACTGGAACTATCGGAGATGAGAAACTTCATTATCCTGGAGTAGAAGATAGTGAAGAAAAAAATATTACTCCAACTAAAGGTGAAGATATTGCTGAAATGGCTAAGCCCTACGATCCACGTATTGGACAGGGTGTAGGTCAGAGTTTTGAGACTGCATTGAAGGATGCGAATGATGAGGATTTGCAGAGGATGCATGACCTCATGGTTCAGGATGTCGATGCAGCACGCGCACATCTCGATAGGGTGGGCCATCTTCCCAATATGTCGGGCGTGGCTAAGAGACGTGTTCATTCTGCTGAAGGTAAGTTGACTACAATTAAACTTGAACAGGATATTCGTGCGCGTGAATCTGCTCGATACATAGATGAAGGTCTCTCACGGATGCGTGTACCTGGAACCAATCCAGCTACAGGTAGATCCAACATTGCACTCGGTGGAGCTGATCCTGTAGTATTGGATATGTTGGGTACTGCTCTATACAATCGTGATAGTATCGCTACTTCAGTTAAAGAGCTTGGTCAGAATGCAGCGGATGAGCGGAAGATAAGTGGAAACAAGGAAGCCATCCGTATCGTATTCCAGGAATATGCTGAACTTCCGGGTCAGAAGGATCTAAATACTAATGGTAAAGTGTATGGTAAGGGTCTTATTGTAAAGGATTTCGGCCGTGGTATGACGGCTGACCAACTTTACACTATCTTCACTGACGTGGGTAAGTCAGGTAAGAGAGATGAAGCTACTGCATCCGGTGGATTCGGATTTGCGAAGGCTGCTCCTCTCCTTGGTGGAGTTTATGTCAAGGTAGAATCTATTGTCAATGTAAATGGCAAGTTGATGATGTATGGATTTGAAGGTGATCCATCTCAAATGAAGGATCAGGTTGTTGGCGTACCTCTCCACTCTGCTCCAGCTCCAAAGGGAGCGAAGACTGGATTTGAGGTACATGTATTCTTCCCAGCAGATAAGAACCTTCAGCCAGCTAGAAACCTATGGAAGACAACTATTGAAAACTCTCCTGGTCTAGATAATATTCAGTCCTTCTATAGTGGAAGTTCTATTGATATTGATGATGATATTCCGCACTTCCTGGAAACTGGCGATGTTCTCAATAGTTACAGTAAACCTCATGTAACTGAACACAAGAGTTTGCCTCCTCTACCATATGTGGACACCATTAATTTGCCCACGGCAGATATTAAAGTTCACTATGAACTTGATAATATGGAACGTAGATCAGGTGAAGTAGTCGTTCTGAATAATGGACTATTTGCACTTTCCTTTGATAAATCATATGGGCATGGGTTGCCCTTGCCCAATGTTCCTGAAAAGATTGTACTTGATGTCAATGCTACTGTTGCAGAAGGAAAGGATGGTTATCCATTTGGTCTGAACAGAGAGGACATGGACGATGACATCAAGTATAAGATCGGTAAATGGATTGATGATAACATCGTTAATCCTGCTCAGAACCAGAAAACTGGTGAGATTCAGAAACTATTCGATGATTTGAAGCCAGCTAGTCCACATCAGATTCATGTGTTTCATGACTCTGGTGATCGAATGACTGCGGCTGAAAAGGCACGATTCAATAACAGTCCTCATGTGCGAGATGTAGCACTTGCATTGTCTAAGATGCTAGGTGAACTGCATGTACTATTCAATCATGGTAATAGAAAAGCACTCGGTGATACGGTTGCATTTGGATTCATGCAGGCTGACTCTAAATCAGGTGGATTGAATATACCTAATCCATCTGTAATGGGATGGGGAGTTAAGAGAGAATATAAGATTCTAATTAATATGATGGGTATTATTAAGGATTCTCCTACTCCTCAGATTGCAGCGGAGGAAATTGTTCACATTGCTCTCCACGAATTCAATCACAATCGTCAGCGTAGTGAAGGTGGAAATTTCACGTGGGATCTAAAGGAAACGGATAGCTACTATGGAACCAGAAGGCGATCCCAGATTGCAGAACAGGTCCACTCAGCTCTCATCGGACCAGATGGAGACTATGCTCCAGGGATTCGAAGTCTCCTACAGGAGTATACAGCAGCGAGGGGGAGACCAGATGTTACGGTCGATACTCTCGCGAGACAGAGAGCTATCGAATACATTCGAAAACCCGAAGGACCGGAGGGAGTTTCTGGCGATGGTGGAGCAGATGGAAAGAAGGCTACTCCCAGAGCCATTGGACGATTCAGAGCCGGACTCCCCAAGGTAAGTACGTATGAGAAGACGCGCTTCATTCTACCTGATGGAGAGCGTCTAGGATTTGCACCAGAAGTGCGTCCATATCATGACGAACAGTCCTATGCATTAGGTATAGTTCTTGGTGAAGCTCAGGAATCAGGTATCATTCGATTCCGACAGAATCTAGCCGAGGTACACGCACCCATTACACATGAACAGGCTCAGCATCTCGCTGACTCTACATGGAATAGAGAGGCAACTAATTTAGATCCAGTTGTTGTGCTGGATGTACTGACACCAAGTGGAAAAAGAACACATCAGATGTTCAATGAAGAAGATTCACCCCGTAAGATTCGTAGTTGGGTGAATCAGTTCTTCCACGACTTCGAGGAGGGATGGAATAAGGGTAAGAGTGGTGGATCCACTACTGGAGCTATATTCGGAGGTATGCCATTCAAACAGGCGTGGTCCGGAGTTAAGCAGGCCACTGGTATTGGAACTGGTGGTGCCAATACTATGACTAAAGGTCAGATGAATTGGATTAAGGAGGCTCTAGCTGTACCTGCTGGCATGACTACTACGATGGACCTGTCTGCTCCATTCAGACAGGGTCTATCACAGATTCATACACCACAGTTCTGGAAGGCTGTTGTGCCTATGTTGAAAGCTGGGTTCTCTGAACAGCTATTCCAGCAAATTGATGCAGACTTGCGTAATAAGAATGTCATGAGGCCTCGACGGAATAGGGTGACTGGTAAGGTCAGACCCTCTATTGCTCAAGAGGCTGGATTGAAGATGTTCGAATCCGCTAGTACAGGTAACATGAGTCAGCGTGCTCAGGCTACTGCATCTAGATGGTTGGAACAGGGTATCGGTAAGACTACAACTCATCCACAGACTGGTGCAACTACATGGCAGTCTACACGCGGTTCACGCGCATGGGCTAACACTGTAGGTAGACCCATCCGTATGTCAAATAGAGCCTATCTCACCTTCTTGAATCATTTGAAAGTGAATAGGTTTGAACATCTGATGCGGCAGGGTCTTGCGATGTCTGTTCAGGCTGGTAATACAGGTTCAGCTAGACCGGGTATCTTCAAGCAGAGCTACACCCCACAGGAGGCTGCTGAATTAGATCCTTACCGTAACAAACTCCTTGCTAAGGAAATTGCTGATTTCGTTAATACGGCTACAGGACAGGGACCACTGAAGACCCATATTCTCCCCACTAAGCACGCGGAAGTGAGTCTAGAGGCTGCGGCAGGCGCACTTCAGCATATCTTCTTCTCACCTGGATTGATTGCAAGCCGAGTGCGTATGTTGAATCCCAACACATACATTATGGCTAGTCCAATGGTGCGGAGACAGTATATGATGGCAGCTCTAGCCACAGGCACAGCATGGATGAGTGCGCTGGCTATGATGAAGCTAGGTGGTGGAGATGAAGTTGAAGTCAACATCGACAATATGACTTCAGCAGATTGGGCTAAAGCGAAGATTGGAGATACGCGCATGGACCCCGGTGGTGGGTTCCAGCAGTTCCTCGTATCAATGGCGCGCATGATTGAGGGAGGAACTACTTCTTCAGCGTCAGGTGAATGGAGGGAGTTTGGTGAGGGATTCATGGCTCAGACACAGAAGTCGAACCTTGAACGGTTCATGTCTAATAAGCTGAACCCCGTCACCAAATTTGCGTATGATCTAGCTAGTCAGTCTGAATACAATCCGTTCCATGTGTATGACCGAACTGCTCAGCTGTTTGTACCACTGGTCATTCAGGATCTCATTGGACTTTACTATGAGAATCCTGCTATGCTACCGTGGATGGGTCCAATCATGCTCGGTATGGGCACTCAGACCTATGGTAGAGGTGAGAGTGTAGGTAAACTGGTGGCTCCTGAGAATGATTGGCTTGCTAGTGGTGGTGGTATCGCTGACTTGGGTAAGTCGGAGGAATGGGAATCTGGTTACTGAGGCTTAGGTGTATGTCTGTGATGCATGAACTTGCAGCACACGCAGTAGTCGCATGAGAAGACTATCTTTGCACCACAGACATGACACTTCCAAGGCTTTTGCTCGAAGAACCACTTGACCCACGCACAGTGTCTACTATAATCCCCTGTTGAGTTGGCTCTCTCCTCAACATGGGGTAGAAGGTAGTCATTGTGTGTGGGTCTCGGTATCAACATTACTTGTTCCGCCCATCAAAGAAGTCTTTCAACCTCTTGTATTCCACGTCTGTCATCTTGTAGATGACTTGATTCCCCATCTGTTCCATCTTGATAGTTCCCGCCTGATCGAACGAGTTCATCACCTCATCCATCTCACTCGCTTCCTTGTAGTGAGACCACATCTTCTTATGTAGCATGGCCCGACTCACCTGATGTCCGGGTCGGGACATAAGCTCGTCGATGATCAGTTTCTTGATGTTCTTGGATTCGGATAGACCTTTCTTCCCATAAGTCATCCCCCTCACGTTTCCAATGAGTGTGCGACAGTAGTCTATGGCTAATTGCATCGACGCGGCATCAATGTATAATTCTGGTGAGCGCGCAAGGCTAAGCAACATAGCGACCTTGAGAACAGAGTCACCGAACCGATTGAGTGTTCCTGTATCATCTCGTAAGTCCTCTGTTAGTGTCTGTTCGGTTAAGTCATCGTACCACGTCTGATAGATTATCCCCGCCTCAGTGAAGTAGTTAGTCTCTCCTGTACCCACTTCCAGATAGGGAATGTTACATCCATTTCCATCAGGCTGCTTCAATGCCATAGGTGCGAATGGACCCTGTAACTTCTCTACTTCCTTCAGGTACTCTATTGCTTCCTTATACTGGGGCGGATTCGTAAGCGGTACTAGTAGTGAGTTACTTCTGTTTCTCTTACTCTCGGAAACAACGAACGTACGAGCAAAGTAACCTCCATGTATATCCTTTTTTCCAAAAAAATCAGCTGAATGAGCTTCATTAGTTGCAGTCAACATCGTGATGGTTGGATTCTTGAGGTTGAACTGCTCCATCTTCAGCAATGACCTCCACTCACCTATATTGTACTGCCTGTCATATAGGTCAGTCAGGATGTCCGTAGCTACCTTGTCCTCGACTATGCTTGACGTAAGTTCAGAGGAACAAATGAACGCGCACGACTTATTGATTACACGTCCACCCGGTTGAGTCTGTGCTGTACCTAACTCTTTCAATATCCCCTGAATACTACTCCTGCCTGAAATAACACGAGTTCCCCCAACACCTTTTACAAGTTGTTTCGCCATACTGATAGGCGGACCTTTCTTCAGTCCACTCTCTGCATGGAACATTACATAGATGTTGGGGTAAAGGTTGTGGATATGTCTGTCTATCCACACGTTGTCTTTAACAACAGCAGACAATGCAGCAAGTGCGCCCCATTTCCAGAAGTTCATGGGACTTTCTAATTCGCTGTGCTGACCTAATAGATCGTCGAGCCATGACATCTCTCATTCCTGACTAAAAGGGAATATCTTCTGGTAACTTCATAGCGGCCTTATACCTGGCCTCTTCTAGTTTATCATAGTGATCATTCCTAACATCCTCATCATTCACAGTGAACTGCTCAGTTATCGAAAGTGGTCGTACCCGAACAGGCTCAGGAGCCACCACCTTAATCTCTTGCGCCAGCTTGTATTTGGATAGGTCCGCGTAGTTCTCCCCAATCTCCACATCACATGGAATCTTGAGGAATCTTCTTGGCAACGAGCAAGCAGTGAAGTTAATCGCACGTTCCATTTCCTTCTTGGCTACTACGATGAACTCATCTAGATACTCTCGTCTAATTGCGAACAGAAGAGCATCATGCGCTTCAAGAATAATTCTCGCATCTCTACACTGTTTTTTAATTCTAATACCAGCGGCTTTGGTATTGTCAGTAACAGCACGTTGCGGGATGTAACTGAATGCCTCTCTGAAGAGATCATCCCCCCATCGTTCATAGAAAATTCGTATACCACCACATTCGGCATCTATCCCCCAAGGTAATGGTGCAGTTAGTGAGCGACCCTCCTTTAATGCTTCGATTACACCTGCATGAAAGACCTGTTGTATCTTAGGCTGACGCGCATGAAAGATCCTCAGTGCGCGTTCGGCTTGTCCTTCATCAATTGTAATCGGGATCTTAAACTTTCTCGCCTGCGTGTTAAGTTCAACAGATGCTCGTCGCTTTCCTGCGCCAAGATGTCCCGCATGGCGTAGAGTCTTCCCTGCAAACCGAATGGGAGATTCGTATCCAAGTACCTTCTTCGAGTAATCATTCTCCGTACCGCCGAAAAACCAGCTTGCAGTAAGTGCATGATAGTCATGTTCGTCTATGTCCCTTAACGCTTGGTCATCGGTTGCCAGATTGAAGACAACACGCGCTTCAGCTTGAGAACTATCTAGTTGGACAAATATCTCACCCGGACCGGGTTCATACATACCTCGGACATCCGCTCCAATATCACCATGCTTGGTGAATACTTGGAACGCAGCGCCCATAGGTTTCATGTCTATCTTCCTACCCTTACCTACTGTATCTACTAGTGGCCTAGTAGGTGGGTCTTGCTGGCCTGTAGAAGTGCGCCCAGTCTCAAGACACATGTAGGTGGTAGTCTTCATCCGCCCGTCATAATCAGGTATGGCGAGTAGGTATGTGCTAACTGTTTTCCTGACACGACGCCTCTCTAAGCATTTTTCAATCCACACTCTATGCTGTGGTTCCTTTACTCCATGCTTGAGATTCAATAAACTCGTTAGTTCTTCCTCACCCACTCCATTACGGCGAGGTAGATGCCACAAATCGAACAAAAGAGAATGAACAGCTGGAGGAGAGTTAGGGTTGACATCAATGCCAGCAATCTCATGCATCTCGAAACCAAGTCTCTCATCCCATTCCACATACTTCCTAATCAGCTCCTTCCTTCTCTCCTCATTTACATAGAATCCATTGTTCTCAATCTCGGCATAGAAATCAGGGAGAGTCATGATGAAGTTCTCGTAGAACTTCCTTACTACCAGCTCATCTAAGTCCGCATCCATCGCCTCATCTACTTCGAATGTAACACATGCATCTCGTGCGCACCCAAGAAGTAGATCTCGATAGCTCCCCTCATACATACCATCGTCTTTATAGAAGGGTTCTCGGGTGTAGATACTTGTAAGGAACGCGAGTCCCTTTGGCAGTTCAGGGTTAATCGCGAATGCTTTAAGCATTGTATCTGAGTGAATTCCGCGTATGGTGAATCCAAGACGCCTAATTTTGTCCCGATCGTAATTAAAATTCTGTCCGACAATGTCTTTCTCCTGTAGTGTCTTAGCTACCATCACCCACATGCTAGCTAGGTCCGCAGTCGGTATGTGACTAATATTATCTGAGTTCCACAAAGGAACAGTGATACCATGTCCCTTGTTAAAAGCCAATCCAATACATATAGGAAGACAGTGCCCTCCTGCTTCGATATCGACTGATAGCTTCTTGCAATGCTTGTACCGCTCAAGGAACTGGTAAAGCTCCCCACTGTTTTGGGCGATATGTAATACTCTACTTGGAAGTTGTAAGTTCGGGTCATTGGACTCATCTAATGCTCTCTTGAAGTCAAAGATCATTACCTGCCGATTCCAATATCCTTTAATTTCTCCACCTGCAGCCGAATGTAGAAGGTGCGCGGGATGATAGGTAGGTACAAACTTAGTACCCATTCCCCACATAATAGACCCGCGGTGTTTCGAGATTTTGTCTTTACCCGATAATGCCCAAAGTGCAGTCCCACCGAGAGCCAATATACAGTGTGGTTTGATATCATTAATCTCTTGCCTTAGTTCAGTTAACTGTTGCTCCATATCAATACCCGCATTACGAGCGCGTATGTGAAATGGTAATCGCTTCTTAGTCTCATTAGCTGGAACTTCATACTTCGAGACATTCGTAAGCCAACAGTTAGACCTGTAGATACCTGCGTCTTTCAGCAGGCGATCTAATTCTCTACCACCAGGACCAATGAACGGCTCGCCCTTAGCCGTTTCCTCATATGATGGGGCATCTCCCAGTATAAGGAGCTTGGCCCCAATGCCACCCTTACCTGGGACATACTTCTTCTCTATCGACACGGCTGACCACTCCCCAATTGTGTGCCGCATTTCTTACAGAATGAGCCATTCATGTAGAACTCCCATTCATGTTGTTTCTCTTCAGGTTGAAGCATAATCTCGATGAGCTTCTTGTGGATCCAAGTTCTAGTATCTTGATCCCATTGACCGACATCTGTATTGTTCTCAAGCCAATCTATGAACTCCTGTATCTTGTCACTTAGTAGTTTAGCGGCCATCTCTGGGTCCATTCTCCGGTGTAGTCTTATTCTTGACTAGCTTCCTGCGTATCTCCTGAACAGTCCTAATCCACGCGGACTCCTCTGCGTGTCTGTCTCTCAGTTGAGTTAGATACTTGTCTAACTCTTTAATGTCCCATTCTTTAATCAGGTCAGTCGCTATCTCTTTGTGGTAGCTCATTTTTCACCTCGAATATTCGTCCGCAGACATAACAGAACCATCGCACTCCATCACCCATTACTTCTAGTAAGTCTTGATCATCATTCGTGCAGTGGGGACAGATTAGTTTCTTCTGATTCATTGTTAGTCTCTGTAACAACCTTAGGAACGACACGCACATGCACAGCACGGAATCCCTTACCCGGTATTTCTACAGGGGTGAATTCCACATGCATACCTGTTTTGAGTTCGGGGAACTTGACTGTATCTTGTCGTAGTGCAGTCCAGTGGAAAAAGATTCGAGTGAACTCAATCTCCTTACTCGAAATGAATCCCCATCCGGTCTTATGGACCTTGATTACACGCCCTACTACTTTTCTTTCAATTTCTTCCATTTCAGCCCCGATTGAGTTATTGAATTAACCATACAAAAACGGGGATACGCACGTGAAACTACTTGAGTAGTCATTGCACGTATCCCCTATCATTCAGGCCCTCACTGGGATCAATTTATGTCATTAACGAGTCCGACAAGCATTGACCGTAGTTACCTCCCGAATGAATTCCTATTCCTCTGTTTCTTCTTCGTCGTCGTCTTCGTCTTCATCCTCGTCATCCAAATCTGCTTCTTCGAGGACTTCGTCGATGTCGAGTTCTTCCTCGTCTTCCAATTCCTCTGGTGTCACTTCAGGATCTGGAATGACTGAGGAGTCCGTGTCCTCTGCCATGAGGTATGCCGGGATGTCGAATTCGTCGTATTTCATCACACTCTCCATTGAACTGATGGGCTGGATAGGCCGAATGAGTGTACCGAATCTCCACCGCTCGGTACCACACGGTCGATAATCTGTTTCACCAAATTGGGAGTGGTGAACAGATCGGAGAACTAACCACGCAGCGGACGGTACTTGTGGTTGACACGGTTGAGGATACGGCCCTGCCACTCGCCGTTCTCCACAAAGATCTCCATCTGCTTTCCGACTGCGTTGGAGAGTTCAAACCGAGCACCAGAGCGGACATCGACTCCGAGAGCCATCAGGAATCCCGCAGCGAACGAGATTGCCTTCGAGTTGAAATTCCAATCCAGCGGGACGTTGGCGAAGTCCTCGGACCCATTGTCCGCGTTCTTCACGATGACACCCTCGACGGGGTAGTTGGTAGAGCCACCGTCCTTCGATGGGGCTTCACCCACCGAGTTGATGGTGACAACGTACCAAGCCGGCTCCACAACCTTACCGCGGAGGAGGTCACGATCGTTAAAGCTGATGATAGGCACTAGTGTTCTCCCTAGAACTTCTGTACTACGTTGTTGGTTGAGTTGAGTTTGGTGATGGCTGGTCGGATGTAGGTGTCGTAGATGGGTTTGTCTCCAAACACGATTTCCTTATCCAGTTCGAGTGCAGTTCTTGCGAAGTCATCACCCGTGTGCGTAGTCAGTAGGCTATAGTCACCTCCCTGTCCTTCAATAAATCCCTGCTTGATATTGAAGTGATAGACTTCACCACAATATGCAGGAATCTTAGCCGCCACGTTCTTACCCGCGGTCACGATTTGACGCGAGATGTGCGTGGTCTTCTTCGTAGTGTCGCGATACTCTGCCTTCACTACATGCGCAATGAGGATCACATTCACCTTATGGAAGTTGTGAATATCCTTCGTGAGTGCGATGAGTTCCTGAATTGCACTCGACTCAGCGTTGTAATCCTCAATCTCGTTGACAGCAATACCTGCCACCAACTTACCAGCGGCTGCACCAGAACCCTTAGTCATACCATACTTAATCTTCATGGTCTGACGCAGAGTCATGTCTGCCATGCTAGTCAAACTGTCTATAACGATGGTCTTGTACGGGCAATTGACTTGGAGTTTCTCCAACATCTTCTTACCCGCAGCCCAATCATCATAGTCATCATATGAGATAGTCTTCGGATCAATGCCCCACTTCTTCATGGGCAACATGATACCTGACATCTTCCTATCCCATGAGAACCAATACTGTGGGCCAGGGAAAGATAGAGCCTGCGTAGACTTACGTAGACCCGGCTCACCCTTGAACATACAGTACAGGTGGTCTACCTGTGTATCTGCCATGTTAGGCATTAGTGTACTTCCTTTGGCTTATCACTGAATGGGAGTTCAGGTTCAGCTTTATCTTCACAAATGACATAACCTACGATGTCATCTTCATCCGCAGGATCAACGATGGGGCAGAGTTCTAATTCCTTGTACTCATCGCCCTCAACGTCGATATAGACTTCCTTGTCCCTCGCACTCAGGGGAAGATTACTGATTAGTTCCAACAAATCTCTGACCTTCATTACTCGTCCCCCTTGTTACGTGGATCCCATACAGGAGCCGTTGCATAGTTGTTACGCAACACTTCCTCTCTCATGCCTCTATCGGCCTCACATACTTGCTTAAACATGCAGGGACCGAACATCGTGTCACAGTGCGTGTAATCAGGAGGCCAATATTCAGATTCAGCATACTGAATGTACCGATAGGCATAGTATGGCAGAGTCTCTGACTGCCATTCAATGAGTCTATCTGCACTGAAACTAATCACCTCTCTCGTCAATCTCTCCTCAATCTTAAGAGAAGACTGAAGACCAATCTTATTGACGATGACATTCCTCGACTTGAGAAGAATGCATTGTCCGAGAAACTGGTTCGATAGAGTGGACTTGTCTCGACGCTGCTTGAATGTCTTGTGATCCATCGACACGATGCCAATTTGATTCGTGTCAATGATGAGGTCAAACTTCGCTTTCCATAAGACACGAATCTCATCATCTTCATAGATGACCTCACCCTTCACATGCTCACATGAGAGTGGGATGAATGCGTCGTTCTTATAGAAGTCGAAGTATTTCTCGCACGTCTCAAGTGCGAATCTCCAACCTGTCACGAAGCCACTAGAGAGTTCAGGTGTATTGGTAACACCCGGATACTCATCTACGTCATGTCCGCATTCTGGTTTGATTTTGCACAACTCGTTGCATGTATGTTCTAAACCAGCATCTTCACGTGGGTCCATGACATGATGGATTGGCTCGAAGTTAGAACACTTAGGACAGCCTAATACATACATCTGTCCAGCAGTTAGACCAGCTCCAATAGCTTCCTTGCGTCCAAATCCATCTATCTGATGCTGATATGCAACCTCAAGCACCTTATGGATAAGTGAGCCTACCTCTAGTGAGTTAGACTTGCCTTTATTGGACACAAGACGATGATTGAAACGAATGTCATAGTATCTGCCACAGCTCATCAGACTACTGAGAGAAGTGGCATCCATGACAACATTCGTCTTCGGCTGTGGAATGATGTCCACTACTTCACTCGCCTAATCTTTGGAATGTAACTCGCAGTCTCGATACCGAACGTGAATGCAAGTGCATTGGCGATAACGAATGAGCGAGACACACCATATCTCGCCATTTCTTTCCTAATTGCCTTTTCAATCTGGTCTACTACAGCAGTCCCCATTGGAGTGCGTGTGTATCCCTTAATTCTTGGCTGGATTTTCATTTCGTTTCCTCATTTCCCTCTTGTAGTAGTTTTCTCTTTCCATGCAGTCTTCGCACTTGAGTCGTATCTTTAGCTCACCTGTAGTTCGGACAAACCATGTACCAGCAGGTAGTCCACAATCACGACATAGACCGCGTTCACGTCTATATATCCGTATTAACCGTTGTCCTTCACGACTTTTCGAGGGCATCAGACACCTCGTCAATCAGTTCCTGAGTAGGATAGATGATCTTTCCATTCTTCCACTCAAAGCAAGTGCAATCCATCATGTCAGTGATGATGACACGCACAGTAGTACCCATGCGCGCACCTACTGATGTAGTG
>Ga0137457_1000184_pt1 | contig 16005 bp, 19 predicted proteins | sample EasRivERMGT630_2_FD_102321 | JGI IMG/M metagenome (GOLD analysis project Ga0137457, IMG submission 102321) | Soil microbial communities from meander-bound floodplain in the East River, Colorado, USA - East River MetaG ERMGT630_2 | ecosystem: Environmental > Terrestrial > Soil > Floodplain ...
CTCGTTTCTCTCTCCCCCGACCCTGTACGCCGATACGGCTGTCGTTACATGACGGGAAAGCAGATTCCCGGCCAGATCGGTTTGCGTGGCCTACGCGGCAAATCAGGCACGACGCAGGGCACTATCGAACGCAACGCCGCACGCGATCTGCGCGAGCTAGAGAAACTGGACGCGATCCCGCCCGGCATGGAATCGGTGAAGAGTGCGCTACGTCAGGTCGCCCGCCAGCTCGACGCCGCCGCACGCGAGGACGATCGATACTCGGTGATCACCGCCAGTTCGCAACTGTTGAAACTCCGCCTAGCCCTGACACCGGGAGCGGTTCGTGAGCATGACGACGGGATCGAACGTCTTATCGCTTCTCTTCCCGCGACCCCGCGCTGGTACCGAGAGGTCACCGGCCCGGCCTGACACGTTCGGGCCGCGTGTCGCCGCCTGGCATCTGCTGATCAATCGCGAATATCTGATGCCGTGGCAGTCCTATGTGGCCGACGTGGCCGGCGAACTGGACGCCGACACCGGGCGCCGCTGGTTCGACACCGTGTTCGTCAAGGTGCCGCGACAGCAAGGCAAGACGAACCTGTTGGAAGCACAGATGTTGGCGGCCGCCCGCCGCCCCGATCCTGACGGCCGGATGGTTCGCCGTGTCGTGGTCTACACCGCCCAGGACCGCGCCCACGCGTCGGTCAGGATCATCAAAGAGTTTGAGCAGGTCAAACTCCAATCATGCGACCAGCTACGCGGCCGGTACACGGTGCGCCGGTCGAACGGTTCGGAGTGGGTCGAGTTCCCTGACACCTGGTCGCGGATCGCCGTCGAAGCATCGAACGCCACCGCCGGCCACGGCCTGACCGTCGATGACGCCGTACTCGACGAGGCGTTCGCCCACCGCGACCTGACCCTGATCAACGCCATACAACCGACGATGATCACCCGGCCCGATCCGCAACTATGGATAGTCAGCACACCCGGCAACGGTGACGACGGCCTGATGTTGCACTACGAAGAGGCCGCCGCCGTCGCCTTGAACGATCCCGATTCGCGGATGGCGGTGTTCGACTGGTCCGCCACCGAAGATGATGACCGGGCCGATCCTGACGTGTGGGCGCGTGTCATGCCGGCGCTCGGTCACACGATCACCGCCGACCGCGTCAAGTCCCTGTTGCGGACGACACCGGCGGCAGAGTTCGACCGGGCCTACCTGGCCCGCCGGCCGACCGCCGCCACCGTGGCCGCCGTCGACCTGGCGGCCTGGTCCGAATGCCGTAACCTGGCCGGCCGCCTGGCCCCGGCCGGCGGTGTCACACTCGCTATTGAGGTCGACCCCGATCGGACGTTCGGTGTGATCGCCGTCGCCTTCCGTCACGCCGATGATCGTGTCGGTGTGATCATCGACCGGCAACCCGGCACCCGCTGGCTAGGCCCGGCCGTCCTAGACCTAGTCCACCGCCACGGCCTGACCGTGATGGACGTGTGGGCCGACCGTCGTAGCGGTCTCGGCGGTGTCATCGACGAGCTGGCCGGGCGTGGCGTCGATGTCCATGAGGTCACGGCCGGCGACGTGGCGTCGGCGGCCGGGACGTTCTACGACACGGTCGGCGGCCTAGAGCTGATCCACGACTCACAACCCGAACTTGACGCCGCCGTGATCGGTTCACGCCGCCGCCCGCTCGGTGACGCCTGGACATTCTCGAAACTGGAATCGGTCGGCGATGTCGCCCCGGCCGCCGGCGCCGCCCTAGCCGTCGCCGCCTACCGTCAACACTTCCCGCGTGGCGCCCGTCTCGGCGGTATCGGCTAGCTCGACTTGATGGCGTCCACGTCAGATCGCCGGTAACGCACCGTGCGCGGGGTGACGTAGATCGCCGGCGGCCCCATAGCCATAAACCGCCACCGCTCGACGGTCGACCGGGCCACCCGCAGTTCGGCCGCTACTTCTGCCGATGTCATCAGATCGGCGCGTTCGCCATCGTTGACCATCACTCCCCATCCTAAACGACCCCTGTAACACCTGTCACCGTGTCGGGCAATGTTCGGCCGGCGTACCAAACACACCCGTTCCGATCTGTCGGTGATCGACCAATGGCTGCAAGCCGCCATGTCGGCCCGCACGTCGACCGGTCAACCCGTCCCGTTCGACGAACTGCCGATCACACAAGGCGTCACCAGCCTGATCGCCGATGCGATCGCCGACATGGACCTGTACGCCGTCGACGCGACCGGCCGGCCGACCGGTCAACAGTTCAACGTGCTGGACAAACCGAACCCCGACGAGGACCGGGCCGACACGTTGCACAAGATCGTCCAATCGATGATGTGGACCGGCAACGCCTACGCGTTGACCGGGCCGCGTGACGACTCGGGCGCGGTCGACGCCATCAACGTCCTGAACCCTGACACCGTCGCACACGTCGCCGATCAGGGCGACCCGCTCCGCGTCGCACTGTGGTCGATCAACGGCCGCCCCGTAGGCCGCGAAGCAATCACCCTGTGGAAGTTGAACGACGACCCGCGTAAAGGTCCGCTCGGCCGGTCACCGCTCGCCGTCTGCACACTCGCGTTAGAGACTTACGGATGGGCTTACCGCTATCTCGGCGACTATTTCGCCAATGGTGGTGTCCCGTCGTCGGTCCTGAAATCGAAAATGGAACTGGACCCGGCGAAGATTCTGGAACTGTCCGAAGAGTGGATCAGCGCCCGCCGCCAGACTCGGCCGGCGTTCCTTCCGAACTGGCTGGAACTCGACGTGCCGCCGTCGTCGGGCGAACTGGGCCAGGTCATCGACGTGTTGGGGTTCGCTGCAGCGGAGGTCGCCCGCCTACTCAACATGCCGGTGACCGTCGTGAACGCACCCGTTCAGGGCTACAGCCTGACCTATAACAATGTCGGCGACGAGTTCCGCCGCTGGTTGGCGCTCGGGCTAGGTACGACATGGGTTCGTCGGATCGAACGCGGATTCACCCGGCTACTCCCACCGGGCGCCCGCGCACACCTGGACGCCACGTCACTGTTCCCGGCCGAACTGCTCCCCGAACTGACACCCGAACCGCTTGGCCCCGACCCGACACCGGCGCTCCCGGCCGTTCAGGAGGTCGCCCCGTGACAGATACGGCCGCTGTATCGACGCTAGAGGCCCGTAACGATGTCGTCGGCTATCAGGGTGCCGACGATTCTGCCACGGTGCGTGACTGTCACCGCCGCGCCGCCGGGGCTATCTCACTGGCCCCGGCGGCCACGGTCGGTGACGGCCGCACAGTCGACGTGCTGATCTGCCGATGGGATGACCCGCACACCGTGTCAGACGACGGGCGCGTGTCGTACACCGAACTGTTCGCGCGTGGCGGCCTGGTCCCGGCCGGGCGTGTCCTGGTCCGCAACGAACATTCCCCGCTCGACGGTGTCGCCCACCGCGCCGGCGCCGACCCGGCCCACCCCGGCGTCGTCGTCGGTCAACTGTCCGACACGTTCGTTCGCGCCGATGGCCTGTACGGGCGTATCCGTGTTGTCGACAACGATGACGGCCGGCGGCTGCTCGGCCTGATCGACCCTGACGAACCGATCATCGACTCACTGTCGATCGAGTTCGACGACGTCTACCGCCCGATCCGTGCCGGCGACACGATCGTCCGCAGTGCGGCCCGCCTGACCGGGCTGGTGTTCACCGTCAACCCACAACGCGGCGACGCACGAATCCTGTCTGTCCGCTCCCAACCGAAGGAACCAACCATGAGCGATACACCCGACACCCCGATCGACCCCGACGACGATCCGACCCCGGCCGACGAACCGGAAGTACGGGGTGTGACCCGTTCGGCTGTCGTCCCGGCCCAACGTTCCGCCCCGCGTCCCGGTGTCGTCGCCGCCGGCATCGATGTCGAATCGGCGCAAGCTCTCCAGTTCCTACAGCAATACCGGTCGTTCGGAGAGTTCTGTCACGCCGCCGCCACCGAAAACCGTGACGGCGCCCAACGACACGCACGCGCACTCGCGCTCGGTGTCGGCACCGGCGGCGCGATCCGCTCGCACCGCCGCGCACTCGAGGAAGCGGCACTCGCCGACATCGCCGGGCTGCTCCCGCCGCAATGGTTGTCGACGGTGATCGACCTGTACCGGTCACAGACCCCGACACTGAACGCCTGGTCGACGGCGCCGCTCCCGGTCAGCGGAAACGTGTTCACACAGCCGATCGTCGGTGACCGTCCGATCGCGGCCACTGTCGCCGAATCGGCCGACCTGACCGCCGGTGTCACATCGAACAAGGTGACCGTCACCACGGCCGTCTGGAACCTGATCAAGATCGCGTCGGGACAATCGATGTCGGTCGAAGTGATCGCCCGTTCGGACCCCGACTATCTGACGATGGTGATGGGCCTGTTCACCCGCGAGCTAGGCCGGGCCTGGAACGCCGCCGTCGCTACCGGTCTGCTGGCCGCCGCCGACGACGTGAACACGACCGGCCTGGAATACGTCACCGCAAAGGCGTTTCCCGATGTCGTGATCGACGCGTCCAAACTGTTCCTGACGACACTCGGCCGCCCGGCCGAAGTGATCGCCATGTCCCCGTTCCTGTGGGCAGAGTTGGGTAAGGCGAAGGACACGACCGACCGGTATATGTTCCCGCAGATCGGTCAGATGAACGTCGTCGGATCGTTCGACGCCACCAGCCCCGCCGGCCAAATCCAAACGATCGACTACTACGTCGAACCGTCCTGGTCCACGACAGTCGTGCAAGGCGTGATCGGTGTCCGCGAGGCGTACCGCTCGATGACCGGCCCGATCGAAACGATGTCGGCCGCGTCACCGCTCGATCTGACCTACGGCACCGCCGTCTATCAGTTCGGCGCACACGGCAAAGTCGACGCCACCGGCCTACAACTGATCGTGAACGCCGCCTGATATGGCCCGCCGCCCTGCCACTGCGGCCGCCGCCGATCCCGCCCCCGACTTGGCCGGGGCGGGATCGGACGGGCCGCGCAAACTGTCGCCCGAAAAGACCGCGCGCATGCACGCTGCCGGCGTATGTCCCGGCGGTAACGGGATCACCGACACCGACACGGCGTCGTGTGGCCGGTGCGAGTCGGCGGCCGACTGTACGGTCGCCAGGTTCGCGAAGGCGTGACGCGTGTACGGGCCGGTATTTTCGTCGTTATGGCGTTACAGCGATAACCCGACGATCGCCGCGCCCGTCGATGGCAAATGGCGCTGGAACACACCGACCTACGATCAGATGGCGTTCGCCGGACTCGACGACGACGGGACCGACCGTGTCGCCGAGCTGGCCGCTCTGCAAGTCGATGACCGGATACATCTACGCAACACCACGACGGCCGACAACTGGGCGGTGTTCGACATTGTCGCCGTCGACAATCAGACGACTTGGGTTCGGTTCGATGTCGTGTTGGCCGGGACCGGGACCGTCGCCGGTCTACCGACGAACAATCAGACGGTGTTGGTCGACTTCCTACGGTCGACGGTGTCGACGTTCCCGACTGTCGCCGACGTGGAACGTGTGCTCGGTGTTGAGGCTGGTTCGGTTGACGCCGGCGAAGTACAGGTGTCGATCGACGAGGTCGCCGACTGGGCGGATCGTCACGTCAAAGCGGAACATATCGCCGCCCCTACCGCCGAACTGTCGGGCGGCCTGGCGAAGATGGCGGCCGACAATTACCGCTGGAAGAACTCGCCGAACGGCTGGTCAGGTTCCGACGACATGGTGCCGGTCCCGGTCCGCGCTTATGACCCGCGTGTCACCCGGCAACTGTCGGGCTACCTGATCACCGCCGGCCTGTTCGGACCATCCGCTAACACTGATGAGACGTGATGGACTTGCGCGCTATTCGCGACCGGATCGCCGATCAACACCCGGCCGGGATACGCGGCTACGCCAGGCCGCCCGGCACGGTTGGCGCGTTTCCCGCCTACATCGTCACCGATCCACTCGACATCGACTACCGGCTCACGTTCGGCGGCCGTACCCGCGTCACCCTGGCGATCCGCGTGCTGGTCTCGCGACGTAGCGAACAGGACAACACCGCCGCCCTGGACGATCTGGTGTCGACCTTGCCGGCCGTGTTAGAGGCGATCACCCCTGACGGTTTATGGCAGGGGTTCAACATCACCGGCCTACAGGGCGGCTACTTCCAGTTCCAGAACGGCAACGACTCAGAAGCGTTAGGCGCCGACCTGACCGCAACCATCGACATCTAAGGAGCAACCATGTTTCAGGCAGAAGGCGTTATCACGATCGGTGGCACCGATTACAGCGACGAGACGATCGAGTTCACGATCACCCGTACCCGCGAACTGGTCAAAGGCCCGGCGACGTTCGGGAACATCCGCCAGAAGAACGCCGCCGGCGCACTCGACGAAGTCGTCGTAATCACCGCACTGAACGAGATCACCGCCGCATCGTTGCAAACCGAACTGTACGACGCGCTCGACACCCCAACATCAGAACTGACCTTCTCGGCGAAGTTCACGACGGCCGCGATCGGCGCCGATAACCCGGCCTACACCGGTTCGTTCGTCGTCACCGGCGCCACGGTCGGCGGGACCGTCAACCAGCACAACACGCAAACGTGGACGTTCGGTATCACCCCGGCCGGGATCACCAGGGACATCACGCCGTGACCGCCGCCGGTGACCTGGACGCGGTCGCCGGCAACGTCGAACGGTTCTGTGACGACGCCGTAAAGCGTGCCGTAGTCGACCTAAAAAAAGCGATCCTGATACAAGCCCGCCGCGACACTGGCGGCGATCTACGCATGTCCGGCATCGGCACGGCCCGGCTCGGGATACAGACCAAAGTGACCGGCAACGTCGTCGGCACCGTGTCGGCCGGCCCGCGCCGGATGCGCGGCCCGTGGCGCTGGTTGAACGACGGCACCCGCCCCCGCCCACAGGGACGCGGCCGGCACCCCGGCACCCCCGCCAAAGGCACATGGGATCGGCCGGCCCTAAAGGCGATCCCACAAGTGGAACGTGACATCGCCGCCCGATTCAATGCGCTGGTGAACTGATGGCCGCCAACCGTGACACGAATCTGAACATCAGCGTCACGGCGACCGACCGGGCTACGCCAACGCTGGAACGGATCGAAAAGAAGATCGACGGCCTGGAATCCGACGAGGCCCGCATCGTTGTCAACGCTGAAACCGATCGGCTGGAACGCCAACTCGCGAACGCCAAATCGAAACTAGACGGTTTGACCGGTGACGAGGCGACCGTTCAGGCCCGCCTGATCGGCACCCTTGAATCCGATCTGGAGTCGGCCCGTCAACTGTTCAACCAGTTGGACGGCAAAACCGGTACCGTCCGAATGAACGCCGTCGACACGGCATCGGCCGATCTGGACAAGGTCGCGCAGAAGCTCCGCCAACTCGACGGTGATAGCGCAACCGTCAAGGTCGACGGGCTGGACGGTTCGGGCGGTGGACTCGGCGGCGGCACCGGGGCGGCGGCCGGCGCTGCTGGTCTGGCGGCCGGTCTGCTGCTCGCCGGCCAGAACGCGGCCGACACCGCGATTCAGGTTCAGGCGATCGCCAACCGTACCGGCGCCAGCCTGGAAGATGTCTCGCGGCTGGTCGCCGTGTTCCGCGACAACGGCACAGAAGCATCGGACCTGGCCGACATTCTCTACAACGTCAACGGGGTTCTACGCGATAATCCGGAACTGGCCGAACAGCTCGGCGTCAAGATCGACGGCTCGACCAACATGGTCGAAAACTTCCTGACCGCCGTAGAAGGGTTAGAGACAGGATTCGATGATGTCGGCACCGCCGGTGTAGCCGCGTCACAACTGCTCGGCGAAGAAGGCGGCCGCCAGGTCGACATCGTCACCGCGTCAGTCGGCGACCTACGCACCGCCGTTGAGAACGTGCCAGAGGCCCGCGTATACACGCCTGAAACGGTGCAAGCGGCCCGCGACCTGAACACCGAACTGGCCGAATCACGCGGCCACTTGGAGGCGATGGCGGTCGCCATTCTGCCGTATGTGAACGCCGGTCTCGGAGGGCTTAGAGCGTACTTCGGTGGCGCTTATGACGCCGGGCAGGCCACCGGCGACTATCTCCGCGACCCGAACCGTGGTCGGCTCTCGGGCGAAGAAATACTGGACTGGTTGCCGGGCACCTATTCGCGGGATTACAACGGTGTGTTCGACCGTGCCCGGTCGGGCGCGGTGACGATCATCAACCCGCCCGGCACACCGGCCGCCACCGTCGACTCAGCTCGTGTCTACGAACGTCGTAACGGGACACCGAACCCGTACCTGTCGTGACGACTCTGGCCGAGCTGGTCGCCGCCGAACCGGCACCGACCGCCGGCGTCCCGACACAAATCGACTACGGGACCGGGATATGGCGGCTGGTGTACGAGATCGCCGACCCGGCCGCCGGCGTCGATGTCGAATGGTTCGATGTCACCGTCGATGTCGCCGGTCATGAAAACGTGAGGGGCGCCGACCAGTACGCCGGCCGTTATCGGGCGTCGGTCGCCACGTTCGATCTGTGGGCGGCCGATGACACGTTCGCCCCGTGGAACGATGACACGTCGCCGACGTTCGGTACACACGTCGAACTAGGGCCGGGCCTGTTGGCGCGTTGCGGCCTGATCCTGGTGTCGGGCGGCGAAGTCACGGCCTGGAATCCGCGCTGGACCAACCGGGTCGAACGGTGGGGTGACGCCTGCTACGCCGGCGGCCAGTTGCGCCGCCATACGGTCGTGACCCGTGACCTGTTGACCAGCCTGGTCAATGTTCCCGTTCCCGCGTCGTCGGAACAGAACTGGTCCGAACGCGTCGAGTTCCTGTTGACAGAGGCCGGTTGGGCGTTCGGGTCGACGGTGTACGGGGCGACGTTCGATACTGCTGTCGACGTGCTCACGGTCCCGGCCCGCGCCGCCCAATCGTCGGCGCTCGATGAACTGTGGGCGACACTCGATCCGGCCGGGCTATGCCTGTACACGGATCGGGCCGGTCAGTTGATTGTGCGGCCGACAGTGTTCGACACGTTCCACACGGCCGCGTTCGCTAGTGGTGCTGATGGGACACCGGCCCCGTCACCTGGTCCGGTCGGGTTCGCCTATTTCGCCGAGTCGGGCGGTATCGATCTGGCCGCCTACGCCACCGAAGGTGTCGGCGTGGACCCGTTCGGGTTCGACAAGGCCGAAGATGCCGTAATCAATCATGTTGTGATTGTCGGGCCGGGCGGCACGTTCGATGATGACGACCCGATCAGCATTCAGCGTTACGACCGCAAGTCGTTACAGGCGACCTGGATTCAGGACAACGACGTGGCCGCCCTGGACCTGTTGACGTATCGGGCGAACGCCGTCGTGGAGGCCCGCCCGTTGTATACGACGGTCGACCTGTTCGGGTTCCATCCCGGCCCGGCCGAACTCGACTATCTCGGGTACACCGCTATTCAACATCAGACACAGGAGGGCCGCCCGTTCGTGTTCGGGAACGGTTGGGTTCGCCAGTACACCGAACGGATCGCCCCGCAAGGTGTCGGGCGGATCGGTTGGGATATTGCGTTTACGGTCGACGTGTACAACGTCGAAACGGACTCGGTCCTGTTGCCTGTTGAGGACTTGGCGGTGGTCGACGTGTCCGACATGGTCGCCGAATTTTCGTGGACGAACCCGTCTCAGACGATCACACCGACACACACACAAATCCGGTTACTCAACCCGGCGTCACTATGGGCGACCGTCGACTATCCGATTACCGGGATCGTTTGGGGCGGCCTGGCCCCGTCCACCGACTACGAGTTCCAGGGCCGTCTACTACGACAGGTCGACGGCGTCGTAACCCACTATTCGGCGTCACGGTCTGTCGAGTTCACGACCGACCCGACAACGATCCCGGTATGGGATGGCCCCGATGTCGACTTTCCCGAACCGGGCGGCGGATGCACGATCGAATGGGAACTTCAATCATCTGATGATGGTGGGGCGACCGTGTTGGGCACCGTCGACGACGGCACGATCGTCGCCCCGCCGTGGACGCTCGCCGGGTACGACACGTCCGGACTCGACAACGATCTGTTGTATCGGTTCCGTCAACGCGAAATGTGCCCTAGCGCCGGGGCATGGGTTTATGGCCCGTGGTTCGCCGTTGACTGTCTGGCGGTCCCGGCCCTGGCCGATCCGCCGTTCGATGACGCCGTCGCCTACTGGCCTCAAATCTGCCCGCCCGACTCGGTTCGTGAAGCAATCTCAGATGAGGAGGCGACACACGGTCTGGCGTTCGCCGGATTCTCGACCGATGACGACGGTAACCCGACACTGGTAACGGGCGGCCTGGAAGGTTGCGTCGTGTACGGGGTCGGCCCGGCCGTCGTCGACGCGCTCACACTCGACACGTCGATCGTGTGGGAAGGCACACTCGGCGCCCAACCTGACGGGACGATCAGTCTCGCCCATTTCGCTGGTATGTGGATCGAAGCGACCGTCGACGGTGCCGGATGGGCGCCGACCGGCAACGCCATCGAACTAGTCGGCGGGATCACCACGATCGCCGGCGGTACGACTCTCGATCTGGACACGTTCTACCGGGTCGCCCTCACTCACGACGCCGCCGCCGGTGACCTGATCCTGTACATCGACGCCGTCGAAGAGGCCGACGCGCTCGGTGTTGTCGGTGAACGATCAAACTCGGGGATATGGCAAATCGACCTACCGGCCGATTCGTCGGCGACACGCATCGGTGTATGGGACCGGGTACTTGCCGCGTCCGAACTGCCCGGCTATGTCGCCCCACCGGCGACGCTCGATTCGGCGATTCTGGCGCTGTCGCCGCTGGGCTACTGGCGGCTCGATGAAACGTCGGGCACGACGGCGACCGATAGCAGCGGCAACGGCCGCCACGGCACCTACAGCGGCACGATCACAAAGAACGCCACCACCGGCGCCGATGGCGACCCGGTCCCGAACTTTGACGGCGGTGCGATCATCATCGGCGATTACGACGAATTCACGCTCGGGTCGGTCGGTTTGACGGTTTTCTGTATCGTCAAACCCGACGCCACCCCGTCGAGTCGGCGGTTCATGGTCACCAAAGGCAACACGTCTAACTATGAGTGGGACTTCTACCTAGAGAACGCTGGCGACCTCTTATTCTCGGCGTTTTCGTCGGCGGGTAATGACCGAAGCACGAACGGGATCGCCGCCGTCGTTACGTCTGGCGCGTGGCATGTCGTCGCCGCCAACATAGACGACGGCTTTACCATCGCTGGCCCGATTGATATGTGGCACAACGGCACCCTAGTTGTTGACTCAAGTATCGGCTCGGGCACAGGTACGCCGGCCAACGGTGGGGCGGCGCTTTACATCGGTCATCGTGCCGATGGTGGTGGGTCGGCGTTCGACGGCTTCATCTGTCGTGTAGCGATATTCGCCGACGACATTGATTTATCGACTGTGATGGCCGCCGCCGAAGATGAAGGCTGGTTCTGATGACCGCTTACCGGGTTCTAGAGGCCGACGCGTGGGGGATGCGGTGGGCGCGCCCGCCCGTCGCCCAAACAATGCCGGTGGGAGAGGTTTACGTTCACCACACGGCCGGCGTCGACCCGATCGACAAACCGACCGTCGACGCCGCCAAAGCGTTCTACACGATGAACGAATCGGCCATCGTCAATAAGGGCTACAGCGCGACCGATTATTCGATGTTGGTTCACACCAGCGCCGGCCGTGTGACGACGATCGGTGAGGCACGCGGCCAGTGGACACCGGCCGCCACACTCGACCGCAACCGCGTCAGTAAGGCCGTTTGCCTGATGGGCTATTTTCATCCGGCCGACCCGGCCGCACCGTGGACGGGCAACGCCAGCCGGCACCCGCTACCCCAAGAACTAGAGGCGATCGCCTGCGCGATTGTGTGGATGATCGGCAACGGTTGGGTTCGACGTGACGCCATCATTCGCGGTCACCGTGACAACCCGGCCCACCTCGGCGCCACCGGATGCCCTGGCGATTACCTGTACGCCGAACTGCCGACGATCCGCCAACACGTCGCCCGACTACTCGGTGCCCCAACCCCAACCCCGCCGCCGACCCCGGCGCCGACCCCCCCGCCGATCCCGGCACCACCTGAGGAGGCTCAAACGATGGTTGTCGCACTGGACGAAAACGGTACGGCCTGGATCGGTGACGGCATGACACGATTCGCGATCGCCGACGAGGCGACGTTCAACAATTATGTCGTGCTCGCCAACTCGGGTGTATATCGGCTGGTCAACACGTCCGGCGGCGGTGTGCGCGGCTGGCCTGACGTTCGTGTGATCGACGCCGACACGTTAGAGGCGCTCGGCCGGGCGTGACCATGTTGCGCCCGTTCGCACGATGGCCGGCGCTACTAGGCGCCGCCTTGTGCATCCTGGTCGGGGCGGTGCTCATCCGCGACGTGCCGAACGGCAACATTTACACCGGACTCACGCTCATCTCGATCGGCTGTCTGATGCTCGGTGTGTTCATCGCCGCCGAACTGTTGAAACGCGACGATCAGAAATAAGTATTTCTATAGAACCCCTGCTCACAGACAGGAGGATCGACCCATGATCCTTGCACTAACCAACCCCGAATGGTGCCTAGTCATCGCAATCGCACTGTTCATCGCCGCCGCCGCCATCGCCGTCACCACCAAGACGTACTACTCGGTACTGATCGCGGTCGGCCTGATGTTCTTCGCCGTCGCGTTCATAGTCGACCCCTAACACCCGATATCGGCGCGCCTGGTCAGGCGAACTGCGCGTTGCAGTAGTTCATGAACGCCGACAGGGCCGCTGTCATCTCGGCGGTCGTGCCGCTTGTGACCGCCGCCATCGAGTCGCGGGCGTACTGCTCGACATCGGTCAGGCGGGCGTCTTCAACGATGCCGCCCAGATCGGCCCGAAACTCGGCGTCAGTCATCAAGCCATCCTTGTAATCGGTCACGGCCTGGCCGTAGTCGACGCACACGTCGCGTGCCGGGTTGAAGTCGCTCGACGAGCTGCTGCACGCCGCCAACCCAGTAACTCCGGCCGCCACCATCAATCCCCGCCACATATAACGACACGCTATCGACGCCATGTCATAGCCCCGGCACATCGACAGATCGGCACACGCCGCCGGCCAGGCCCGGCACGACCGCCGCGTAAATCTCGGTGTTGGCAATCGATGCGTGACCCAACAGGTCGCGCACGATGTCGAGTCGCCCGCACTGTTCTAGCGACCGGGTCGCGAACCGGTGCCGTAACTGGTGGGCAGTACACCCGGCGCCGACCATCCGTAGATGATTGTTGACGAGCTGACTCACGCGACACGGTGTGTACGGGCCGAACACGATCGCGCCGGGATGATCGATCGCCGCCAGTGCCCGCCGGATCGCCGGCGCCACTTCCAACACGCGCTCCCGGCCGCCTTTGCCGACGACGTGAACGGTCCCGGCGATCATGTCGACATCGACCCACCGCAACCCGGCTACCTCGCAACACCGCAACCCGGCCCCGGCCATCAGCGCCAACATGGCGCGCAGTTCGGGCGTCGCGGTCGACGTGGCGACGGCGATCGCCACGTCACGCGCCGGGCGCGGTAGCCGACGCGTGACGCGTGGCCGTTCGATCGCCGTCGTCGGGTCGCGGTCGGTCAACCCCGAACGGATCGCCCACCGATAGAAGGCGCGCAGATGACTGATCGAGTCGCGCACCGTCGACGATGACCAACCCTGACCGGTCGCCCACCGCTCGACGCCGGCCGCGTCGATCCCGAACGGATCGGCGATGTCGTCCAGGTAGCGCCGAACGATTCTGGCGCGGGCGTAGATCGTGCCGGCGGAGTAGCCCCGCACGGATCGCCGCAGATGATCCACGAACGGACCCGACATATCCACCCCATGAGACTGCATGAGACGCTAATCTAGTTGACATGACCCAAACGACAAACGTGCAACTTGACATAGGGGTGTTAGATACGCCTATGTCACTCAAACACGCGCTCCCGTTTCTGCGTTCCCGTGGACTCGATGTCAGTCGCGCCAGTATCTACCGCTGGCACACCGACCTGATCGCCGCCGGCCAGCCGGGACTACTGCACCAGCCGACCGGATTCCGTGGCGCCGTGTTCGTGGTTCCGTCCGAAGTGCAGGCGTACATCAGAAATAGATGTTCCGATAGCGCACCTGATCGGGCAGGCGCGTCGTGAACGCTCTACTGCCCGAAACACAGCGCTGTGACTGGTGCCACGAATGGGCGGCGATCGCCGACGTGACCGCCCCGCCCCGGCCGCCAGCGCCGCTGTACTACTGCCAACATCACTACGACCTAGCGCAAGCGCGCGCCGCCCGTAAGGCCGCGTCGTGATCGCCGCCCTGACGTTCTCGCCGGGCCGCCTGCTGGTGGTCGTGCTTGTGTTCGCCGGCATGGTGCTGGTGTCGCTATGGGGGATCGCCGCCGCCGAACATGACCGCGTCGAACGGTCCCGCGCCCGTGCCCTACGTCATGAGGCCCGACACGCAAAGGGCGCCGAATGATGCGCTCGGTGTGCGACGTGTGCGGGGCCGTCCTGTTCGGCGCTGTAGAGGCCGTGATTCACTACGACACGGCCGGCGGCCTATCAGCGTGTGAACGCCGCATCGCCGCCGACGGCCGCCGGCGGTCCCGGACACGGCGCGTCGTGTCGCTCGGTGCTGGTGTTGACGCCAAACGGCGCCGGGCGCGTAAGGCGCCGACATGAACGACGACCCGCGCCCGATCGAGTACGTCCGCGAATGGTTGAAGGGGTGCGACCTTCCACTGTTGGCGCGCACGTTGCTAATGGACCTGTCCGAACGTGCGGCCACGACGGGCGCCGGGTGGGAGTCCGCTAGCCATCTGGCGGCGCGTTACGGGGTGCATCGTTCGTCGGTGTTGAGGGCGTTACGTCAGGTCGAATCTGCCGCCGGCGGCCTGGTCGAACGCCGCCGTATCCCCGGCATCGGGGACCGTTGGGTTTTCCACAACTGCGCGCCCACGGGCGCGCACACCGGGGAGGGGGGCGCGCGCCCTACGGTCGCGGGGCGCGCGCCCTACGGTCGCGAGGCGCGCGCCCACGGGCGCGCTAAACCTAAACAACCAATTGAACCTTCCGCCGACTTCGCGAACGCGTGCGAGTCGTGCGACGGCACGTCGTTCGTTTCTGATGAAGTTGTACGGGGTGACCGTTCGGTGTGGGAGTCGAGACGGTGCCCTGAATGCAACCCGAAGGGCAGGGCCACGGGATGATCTATAGCCCACGGTTACCGATCGGTAACATTGAACGATGAACGCCGCCCTGATGGTGCTGGTGCTAACGCCGATGGCGTTCGCGTTCGGGATGGTGACCGGGCGAATGTCGTACCGCCGATCATTGATGAAGGCTCTAGAACGACTAGCGCACCCCACCAGCTCGGCCGGGCTAGATCACGAACTGATCAGGCGCCAGATCGAGACATGGGGGAGGCGAACGCTATGACCATCTCTGAGCGCTGGCGCCTACCCGCCCCACTGGTCGCCGTCGTCGTGCTTGCTATGGCGGCCGCCGCCCTGTTCGCCGTGTGGGTGACCTGATGCCGGCCAAACTGACCACCCCACCCAAACACGGGACACGCTCGCGCTACCAATGGCGCCAGGAACCATGCCGCTGTACTCGGTGCCGTCGCGCTAACGCCGATTGGTTCAAGTTGTACCGCATGGAACGCCGCATGAACGCTGACGGGGTCGTATGGTTCGAGCCTGCACTACCGTTGAGCAATGGCAAAGCCCGGCCTTGACGGTGTACACCGCCGACTGGCGCCGCTGGTCCTGGCCCGCGACGGCTACCGCTGCCACTGGTGCGGCGGCCCGGCAACAGAGGCCGATCACCTGTTACCGCGTGCAGAGGGCGGCCCGGCCACACTCGACAACTACGTCGCCGCCTGTCGCAAGTGCAACGCCGCACGCGGTGGCCGGGTCGGTCGCCGGCGGCAACAGTCCGCGACCCGACACCCGTTCTTTTATGCGGCAACCCCTA
>Ga0137457_1000185_pt1 | contig 15856 bp, 20 predicted proteins | sample EasRivERMGT630_2_FD_102321 | JGI IMG/M metagenome (GOLD analysis project Ga0137457, IMG submission 102321) | Soil microbial communities from meander-bound floodplain in the East River, Colorado, USA - East River MetaG ERMGT630_2 | ecosystem: Environmental > Terrestrial > Soil > Floodplain ...
CCTTCCGCCTCTAGCTGCGTCCGAAGAGCGGCTACATCACGTTCATGTTGCTGGCGAATTGCTTCGACTTCACGGTTGACTCGGGCTTGCTCGTTCTCGCGCCACTGGTTTAGGGTAGCCGCGTAACTCTGCGTTTCCTGGGTTAACTGCACTTCCTTGGCTTTCAGCTCGTCCATCTTCCGGTTGTAGTCGGGCGGGGCCATCCAAGCGCGGTTGAGTTGCTCAGCGACCGCATCCTTGCCGAAAGCTGTTTCGAGCGCCGTCCTTTCCTCGGGCGTGACTTGGCCGTAGACCTTCTCAGACAGCCACTTCGCGAGTTCTGGGTTGATTGCCATGGTGCTTGCCTCCTCGCCGTCCGGTCGAACTGCCGGGTCAAGCGGTGGGTACTGCGTTGGGGATTGCGCCGTCCGCTGCAATCAGCGGGTCAAGCGCTTTAAGACAGAAAAGTGTTAGCCGCCCATGTAGGCGGGGCCGGGTGGCTGCCCATCGGGCATGCCGCTCATCATGGGTACGAGCATGCCGAGCAGCGCCTGCTTGGCTTGGTCCAGCGCGGCCATCACTTGGCGAGCTGGTTCTGCACCGCCGGGGTACGCCGCTGCCATCTGCTGCGTGATCTGTGAGAGCGAGGTCATCGCCATCTCGACTTGGCGGAGCTGGTCCAGCGCTCCTGCCTGCGCTTGCAACTCCATCTGCTGAGGCGTCTGGGTAATACCGCCAGGACCCATCAGCGTGTCCATCGGTGACGCCGCTGGCTGCTGCGGTGGACCACCCATCGGAGCCTGTGTTGGCGTGCTGAATCCACCCATGTCGATTCTCCTTAGCTCACCAAGAGGTTTTGAGCGGTTGATGTCAGCGTGTACGTCCCATCAACCGTGTTCGCATCGTTGCAATAGATGATCGGCCAATGCGGTGGATTGTAGTTCGGTTGCGGTTGCACGTAAACTGGAGGCTGATAGAAATAGTAAGGCACGTAGACTGGCTGAGGTGCTGGCTCGTAAACGAACCGCCCCTTACCAGAGCCAATCAGCTTGCCCACAGTCTTAGCGTGGCACTTGGCGCAGAGGTCGTACTCTTTGCCGTCAACCTTGGCCACCTTCCGCTCAGCTACGTCCTCGCCACATGAGTCACACTTGTAAGCGATCATAATCAGTGTCCTCGGTTCATTGCTGCGTTCACCGCCTCAAACGTTGGCGTAAGGCTGGTGGCCCGAACTTCTAGCAGCGCCATGGCCATTCGCGCTAGCTCCGCGTGGCCCGCACAGAAGCAGCGGGTGCGGCCTTCGTACACCACCGTGTCTACCGCTTCTTTGCCACAGCTTGGTGCGGAACAGTTCATTGCTAGCGGCCCCTCTTGCTGGCCGACGGCTTGCTCATGGTCTTGCCGCCCTTGCGCTTATTCTTGGTCGCGTAGAATACCTTTTCTCCCTTCTCGTGGCCATACTCCTTGGACATCGCCGCTTTGGCCTTGGCCGCGCTACCGGGCTTGCCAGAGAAGAATTTATCGTACTTGGCTGTGGGCATCGCTTAGAAACCGGGAGAGCCAGAGGAGTTGGCCCTCCCATTGAGGAGAGGCATTGGGTCGTGGGATGCGAGGCCCATGAACCCATCCGTGGTATCGCACACTAGATGTTGTGTGTCAAGAACCATTTGCTACGACTCCTCGATTGAGCTGCGCATGCCACCGTCCTTCACCGCTATATGTGGTGGTTTCGAGCCCGATGGTGGCCGTCCTTCGTGCGCCTGACCGTTGGGTTTGCCGTTCGGTGGGCCGCCAGCCTGGTTCATCGCTTGGTCGGCCACCGCACCTAGTCCCGCCGCCTGCGCTTCCATCTGCATCTGGAGTTGGAACTGTGCCACCGCAGCCTGCGCCTTCATCTGCGATTCGAGCTGCTTCTGGTTCCAGGCGTCCCACCGCTCTAGCACGTCGGTCGAGTCGCCGGGTAGCGAACCAAAGTTCGGGATGTCCAGAGCCTCGGCCACGGTTTCAGGATCTATCGGGAACCGCCCATCGCGCCAGAGCTGGAGGTAGAGCAGCTTGCGCGTCATCTGCTGTATCTGGTGCAGGCTGTTAGGTGTGATGTGGAAAATGAAGTTGTTCATCGCTGCCTTGGCCCGCACCAGATTCTGTGGTAGCACCTCGTTGGTGTATACGGTTCGGCGGATTGTTTCCGGGATCATGGACTGCGGATCGAACACGTAGTCCTTTTCTTCGAGGCCTGATGCGCCCATGACCTTGACCTTGCGTACCTCCGTGTAGAACTCGAAGAACAGGCACTTCACCATCTCGCCGAGGTCACGGAGACTGCGCTCCATGCCTCGGGAGATGTCTGTAACCACCGGACCTGCCATCTCAAGAATGCGGTCGATACTTTCGGCGCTGGGGATCTGGTTCGCTTTGGCCAGGTTCGTCATGTCGCGGATGGCCAGCAGGTGGTCGATCTCCTGCTGCAAGAAAACCAGATGCCCAGGCGCGTACTGCGGGATCTCCGGGGGTGGTTGAATCTCGAAGCCCCGGCCCATCTGGAAGTTCACGGGAATCTTACGGCGGCCCATGCGGGGATCGTAGCGGCGGACCTCGGCTTTGTCCACGAGATTGGGGTCATAGAGCACGTCGGGCCGGAGCGCTTTCTCCACGTTATCTTCCATCGCGCGGAGCACTTTGTTGTACGACACCTGGAGGCTGTACACGTCGCGGACGAGACCGAAGCCCAGAAATTCGTTGGGCCAGTCATCCACGGTGAACTTAACCAAGGGGACCTTACCGTGCCACCACTCGCTAGGGCCGTCGTACAGGATCTGGTTGCGCGTGTAGCGGACTCGGCGGCGGAGCGGGTAGAGCAAGCAGTCGGTGTGGCGGGCCTTGCGGTAGATTGGGTTGTTGAAGCTATCGATGCCAACCGGAATGTCCTGCCCGAGAAATGGCACCTGGTACTCCCACGGTGAGCCGGTCTCGCCCATGCGCACCGGGTGGTTTGATGTGTTGATCGACATGTCCTGAATGTAGGCGTCGAACACGTCCACGGTTGGACCGCTGGTGGTGGTTTGCTCTTTTTCTCCATACAAAGCGTTAGCCATCGGAGACACATACCGTGACACCGCTTTGCGGAGGCGTGACTTGAACCACGATGGAGAATTGTGGTCAGCCGTGATCTTGTCTTGGTATTGCGGAAAGCTCTGGCAGACTCGGAACAGCGGTACTTCCTGCTGGATCACCGCGGCGTAGGCTTGCTGGATATCGAGGTCCTTGCCCATCTGGATGGGGAGCACGTCGCGAGGCCCGTAGACGTTGAGCGTGATGTCGCCTCGACCTGTGTGCCAGTAGTCGGGATTCCACGTCGGGCTGAGCCAGCCGGTGGAGACACACGCCCACTGCATAGCACTGCGGATGCTCCGATCCGCGAAGGTGGAGAGCCACCAGCTGTAGACTAGCTGGTTTAGGACTTGAGCGGATTGGTGGTACGCTTCGTTGTCGGTGGAGTAGCCCCAGAGTGGCCGGAGGTTGGACAGGGTCGCAACCACCTCTCGTAACTGACGCTTGAGGCGGTTACTATAGACGTTAGATAGAGACTCTGGTGCGGGGTCATCATCAAGTCCGGCAATGACGTCAATCCCTTTGTCGATGTCTTCATACGCTCTGCACCCCTTAAGAAACGCGATTCCTTCCTGCTCGTACTCCTTGAGTCGGCCTAACTTGCGGTCCGGCGAGGCATCGCGGTGCGGGAAGAGGTAGTTGCTCAGATCGTTGGCCATCGGCTAGTCGCGCCTCGTGCGCCAACCGCTGCGGGCGTCGTCGTGGCCCAGCCGGTTGCTGGAATCATTTTCGAGAATATCGACGTGGAAGCCGGGGTCGTAGCTGGGCGTATATCGGTTCGCTGCCATCCGCTCGCTGAGTTGTGCCACGTACTCCTTGAACTCACCACGCATCTGCGAACCGTCCAACTCGCGCAGGATCAGGTTGCCATGCGCATCGTGGTCGGGGATCGTGACCCGCTCGCCGCGGGCGAGCTTGCGGAGGTTGTGCAGGCCGCTGCCGTCGCTGTCTAAGGGCGTCGGGCCGATGTTGGCCTTCTCAGCGCGGAGTTGAGCGTTAACATCCTTTGTCAAGCGCTCAGCTTGTCGCCGCGTGCTGATTTCTAAGCGTTGGTATCCGGCTGGGGTCTGCGCGGTGTCGGAGGCTGGGAAGCTGTAGGTGCCGTCGGTGCGCTTGAATACGACGATGGGCTTGAAGCGCTGGGCTCGCTCGGGGCGGGTGGATTCGTGTGGGCAGTGGGGCCAGTCGCCTAGCTTTAGAGTCTTACCGCACAATTCACAGCGCATGGCTGCAAACTATGCACAAGATGTAGATAGCCGTCAAGCACCATTACGTTTCCCACGGCATCGCACCGGCCTTGCGTGCTTCGGCTTCGGTTGCCATCTGCGCTAGGTTGCGTGGCGCGGCTCCACGGCAGCAGGCGGCACATACCACACCGTTGCCGAGCATGGGGTCGTACGTGGACATCGCGATGATGTCGATCTGGCCGCAGTAGAGGCACCGGCAACGGATTGGCGCGTAGGCGTCCTTGCTGTGAACCAGCCCGCACATCTGGCACGGGTCGTCCGCCGCGTTGGTCTTGCGGATGTCGGGTGGTTCGTCGGGTAGGACGGTCTCGGCGGGCTTGGCTTCGCGGCCACAGTACGCGCAGGTGTCGCCGGATAGAGGCGCGCTGCAACCATCGCATTCAGGCGGTAGCGCAGCTAGTTGAGCAAGTAACTCAGCCCGCGTTACCACGGCCATTCCTTGTGGAACTCATCAGGGATAACATAGCGCTTACAGTTATAGCACCAAAACTTGGCAGGCTTGGTTTTAGCTGGACGGGCTTGACACCAAGTCGGTGTAATGTTGCTCAGCTTAAGACACATCAAGTACTTTACCCATATGCTTACCATACGCTATCCATCCCATCGCTGGGCCACCAGTTCGGTGTTCCTTGTCCTCGGGCGTGTTGCATCATCCGATCCGCCACGAAATCCGCGGCTACTGGCAGTTCCTCGGGGCTAGGTGGTTTAGTGGCCGCTGGCTTGGGTAGCTCGGCGTCGTCCAGTATGCGGCCTTTACCGAACGCACTGCGCACCTCGCCAAACTCTAGGATGTGCATGGATAGGTAGATCCAACCCATGGCCATGAAGCGGTCGTCGTGAGCGCCCAAGGTGGCTGCGATCTTGGCCTTGTCCGGGTCTTTCACGAGCGTTTGCATCTCGGTGACGAACCACTTGGAGTCGATGTCGATGAGTCCATCGCGCAGTGCTTTGATGAGGTGGCCGAGCACGAGATCACGGCTCCATGTCGTGGTCACCGCACCGAGGAAGTTGGCCTTCGAGCCATCGATGATCTTCTTGTCGTACCGCATCCACGAATGCAGGTTTCCCCACCCGGCCTTGCGGAGGGCCAGCTGACACGCATCGCCACCGTTGTTGGTCTCGACGATGATCTTGGGTTGCTTGATGGACCCTTCGCTGTCTTTGCGCGAGTACAGCTTGGCGAGGCAGTGCGCGTAGGGGAAGAGATCGCTGGCTGATACCCATTCGCTGCTAAATTCCGCGACCTGCCGGGCGACTTGCGTGAGCGTGGCCTTGCGGATCACCTCGCAAACGGACCGGTCAAGCCCCAGCCCTTGGGCAGTATCTATACCGATGCCGTACTCCACGCCATCCTGCGGCATCTCCCAGATCATGATCTTGCCGGTTGGGTTGAACTGGACTGGATAGCCGTCGAGCTTCAGTGGCACCAGCGTGTACGTGGTCTTGCCGCCTTCCCGCTGCGCGTCGATCTTCAGCGGCTTAACTGGATCACCATTCTCGTCTAGCTGAAGCTGCCGCACGTCTGGGCGCAGCTCATCGCGTATCTCGTCCTTGGTGGAGCTATCAACGCCATAAACTGCGGTAGGTCGCCTCGCCAGATCGTTATACCGCATGATTAACTCGGCATCAAACACCGACGTGCCCTCGTGCTGGAACGCCTCGACATCATCGGCGCAAAGTTCGCTGTAGAACTTGTTCAGCTCTCCCATGCGCTGATATTCCGCGCGGGTCGATTCCCAGTACCACTGCTGCTCCAGAGGCATGTTCCATGTTGAACCTAGATACTTGGCGAGCAGCGGTGTGCTCTGGACGTACTCGGCGGCCTTCTTAGCGTGGCGCTCGGTGCGGCTCGACGGTTTCCATCCAACTGGTATCGGACTGCCTGCCAGCCAGGTGGGCGTCGGGTAGATGTCTCGGGCGACGTACCATGGCAGAAACACCGGTTGCAGCAGCGTCGGGTGAACACCCCAGTTGTCTCGCGCTTGCATCCACTTGTAGTGCCACCAGTTCTCCTGGCCCTTGGCGGTGGATTCAAGCCCGAACAGCGTCTTGGCCGAGGGGTGCATGGCGAACAGGACCGCGGAGTCGATGTCCTCGCTAGGGTTCAGATACTCGCAGCACTCGGAGAAGTGGCCGATGATCGGCGTCTCGCCTCGGGCGGCTCCAGCCTTGACCTTAGCGCCGTGTTGGATGTTGATCGAGGAATTCAGGATGCCGAAGTCAACGAGTTCGCCAGCCTTGTACCGCGTCAGCTTGGGGCGGAGAAACCAGGGCACGAGGTTCCATGCTTTGATCGCCTTGTCGATCATAGCGGTGGACTTTTCCGGGCGGCTGCTGCCGACCACGGCGCGGGTGTCCGGGTGGAATTGGGTCCGATGAGCTATCGCAAACTGCCACAGCGTCGTCACGCCTTCCTGCCGGGCTTTCAGGATGATCTGCATGATGTGCAGACCGGCGTCCTCGCGCTCGGCCCAGGTGTCCCAGACAATACTTTGCGCGATGTTTGGATTGAACAGCGTCATGCCCGTGCCATCGACGTTCTCGATCTTGTAGTAGCGGGTGGCGTAGTACCGGGCGTCCCACTTGCAGAGCGTCCGTTCGTTGATGATGCAGCGCTGCTCTTCGAGGGTGAGCGGGCGCTTCAGTTGGCCGCGTTCGTCGATGAGAGCGTTGAGCGCGGTGGTGAGCTGTTGCGCACCGTCTGGCGTGAGGCGCTTCAGGTCGAAGTTAGAGCGGCCCGATATCTTCTGCCATTGCGTGCGGGCGGCGGGGAGGGCCTGTGCTAGTTGAATTTCTGTGTTAGCGGGGCTGTACAACGAGTTCTCCGTCGGCGTCAAAAGGTGTCGGCTCGCTGGTGCTAGGCGCGACTGGCTTACCCTCCGCCTTGACGCTGGCCGTGGACTGGTGGCTGTCGTCCTCGAAGGATAGGATGCCGGTGCCCTGCACGTTCTGCGTCAGGTTCACAATCTGCTTGCCCTCGCCCTTGATGAAGCCAGCGATCTGGAACTGGAGCTTTTGGGCTTCGAGCGCTAGATCGCTATCACCCAGCGCCAGGTTGATGTTCGCATCCATGATGTCGGGGCGGGCCATCGCGGACTTGATCAGCGCGTAGTTGTTCTGCTGGACGATCAGCGAACCCATCATGCTGCCCACGAGGTCCGTGGCTTTGAGATCGCAGCGGAGGCAGAGGTCTTGGAGGGTAATGGACCGTTGCTCGGCTGCAGGCAGCGAGCGGTACAGCGTCAGGAAGGTGCGGGCATCTTCCGTGCCAGCCTGCGCGCAAGCATCAATGAAGGCGTCGCGACCACCCATGCTCTCCGCCACGCTATCCAGCGATGCTTGCCAGCGGAGTTCACCCTTTGGGCTTGTCGTCAGGGCGGTCTGCGGGGCCGAAGGCGGCGGCTTCAAGGGCTTGCTCGTACGAAGGGCCGAATCCAGCCGCTTCTCGGCGTTCGTCTTCTTCGACTTGGCGACTCTCGGCATTAGATGTGTACCCCCAGAGTGATCGGTCATATGGCTTGGGTGGCTCGGCTGGCAGGGCGGGTCCAACCATTCGCTCAGCGGCTAAAGCGATACGCTCCAGCGCGCTCAACAGTCGCTCCGCACAGCCTTCTGGTAAGTGAATCGAAACGTTCATTGCGGTGGCATCTGCGATTGGAGCGGGATGTCCACCATGCCGCCGGTGGTTAGCGTAGGCTGAGGCACGGTGAGACCTTCGGCCCGGCGCATGGTGTCGGGTGCGGGTTCGCTGGTGACAGCCACAGTGAACGTGGACTCGGTGGGCCGAAGCTCGTAGCTCTGTTTGCCTTTGATGGTGGTCGGTTGTAGAGCCTCGGCGCGAAGTACCAGCGTGAAGTCGATGTCGAACTTGGTGTAGCTGAGGTGATTCGAGAAGTCTTGGTGATCGCGGAGTTGCGCGTAGATCCGCTTCATCAGGATGTCTAGCGCTTCTTTGCCGCTGTAGGGGTTGTACGCGCCTCCGCCTGTCAGGTGAGCGGTTGGGGTGACATTAGCATTGGGGTCCATGGTGGTCTCCTTATAGGTTCCAGTTTGGGTTAGCGCGTCGGGCCAGCAGGTGGTCCGCGGTGTCTATCATCCGGCGGAGGATCATCGCGCGTCGCTCGTCCACGGTCTCCTCGCCTCTCTCCCATAAGCTAATATCGCGCTGATACACACCGAGCAGCTTGGCCAGTTGGTGCTGCGGCATAGCGAACTTGTCGCGGAAGGAGCGAATCTCCCAGCCGCTCACCGTTGTCTCACGCGGGCTCATAGCGCTCGTCAAGCTCCTGCCGCGTCAGCTTCTCGATCCACCCCGATGGGTGTTCCACTATCCAGTCCCCCGCTGTCACGTAGATCGGTTGGCTGTCCTTGTTCGACAGCGTCTCCTCGTATCGAACCATCCACACCTTGACCGTCAGCCGCTTCGGGATGCAAAGGTTCACTGCCACTTCCGATAACACTGGCATCTACCGCCTCCTTGTTGGTTAACTTCTGCGCTAGTTCCGCCGCGCCCTGCACCAGCCATAGCTTCCATACCGGCCAGATCACCGACCAGTCCCAGTTGATGACCGCCCGCTCACGGCACTCACCGCGCAGCAGCGTACCACGCTGGCGGATCTCTGTCCATGCGGTGAGCATGGCGCTGGCGAACTGGCGGGGGTCGTAGATAGGCTCCACTAGCGTGTTGTTGGTGATGAGGTGCGTAGCCACCGGGTTGACCAGCCAAGCATCGCGCCAGCCGCGAAGGAACTCGCTCTGCGCGCCGAACGAGCCGGTGACTACCGGCGTGCCGCAAGCCAGCGACTCGATGGCCGGGTAGCCGAAACCCTCGCCACCGGTGGGGAGAGCCGTAATGTCGCACGCGCTGTACATGCCCGCCAGCCACTGGTCGGGCCGCTTGGCGTTGCTGGACGTGATGCAGAGGTCCGCGCCGAGGCGGAACCCGAAGCACTCGGCCAGCTCGGTCAGGTTGTACTCGCGGATCTGGACGTCGGTGTTCAGCCAGAGTTTTAACCGGCTGGTGCCGAGCTGGTGGCGGAGGATGTGCGCGGACTCGAACAGCAGGGGTAACAGCTTACGCCGCGTGTTCGTGGCAACGCAGCCGAGCAGCAGATCGTTTGGTCCGACTTGCAGATCAGCGCGAAACTTCCGCACGATATCCGCAGGCGCTGGCGTCCACGTCTGGCAGTCGATACCATGGTGGATATACCGCATTACACCATCAGCTTCCGTGATACCGGTGTTGCGGGCGATCTCCGCGCCCCACCGGCTGTAGTACAGGCGGCGTTCGACACCGCGAAGTATCGCCGCGGTGGTTGGGCCGTACTGGTTGTGCGGCCCGTGGCTCTCTATCGCCAGGTACGCCCACCGCTCAAATGGGTCCGTAGCCATCCACTCGCTGTACTGCTGCCACTCGGGCTTCTCTTTCTTCATGAATTGGGGCAGGGCCAGCGGAAACAGCCAGGACGGCGGGGTGATGCTGAACACCACGCCGCGATCAGCGCCGAAGAAGTCCTCGGTGATCTGGCGCAGATTGAACAGCGCGTCGTCGGGACCGTTGGCGCTGTACTGCATCCAGGGGTAAGAGGCGGACCCGCGGCCAAAGACGCCAAGAGTAGCGACCCGAAAGATATCGCCGAGATCAGCGTGAATATGACCGACCAGTTCGCGGCAGATGCGGGCAAGGCCGGTGTTGTGACTGGGGGCGTCCGTGTAAATCAGGATGGGCAGCGTCATTGAATCGTTTCCTCAGAGTCAGTCAGGATGATAGCCGCCGGTCGCCACACGATCAGCTTCTCACACTCGAACCACCGCTCGATGAGCCCGCGGCGCTCCAGCTCCATGCAGGCTCGGTGGAGCTGTTTGCTCGTCTTCTCGTCGTCGGTTCGGTACGTGCAGAACCCAACCTGGTGTGGTGGCACCTCGCCCTTGATGTAGGTCAGCAGATAGGCGAGCTGGGATTCGTAGGCTTCCTGCTTTTGGGCGAATGACATTGGCGGTTCCTCTTTCGGGGTAGCGTTACGAACCCCTGGCGGTCGAATAGCGCGAGGCTGGCGGTGTTGCCCGTTTTGACGTGGGCGATCCAGAAGGTGAGCGGGTCGTACAGACGGCGGACTTCGGTGAGCGCCGCGTGCATGATGCCTCGGCCCCGATGGGCTGGAGCGAGCAGCAGGTGGCCGAGTTCCATTACGGTGAATATGTCATCAAGCATTACAACAGTGCGCACACTCAGGAACCCAACTGGCGTCACCTTGTTCAGCCAGATGGTGTAAAAGGTTGTCCAAGGCTCGTGCCCGTACCTGTACCACCAGTCCTCCTGGTCCGCCTTGGTGATGTAGGTGTCGGAGTCGAAGAACGCATCGGCATTGACGTTGCGTAGTTCGCGCAGCAGGTTGATGTCGCTGTGAGTCAGCCGTTCTAGCGTGATGAGCATCGTCTGTAAATCTCCCTAACGCTGATTACAATTATCCGAAGAGCAAATACCATTAAAGCTGTCGAGATGACCCTAGCGTTGATGTCGGTGTGTTGCAGGCGCTCAAGGGTGACTAGCATCAGCCTCTCCATGTATGCCCAGCGTCTCTAAGGATCTTGGCACACTTGATACCCATGTAAAATGCTCCAAATATTGCACCAAAAAGGAAACAGACAATTCCGATGTAGACTGTGGTCATGAGCCCACCGCGTAGTGCCCCGCACCCGCGTAGAAGTCGCGGATGTGGCCGCAGATCGTTTCGACTTGTTCCAGCGTAAGGTCCGGATACAGCGGTAGAGTCAGCAGGCGCAACCACTCGGCCTCGACCACGGGCAGCGCCGGTTGATAGCCATAGCACGGGTACAGGTGAATTGGCTTGTAGTGGACACCGGTGCCAATACCGCGCTCTTTGAGGTAGGCGTGGAGGGAGTCGCGGTCAGGACAGCGGATGACCATGAGGTGCCAGCTACTCCCGTTTCCTTGAGCCAGCATCTCTACCTGCGGTATGCCGTGCAATCCATCAATGTAGTCCATGACGCGCTGACGGCGTGCCGCTTGCATCTCGCCAAGCCGCGCTAACTGCACCAACCCTATCGCCGCGCTGATGTCGTGCATATTCGCCTTGTACCCAACCTCACCGCAGTCGTACTCCCACTTGTACGATGGCCGGGTGGACGTTGCGTAGTTGCGCTCGTACGTGCTCGTGGAGATGCCCATCCAGCGTAGACGGCGCGCTCGCTCTGCAAGCTGCGTGTCGTCCGTCGTGAGCATGCCACCCTCGCCAGTCGAGAGGTTCTTAACCGCGTGGAACGACCAGCAGCAAGTCTTGCCTCGCGCATCGAAGGTGCTACCCGCCGCGTGCGCGCAGTCGTACACGGTCGGATAAGGCACTGAGACAGGCTCAACAGGTTGCCCGGCGTAGAGCACGCTCATAATGGCTTCCACATTTCCATAGTGCTTGCGATCCAGCAGCGCATCAACCTGACGTGGCCCAGAGCACAGCGTCTCCGTATCCACGTCCATGAACAGTGGGTTCGCACCAAGGTGCTTGACGACGTGACCGGTGGAGACGAACGTCAGCGAAGGCACGAGCACCGCTCCGCCTTCCGACACACCAACCAGCTTGAGCGCGATGTGCAGGGCTGCGGTACAACTAGACGTTGCCACCGCGTGCTTGACACCCAGGTGCGCCGCAAACGCTTGCTCGAATTCGTCCACCTTGGGACCGAGTCCGGACCATCCGCTGTGGAGCACCTGTGCCACCGCATCTATTTCTGCCTGCGTGTAGCTGGGACGAAGCACCGGAATCATAGCCACTCCTTGTGCCACAGATGCGCGTTGGCCAGGGTGTGACCACGGGCTCCATCGTACGGCACCGTGAACTTCTCGCTCTTGTCCATCTCACCGCCCCACTTGGCAATGTAGCGAGCCACGTTGTCTCGGAATTGGTCGTGGTGCTTGCGCTCCTGCGCTGGCGTGTAGGCTTTCAGCGTGCTGGAGGTGTGGTGGAAGTACGCGGCGTCCTTCACAATCTTGCGCTGAACACCTGTGATGTTCATACGGCGGCCAAGGTCGTTATCTTCCGCGTAGGCCGGGAAGAATTGCTCGTCGAAGTAACCTAGCCAGCCCTTCATGTTCTCATGCACAACAAACACTGTGAACGCCGAGCCCTCCCCGTGCTCAGGCACGATGAACTCACCAGGTGATCCTTCGGCAGCGGTAGCCATCAATTCGATACACCGGCGGTCCAGCACCACGTCATCGTTCGCGTGCATCCAGAACCACCCGTCTGGTGTGTTACGCCACGCAAAGTTCACGGACCCGGCGACGCCAAGGTTCCGCACCGGAGTGAACACGTCGAGTTCGAAGGAGCGGGACCACTCGGTTCGGTGCGCATCGGTGATCTGCCCACCGTTGTTGACCAGTAGCACGCGGTCGGGCAGGCGGGTGGATGCGGCGACTGAATCGAGCATTTCGGTGAGACGGTCCAGACGGTTCAGCGTGGGCACCGCGAGCATGATCTTGACGCTCATTCAGATGCCTCCAGTTTAATGACGCTTGCTCCGCCAACCAGCACGATGACGCCTTCAGCAACGTGCTGGCTTACCTTAGCTGATACCCCATTAAAGTCGATACCACCATCTGAGTGCATCATAGGCAAACCGCCATGAGAGAGAGATCCAACCCAATAGTGAAACTGGTCATAGGTTTCTGGACCCATCAGCATCTGCGTTGGTTGCAACTTTCCGATGATGCGCTTATGAAAGTCTTCCATGATCTCCTTATAGCTGAACATCCACTTAGCCATTGATACGCTCCAAGATCAGCAAACCGTTGTTGTGCGTGAACTCTTCGAGCTTCACCCACTCGGGGTGCCGGGCTAGGAACTCTTCTATCGCCGGGGTGATCCCGAGTTGCGGCGGGCCAGCCTCGCCGTACGTGCCGTAAGCCACGGTGTCGTGCAAACCGATCCACTTGCGGACGCTGGAATGGTGGAGGCTTAGTTCAGCGATGAGCTGGTCGTAGCAGTGCGCCGAGTCGATGAAGAGTAAGTCTACTTCTGGCAGCGTACAATCCAAACTGCTGGTGTGCAGAAACATCCATTTGGTGGCACCAACCATACGCCCTATTTCGTCGATTTCCGGACGACGGCAGGTGTCTACGCTGATTAGCCGCTTGGGTTGCGCCATCAGGAACGCGGTGGTCGATTGGCCGATATCCACGCCGAACTCGGCGACAGACTCGCAGCGGCTGGCGTAGTCGCGCAGCGTATCAAGGTGCTCGTTGATAGAGCTAGGCGTGGCCTTCAGTTTGTTGAACCGCTCGGCGAGTGTCATCGCCTATCCTTTCCACAGCACGTGCAGCCGACCGTATCCATCGCACTCGTAAATTCCCATGCGCTTCATGCCGGTCTTCAGGCAGGTGCTGAGCGAAGCAACGTTATTCTCTTTCACGTAGCCGCAATAACTGATCGCATCACGCATCTTGGCGCGGATAGCTAGTGGCATGATGCCTTGGCCACGGTAGGGCTGTTCTAGCAGCAGTGAGTTCAGATAGCGGATGTGCCCCTTGAGCGGCGCGGTAGAGAATACGGGCAGCACTGGGTTGGGGCGCACAAAGGCAAAGTAGCCGATGCGGCGCTCACCATCGCATATAACCCAGTGCTCCTCGTCGGGGCGCTGCATTGTCCACCATACGAGCTGCTGCTCCGGGGTGATCTCGTCCGATTGGAAGAAAGCCATGCGGCTGGCGTTGCGGAGATCGCGCAGCCATTCGAGGTCGGTCCACTGTAGTGGGCGTAGAGATGGAGTCACGGATTCACCTGTGGTTTGTGGTACGTTGCGCCCGCGTGGCGGCGATGGGTAACGATCCGCGCTGGAACATAGTGAAACCGCGCGAACTCAGCGAGACGGCGGAGCAGCGTGCCATCGTTCGCCGCCGCGTCGGCCTTGCTGTCAGTAAGCTGCCAGCCATCGGCAGTAGCCCTGCGCCACAAGTCCGCCGTGTGGAGCACTTGACCGCCATCCAGCCGACAGTGCGGGTCGATACCAGTGCCGAGACCAACGTCGCCGTCGTCGTAGCACCAGCTGCCATGCGCGTAGGTGCCATCGGGGCGCTGGTCCACCACCTCACAGCGGCCATACACGGCATCGTAGCGATCTTTCTCAAGCGTCATACCGCTACCACCAAACGGACCAAGCTCATCGCGGGTCATGGCTCTTACGATTGGCTGGGCAGCGCTAACCAGCAAGCCCAAACCATCCGGGTCAATCAGGTCGTCGTCGCTCAGCCAGTAGATGTATGGCGTGGTTACCTTGGGGTAGAGCCAGTTGACTATCTGAGCAGGGACGTGGTACGCCGCCCGAGCTTCCTTGTTGCAAGGGAAGTAGATGGGCAGAACTCGATAGTCTTTCCAAGCTGCCGTAGCCATCTGGTAGTCAAGCACGCTCAGGCGATCACCCACGTCAAAGTTCAGCGCCACCCACCACTGCCAATCAGCGAAGGTCTGCGCTAGGACTGCCTCCGCGCACTCGGAGAACATCTTAGCGCGGTTGTACGTTGCCGTGATGATCGTGACTAGCGGTGTGCTCATTGCCCAACTCTCCAAGCGTATTCCCAGTTCTCGTTCACCGTGAGCCCCAGCTTAGCCGACCACTTGGCCTTCCACCGCTCGTAGTTGGCGGTGTGCACGTCGGGGCCGGACGTGGCGAACGCGGCATTGTTAGCGGTCAGGCCGGAGAGGTGGTGGCACGGGATGTTGATCACGGCGTTGCGGTAACCTAGCTCGATGGACGTGAGGCTAATGTCGTAATCATAGACGTGGTGCCATTCGTAGCGCTGGTCGAAGCCACCAGCCTCTCGCAACATCTTCATGCTGCATGCCAGGAAGAACCCGTCGAGGCATACCGCTGGCTCGATCCACTCGGTCATCTTCCGCCCATGCCCAGCGATCTCTATCAGCGAACCAAACGTATCTAGCCGGTGGCCTTCGCGGCCACAACCTTTCGAGCCGAAGAGACCGATGACTCCTAGATTTGCGTACTCACGGTTACCACGGTCGATGCCAGCTATACAATAGGCATCACCATTGTTAAACAGGAAATCAATGGACTCATCCCAAGGAGTGGCCGCGATACCTATATCCTCATCATAATTATCTGTCTGCATGCTCATCTCTGGGTAAAGCCACACGTCGTTATGGGTCAGCACTAAGATATCCGCATCCATCCCCAGCGCAAAGTTGTACGCCTGCTGGCAACTGGCCACGAGTCCGATGTTCGAGTCATTCGCGTGATACGACCACCGGTTCGGATCGAGGAACCCACGGTCGAATAGCGCCGGGTACTGGCTGGCCGGTCCGCCGTTGTCGATCAGCAGGAAGTGCGCGTCGGGCGAGGCGGTGCGGTCGAACTGGTAGAGAGCGATCCGACCGATCTCGTAGCTGCCCATGACGGGGATGGCGATGAGGGTCTTCACAGCAGCTTGCCTCCAACTTCCTTGACTTGCCGTTTGAAATCCGCCGCCATCTCAGGGTGCATCATGACCG
>Ga0137457_1000186_pt1 | contig 15844 bp, 18 predicted proteins | sample EasRivERMGT630_2_FD_102321 | JGI IMG/M metagenome (GOLD analysis project Ga0137457, IMG submission 102321) | Soil microbial communities from meander-bound floodplain in the East River, Colorado, USA - East River MetaG ERMGT630_2 | ecosystem: Environmental > Terrestrial > Soil > Floodplain ...
GCTGGCCGCGATCGTCGGCGCTGCCTTCGTCGGGCGTCTCAGTGTAGGTTGCATCGGCAACGCGCTTGTTCTCTTCCCAATCCGGCGTCGAGAACTCAGACGAATTGCGATAGACCTTGGCCTTGATTGCTACTTTGGCGCTCATCAGGGAACCTCCGCAATTTCGTCGTAAACCACTTCCATTGTTGACCAGAACATTTTGGCTTCGTCGAGGTAGTCCACGTCGTAGATTTCAGTCTCGATGCCCAGCGTCCAAAGTTGCCGGCCGTCGAACTCCAGATAGTTGTTATCGCGGCCGTCGAAGTCTACGGCGTATTCAACTACCGATTCCATCCAGTCCGTTCGCTCGTCGAGCCATTGCTTGGAAGCAAGCGCTCCGGCGTCAACGTAGCGTTCCACCGCGAGCACACCGACAGACCAGTTGAACCGATCCGATCCGCGATCTGCCACCCCGAGACTCAGTTTGCGACTCGGAAAGACAAACACCTTGCGGCCGACCAGTTTGTCCAACTCGCTCGGAGCGATCGGCGCCTGATAGACCCGCTCGACAGTGCTTGGTTCGCTCGGCTCCCATTCGGCCTTGATGAGCGCCGCCACCTGGTCACACAGCGCGATGATCTTGGCAAGACTCATCTCAGGCCACTCGCTTCAGGTGCAATCGAATCCGCTTGCGCTCCGGATCGCTGTAGCGCCACGCCGGTTCGCGGGTTTGCGGGACCATCAGTTCCAGCGTCATCGCTGTGCCGTCGAGCGTGATGGAAACCCGGTCGCCACGTTCCGGCGTTGTCTGTATTCCATCGAGAACCAAGTCGGCGGAATCGATGATCAGATCAATCTCGCCAAACTCGACGCGGGCCTTGCCGTCCAACTGCGAAGCGAAGACCGTTCGTCCGACCGAAGCGGTAAGCGTGACGGCGCTTGCGTTTCGCGTGTAGGTGATCTCTGCCGGGTATGTGTCTTTCATCGCCCGACTGAGGAACGCTTTGGCTCGGCTTCCAAGACTCATCACTTACCCCATCACAATCGACCATTCCGATGTCTGAGAGGCGGTCCCTGTGCAATCGAGCGTCTTGTCTGCGGCGGCAATGTCGGGCGCGCCGTCGTTGAAAAACATCATGACATGGCCGCCCGGCGGGATCGTGAGCGATGATGATCCGCCAAGCAGGTCGATGCCGTTCGAAGCGCCCGGCACGATTGTCAAGATGTTCGCGCCCAAGTTCTTCACGCGCAGGACCTGAACCTTCAGGCCGTTGCCGTCCACGCTGGCCCCGTTGGTTCCCGTCAGGGCGCGAAGATCGACCGATGCCGCGCCCGCTGTGAGTGTCAACAGAAACTCGGCAACCAGCGTAGCCGGTGGCGTCGAGCCGGAGTTGAGCGTAGCCGTTTCGTTGTAGGCGTCGTGAGTGACTTTTCGGCGTGCGTCCGATGCTGAGCCGGTGTTATTCGGCAGCGTCTCGACAACAGTTGCCGTCGCCGCATACGTGACCTCAACAGACTTGAGCACGATCAGCAATCCAACGACCGCGACGATAAAGAAAAACAGGTCCATAGCTCGCTCCACGTTGGATTGATCTTGAATGCCATCTCCGGATGGGCAGTCCGGAGTGTTGCAACGAGGGTTATATCGGGTTACTCGACCGAAGTGCAGCGAACGCGCAGCTTCTGGATCTGGCAACCGCCTACTGAAGTTCCGGTGGTCTTTTCGATCATCACCACGGCCGCCACTGCCCGCGCCAAGGCTGCCGTCAGAATGCGCTTCGTCGCGGACGTATCGACCAAAACGCCATCGACGTAAAACTTCACGTTCGTATCGTCCCGGGCGTCGATCCAGTATTCCGCGAACGTGGCTTCGACGTGATCGATTGTCGAATCTGCGGGGGCGCGGTCGGTTGTGCCATCGTCGGAATGCGTGTCGATGTTCAGATCGTCGCCGTCCATGTGGAACGCGGCGAAATCGGCGACGGTTTCAAAGTCGGATGCATGGCCGCCAGTCGCCAGGCCGAAGTCAACATCATTTGCGGCGTCGGTTGTCGCGGAGCGGCGCATGCGGCATTCGAAGATTGGCTTTGAGGAAACGAGAACGGTTCGAACGCTGCGCAGGCAGTTCGATTGGACTTCGTTGTCGGCGGTGATGACGATCGAAGCGCCGCCGGGGATGGCGTTGACCGAACCGGCAACGCCGGCCGCCAGTTCTTCCGCAATCCAGTCGCCGCCGTCCGGTCCACCAAGTTCGATGTTGTAAACCGTGTGTTCGTTCAGATCGACGTTAACTGTCGTATCTGCCGCTGGTTCGTCCTGATCGACGGTGATGCCGATTCGGTAATCGGTTGACGCCAAGTCCGGCGCGTGCTGCGCATGAGAAGCTGACACGTCCCAAAACACATCGCCACCGAGCAGCAAAGCGCCTGCCGTGTGTTTGGTGACTTTGTAAACGCCGTCCACCCAAAACGCGCCTTGCACACCGGCGGCGATGTCGGTTGCCGCGACTCCGGCTTTCCCGTCTGGGAGTTTCACCAGATCGCCATTACTGCACGCGGCAACCGGCGTGAAATACTGCTGCTTCGATTGGCCGCGAAGATGTTGAGCTTGTGGCATGTGAATTCCCCTTAAAGCCGTGTGGTCGCTGTTTGATTCAATTGGGCGATTGTCCGCTTACTTCCCGCCGTGCGGTTTCGCCGCCAACTGCTTTTGCAGATCGGCAATCTGTTTCTTCAGTTCAGAGTTCTCCGCCGTCGCCTTGTCCGCCATGTCGAAGGCTTCTTTCGCGTCCGCTTTCAGCTTGGCGATTTCCGCCTTGTGTTCCGCGTCCTGCCTCTTCAGCGCGGCGACGGCATCGGCTTTGACCTTCTCGATTTGGTCATTCGCGGCCCGGATCTCTTTGCCCGATGACTGCGGCGAAGGAGTTCCGGCGGGTCGATGCGCGATGCCGGCCGCGAGCATCTCTTTGCCCTTGCCGAACGGGACGCTGATTGTCTCGCCAGCCTTCTTGCCTTCGTGGTCTCTGTCGAGAATGACCGTTGACATTTAGTAGCCTCGAAAGGGCGATGAGTTTGGTGGTTGAAAGAGGGCGAATCGTCAGATCAAGCTGCCCCCTTGAGCTTAATTGCCGCCCTGTACTCGGATTTGTTGCAGCCCCAGTCCCAATAGGCACGCATCGACATGCCGAGGCGGTTCCACTCGAGTTCGGACTCTTCGATGATCGGCGTATCGCGGCCGAACAGGAACGCGATTTCGATGAACGACACGTCGTTGGGATCGCAGGCGAGATACCATGCGGTCGTCGAGTAGCCGGTCATGGCCGTCGATTGCAGGTAAACCGAATCGACGACTTCGAACATACCAGACCACGGATTGTCATCGGGAACGACTGCGGCATCAGCGCCTTGCCCGACAAGGCCGGTTGCTTTGACCAGCGTCGAGGCGCGGGCGCGAAGACCGCGCGGAACTATCAGGACTTTCGGAGTCTTGCCGAACGGCGTGCCGTCCGGTTTGGTCTGCGATGCGAAGATCGAATCGGCGTTTTCCAAGCCGGCCAGCGAGAGGACCGAATCGACCGCGCCATCGTCGTAATTCAGATTGCCTGTCGTGAAGAACGAGGCGTCGTCGAGCATCTCCGTGTAGAAGACTTCGTTCAACGAATCGATGCCGCCGCGCCCGAGTTCACCAGCGCGCCCCGTGAAAGCGCCGAGATCGTCGTTGATGAAATCAGTCCGCCCGATGCCGAGTTGCAGGCCGTAAGTATCGACCTGCAACGTGTGGCTGAGTTCAGTTAGCGTGCCGTGTTGAATCTCGCCGCCTGGCGGGATCTTAATGAACTTGTTGGCACCGGTCATCCGGTAGAACGTCATCGCTTTGAAGTCGTTCGCCGTGCGAATCTTGGCAATCCGCCGCCATGATTGTTCGCCGCCCAGGAACTGTTCCATCAGGAACTTGTTCGCGGAGTTCGACAGGATGCCGGGCACGGTGATTGTCGAGAGCCCGCCGCCCCCGCCGTGCTCACCTGCTGCCATTGGGCCGTGGCCGCCGTAGCGATGGCCGATTGCTGCTTGCCACATTGGAAGCAGGTTGCCGGCCCCGGCAATGTCGCCGCGGTAGCCGTTCTGACGCGCGGCCAGAGCAACCATGCCGACGAGCGTAAGCCCGCCACGGAACCGCCTGCGAGCGGCTTCCAGCGTCGGAACAGAGAATCGCTGTTCCGCGTTCTTCAGGCCGTGCGTTTGGCAAAGCGCTGCCTCGACGACTTCGCTGCTCAGTTGCTCTTCGCGCGGCGTCGTAACCATCATGCCAACGGTCCGGTCGAAGCGCAACATCTGGTAGCGGAAATCGCTCGCCGTCATCTTCTGATCATCGAGGGCCAGTTGTTGCAACTCGCGCAACTGGCGGAGCTTCTCTGTCGAGGCGTAAGGATTGTCCTTACACCACTGCTCGCAGGTCTGAGTGATAAACTCCTTGCGCGTCGCTTCAACCTCGAAGGCCGAGAGCTTGTCGTTCACTGTTTCGGGCGGCTTCGGAGTCGGTGGAGTCGGCGGCGGGTTGGCCGCGGCAATCTCCGCCTTCCACGCGGCTTCGAGGTGCTTCCGGTTTTCCGGGGTAAGGGCCGCCTCGTCGTACTTGTTCGCGGCGAGCCATTGGCTGAAGGTCATCATTGCGCATCTCCTGGGACAAGTAGCGGCAAGCCGCCGTGTTGGATCATGGGAAGCGCGGCAACGAGTTCCGCGCGTTGTTTCCCGCCGCTCGAAAGCGAACGGGCAAGATCGTTGATCGACTTCGACAGCGGCTGGATACCGTCGATGAGTTTGGCGTTGACCGCCTCCGTGGCCGTGAACACACCGCCATGTCGAACCGCGTTGAGTTCGGCAGCCGTCAGATTGCGGCCCTTGCGGACGGCACTGTCGAAATACACTTGAACCGAATCGATAATCTGCTGGACGTGCGCGGCCTGCTCGTCAGTTACTTTCGTTCCGGGAATGCCAAGTCCCTTCAACGGTCCGGTTGCAAACCTGAGAACCTTAATCCCCTGCTGTTCGGCTTCGCCGCTACGGTCATAAATCACTTGGACCGTGCCAATACTGCCGATCTGGTCTGTTGGCGAATTCGCGGTAATGCGCGCCGTCTGGCTCGCGGCCCAATAAGCGGCACTCGCGCCCAGTCCGGAAACGTGTGACCAAACTGGCTTCGCTTTGCCGGCCGCGCGAATGTCGTCCGCCAGTTCCCACGTCCCCGCCACGGTTCCGCCTGGGGAGTCGATGGCCAGCAAGATCGCATCAGTATCAGGATCGTTTGCGGCGTTGCGGATCTCGCGACGCGCTTCAATGGTCGAAGTTCCACCCATCGACGAACGGCCCTTCATGAGCAAGCCGTTTAGATGAATGATTGAAATCTTTTTGCCGCTAGCCTCTTGCTTCTCAACAACGGCAAGCGGTTCCGACTGCGCGGCGAAATGCGCTTTGATGCCTTCGATTTTGATTGCCGCGAAGTAAGCGGACAGTATGTCGGCGTCAATCAGCCACGCGCCTGCGTATTCGTCGATTCGCGCGAAGATCGGCAGAGTCAGGAGTTCACCCATGATGAACCCCGTTCGGGCTGTGCCCGTTTACGCTTGGATTGAGGCGGTTGACAATGCGGTTCTCGGCTTCGTCGGTTTCCTCTTCGTCGTCCTCCTCGTCGTCGGGCGGCAGTTCGTCTTTCACCGGCGCGACGGGCGGCTTCGAAGCGGCGACGAACGGGTGAACCAGCCCTTCAGCCGCGTATGCTTTGACTTCCTTCACAAGCTGCTTCAGTTGCTTGCGCCAATCGCGGCCGTACTCGGACTCCACTTCGGCAAAGTTCGTCGAGCCATTCCGCAGACGAACGTCGTCAGTCTTCGCATCCTTTTCGGCGTCGATGCCCTCAAAGCCGTCGTAGTTCCACTCCCAAGCCCATTCGTCGATCGCCGGCAAGTCGGCTTCGATCTCGCCGACTATTCTGGCTTCCTCTTCCCAAGCGATGAAAGTTGGATCGAGAACGACGTTGCGGAAATCGAAACGGTCGATCCGCTTTTCACGGTGGTATGGAACGTGGTCAAGACGCCCGGACGAATAGTTGTAACCCGAACTGTTTCCCGTAGTGACGTTCAACGGCGTGCCGCTGCCACGGCCTGCGTCGTTTTGCTGGGAGCGTTTGAACTCATCGTGATTGGCAGTCGGTTGCTTCGCATCAGCCTGCTTGAAATCGTAGCCTTGTGGAAGAGTGAGAAGCATCCCCTTGAGGAGTTCAAACATTTCCCAGTTAGAGATGGCCTGAGGCGCATCGCTTCCGACTGGCAGATTGCTGGTGAGGATGCCAGCAATCATTGCGGCGAACTCGGCGGCCGTCAAAGCGGCTTCATCCCAACGCCGAACCTGCGCGAACGTCTTCAATCCGCTGGTCGTTTTCGGAAGGCCGCGAAGCTGTCCGGCGCGGTCACACTCGAACCAGTGCAAGACCTTGTCGGCGTTGATGACGAGAAAGTCGCCGATGCCGTTCATCGACGGCCCGCGTGATTCGCCGGGATGGTACTTCAGGAAGAAGTACCGGAGGCGGTTGCCGAATGCGTCGATCTCGATGCCGTCAACGATGTTCGTGTTGGTCGGCAGATTCCAGGGCGTCGTCAGTTGCTCCGCTTCGACGATTCGCCAGTCGAGCTTGACTTTGTTTTTCAGCTTCGGGTTTTCCTGCAGGATCGCGAACGACTCACCGCTATGCCCGACAGCGCGCTCCATAAGACGGGCCTTGAAACCCATCTGGATAGCCGTCTGCCACTTCGCAAACGAGCGTTCAACCTTCTCCGCTTTCTCGCCTGATTCGTCGCCGGGAATGGTCAGTTGTTGCAAACGCGGGCAAGTTCCGATCAAATCGTAAGCGTGCGTACGAACGAGGCCGCGCGCGTTGCCGTTGTTGATATGTTCATGCCTGGCCCGGTCGCGTGTCCGCTGCCGAACGCCTTCCGAGAATGCCGCGTTGGGTCCCAAGCTGTCCGCGTTCTGGAAAAGTCGCGAATTGAATTCGTCCGTCCCGGCTGCTTCGACGCTCTGCCGCATCTGCTGATTCTTCACCCGCAAGCGCTGAACCTCTGCGCGCAACCGTTCATCCGCTGTCTGCGCGATGGGCTTCCCGTATTGGTCAAGGATTTGGGACACTTCTATTCGGTCCAATTCGGCATGGCTCGAGCGCGGCCGATTGCGCCCCAGGCGTTGCCGGCGGTTACGTTCTCTTGAGCAGCCTTCCGGTCCGCGAGTGTGATGCGATCATCGGCGCTCATCGCGGTTGCGCTTTGACCGTCCGAAGTGGCGGATTGAATTCCGGCCTCGGCGTCTTCAGCGATGGCTGCTTCGATTTCTTCAGAGGTCGGGGTTGGCATCGATCCGTACCGTTTTGCGGGCTATATCCGCAACGGTAACGGCATGGCTGGAAAAGTGAATTGATGAAATGCTTCGAGCGAACCGGATTCCTACGACGTATCCCGTTATCTACCCTGGACGTATTCGTTTTGCTCGTTCCTCAGTCCGGAGACCGTCATGCCCGTTGAGACAGCATCTGTAGCGGACGGCGACTCCCGGCGCTGGCCACATTGTTTTTTCAACGAGTTGAGGCTCATGGCAAATGGGACAGCGGAAGTAGTTTTTGGCCCGCTGAATGTGGCCGGATTCTTCGGCTTCGTAAGACATGCGACGCCCATCATGGGGATCGGTGATTCCGCAGCTAACGTGACTGCGGACTGTCGAGGGGATTATATCAGGCGTCGGAGTCGATTTCGATTGGAGAGTCGGTCTGATAGAAGGATGCGCTTGGGTTCAATGTAGACTGCCGTTTCGGTTTCAGTCAGTTCGATCCATACGCATTTGGTCAGATCGTGATCAAACAGACCAATGTTCCCGTAGATCCGACATCCGGCTTGGCTCTTGATTTCTTCGGTCATTCACTGGCCTCGCGGATGGCTGGGGAGTCGGCTTCGTTGTTAATTTCAGAGTGAACTTTTCCAGTCCCTTTGCACAAGTTGCAAGGATAGTTCGCTCGCGAGCCGGGCGGGTATGGCGGAAACCCATGCGGTAGTGGTACAAGTTCGTCTGTGCCAGTTCCGTCGCAATTGGGGCAATCTCGCGCTCCGGCGCTCGCGTGATTTGATGGCAAAGAGTAGCGCAGGAATCCGAGAGCATGAAGCGCTGCCACGATGTTAAACGGAACCGCTTCGCATCTATGTTCGTTGCACCAATCGACGGCTGCTTCAAGCATCGCATGACGTTGCTCCATCTCGTTCATCGCATCTCCGTGAACAGTTGCTGTGACATCTCGAATATTGACCGCATCGCTGGTATTTCAACGAAATGCAAATTGCTCAACAGGTGAACCAATTCCTCTTGCGACGCGCCTTGCATCAGTTGCCACATTGCGGGCGATACGATGAACCTGTTGCCCTGCTTAACGGCTTTCTTCATGCCGGCGAGATGCTCTGAAACGATAATCTCGAAGCCGTCGATTCGGTTCATCGCATCCCCCTACGCGCCTCAAAAGCGCCGCCATTCTCAAGTGAACTCTTCGAACTCAATTCCATTACGCTCGAAAATCTTCTCGATGTTCGTTACGCCTTGGTTGGCATGACTGATTCGCATGCCGGGGCGCCTGTCCCATCCACGCCAATTAAGCATGGTCCTGATTTCGTTCAAAATGGCATCCTGCTCTTCACGCGGCAGTTTGTCGAATGACTCCCTCATCTCATCCCATTCCTTCGCGCCTCAAACGCCGCTCGCTTTTTCAGATACTCAGCACGGGCGTCGATCTTAGGTTGCTTCGGAAGGTCCTCTTCCTTCATGCCGGCGGACGTAGCTGCCGATGATTGTATTCCGAGAATCGACGCAGCGACGGCCGTTCCGACCAACCCGTCAAACCAGTGATTTTCGGTTTCCCCTGGTTTCATCGTCCACACTTCAACCCGCCGTCCTTGACCCCAAGTCGGCGTCCGATGCTCGGCGAGAAGGTGGGTTGAGAACAGCGGATGTTCGTAGATCTTCTCACCAAAGAAGTGAAATGAAGACGCCGAGCCAATTGGATCCAGAATCGCATTGGCAACGTCTGTCTTCCAGGAGTTTGTATCAATCGAGACGTATTGCCCGTAGCCCCCAGGCTTGGCGTCAATTCGCCAGTTCCATCCCATCCGATCGCCTGGCCCTTTGTGATACTCACTCATTGGCTTCTTGTGCGGTCCGATGCCCTTGCCCATGCTCGCCATCAGCATGCCCTTGAACGGCGACAAACGAATAAACTCATGAACCGCGTCCGCCTTGAAGCCGGCATCGATCAGGCACAACGAAATCGGCAATGACGAATCGCTGTCTTCTTTCTTCCACGCGACCGAAAAGAGTTGGGGCACCAGTTCGTTTAGCGCTGCGATTAGTCGCGCCTTTAGTTCAATCTTTGGAAACAAGTGACTCAACTTCACTGGTGGATCACCAACAGAATAGACTTGCGTTGGTTGTTTGGGAAAAGACCCATAGTCAATTGATCCGCCCCCGAAACGCGCCGTCCATCCCGAGACCTTGTACATCAGAATCTCTTCATGCATGTCAATAAAGGCGGCGACAATATGGCAGCCCGCTCGCACAATCCCGCGCGGCCGGTTGTCAAGTTTCTTGATTAGATCTTCTTCAGTAAGTTGCTTGGCGTCGAGAAGGTTCACGTCAGCAACCTCCGGTTCGTTTTGCCACTCTGAGGCGAACGTGCGCGGCTTGCTGATCTTCACATTCATCGCGGTCTGAAGTGCTGACGCATCGCCTTTCTTGACTCGACCAAGCCACGCCACTTCCGCCCCGGCGTCCATCGCATCACGGTTCGCGATGTAGAAATCAGTTGCTTGTTTCCCGCGGCCGCCGGATCGCATCGACTCCGCACGGATGGCCGCGTATTCATCCCACAACGCGGTATTCGTGGGGAACTTGTAGACCGCCTTGTACCGTTTTCCTTGCCAATCCGGGTAACGATCTCGATCGAGGAAACGTGAGGACAGATCGTTGGGATAGATCACCGTGCATGGCATGACGCAAGCAATGGCCGTATCGGGTCCCGCGAGTTCAAGCACGTCGCCCTGTATCACCAATTCACGGTCATTCGTTTGCTGAGGACTCTTCGCGCTGTCACGCGTCTGGACGTCATCGGCAATAACGAAATCGGGCCGGATGCTCTCGCCAGTTGCCGTAACTATGTTCGGCCCGCGAACGGCGCCAGTAATTCCGCAGCTATAAATGATCGAGCCGGCGCATTGCGAACCCTGAATGTCGGGCAGCCAAATCTCATCGTCGCCCCACTTGATGTTTGTTGGCCGGCCCTCGCACGTCTGCATTCGAGCGCGGACCGTATTGTTTTCCAGGCAACGAATCGGAAAGCAGACTTCGGGATAGTCCTCCAACAACAGATCGTTTTTGGCGATGTTCGATTTGACGGCTCGCATCGACTTGGTTGCCAGCGGATCCGTCGCGCCCAGAAACGTGATGAAGCGACGATACCCATTGAGGATGCCCCACTCGACCGCTGCCCGCGACAGGGCAGTCTTGCCGCCGCCGCGTGTCATCGCCAGCGCAAACAGACCGCCATTGATGATCACGTCTTGCATGATCATGGCGGCTTCGATCAGATCATTCGACCAGGGGAGGTAGAAAACCCGCGCGTGATAAGTCTTGCAATGCAGGATTAGTGATTTGCTGCAGGCCTCACGCCGCCAAACGCCGTCGATCGTGGCGACCATGTTAGGCAGCGGACATGGGCCGATCTCTTGGCCCGCCTTTGCCTTGGCGCGCGATCGAGCCGCGGCGTCAGCCCGATGTTCGTCGTAATTCTGAGGAGTGCGTCCCGAGCGAGTTGGTTTGAACCCGGCGGCCTCTTCCGCTTCGCGTAACTTCTTTGCCTGCTCGCGCAGCTTTTTGCGTGCCTGGCGGAGTTTCTCTTTGGTGTCAATCATGACTCGAACGCTTCGTGGCGGACAGTTCGGCCGACATAAACCGAACTATTCCTTTTCCCGATTATACTCCCACAGGCCGAGCTTACCTTTTGCTTCCGGCATTCCCTCAAACGGCACCGCGTTCCGAATGATCCAGCATACCGGCCCTTCAGCCGTCCAGTGGCCTTGCAGGTCCTTTGGCAGGCGGGCGATCGGAACGCAGTCCACCAGTTCTACCGTGCAAATGATGCGAGCGCATTGCTCGAGCAGTGCGTCGTAATCGGTAACGTCAGTAAGTGAGTGATCTTTGCAGAATAAATCCCACTCCCAGGACTTGAACGACATGCGTGCCGAAACGTGAATTGCAAGCGGGCCGCGGTAATTGGTGCTCCAAGTTCGGTTCTCGATGGGCTTCAGACCGCGGGCAATGAGTGCTGCCCACGGCTGCTTGATCGTTAAGACTTTCATGCTGCCTTCTCCTGATCGGCCGCGTCGCCACTTCCTGCGACATCAGCTCGGTACGCGTTATCACGCGACCCCAGCTGATGCCGTCGAATGACGCGACTAGGCCGGCCGCGCGGGTGAATTGAGCGGCCCTTCCAGGATGGCGATCGCTTCCTTTATCCGACGCGCGAGCGCACCAGCCGGTTGCCTCTTGCCCCGTTCGATAGCGTACAGAGTTGAAACCCCACACTGAGCGAGCAGCGCGAACTTTTCCGCTGGGCAGTTCAACCGCTCCCGGATCTCGCGGAGCGATGCCGTCGGCCCGGCCGCTACATTCGGCGTCGCTCGATCGACTGGCGCCGGATCCCGCGGCGTCGGCCGACTCCCAGCGCGAACGAAAGGCGAGAGCAATTGCAACACGCGCCTCAGGCTTATATCTCCCTTGTCGTCGGCAACTGCGCCCAGCGTGTCAATATCCGGCGCATCGGTTCGACCCGTTTCGTTGAGCCAAACCTTGTTGACCAGATCCTGAGCAGCAGGTCGCATGAACAATCCACCCGATTGGAAACTGAACTTCTCGCATCGATCCTTCAGGCGCGCTGGCATTTTCTCGGCGTTGTTCGTGGTGAAGATGACCACGGTCATAGGCGGCAGATTCTCTAACACGTCGAGCCACGTTGCGCTGGCATTCACGGTCATGAAGTCAGCTTCATTCACGATCAGCACTTTCCATCCGCTTCCTTGCCAAGGCCGAGTCCGGAGATTATCGACCGCACGGCGGACCGTTTCCCCGGTTTGCTCCCCGCTGGCGATCGACCATAAGCCGCCGATTTCTTCCGCTTCGACGGCGACGCCGAGCGCTTCAGCGAGAACCATAGCCGCAGACGTTTTGCCCGTCCCCGTTGATCCTTCGAATAAGAACGCGCACGGACACGGTTGCTCGACGAACACTTCAAGCTGATGAACGATCCACTCCTGCCCGAGGATATCCGACAACTTCCGAGGGCGATACTTCTCGACGAGATTCATGGCGTTCTCCAATTGGGTTGGTACGGACCATCCACGCCGGGCCGAATCGAACGGCCGCTGCCTCCATCCGGCGCGGTTATCGATCAGGCTTCGACGTTGGAGAATTGCGTCTGAAGAATCCAGTCGGCCGCTTTCTGCGCTTGCGCGGCAGCGATAACGACAAGTTTCGAATCACCCTTGATGGCCTTCAACCAACCGGCTAGGTACGAGGCCGATGTTGCTTCCGTAAATGGATTGATGCCGGCATGGCCACACAAGAAAGCGGCCGTCATCTCTGCGACTAGTTCTTCACGGCCGTACTCGTCGCTGCCGAACACGTTCAACTCGGCGATGCCCTTGCGGTTCAGGCGCGACGTATGCCCGGTCGAATGGGCCAGTTCGTGAAAGAGCGTTTTGTAATAGAGCGCCGACGACTCGAATCGCTCGGCCGATGGCATGTTGACCGTATCGTTCGCTGGCGAGTAGAAGGCGCGCGGTTGCTTGTGCTCGATCTTCGCGCGGCTCGACGGCATCCCGTTGACGATGGCTTCACATGCTTCGATCCTGGCGAACTCGTGAAGCGCGATGTTCGGCAGCGCGGGCGTTTCGATGCCTTCACACTGATCGGCATGGAACACGGTGTAATAGCGCAGGATCGGAATGGCGTCGCGGTCATCCGGTTCGCGCTTGTCGTTCTTCGGTTGCCACTCCGTCCAGAAGACAACCGGCATGCCCTTCTCGCCCTTGCGAACGTTGCCGCCGAGTTGCAGCGCCTGCTTGAACGTCAACCAATACGGGTTGTCGTTCTGAAACATGGCGAGCAGAAATGCGTTGATGCCGCGGTACGGCTTGCCCGACAGCAGATTGCGCGGCGCGAACTCTTTCCCGTTCCACGGCTGATGCCACGGACACGTTCCGTTTTCCAATGCTTTGACGATGCGATCCGTGATGATTTCGTAAACTGACATTCGGACACCCTCCCACAAAGTTGCGTGTTCCACGGGCCGGGGTGCTACCAACACCGCCGGCCCATTTCGTTTTCGTTCACCAATCACGTTGATTGGCTCACTTCTCACACAAACATAAGGCGGGGTTTATTCGTTGTGAAGGATGAAAATGGCCGGATTTCCCGGCGTTTTCTGCTGGGTTTTGGCGGTCCGTTGGCCAGCAACGACTTGCGTTGGAGAACTTTTTTCCGAAAAAGTGGCTTTTATTCTTCGCGACAATCCAGCACGCCCAGCGTTTCCGCCTGGGCTTCGTTCGCCGGTCCGATGTACTCGAAGCTGGCGGTCAATCGGTAAACAGCGCGGCTCTTGCTGATGACTCCCGGATTCTTCGCGGGTCCCATGCCAGGCGTCCGCACGCAGTTCCACTTCGGCGAACGCAACCGATGCCGGATCATCGCTGGATGGCTCGTTGTGCTGCGATACGGTTTACCGGTCGCGACGAAGAGCGACGCGACGAACTCGCTCATGACGTTGCCGATGCCGACGCCCTGAAAGTCCGGATGACAAACCGTGCGATGCTCGCGCCAGAACGAACCGGCGAAATGTGGGTTGCTGAGGACCGCGGTGAATGCGGCCGCCCTGCCGTTCACTTTGGCAACGAAGCACTTACTGGCGCGGTTCAGCTTGTGGTCTAAATAGTGATGACGACGGAACGCTTCCCACGCCTTCCAGTGCGTTCGCTCAATGTGAAGGTGAATTTGCGGGCGGCGCCGAAGCGACCTCCATACCAGCGCACCGGCCGGCATTTCGATTTTCCAATCTGGTTGCAACCACTCTTCGATATCCGAGTGACATGAGACCGCGACGAAGCGCCGGCCGCTGGCTCGAATCGCCTTGGCGACGGCAGCGCTGCCAATCTGCGCGACGGTCCGATCGACAACACTGGTGAACTCATCGACGACAGCGAGCGCGGGCATCTCGGCAAGCGTTCGCGCGAGATTCACGCGGAACTGTTCGCCATTCGAGAGAATGTGAAAAGGCTTGATCCAGCCAGGCGGCGAAGAGAAGCCGACGCTCGACAGCAGGCCAGTTACTTCTGCGATCGACATACCATCGGGGAACCCGTCAACGATGGCCTTCCCTTCCGGCCAACTCCAACCACTGACGAGTTGAGGGCCGAACATCTCCCGCGCGAGAGTCGATTTGCCCGAGCCGGATGCGCCGACAATCAGACCGATCTGCCACGGACGGTCCAGCTTCGCGTTGATCCGCCAACGCTCTTCGGCCCGCTGCGTTGGCGGCACATCGAACATGCCTTCAAGCTGCAGCACGCGCGGCGAACGGCGGATCGAGGACGCGCGGATGATTTCAATCTCGCCTTCCTTGATTGGCGGCAGTTCGGCCGGCGTCGGGTCTGCGACGGGAAGGTCGACAACCATTGCCTTGACGTTCAAGCCATGGCGGTCGAGTTCGGCGAGAACCTCTTGTTGCTCCGATTCGTTGTCATGACGGATCAGTGTCGCGAACTCTTGCTTGAACTCAACTTCCTTTTCCTTTTTCTTCTTCGCGCCGATGCCGTTCTCCTTGGCCAGGTCTGCGACGAGGTTTTCCAATTCAGCGCTGGCCATTTCGACATCCTTCATCGCCGCTTCGAGCTTCTCTTTGTTTGCCTCCGCCATGGCGGCCAGAGGATCGTAGATCAGCAACAACTTATCCGCCTCTTCGTCCGTGAAGTCAGTGATCGCCACGTCCCATTCGCCGCCGAGCGAGTGTCGAAGATGCCCGTCGATCAGGGTCAAAGCCCCATTGTTCCGCGCCGAATAATAGGCGAGCAGTTCACCCGCCTGGCCCAACTCTTCGAGGACGGCAAGCGCCGCGCGGCGTTGCTCTTCGGGGTGATCGCGCCAGTTGTGAAGGTTGGGAATGATCGCGCTCGCCGACATCCGTCTGCGTTCGACAATTCGGTTGCGATGGGAAGCGTCCATCCCCAGACTGTAACGACTGGGCTGCGTAATGCGGGGGTAGTTGCGGGGGTGTTTTCGGAGAAGTTAACCTGCGTCGTTCTGTCAGGCGCGCAGAACTCCAAGAAGTGCCACACCTTTCGGCCGCTTTCGTGACGGCCCCGGCTGCGTCCCGCCCCTCAACAGGTACGGCCCATCCAATGCGACAGGACTTCGTCGCTTCCGGTTGTTCTGCGCCTTTCGGCTTGAACCATCTTCAGGGGATCTTGATTGACTGCGCCCCCGCTGCCCAGCGCGTCCCGTTGCTCAATCGCGGCATTTGCCGAGTGTCGCTCGGACCGGACCGGGAGCCGGTCATTCAAGTTGGAATGAGTATACGGAGGTGGTTATCGAATAAGCAAGCGGCGCGACAGATTTCGGCCCCAGATCTGGTGACACTTGCTTAACGCAAATCCCTTCGTAGGCAGCAACATACGTTCGAAGAGCGCCCGGAAATCGGGCGCGAAAGAAAACAAACAAACTCTCTGTGATTTTCCGAC
>Ga0137457_1000188_pt1 | contig 15788 bp, 20 predicted proteins | sample EasRivERMGT630_2_FD_102321 | JGI IMG/M metagenome (GOLD analysis project Ga0137457, IMG submission 102321) | Soil microbial communities from meander-bound floodplain in the East River, Colorado, USA - East River MetaG ERMGT630_2 | ecosystem: Environmental > Terrestrial > Soil > Floodplain ...
GAGGATGTTCACCGTCGAGGTCGAGCAGAGGTCAAACACCGAGGTGACGTTGAAGCTCTCGGCCTTGACCGCGTGGCCGAAGTAGCCACCAGCGTTGCTCGTCGTGACGCCCTTGAAGCAGCCGTTGCCCGCCGCCGCGTTGTTGTAGAAGGCGGATCCGCCGCAGCGCCCGGCCCCAGGCACCACCGAGGAGTTGGCGAGATCCACCCCCTGCCAGTAGCTCTCCACCTTGGCGACGCTGTTGCCGTACTTGTTCCAGCCGTCACCACTGATCAGCGCCATCAGACCTCTCCGAGATTCCGCACGGTGACGATCAGTTCATGCTTGCCGAATTTAGTCGCTCCGGCCCAGCCCCACTCCCAGAGCGCGATGTGTCGCTCGTAGGGCAGCGCTTCGACGAGGGTGGTGTCGGCGACCTGCATCGACCACGTGAGGAGGCCGTTCGCATCCACCGTGACGTTGTTCAGGTTGAGGACGTCTTGGGCGTTGCGGCTGTTCACGTAGCCGGTGGTGCCATCGGTTTTGATGACGTAGAGGGTGAGCGCGAGTGAGGACAGCGAGGCGGCTGGAATCGCGTTGCCCGCATCGTCGGTGATGGTGGCGGTGTACTTCGGTGTGGTTTGTTCGAGGCAGTCGACGGTCGACGGCTCCCCCGCGACGAGTGGGTTCAGCACAAATCCTCCTCGGCAAGGGTGGGCACGGTGAACGTCTCCGCAGACAAGGTGGAGCTAACGCTGGTCTCGTCACTGAACGACGGCAGGGTGAACGTCTCGCTGCCGAGTTCGAGGCAGAAGGCGGCGTTGATGAGTGTGGTCGGGTCCACGTTCCACAACCCTTGGCCGGGCGGCGTGGGGAGCTTCCGCCGCAGAACGTCGGGGTAGCGAGGCCGCCAGCCGCGTGTGATCGGCACGTCCAACACGCTGCTGATCTCGAAGCCATTGTCTGGTTGTTCAGCAAGGCGGCGAGCAGGAAACCTGTCCGGGTAGCGCCCGCGCCAGTAGAGATCACTCTGCGGGCGCAGCGGCATGATGGGCGTGACCTGCCGATGCGCGGGCTTGAGCGTCGTGCGCGAGGGCACCTGTGCCGGGAAGGTCGGCATCGGCGGCATCGCGGTCGGGAGCGGCGGATTCACGATCGGGCTGACGTTGTGGATGAAGTGCCGCTGCGAGGCGGTACGGATGCTGCGCTTGGGCGGTACCCAGTCGGGGAAGTGCGGCAGCCACCGTACGTCGGGGTCGTTCAGGAGGAGATCGTCCCCGTTGTTCAGCAGCAGGGCGTCGCCGGTGTTCAGGAGGAGCTTGCTCGCCATCGCTACTTCAGCCCGTAGAGCGAAAACTTACTCGTGACGAAGTTGCCCGACGCGAGCGTCACCGCCAACGCCGTAATCGCCGCCGTTGAGCGCCACCCAATTGCATGGTGTTGAAGCAAGATGTTGCCGGAGGCCGTCGATCGTCGGAGACACGAGTGCCCAACGCCCTGCTTTTGGTAGGTCGTCCCGCGATAATCAAAGATCGTGAGCCGTCCAGCTCCCACCATTCCAGCATCCGCACTCGCCGCTGCGGCACTCCCGATCGCCGCACTCGTCGCGCCGAGCGATTCTGCCGCTGAGACAGTCGCCGCCGCCGCTGATGTGTTCTCTCGGTCGTAATTTGCCCCACCGTCTGCATTGAACGTGAGGTTCAACACCGTTGAGGTTGCGACTTGATCGCCACGAGCCGACCAACACAATTCGAGGTGCGTGTACGCGCCAAGTGAGGAGAAGGTGACAACACTCACGCCGTCTGGCGATTGTTCTTCAATCAGCACCATCCCGCTGATGAGCGCTTGGAGCTGCGTGATCGTCATCTTCCGATCCAAGGGTGAACCACTCGGATCGTCGGTGATGTACAGCAGGTCTTCGAGCGCCGGCGTGCCAACCGCCGTGAGGTCGATGAGTTTGGTATCAGCCACGACGGATCACCCGGTGCCAGAGCCACTTCCACCACGCGACGTGCCGACGCCAATAGGCGAGGGGCGTCTGCTGTTCCAATCGAGCGATGCGATCTTCGAGCACACGGACCCACGATTCCAGCGCCTCGACCGACAACGGGACTTCCTCTCCGCCGTCCGGATACGGCTGTTCGAGGACGAAGATCGGATCCCCTAACCGTGCTTCATTGCTCACGACAAATGGCGGATGCTCGATCATGCGATCAACACACTCACAATGACCCCGTCACCGAGCGTGATGACATCAATATACAAATCCGCGAGGTTAATCGCGTTCGGCGCGAGGGTGAGCGCGGCCGTGAAGCTCGGGATGGTATTGACCGTCGGCACGGCGAGCTGGGCGTACAACCCCTCATCGGTCGCCGCGACCATGTCCCGATTGCCGACGAAGGCGTAGCCTACGTTCGCGCGTCGCGCTTGAATCAGCACACCGTGTACCGGTTCCGGGTAGCCGGACGGTGGCAGCAGGCTCACCACGGCGACAGGGGTGCCGGGCGTCGGGTTGATCTTGCCAAGAGGTCGCAGCATGTCAGCTCCAGGTACTCGATCCGCCGATGGACGGATACGCCGGGATGTCGATCGACTGATTCTGCCCGATGAGCACGCGGTCTTCAATCTGGTACACGCCGACCGGGTTCGGGATGGGCACGAGTGGCCCCAAGCTGAAGCTCGGCATCGCGGCGGGCGGCAGCGTCAGCCGCGCAATGCGATCCGGATAGATCGACGCCCACGCGCGATCGGGGACCGACGGAATCGTCGCGACGTCTGGGGTCGCCAAGGCGAGCTGCGCGGCGGCGAGCAGGTGCCAGCGCGTAATCGCATCGGGGTAGGTGGACTTCCACCCCATGTCGGTCGGCGCAAAGGTCGACGGCACGACACCGGTCGCCGCTGCCAGTTGCGCGGCGGCCAACATCCGAAGGCGATCGATCCGATCCGGGTACGTGCCGCGCCAGACGAGGCCGTCAGGGAGGAAGCCCGAGGGAATCGATCCGGTGGTGAAGGCCGGATGCTGTCCCGCGAGGAGCTTCAGTCGAAGGATGCGATCGGGGTAGATTGGCACCCACGGCAGGCCGTCGGGCGCGAAGGTTGTGTCGGCGAGCGGGATGGCCTTCGATTGGTACTGCCAGTGCGACATACTAGTAGCCTACCCGTCCGCCACGATCCATCACCTGTGCGTTGGTGACGCTGACGACGAAGGTGTCGCCGCCCCCACCTGCGTCATCGCTCAACTGCCCGAGCCACAGACCAAACAACGGCAACCGTGTGAGGTCTTGCGAAAACGCCCCAGACTGATTCGAGCGCGTGCCCAGTGACCAATCCGTCCCCAGAGGCGTCGCTTTCCGAAGGACATCGTTGCCCGTGTTGAAGTTGATCCGGACGTAGCTCAACGTGTTCGTGGTCGTCGGTCGGAGCGCAAGAGCGTAATCCGTGTTGAGGTCCAAGACATGCGGCCCATTCGGAAACGGGCGATCGAAGAAGTTGCCGAGGCCGGCGAGATCCATGTCTTGCGTAATCGTGTCGATCACGCCGGGTGTCACCCCTAGTGGATCGTCGTACAAAATCACTTCAAAATCGTCAGTGGCCGCCAGTGATTGTGGGTTGAGGAACGCGCCCAATACCGCCGTTTTGAAGGGCACGCGAAAGATCAGCGCGTGCTCGTCCGGCGTCGAGCTGCTTGAGAAGGCGGATGGAGCCTCAGACATACTGGCAAACGCGCTCGGGCCGAACCAGCCGACCGTGCCATCATCAAACACGACCGTCACACACGGAGCATTGCTGACTTTGGCCGGGCCTGCGCCCGTATCGACGGTGCAATACGCCATCGAGGCCGAGGCGCCGCTCCGATTCACCACCACGCTGTCAGAGCCGCCGCGCGCCGTGAGTTCAATCGAGATCGCCACGAGATCATCGTGCGCGATGGTCTTGGAGCCGGATTCCATCGGCGTCTTGATGACGGTGTTCTGCGTGAACGAATCCGTGCCGCCAACGAGATCCGCGTGGACATCAAACGTACCGTCCTCGAGGCCAGTCGCCCCGACATCTTGTGCGCCGATCCGGAGATTCGAGCCGGCGTCCGCAAACGTGTTCGTCCCAGGCAGCCACGCGATACTCCCGCCGCCAGCAGCTGACAACACCTTCGACGTTCCAGGGCCAGTGGACAGCAGCATGTGCCCGATGAAGGTGATGCTTTCCCCAGTCGCGTCCAACGTGGCCGTGCCAAGTGTCGTGACTCCAACGGGAGATATGGGATACGGAATCAGCGGAATGCCGTAATAGTTCGGAACAGCAACGAGGGTCATCTACCGAAGCCCCACCCTAAGCGCACGAAACACGGGATCATCTGCCGCCGTTGTGCTTTTCGCTTGGGCGCGGAGCGAGACCAGACCCACGCCGAGAAACGCCGCTGGTAACGATTGCCAGTCGCTATCGAGTTCCCGCTCACCAGCCGCCCCAAGGTTGGCTGATTCATGAAGGACCACGTTGTCCCCATCGCGCACGACACGCGCGCCGAACTGTCCCGTTCCGACGAGATTCGCGTGCAGCATGAGGCGGTATTCCGTGCAGCCGGTGAAATCCGCGATCAGCCGTTCCCCATTCGCGCCGAGGCAAATGTTGACGTAGGCGGTCCCGATGTTCGTTTTCGTAATGACGGCGCCAGGACCGAAAAAGCTGTAGATTTTCACGTTCGTCGCCTCATCACCATGCACCACACGATTCAGGAGATTGACCAGCGCCACGTTCTTGAACCGCATGGCCCACTTGTAGAACTGCAACCGCTCCTCATCGGACAGCGGCACGAGTTCACTTTCGTGCATCTCGAACGTCAAGCCCCCAATGGTCATCACCCGATGTCCACCAGAGGCACAGTGGGCAACCGTCGCGGTGCAGAGTTCAGGCATCTACGGCACCACCGGACACACGAAGCCAATGATCCGCGCGCGCGGCGTCTGACAGGTCGCGATCCGATCCTCGAACGACCGCCCATAGGTCTGTTGCGCCTGGGTGTTTGTCAGCCCGGCCACCGGCACACCCTTCGCCGGGTCGCTGTTCTGTGGCACTATAAAATCGGGCGCTTGATTCAGGAAGAACACCTCGACGTCGTCACTCGCTACACCATTAAAGTCCTCTACGAGAAAGCGGCTGGACAGCATTGGTGTTGACGCTGAGGGGTTGATCGTCGGATTCATCCAGATGTCAGTCTGTGCCGCAGGCATGCCGGTTGTGGGCGTCGCCATCGCCATCGCCTCGAACTTCACGTTGCGAACCAGCACCTCGCGCACCATGCCAGGTACTGACTCTTTGATGTTCACCCAGTTCTTTAGCGTGGAATCAAAGACGTGGGCGTAGTCGTGCCCGGTGCTGCCAGAGTTCGGACGCGGCGGCAACGCGATCCCCACGTCGAAGCCTTCAATGCGTGAGTTCTTGATGATCAACCCGCCCATTTCGTAGACCGGGTTATCCGTCTTGAAGCCCTTGCTGTGCCGGTCGCCCCCTTGGTTCTGGTCGGTGATCGTGGGGTTGTTCAGCAGCACCGCTCGGTCGAACGTCAGTCGGCTCTCATGGAAGGCGTCCATCCCGTTCACCGTGAAATGGAACCCGGTGTAGTCCGTGAAGACGCGCTCCTGCTTGTAGTTGGCCGTGCCACAGCATCCCGCGCTCCACGAGAACCAGGAATGCTCGTAGGCGCTAACGGCCTTGTTCCGTGCATGTTCCTTCTGGGGAATCCCTTCCTTGAGGCGGTCAGGCGGCGCATTCTGGCCGGGGACGTTGTAGGCGACGTATTCACCGAGCACACGAGTGTCGGCCCCGCGAAACTTCGGGATGTGCATCTCTCCGAGGTAATAGCCATTCAGGTTATACCCGGCAAAACTGACACTGTAGACCCGGTTGTCGCGCACGTAGTTGTTCGGCCCACGTTCGGAGATACCGGAGCCGTCCCACCAGATGTCATAGCTCGCAGGCGTGTCAATGCCGCCGTTACTGATGGAGTTCCGGAGACTCCGCACCTTCGCGACGAAGTTGCCATCGATCTCGTTCTCAGTTTCGTTGCCTTCCTCGGTGCAGATGCCGCAGCCCTGCGTCCCGTACACGACGTTCTGCGTCACCTTCCCGTAGTGCGCATTGTGAATCGTGATGCCCCACTTGCCGCCGTCCACAATCGCGTTGCCGATCAGTTGGTACTGATAGCCAGTATTCATGGGATTGTGCGGGCCGATCAGATGATGCAAGTGGATGGGGTACAACCGCTTCGGGTTCGTGCCAGGCGTCACCACGTTGCCCGTGCTCGCATCGACCACCGTATCGTGCAGGGGCGCCCCGGTCGTGCGTCCAAACTTGTCAAACCGCACGTACCGAAGATCGACGGTCGCATGGCCCGTGTAGACCGAGTGCCCTCGCACAACCCCCTCAGACCGAATCGTGATGTTGCGTGAGAGGTTGGCGATGTCGGCAAACATCTCCGTCACGCCCGTCGTCGGATTCTTGAACCCGGTGTGGTGATAGAGCAGCGGCGTCGTGAGCGTGATGACCGGCCCGGCAATGCTCGCCACCGTCACACTCTCATCCTGCGTGACATGCTTCAGTGGTCCGCTCGGATGAAAGCCTTCCCGAAAGGGCAGATGGCGCGTGTCGGGGACGACGATCTCCATGCCGGGGAGCCAGTCCACCAGATGCGCGGCATTGGCGACGGTCAGCGTCGTACCCCCTTGGACCGGATCGGCGGCTAGTAAGGTTTGCGTCTGCCCGAGTGCGTGGCCGTACGCGAGACACACCCCGAAGCAATGAATCCCGGTGCCCCACTGGTCCGGGTCATAGACGCCGACGCCATCGTTCGTGAAGTCGATGGGCGCTCCACCAGTCACGATGTCGGCTGTGGCGGTAATCGGTTCAACCGCCGTGCCGATCTGCAACGACCCACCCTCAATGATCTGCATCGTGCTCATCAGCGTCAGTCGTGTCGGCACGTCCGGCTTGAACCAGATCGAGCCGCGCACAATCAGGTTGAATGCCATCGCGCTGGTATCCGTCACCTGCACACTGACACAGGCGTCCACGATGGCGAGGTCGGTCCCGTTCGGCACGCGCCCGAGATCCCACGTCTCCGGGTCGTTGTAGTGCCCACTGTTGACAGCGTGGTTCGTAATTCGCGTTAGGTCGTTCGAGAAGTCTGGAATGCCGTGCAGCATCGCCATCGGCGGTGGCACGTTGCAGGGGGGCGGCGCTTGGGGTTCCTCGTAGGCCGCCACGAACGCCTGCACTGTCGCTAGTGGGCCTTCAATCAGCACCATCTCCTCGTGTGAGAAGCTGTACTGTGCAGAAAGCGAAGCGCCGAACAACGCGACGAACACCCCTATGAGCACCCTACGCATATCCACCCCTTCGTTCTTGTTGATCGAGCCACTTCTCCAGCGGCAGGCAGGTCCCTTTGTCGTGACACGGCAGGCACACTGGTTTGCCCCCGCAGGTCCAGCAGCCCGCGCCTGCTTCCTCCACCCAGAGAAGCAGCCCTTCTGGCGTGCGCTGCTGAATCAGATACGTCGTCGAGACGGAGTTCGGCTTGGTGAAAATAATCGTGCCGCAGTGGGCACAGGTGATCGTGTCGTACTCGCCGAGCGGGCGATCCGGGTCGATGATCGTCGCATAGCCCTGCGCGTGCCGCATGGCCGCTACCCGACCGAGAAGGAGAGGGGGACGTCGTCGAAGGGTTCGGGGAGCGGCGGAGTGCCGAGCGTGCCGAGGAAGGGTTCAGCGGTCAGCCCTTCGACATCGCCGCTGACGACACGGAGGGCATGGATGATCGCCCCTTGGGCCGTGTCGGCATGCACGATCAGCTCGATCACCTCGCGGCGAACGAGTGGGTGATCCGGTTGATAGATCACCACCCGAGGAAACGAAACCTTCCACGTCATCGACAGATCATTGTTCGTCGATGTGTATTTGGGTCGCGATCGCCACTGCGCTGGAGGTCGGCGACTGCACGCCAATCCCGTTCGACGCGGTCGCTGGCGAGACGAGTTCGCCACCTGGCGCAGCCACCCAGCGGAAGGTCGCCCGCTGATTGAGCGCGATGTTGAGGAGGATCTGCGCCGAGGTGTAGGTCGGCTCGATCGTGTGGTTCTCGCCCGCGTCAGCTTCGGTCGCCGCATCGGCCGGGTCGAGGGGCTGCGGCACGACGGCGGTGGCGGTCCCAGCGGTCGTGCAGCGCTGGATCGTGTACAGGAAGGGGTTGTCCCCAACGGTGCCCTGTGCGCCGAAGATGATGTCGTACCACTTCAGCCGGCGGGGCCGGGTCGCATCGGCCGTGATGTTGCCCACCGAGAGGGTGGTCGAGGCCGTGCGGAGCAGATCTACAGCATATTTTGCCACGTCAAAATCTCCTTCTAATACTCCACAATGCCAATCATCAAGCGCTGCGAGGCGGTGCCCAGCGCCCAGATCTCCGAGAGCTTCACTGGCCCCGCGTTGAACGGGCCAATCGACACAGGGAGCTGCGTCGCTTGTGTCGGGTCAAGTGAGAACGCATGCGACTCCGCCGAGACGACCGGCGACGCCCCGCCGATGTAGATCACGTTGCCGTTCGCCGGGTCTGCGGCCAAGAAGATCTGCCGACAGGCGACGTCCTGCGTGCCGCCGGGTTGCGTGTCCCCGAGCACGGAGGAGAGCCGTTGGGCGGCACCAGAGAGCGTCAGGGCGTAGTGGCGAAACGACATACCCAACTCCTTACCGGCGGTCGATCGTGCCGGGGCTGCGATCGGTCAGGTCCGGCGGCGGCTCGGGCGTATCCGACGGCTCCCAGCGCGAAGGGGTGCGCGGCAAGCCGGAGACCGGATTGTCCGTTTCGCCGCCACCGGGGGCGGTGACAGGGGCTTCTCCCCAGACCGGTTGCAGGCCGGAGGTGCCGCCCGTGTCAATCAGCGGATCCCCACCGCGCTCACGAATGAGATCGCCCCCGGGGTCCGGCGGCGGCATCGCGGGGTCGGTGTAGGGTGTTTTCAGGTCAGACATTGCGAACTCCTGTCCTCAGTAGTAGTCGTACACCGTCGCGTCGGTAGAGCGTAACAGATTCGTCGTCTCCGTGATCACGCCGTACCCGAGCGCGAAGTTGACCGTCACGTAGTCTTCGGGAAACTGGTTGTCGTCCGCGAGGCTCACGCGCTGCAGCTGCAGATCCCAGTCGCGCTGCAGGCGGTCGGAGAGCGCCAGGTTGAAATAGGGGTTGGGGAGGTCTTTCGTCCCCGGGAACTTCGACGCGGCGAGGAGCGACCCGAGCTTGAAGAAATCGGCGCGATTGCTGAACACCCCCGGGAACACGGAGGTGTCCGCGAGGCGCTCGGCTTGGCGATAGTACAAGTACGGGAAGTGCCGCTCTGAGGTCGGCGTCGGCCAGAACTCATAGCGGGTCTGCCCGAGGGTCGCGGTGGCTGGTGAGACGTCGCGTGCGACCAAGTAGCGCGGCCCCGTGTCACTGTTGAAGCGCGCCGGGTCGGCCGTGCCGATCTGATCCTGATTGAACCAGTACGGCAACAGGCGTTGGTTGTACCTGTCGACGATGATCAGAAAGCGATGAAAGTCGGCCGGGGTCGTGAAGTAGGCGTCGAGAATGGACGCGGTTTCCGCCCCACCGGTTTCGGCATAGTTGCGATCGAGGACGATCGTCGAGGCGTCGGTGACGGAGATGATCGTGTAGATCGGGTAGCCGGTGACACGGATCTGCCGCCCGGCGTCGGTGGCGACAAAGAGTGCCGCGGAGGTGACGGTCGGTGAGCCTTGGGTGAACGTGACGGTGAGCGAACGGCTCGCCAAGGTGTCGATCGAGGCTTCCTTCCGCAGAAAGCCCCATCCCCCACCTCGGTACTCGCACGCTTGGGTATAGGCGTCCTGCACCCAGTCGCGCACGAGCAGCGGCGGGACGCCAGGAAAGGCGTTGCGTGCCCGCCGCCAGGCTGCTTCAAAGGTCTCGGCCACAGGAGCAGGCTCCTACTTACCGATCGCTTCGAACCGTGCCGTGTACGCCGAAAGGTCGGTGGCGTCGCTGATCTCCGCCCCCGCCATGTCGAAGAACTTCAGCTTGCCGTTGGTCACATCGTACTTGCCGAAGATGATCACCGGGGTCGCGTTGCTGAACGGCTCCAGCAACAGGAGATCGACCTTCCCCATGCCGAACTGCTGCGCGGCGAGCGTGTCGCCGTTGGTGGCGTACGAGGAGGAGGCCGTGAGCAGCCCGATTTTTCGAATGAACGATCCCGACCGGTCGTGATAGTCGCCAATCGTTCGCGTAATCGCCATCACACCCATGACTGCTCCTCCTTCGTCCGCTGACTCCTGAGAGACCTAGCCCCGAAGGGACTAGGTGGTTTCCGGCACGTCGAGATCGACGACGCCTTCGGCTTCCATTGCGTTGTACGCGCCAGACGACACCCCCAATGCGGGGTAGGTCGCAGCCGACCCTGCCGCCAGACAATCGGCCTTGCCCGCCGTGGCCGACGGAATGACGAACAGCCCTGCGGCGGTCGGTGCCGCCGTCGGCGCGTCCACGAACTTGACGGTGGCGGGTCCGCCCCGCTGGATGCAACCGTAGTAGCCCGGGGTAATCGCGTTCTGGAACACCCCGGCGACACGGCCCCGACCCAAGGCGGTCGGCGAGGTCGTCACGAGGTACTGCGTCTTGTCGGACCACCACGCGACGGCCCCCCGGAAGGGCGCCACCGACATGGTGGAGTCGGTTTTGATCAGCTGGTACGTCTTGCTCCGGCCGGCTTCCGCCCCCGCGGGTGAGCGCGTCGGCTGAATGACGGTGAAGCGTGCCCCGAGTGTGCCCGGGGCATGGAGGGTCGGCGTGTTCTCTTGTTCAGGGTCGCCGGACTGCAAATAAACCGGCGGCATTTCCCAGCGATTCGGCATGATCCGTCTCCTTTCGGCAGCTCTGGCCGAATCCTACGACGTGAACCCGTGGAGCACGCGCGACAGGCGCAGTGCCTTGACGATCGGCCCGTTCCCTCCGAAGAGAATCTGGCCGGACACCTGGTTGTCTTCCCGCGCGCCCTTGAAGCCGGTGAAGCCAAACGCGAATTTGGCGGATTGGGCGATGTAGAGCCGGATGTACGCGTCGTCACCGGTCGGCCCGAAGTTCAGCCACCAGAAGGTCTCGCCCGCCGCGTTGTAGTTGCCGAGGTCGGCATCGTTGACGCCGTCCTGCCCCGGGCAGTAGTCGGACATCATCACCGTGGCGCGGTCGAACTTGATCCCGGGCCACGCGATTTCCGGCTGGGTCGTGTCGATCACCTGATGGGGCAGGAAGTTCTCCGAGATGAACCCCATGCCGCGGCGGGTGGTCAGGCCCGTGTCGGGCGCCTGGTTGCCGATGCAGCAGGACAGGTACGAATGGCGGAGGACCCGGTAGGACATCGAGCCGAGATACGGCGCGGCGCCGATGTTCGGAGACGCCACCAAACCCGTCGGTGGGGTCAGGGCCGGTGCCACGTCCGCGCGGGTCTGTCCACCGTAGGAGGGGAAGAGGTTCCCCGCCCATGAGGCGTTCGTGCCGTCGTTCAGCGCTTCTTCGAGGCCGTTCAGTTCGAGCGAGCGATTGTCGCCGGCGAGATTCTGTCCGTGATGGAACGCCGCGATTTCGAGGATCGCTGACATGGTCAAGGCCGCCTGCGCCATGTCCGTGCGGATGACCGAGAAGGCTGCGTTCGGTCCCGCCATCTCGACTTCGAGGTCTTCGAGGAACTCCGTCACGTTGACCTGGTAGTACTTGGGGCCGAAGAGCATGCCCGCACGGGTCTGCCGGCGGGTCACGTCGAAGGAGCCGCCCTTGGCATAGGCGCCGCCCTTCATCGGCTTGAACATGAAGTTTTCTTGAATCTGGGGACCGATCCACTTGCGAGTGAAACGGCGACGGCACATCGCGATCAGGGGACCGGATTTGAAATAGCCGTCGACGACACCCGGTTGGATGTCCTTGGTGACAGTGGTGTTGACATCATCGAGCAGCAGGGCCACGGGAACTACCTCCTACGGCTCGCACCGGTCGCCAGATCAAGCGGTCGAACTAGCCAGCCGCGCGCGCGTCCTGCAGCTTCTGGTAGTACGCGGCTGCGGTGTCGGCGGTGTGCTGTTCGGGCTTGTCGGGAGAGGACGGGTCGAGCACGTCGAGTGGGGAGCCGGTACTGCCGCGCACCGGGAAGGGCTGCGTCTGCATCCCTTTCAGGCGTTCGGTCACGCCGGCTTCCACGAGTTTGTTGATTTCAGCGTCCTTGCGCGTTTTGTCGCGCTCGGCAAGTTTCTCAGCGAATTTATCGTTGTACGCATCGAGCAGCCCGAAGACGCGACCGTCGGAGAGTTGGCTGCCGAGGCGCTTGTCCGCGAGGAGAATCCGGGTGTCGAGCACCTCCCCGAAGTCCTTATAGTGCGACAGGGTGAGCGTGTTCTGCAGCCCGAGGTAGTTCGCGGCGTCCATCTGCTGCTGCCGCATGGTTTTGTCGAAGGTTTCGAGATCGAGATACTTCGACGGATCCAGTGCAGGCGGTGTGACGGGCGGGGTGACAGGAGGTGTGGGTGCGCCTCCGGTCTTCCGCAGCCGATCGAGTTCATCGAGGTCCGCTTTCCGGTCGGCGTACCACGTGTTCAGCCGGGTGTAGTCCTCGGTCAGCGTGTCTTCCTTCTTCTTGAGATCGTCCATGTGTCGGCTGTAGTCCGAACGGGCGAGCACCGATTCCCCCACCGTAACAAGGGCGTCTGATGCCTCCGCGGCGGCCAACACGGCTTCCAGCGGCTGATTCCTCAAGTTCTCGGGCAACTTGGCGAGAATCCCTTTCAGGAAGTCGGTTCCGGTTTCTTTCGCTCCCATGTGTAACCTACCCTTCTACGCGGAGCGAGAACCTGTGGCGAGGTACGCCACGCGAGTTCCTTCCGTTTCGACAAAAGGTTTGCGATCGACGGTCATATTGCACCAGCCCCCGCGACGCCGCGATCGAACGCGGCCGGAAACTGTTGCCCTGTCGCTGTTGGCGTTGTAGCTCCGGCGCCAGCCGACAAGAGTTGGGCGAGTACTTGTTGGAGATGATCTTTGACTTGTGCGAACTGCACCGCATGGGCAGGAATCGCCTGTGCGTACGAGTCGAGCATCGACCCGATTTTTTCCGCCGAGCTGAGAATCGCGGAGAGCATCTCGGGCGGCATTTGATCCGGGGCGACCGGTGGGGCCACGGCCGACAGCGAGAAGTTCGTCGGCGCACCGGTGGGACCAGCCCCGACCGATTGCGGAGAGGGCGGCGGGCCGTTCAAGGGATCTTGGGAGGCGCCGGTCGAGGCACTGCGCGGTGGAAAGGCCATCGCTATCGGCGTCCTTTCGCGGTGAACGACCGCCAGCCGGATTTGATGCGTTCGAAGTTCGAGGCTTTTTTGTCGACGAGTTTGTGGCCGACCTCGACGGAGCGCCGGCGGGCTTCGAGGGCGTGCGTGGCGATGCGGGGATCGACCTTACCCGATTCGTTTGGCAGGGTGATGTCGCCCTTCGCCATTAGTAGCCAATCCTCCGCACGAGCACCTTGCCAGTCGGAAGAAAAAGTACCGGCTTACGGTCGTCAACCACTGTCATTGTGGAAGGCGGTGGAACGATTGGTGGGTCAGAGCCGTCGTCATTGCGAGGCTTGTCGGCCATCAGCAGCCGCGACCCATCTTCTTGCTGCCCGTCATCGACTTGCCGCCTTTGACCGCTTTGCCTTTGCCGAATGCCATGGTGGTGAGCCTTTCCGTATCAGACGAGGGGTTGGGGTTCGAGACGAGGCGAACAGAGCAGCCGTCCCCCGACAAACTGCGCGGATCGCCTCGTCACACCTCAACCAGACGAGCAAGGATGCGCTGACACGACTCATGTTGTCAAGGGGGAAGGCGACAAAAGTCAGCCCGAGGACAGATTTGTTACTTGTCGGAGGTAAGACGAAACAGCAGAAATCGGTTGTTTCGCCATACGTGAGATGAAACGACGAGATCGTGTCGTTTCGTCTTATTTACTTTTCGCTAGTTGTTGTGGTGGTGCGCGTGCCGCCCTTGCCGTCGGATTTCGACTCACCCTTGGGTGGGGCGTCGTTGCTGGCTTTGCGCCCTTGGGCGTTCGCCATCATGCCGAGGCCGAGCATTTGCTGCGCCTGGAGACGTTCGGTGATCGTGGTGGGCGAGCGGAGTTCCAAGATCTGCCCCGACATCGGATCGAGCAGCATGACGCGGCCGTCAGGGAGCTGCACGGGACCCGGGCCAGGCGGCATTGGGGAGCCAGCGCCAGACGGACTTTCAGGACTCGCGGACATGGGAGGCACCCCGCCCATCATCGCCTGCTGCTGCAGCTGAATCTGGATCAGCGTCTGCTGCAGGATGAATTGCTGCTCCTCGGGCGTGACGGGCTTGAGCGGCGGCAGCGGGATCGCGGGCGGCACGCCGACGTTCGGGGTTTCGAAGACCTCGTGGTAACTCCAGAAGTCGAGGTAGCCCATCGTGGCTTGCTGCTGCGCGACCATCTTCCGCTCGGTCGAGTTCATCGCGAGGATCGAGTTCGGCGCCACTACGAACACAAACTGTTTGTGGAAGGCTTGCGCGCGCTGATCGGCGGTGGTGAGGTTGGCGTCGAGTTCGGGGATGTAGCCCTCCTGTCCGGGGAGGAGCGCCGGGACCAAGGTGGCCGGGTCGGCATCCATGTCTTCGAGCACCACCGCGGCTTCCCCGAGGATCATGCGGCGCTTGGTCTGCGACAGGAACTGGAAGTAGTTGACCTTCGTCATCTCCGAGAGGTCGCGCATGAAGGACTCGACCTGCCGCGCTTCCTGGCGAATTTCAGGCGTGAGCGCTTCGTAATATTTTTGGATGGTGTCGGCCGAGGGCATCTGCCGCAGTTGCAGGAGGGCGGCGAGATTGGCCGTGCCGGAGAGATCGTTGTGCTTCGTGGTCAGCTTGTCCCACAGCTCGCTAGCCATCGCGAGAATCTGCGGGTTCGGGCCGTCCAGCTTTTCGTACGCCTCACCAAAGCCCGGTTGCACTTTGATGCGCTTGCCCGGGCGCTGCGGGTCGAGCGAGCGCATGGTGGCTTCTGACACGGCGTTCCGGTTCCACTTCACGTCGTAGTTCAGCCACTGCCGGATGCCGAGCCGAATATCCTGCACGGTGTCGTTGATCGCATCCTGCACGGGCAGGAGATCGTTGAACAGTGGGATGCCGAGGAACTGCCAGGGCACCGACCACAGGCGCATGCGGCAGAGCGGGAAGAGGCCGTGCCAGTAGGTGTTCGGGCCGTCGAAGAGAATCATGTCGTCGGTCGAGACGATCAGCCGCCCGCGCGGATAGAGGGCCGCTTCGGGTGCGACGCTGTACGCCCAGTTCGCCCCGGGCATGCCCATGGGGATCGGCTTGCCTGTGAGATTGCGTGTGCGGTCTTTCACGTAGGTGCGGTAGAGGGCAATGTTGCCCGAGCGCGGTTGGCGCGAGTGGACGGAGTCCTGCCCGAGGCGGTCGAGCGGATCGGCCGGGGTGAGCAGGTGCGACATCACCGAGCGGAAACGACCCTTGACCTTGTCGATCACCGAATCGATCGAGGGGCGGAAGAGCTGCGCCTTCCCGGGGTACATCGCTTTGAGGGCGTTGACCGTGTGCTCTTCGCGCAGGGTCAGCCCTTCCCAGAGCTGGGGCGAGCGCGCGTGCGAGGGGCGGAACGGCAGTGTGGCGCGGGGGTCGCGCGGGGAGAAACTGTGCGCGCCGCCAAACGGGGCATGCGGATCCCAGTCGACCACGAAGTCGCCTGTGCCGGC
>Ga0137457_1000189_pt1 | contig 15778 bp, 12 predicted proteins | sample EasRivERMGT630_2_FD_102321 | JGI IMG/M metagenome (GOLD analysis project Ga0137457, IMG submission 102321) | Soil microbial communities from meander-bound floodplain in the East River, Colorado, USA - East River MetaG ERMGT630_2 | ecosystem: Environmental > Terrestrial > Soil > Floodplain ...
ACCTGCGGCTCGCCCGCGAAGCGGCCCTCGCCCTGGAGCGAGGCGAAGACCTCGAGCACGGGCGCGCGCGTGGCCTGCCTGCGTGCGCGCGGGGCCTGTTGGATCGCGCCCATGCGAGTACCCGGGGCAGGAGGCGGCCCTCTCCGCGCCGGGCGCGGAGGGAGCGCGCTACTTCTTGCCCTTGGCCGGCGCCTTCTCCTTGGCAGCACCCTTGGCGGGAGCGCCCGCGGGCGTTGCCGGAGCCGCTGCGCCCGGAGCTCCCGGAGCCGCCGCGCCCTCGGCCGCAGCGCCCTCCACGGGCTCCTTCTTGGCCTTCTTGGCGCCGGCGACCTTGAAGTGCGTGCGCACCTTGGGCAGGCCCCAGACGTTGCTCTTCTCGGCGTCGAACTTGCCGTCCTTGGTCAGCTTCAGGATGCGCTCGGCGCGCGTGAGCACGCTGCGCTCGCCGGTCAGGGTGTTCACGCCGCGCAGGCTGGAGTGGATCGTCATGGCTTGGAGGTTCCTTTCTTCTCGCGGGGGATGAGCGTGTCGATGCGCGCCCGGTAGGCGTCGGAGTAGTCCTTCTGCTTGCCGTCGCGCGCGAGCGCCTTGACGGCCGACTCGATCTTCTCGAGGTCGGCCGAGGTCGGCGCGGCCCCGGCCAGGACCACCACGAGATTGCGCGACTCGACCGGCGGGAAGACCGGGAGCCTCGCATCCACCAGGTGCTGGTGCGTCGCCCAGGCGAGGTCCTTGTTGGACTTGGTGTAGCTCGCCACGACCACCGTGTAGAGGTTGGCCGGATCGAAGAGCGGGGAATCCTCGATGCGCTCGCCCGCGCTCGCGGGCGGCGTCGTGCCGGCCTGGGGAGCGGCGAGCAGGCCCGGGTTCGCGGGGGGACGCTCCTGGAAGGAGCGCGGCTGGCTGCTCGGGCGCGGACGGGGCGCAAGGCCCTCCGGCGCGGGCTCCTCGGCGCGGGCTTCGAGCTTGCCGCGCCCTGCCACGAAACCGAGCACGAACGCGAGCACCAGGCCGATCGCGGCGAGCGCCCACACGGCCCCCTTGCCCCGGCCCGCGCGCGGGTGCGGCTGCGGAGCCGGGCGCTCGAAGAGCGGGGCCGGCGAGGCGGAAGGCTCGCTCTGCGCCGGAGGGCGGGCCGGCGCGCTCGAGGCGTCCGACTTGCTGAAGGCCTCCAGCAGGTTCTTCTTGCGCAGCGACATGGTGCGGGGGGGGGAAAAACGAGGGAGGGTACTCGACCCGGCGTTCCCGGGCAACGCACGTCGCGTGAGACCCCTGGGTCCTATTCTCCGGCCAGCTCCTCGGCCTCGAGCACCAGGAGCAGCTCCCGGGCCGGAGCGCTCCATTCCCCCGAGGGGTCGCGATCGAGGAGGTCCGAGAGCACCCGCCGCGCGCGCGCCCCCTCGCCCGCCAGGCGCCAGGCCTTGGCCAGATTGAGGGGCACGGGATCGGGCAGCACGAGGTCCGCCTCCACCGCGCGGGCGAGCACGCGCTCCCAGGACTCCGCCGCGCCGCGGTAGTCGGCGTTCTGGAAGAGCGCCACGGCCAGGTGATTCTCGGCCTCGAGGTCCCCCGGCGCGAGCTCGAGCGCGCGCGCGAACTCGACCTGGGCCTCCGCCCAGTCCCGGGCCTCGGCCGCGGCCAGGCCGCGCTCCAGGGCGAGGCGCGACTCCTCGGCCAGGAGCGCGACGCCGAACCCGAGGCCCCGGTCGTCCATGCCCAGCGCGCGCGCCGCGAGATAGTGCTCGATCGCCCGCCCGCGGTCGTGCTCGAGGAGCCAGCGCGTCGCGCAGCGCTGGTGCAGGATCGCGGATGTCTCGCCGTAGCGCCGGCCGCGCGTCTCGAGCTCCGCGTAGCGGGCGAGGGCCTCCTCGAAGCGCAGCTCTCCGGCCAGACCCTCGGCCTCGAGCTCGAGCGCGTCGTCGAGGTCGGGCCAGAGCTCGCGCGCGGCGCGCGCGTGGCGCGTCGCCTCGGCCGGCTGCTTCTCGAGCCGCCCGCGCCCGACAAGGAGGTGTGCCTGCGCAAGGGGCCACCTCATGAAGGGAAGCTCGGGATCGAGCGCGCGCGCCCGCTCGAGCGCCGCGAGCGCCCTCTCGCCATGGCCCTGGTTGCGGAGCTCGATCACCCCCTGGGCTCGGAACAGGGCCGCGGTGGGTCCGGCCCGCCGCATCCCCTCCGTGAGCAGGTCGGCGGCCGCCTGGATGCGATCGAGCGCGGCCAGGATCTCGGCCTCGGTCGCGACCAGGTCGGGATGGCCGGAATCCAGGGAACGCGCGCGTTCGAGCGCGGACAGGGCCTCGACAGGCTCGCCCGCGAGGAGCTCGGCGCGGGCGCGCAGGCACTCGGGCTCGAAGCCCTGGCGGTGCTCGAGCAGCGCCAGCGCCAGGTCGCCGCGGCCGTCCTCGATGGCCGCGCGGATCGCGGCGAGCCCGGGATCGCGCGCTTGCACGCCGCGCGCCGGCGCGGAAGGCTGGGGTGCGGCGACGACCGAGGCGGCGCTGCCTTCCGAGCCGGAACCGCACGCCTCCAGCCCCGCGCAGCAGATCGCACAGCAGACGAGGACGAGTCGGCAGCGCGCGGCGAGCACCATCGGAAGCGACGAGTGTAAGGGCCCCCATCGGAATGAGGCATGAGTTCCCGGCCAGCCCCGGAGGCTGGTCGGGGAATCATGCCCGGCGCAGCGGACGCGCAGTTGCATGCGGACGCCAGCGCGTATCCTGTCCGGGAGCGATGAACGACGAGAGCCGATCGAGCGCGAGCGTGCCCGAGCCGCGCGCGGAGCTCGCGGCTCTGGCGCACGCTCTCGCGAGCCACCTGCGCCGCCGTGAGCTCGGTGGTCCCGAGCGGGTCGAGCGCGCGGCCGCACCCCCGCGCGCCGCGCCCGCGCTCGCGGCTCCTCCCTCGGCCGCGCGCCCGACCGGCGCCTCGCTCTTCGGCGAGCTCGCGCCCGTCGCGCCTCCCGCCGGCGAGTCCCTCCCGGATCTCCCGCTCGCGCGCGAGAACCAGGCGCGCGCGGCAGCCTGCACGAGCCTGGGCGAGCTGCGCGCCCTGGTGGCGAGCTGCGTCGCCTGCGGACTCTCGAAGACGCGCACCCAGACCGTCTTCAGCGACGGCCGCGAGCACGCGCGCGTGATGTTCATCGGCGAGGCCCCGGGCGAGAGCGAGGACCTCCAGGGCGTGCCCTTCGTCGGCGCCGCGGGCCAGCTCCTGACGGACATCATCGAAAAGGGCATGGGCCTCGCCCGGAGCGAGGTCTACATCGCTAACGTGCTCAAGTGCCGCCCTCCGGGGAACCGCGACCCGGAACCCGAGGAGAAAGCCCTCTGCACGCCCTACCTCGACCGGCAGATCGAGCTCCTGGCCCCCGAGCTGATCATCGCCCTGGGGCTCCACGCCGCCCGCCATCTCCTGCGGACGCCCCTCTCCATGGGGCGCCTGCGGGGCAGGGTGCACATCTGGAAGGGGCGCAAGGTCGTGGCGACCTACCATCCCGCCTACCTCCTGCGGACCCCGAGCGCCAAGAAGGATTGCTGGCAGGACATCCAGCTCGCCATGCGCGAGCTCGGCCTGGCGCCGCCAGCCAAGCACTGACGCCGCCGGGCAAAGCTGCCCGGTAACCGTTACCCGGAACCGCGGTAGGTGGAGCGATTGACCACTTTGGAGGGTGCGGATATCTTCCCGCCCCCGGCCGGCGGTTCTGGAACTCGACTCCCGGCTCGTTCGCTCCCGCGCGGAGCGAGTCGAGCGGGAGCTGCCCCGCTCTCCAAGTCGGCGCTCTTTCGTCCCTCCGATCCGATCACGCGCGACGAGCGCGATCCTCTTCGCGATCGACCTCCCGGCGCTGGCGCGACCAGGCCCGGGGCGGGTCGTCCGCGGCGAGACCGCCGTCACTGTCCCTCACCCCTGCACCCGAAGCCGTCGTCCGGCGAACGCCATGCGATCTCGCTCTCTGTTCGTTCCGAGCATGTTCGTTTCGAGCTTGCTCGTGACCTTCAACGTCGCCTGCCGCTCCACGGATTCACACGAGGCTCGAACGGGTGAAGCGAGTGAGGCGAGCGCGCGGAACGCGTCCGCCGCGCAGGAGACCCTGAGCCCGGCGATCGTCGTCTCGGCGCCCGTCCTGCCGGCGGCCATGCCCGCGCGGCAGGAAGGGGCGCAGCAGGAATCGGCCCAGCAGGAATCGGCCCAGGCCGGCGAGCGCGTCGAGCGCCTGAAGCAGCAGTCCGAGTTCCTGAGCAAGCAGTACATCTCCCAGGGCGATGCCCTGCTCGAGCAAGCCGATCTGGAAGGCGCGCTGCGCCAGTACAGCCAGGCCCTCGAGGTCGATCCCGACAACCCGGAGGTGCGCGAGCGCATGCGCCGCGTGCAGGGGCTGATGGGCGACAGCTTCGCCACGGCGGCCGAGGGCATCCAGGACGCGGTCGAGCGCGAGACCGTGCGCCGCGCCCAGACGCGCATCGAGGCCGAGCAGCTCACCCTCGACGGTGACAACGCGCTGCGCGCCAAGGAATACGACAAGGCCATCGAGAGCTACCGCCGCGCGCTGAACATCCTGCGCTTCCACCCGCTGATCGCCGACCGGAGCCTGGACGAGCGCGTGCTCGAGGGCAAGCTGCAGTCGGCCGTGCAGCTGGCCGAGCAGGGCGACGCGGCCGCGCGAGCGGCCGAGGAACAGGACGCGCGCGCGCAGCGCCTGGCCCGGGAGGAAGAGCAGCGCAACTACCGCGAGAACAAGCTGCGCCAGCTCTACACCGATGCCAACGCCGCCTTCCAGCGCGAGCAGTACGGCACGGCCCAGACCCTGGCCGACCAGATCCTGCTCTACGACCCGGGCAACGAGGCCGCCACGTCGATGCGCGACATCGCGCGCGACGCGCGCCACCTGGCCACCAACGAGGACAATCGCAACGCCTTCCGCGAGAACTGGATCCGCACGTTCGAGGAGCTGGGCGGCATGGGAGTGCCGCAGAGCGACACGGTGCAGTTCGACCTCAAGCGCTGGCGCGAGGTGCAGGCGCGCACGCCCTACGAGTTCTCGGGCAAGGACCCGGCCGGCTCGGCCGACAAGGAGGCCGTGCTGCGCGTGCTGGGCGAGCGGCGCGTGCCGGCGCGCTTCGGCGCCGACGGCGAGGGCGCGCCCCTCGAGGAGGTCGCCAGCTACCTCCAGAACGTGACCGGCATCAACTTCGTGCTGTCGAGCAAGGTGCGCGACGAGCTCGACGAGGCCGAGAAGTCGATCCAGCTCGACCTGCCCGAGCGCAGCGTCAGGCAGCTGCTCGACATCATCACCGAGGTGCGCGAGAACCTGCGCTACAAGGTCGAGGACGGCGTCGTGAAGTTCGTGACCAAGGAGGAGCTGGTCGGCGGCCAGGTGCTGCGCATGTACGAGGTGCGCGACCTGATCCGTCCGGTGCGCGACTTCCCCGGGCGCGAGATCAACCTGCAACCCTCGGGTGGCGTGCCGGAGTCGGACGAGGAGGTCGTCGAGCGCGAGTTCCTGGTCATCACCGACGACAGCCTCGACACGCTGATCCGCGACAACGTCGCGGCCGAGTCGTGGGACGCCGACCCGGCCAACTCCCTGCGCATCTCCAACGGCACGATGGTCGTGAACCAGACCCCGGAGGTGCACGAGAAGATCCAGAAGCTGCTCGACGACCTGCGCGAGGCGACCGGCATCATGGTCGACATCCAGGCGCGCTTCCTGACGGTCGAGGACAACTTCCTGGAGGACATCGGCGTCGATTTCCGCGGACTGGGCTCGCCCGGCAAGGGCACCAACGCCTTCTTCAACGACTTCGGCGACACCACCGCGCAGCAGACCCTCGGCCAGGAGCTGGGCAGCGACACCGAGCTGGGCGCGTTCCTGAACGAGGGCAACGACGGCGACATCCGCGGGCGGACCGAGAACCTCTTCGACCAGTTCCTGGGCGACGAGGACGTGCTGACGGGCTCGGGCGGCTTGCAGCTGCAGTGGACGTACCTGAACGACCTGCAGCTCGAGATGATCCTCACGGCCGTGTCGAAGTCCGAGCGCGTCGAGCTCGTGACCGCGCCCCGGATCCTGGTGTTCAACACCGCGCGCTCGAACCTGGCGGTCATGAACCAGGTCGCCTACGTGCAGGACTTCGACGTCGAGATCGCGCAGGCGGCCTCGATCGCCGACCCGATCATCGCCGTGGTCGAGGACGGCGTGATCCTGGACGTGAAGCCGGTGGTCTCGGCCGACCGGCGCTTCGTCACGCTCGAGGTGCGCCCGACGGTGGCCGAGCTGCAGCGCCCGATCCGCACCTTCACCACCTCGCTCGGCGCCTCGGGCAACTCGGTCACCATCCAGCTGCCCGAGGTGGCCAAGTCGCAGATCAAGACCTCGATCCCGATGCCCGACGGCGGCACCGTGCTGCTCGGCGGGATGAAGGTGCACCAGAACCAGGACCTGCGCTCGGGCGTCCCGATCCTGAACAAGATCCCGCTGATCTCCTTCCTGTTCGAGCGCCAGGGCACGTTCGTCTCGAACCGCAAGCTGCTCATCCTGCTCAAGGCCAAGATCGTGATCCCGCAGGAGAGCGAGCCCTCGCCGGCCCAGATGGGCCTGGACGAGACCCTCGCGCTGGGCCGTTGACCCAATTCCATTCCCAGTTCCCCTGCTTCGAAGAATCAAGATGAGGATCGCCATCGCGCTCGGCCTTTGCGTCGCCGTCACCGCCTCGTGCTCGTCGGACAAGAAGAAGCCCGAGCCCATGGAGCCCGGAGCAGCCGGCGAGACCGAGACCTCGGAGTCGCAACCGCAGGGGCAAGAGGAGCCCCAGACCTCCGGCGACTACGCCCTGCAGCAGGCCGAGCTGCTCTCGCTGGCCCAGCAGAAGCAGCGCTTCCTGGTCGAGCAGCACATCCAGCGCGCCACCGAGCTCAAGGAACGACTGGAGCTGGAGCAGGCCGAGGAGGAGCTGGCCAGGGCGCTGCAGCTCGATCCGGACAACCTCGAGGCCAAATCGATGCTGGCCGAGATCGGGGCCCTGCTCGGCCGCGCGCCGGGCGAGACGCAGACCACGATCAAGGAGCTCGAGAACAAGGCCCGCATCAAGAAGGACCAGCTCGAGATCGACGCGCGCCAGAAAGTCGACAAGGCCAAGCTCGCGCTCTCGCGCGGGGATCACGACGCCGCCGTGATCGAGCTCACGCTGGCGCTCGACCAGGTCCGCTGGTCGCCCTACTCGGGCGAATGGCAGGACCTCGAGCAGGAGATCGAGGGCCTGATCGCGCAGGCGAAACAGCAGAAGCAGACGGCCGAGGAAGCGCAGCGGGCCGGCGCCCAGAAGGAAGCACGCGAGCTCCTGCGCACCGAGGAGCGCGCCGAGCAAGAGCGGCGCTCGCAGGTGACGAACAACCTGCTCAACGAGGCGATCGCGGCCTTCCGGAACCAGGACTACGACGAGACCATCGCCCTGGCCGACCGCGTGCTACGCCTCGACCCGCGCAACGAGCGCGCCCTGGACCTGCGCGACACGGCCTTCCGCAAGGGCCGGGGCCTCGTGCAGGACACGTTCCTGCGCGAGAAGCTGGTGCAGTACCAGCGCTGGCAGGAGGACATGGACGAGCTGAAGATCCCCTACCAGGGCGTGATCACGCTGCCGGACCAGGACTACTGGAACGACATCACCAGCCTGCGCGCGGCGCGCACGAAGCTCGACCTGGGCGCGGCCGACAGCGCCGTGGCGGTCGAGCTGCGCAACCAGCTCTCGAGCTCGCGCATCCCGGGCCTGAACGTGAAGGACGAGGAGAGCCTGACCACCGTCATCCAGTCGCTGAACGCGATCACGGGCATCCCGATGATCACCGATCCGCGCGCCGAGCAGGCCGCGGTCGACGGCGGCGTGGTCTTCAACATCGACCTGACCAACTCGATCGCGGTCGACAAGGTGCTCAACCTGATCACGCAGGCCGCAGGCGAGAACGTCACCTGGACCATCCGCCACGACACCGTCCTGGTGACGACCAAGGAGAATGCCCGCGGCGAGCTGGTGATCTTCAACCACGACGTCCAGGACCTGATCGTCGGCCTGACGGACTTCCTGGGACCGCGCATCGACCGCCTGCGCCTGCTGGACGAGCTCGAGGACGACGACGAGAACTCGGGCGGCGCCTTCGGCAAGATCGGCGAGAAGCCGGCCATCAACAACCCCGAGGACCTGGCCACCCTGGTGCAGGAGAACGTGGCCGTCGGCACGTGGGAGGACCAGGGCGTCGCCATCACGGTCGAGGGCGGCAACATGATCGTGGTCCACTCCGCCGAGGTGCAGCAGGCGGTGCGCCAGTTCCTCGAGGAGCTGCGGCGCTTCAGCTCCTCGCTGGTGACGATCGAATCGAAGTTCCTGGCGATCAAGGACAACTTCATCCAGGAGATCGGGGTGGACTTCCGCGGCCTGGACAACCCCGGCGTCCCCTTCACCGACCTGGACGACGTCAACCTCGCCCTCGACCCGACCTTGGGCCTGGACAACGCCGGCGACGGCGAGACGCTGACGCCGCCCTCGGCCGGCGCGTTCTACGACGAGGGTGGCGACGGCGACGTCCGCGGCCGGACCGAGCACATCTTCGGCGACGCGCTGGGCAGCGCGCTCTCCACCATCGGCGGGATGACGGTCCAGTACACCTTCCTGAACGACCTGCAGCTCTCGGCGATCTTCCGCCTGGTCGAGAAGAGCGAGGACGTCGAGCTGATCAACGACCAGATCCTCTCGGTGCACAACACCCAGCGCGCCTACGTCACGGTCGTGAACCAGCGCGCCTACGTGCAGGACTTCGACGTGGAGGTCGCGCAGTTCGAGCAGATCGCCGACCCGCAGATCAACATCCTGACCGAGGGCATCGTGCTCGACGTGCGCCCGACGATCCACCACAACCGCCGCTACCTGACGCTGGAGATCCAGCCCACGGTGGCCGAGGTCGTGGCCCTGACCGACTTCTCGACCGCGCTGGCCGGCCAGACGGCGCCGGTCACCTTCCAGCTCCCCGAGCTCCAGGTGCAGAGCGTGTTCACCACGGCCGTGGTGCCCGACGGCGGATCGATCCTGATCGGCGGTCTCTCGCGCCTGCGCAACGTCGAGCGTCGCGCCGAGGTGCCCTGGATCGCCAACATCCCGATCCTCGGATTCTTCTTCAAGGAAGACGGCTACAGCGACGAGCGCGAAAGCCTGATGATCCTGATCAGCGCCTGGATCAGCGACGTCAAGGAAGAGCTTGCGCACCTCGAGGAACGGTAGAAGAAGAACACCACGAAGGCGCGAAGGACGCGAAGACTGACAAAGATGAAGGGGGAAGGACCTCCGGGGCTTCAGCTCCCGTAGAGTCGAGGACCCGGAGGTCCCTCACCTCTCCCTTCCTCCGTCTTTCTGCCCTTTGTGCCTTTGTGGTGTGCTCCTCCTCCCCCGGTTAGGCTGCCGGCATGGGCCTGAGGGCGGTCCTCTTCGACATCGACGACACGCTCTTCTCCACCACCCGCTTCGCGGGCGTGGCGCGCCGGAACGCGGTGCGCGCGATGGTGGAGACCGGGCTCGACCTGCCCGAGGAGGTCGTGCTCAAGGAGCTCGAAGAGGTCCTGGTCGAGTTCTCCTCGAACTACGACCACCACTTCGACCAGCTCCTGCGGCGCCTGCGCCCGAAGTCGCTCGAGAGCGTCAACCCGGCCCTGATCGTGGCGGCCGGCGTGGCCGCCTACCACGACACGAAGTTCCGCGAGCTCAAGCCCTTCGACGACGTGATCCCGCTGCTCTCCGCGCTGCGCGCAGCCGGCGTGATCACGGGCATCATCACCCACGGCTGGACCATCAAGCAGGCCGAGAAGATCGTGCGCCTGGGCCTGGTCCCGCACCTCGACCTGCGCGCGGTCTTCATCTCGGACCAGCTCGGGATCTCCAAGCCGAACCCCAAGATCTACGCCCTGGCGCTGCGCGACCTCGGCCTGGTCGCGGCCGAGGCCATGTACGTGGGCGACAGCCCGAGCCACGACATCACGCCGCCGAAGTCCCTGGGCATGCGGGCCACGTGGGCCCGCCGCGCCTCGCGCTTCCGCCCGGGCCCCCAGGATGCGGCGCCCGATCACGTGGTGGACGACTTCGTCGCGCTGAGAGAGATCCTGCGGGAGCAACACGGCCTGCCGATATGAGCGCGAGCAGCACCGGTGGAAGTTGCCCTAAACCCATCTTCAGCCCAGAGTCTCCGGTCGCTCTGTAACTGATCTCGATTCGGGGGCGATTTGGAGCTCGGGCAACCCCTCTCCGACGCATGAACGTCTCGAGGAGACCAGCGACGACGACCAGCGAGTCCTCCCAGGACTCGGCAAGTCAGTGAATGCTCCATCCATCGACGTAGCCGCGCCACCCCCGTTCGACCCGAAGATCCACGAGCAGTACGGGCCCCGCCTCGATCCGCTCATCTCGCTCGCAGGCGAGGCGAAGCCCGATTCCGGGCCGCCCTCGCAGGAGCTGCTGAAACGCCTTGCTGACGGCGTGAAGTCCCCGCGCTATTGCGTCAACCGCGAACTCGCGCGCTGCATGGGCGCGATCCTCACCCAGTCGCCACGCCCTCAACCAGATGCACTTCCCCGAACCGTTGCGTCATGGGGAGGCAGAAAGCAAACGTTCCCATACCCAAGTGAGCCATAAGCACATGCCAGCACAGGTCTTCTGTCTGCACCGACGAGCATTCAGCGTGATTTGAGCGCACGATGACTTGACATTCCAACCCTTCCGTGGCCCTAGTGAACTGAGAAAACACCATGGAGCGTAAGAAACTACTTATCAGGCTCGTTCTAGGATCGGCTTTTGGCGCGGCCTTGGCGCTGTTCGTCTTAGCAGCGATCAGGACCCCACATCAAGGCGCCCATGCGAGCGAGGGGCGATCCCTGAAGGTCCTGGCCACCGCGCCCTTCTACAGAGACCTTGAAAGGCTTGCTCTTCTCCTGGAAGAAGGAACTGTTAGTGTACAGGAGCTTCTTGACACGACAGCGTTGCTTACGCCGTGCCTGCATCCGGAAATGCGAGGCGCCGTGAGCGATGACGATGGCAAGGTTAACGTAGGAGCGCCACTTCTCTGGCAGGGCGTGGTGTTCGGCCACCTTGTTTTCCTCGATCGCGATCCAGATGGCCAATCAAGGTGGGAACTCAGGACGGCAATAGACGCGCCCGCCCGCTATCAAGGGCTAGCTGAAAGCACACACATTGCGATCATGTACCGCGGCATCAACGGCGTGATCACCGCGATGGCGGTGTCTTGTGCGACGCACATGCATAAGAACGACAAGACAGCGGAGCTCATTCGCACGGCCCCTTTCGTGATTGGGGGATATCTTGTTGTAAAGGCAGAATGGTCCACATGGCGAGCGGAGACATTGATTGTAGACGAGAGCATGGGGGTTCCGCAGTGGACCTCAACGCTGTCCACCCCGGAGAAGAGAGAAGAGGCTCTAGACAGCGCCGACAGCCATGTCGTCGCTGCGATGCTTTTTTCTCTCTAACCGGGTTGCGTAAGTAACCCAAACCTACAACCCAATCGAAGAAAGGGGCAGCCTCATGAAAGCGTTTCTGATTTCTGCGCTAACCGCCTTTTTCATTCTGATGGTCGCAGTCACGCCTGCGCATTCCAGCCCCGCTCCTCTCCCCTCATGCAAGTTCTGCAGGGTAGCTTACTTCTTGGACTGTGAAGCGTACTGCTATCTCTGCGGAACAAGACTTCAAGGCGGAGGCGGCTTCAGCTGTGATTTGAGTAACCCGCTCCCGGAGTGCCCCGATTGTAGCCAGTCGTGCACGGTCATAGGCATCTGCTTCTGAAAGCGTATGAGAACCGGTTTGATGCGCACGGGTAGCCACCAGCAATGAAGCAGGATCGTTACCTTATTCTTGGCCTCGGAGGTTCCGTGGTGCTTGCGGTCGCCATCTTCTGGACTGTACGAAGCCTAGGTGGCGACCGCTCTCCTGCACCCTCCGATCCGACGCTTGGCTCTGAGAATCTGAGTGTTGCAGCGTCGGAGAATGACTTGGGGAGACCAGCAGAAGCCAATCTGATCGAAGCCGCTCCTCAGGAGTCTTCAACTGTAGCAACCATCCAGACGACCCGGGAAATAGCTGCGCGTGGCGACGAGGAGCATTCCGAACCTAGGTCCGCAATGAGGCTCGAGTTAATGGAAGCGGCATTCTCTGAGGTGGAAGAGGCGTTTATTGATACCCCTGACAAGTATACGAGCCAAGTGGTAACCCTCTGGCCAAGCTCGATTAGTGTAGAATGGATTTGTCAGCGGTTCGACATAAAGGCGGATGCTGCAAACAACATGTTTGGTAGTATTGCCGCCATTTCAGCGCCATATAACCAACAGCTAGCGGATGGCGGACTCGAATACGGCCGCCTAGTGGAGGCCGAATTACGCGAGCGATTCCGCCTCCGAAATCTAGGAGCAGCGCTAGACCCAGTTGCGGCTCAGGAGAGACCGGCTCAGGAGAATGTATTCTTTTCAAAAACGATGATTGCCAAAGGGGGAGTCACTGTGTGGGTTGACCTTGCAGATAAGGATTGTCCTCGTCTCTCGGCCTTACGGAAGCAGATGGACTTTGTAAGTCAGCAGCGTGATGAGAGGATTCGTTCTTACCTTCAGGGACGATAGATGTATGGCGAACGCCCGAACCCTTGGCCCGCATCTCTCTGGTCGGCCGCCTCCGGCGAATGGGACCGAACCTGGGTGCCGAGCTTGCCTCGCGCGTCTCCCGCGGCGGGTGCTGAGCCGTCTCCGTCTCGTTCGCGCGCTAGTCGTTCCCCACCTCGGATTTGCCGTCGAGCACCGGTATCATCCTCGGCGTTCGTCCCGCGAACGGCATCACCCCTTGATGCTTCACCCCCTCGCCGCAGGGGCTGCGTGAGCAAGTGCCCATGAGCCAGGCGCACACGGACACGGCCTGGTTCAGCATGCCTGGAAACAGCATCACCGGGGCAAGGCTGCGCAAGACGGAGAGCCAGACGCCCTGATGGCGCACGCTCTGGACGCTCGCGTGAGGCGGCGCAAGACGGGATTAGGAAGAGCCAGCGCGTTGCGCGCAAACTGACGAGAGCGCAGTCAATCAGCGCGTGAACGGAATGCGCTCCTCGAACCAGCGCGCGATCTCGGGATGCCCCGTTGCACCCTCCGTCCGGGCCCAGCGCAGCAGCGTGTCGTTCTCGCTCGAGAGCAAGCTCTGGAGCAGCACGGCCGGGCGCGGGTAGCGCGCCTGCAGAGCTGCATCGCGCCGGTAGAGCTCCATCAGCGGCGGCGGCAGCACGGTCTCGTCGCCGCGGGGCTGCTTGAGCCCCATGTAGGAGACCCCGGCCGCCAGGCGCGCGGCCTCGTCCTGCGTGAAACCGGCGTCGAAATCGCGCAGCGGGAAGCGGGCCAGGCCCTGGAGCGCAGCCGCGAACTCGCGCTCGAGCGCGGTGCGCGGCCGGAAGTGCCGCATGTACTCCAGCAGCAGGGCCTCCACGGCGTAGGAGGGCATCTGCCAGGGCGCGACCTCGACCGCGACCTCGCGGAACCTGGCGAAGAGCTGGCGCATGCCCTCGCGCGAGGCGTTGAAGTAGACCGCGGGGTAGCCGTGGAACGGGAAGACGAAGTTGCAGTCGACCCCCACCTGTCCGCCGGGCGCGAGCACGCGCCAGACCTCGCGCGCGGCCTCGAAGGGATCGCGCAGGTGCTCCCAGACCGCCGAGGCGAGCACGAAGGCGAGACATCCGTCGCGAAAGGGCAGGGCGTGAGCGTCGCCGATGACGTCCACGTGCGGCGTCCACACCACGTCCATGCGCACGACGCGTGGGTCCTCCAGGCGCCGGTTGCCGGCGCCGACGTCGAGCACGACCTGGTCGGCCGCCAGCGAGTCGAGCATCTGCTGCACGGACGAGAAGTAGCCGTCCCACACGGTGAGCTCGCGCTCGTGCTGCACCTCGACCGCCTGTTCCTCGGCCAGGAGCACGGGCACGCCGCGCTCGAGCGGGAAGCGCCGCGGACAGGTCGTGCAGGCGAGACCCTCGCCCGCGGGACGGAGGGCCGCCTTGCAATGTGGACAGGCGAGGATATCCAGCAGCTTCAAGGCCGGTCGGTCGGGATGGCCATCCTACTTCCCGACTGACGCGCCGTCCCGTGCGCTCGCCCGCAGAACGGCCGGCGAACGCCGGCGTGGATCGCCGCTCAGGATCGCGTTCACGAGCGCGCGCGTGGCCGCGTGCCGCGGGCGGCTCAGGACCTCCTCGACCGGCCCGCTCTCGACCGCGCGTCCGTCCGAAAGCACGACCACGCGCGCGGCCTGGGCGCGCGCCAGCGCGAGGTCGTGGGTGATGAAGAGGTAGGCGAGATCGAGCTCGCGCTGCAGCTCCGCCAGGAGGTCCAGGATCTGGGAACGGATGACGACGTCGAGCGCGCTCACGGCCTCGTCCAGCACCACCAGGCGCGGTCCGAGCGCCAGCGCGCGCGCGATCGCGATGCGCTGGCGCTGGCCGCCGGAGAACTCGTGCGGGAAGCGCGCCAGCGCGCCGGGTTCCAGCCCCACGCGCTCGAACAGCTCGGCCGCCCGCGCCCGCGCGCCGCGCGCGTCCGTGCGACCGTGCACGCGCACGGGCTCGGCCACGGCCTCGCCCACCGGCAGGCGCGGATTCAGGCTCGCGAAGGGGTCCTGGAAGACGATGCCGAGCTCGCGCTGCACCGCTCTCCGGGCCCGCGCGGGGAGCGCCAGGAGATCGACCGCGGCGGCCCCGGGCTCGCGGCGGTAGAGCGCCCGGCCCGCGCTCGGCCGCACGAGGCCGAGCAGCGCGCGCGCGATGCTGCTCTTGCCCGAACCCGAGCGGCCGACCAGCGCCAGCGTCTCGCCGCGCGCGAGCGTGAAGGCGATGTCCTCCAGGGCGCGCACGCGGCCGCGCGTGGAGAGACCGAACGCGCCCCGCAGCCGGTACTCCAGCGCCAGCCCCGCGACCTCAAGGAGCGGCGCGCTCACGGTGCCTCCCGCGGATGCGTGCCGCGCACGAGCTCGGCCGTGCGCGCGCGCAGGAGCGCCTGCGTGTAGGGGTGCCGGGCGTGCTCGAACACCTCGAGCACGCCGCCCTGCTCGACGATGCGGCCGGCCTGCATCACCGCCAGGCGCTCCGCCAGCTCGGCCACCACGGCCAGGTCGTGGGTGATGAGCAGGAGCGCCATCTCGCGCCGCGCGCGCAGGCGCGCCAGGAGCGCCAGGACCTCGAGCTGCAGCGGAGCATCGAGCGCGCTGGTGGGCTCGTCGGCGATCAGGAGCGAGGGTCCGCAGGCGAGCGCCATGGCGAGCATCCCGCGCTGGCGCTGGCCACCCGAGAGCTCGTGGGGATAGCGGCGCGCATGCGCAGCCGGATGCTCGAGCCCGACCTCCTCCAGCAGCAGCACGGCGCGCTGCCAGGCCGCGTCGCGCGACATGCGCGCGTGATGGCGCAACGGCTCGGCGATCTGCTCGCCCAGCGTGAGCACGGGATCGAAGGCGCTGGCCGGCTCCTGGAAGGAGAGCGCGAGCTCCTTCCCGGAGAGCGCGCGCCGTTCGCGCGGCTCGAGGCGCAAGAGGTCGCGCCCGCGCCAGAGGATCGCGCCCGCCCGCACGCGCGCCGCGCGCGGCAGGACCCCCAGCACGGCCAGCGCCGTGAGCGTCTTGCCGCAGCCCGACTCCCCCACCAGGGCCAGCGCCTCGCCCGGCGCCAGCACGAGGTCCAGGTCTTCCACGGCCAGGACCGGTCCGCGCGGGGTGGCGAGCTC
>Ga0137457_1000192_pt1 | contig 15624 bp, 17 predicted proteins | sample EasRivERMGT630_2_FD_102321 | JGI IMG/M metagenome (GOLD analysis project Ga0137457, IMG submission 102321) | Soil microbial communities from meander-bound floodplain in the East River, Colorado, USA - East River MetaG ERMGT630_2 | ecosystem: Environmental > Terrestrial > Soil > Floodplain ...
CCGAGTCCGCGCGACGCCCACGCCTTACGGGCCGAGTCCGAGTCAAACGCCTCGACGCCCAGCATGGCAGCCTCGGCCTCAGCGATCTCCACCTCGCGCAGCAGCGCGTGCGCGGTCGCGTCGGCTGGGTACGCTGGCGTCGGCTCGGGCGTAGCCGGAATGTGAAGTGCGGCTGTCGCCTCGCGAATGAAGTCAGGATCGCCGGACGCTTCAGACAACATGTTCGTGATCGCCAACCACGCGTCACGCAGGCGAGCCTTGGTCTCGGTCGAATACTTGCGGCCCTCGTGATGCTCCGGGTCGAGAGCCTCAAACATGGCAGCCAGATACTCCGCCTGCTCGGGCGTGAAGCCTTCCGGCAGCAGCCAGGGGGCATCACTCTGCGAGTGGACCGTGATTAGCCGCGCGGAATTGTCGGCGGGGAAGGTCACTAGCGAGGTCTCGTGCAGGTTGGCCTGCGTAACGATGCGGATGCTCTGCCCCGAGTGCTTCTCGTACTTGGCAGACACCGCATCGAAGCCGATGGACAGCCCCGACACGGCACCGTCGCGCATCAGGGCGAGCACGTCGTTACCGAAGGCGTTCAGCGTGATCTTGCCGTCCAATTCAAGGCCCTTGTCGCCCTCGCGCAGCGACCGGATGACGCCCACAGGACGGCTCTGGTCGTGCTGCCAGAGTAGGGGAATCTTCCCGCCCGTTGCCGCCAGGGTTTCGCTGAAGGCGCCGCGCGCGAAGCGTGTCGGCCCCTTTGCGCCGATGGCGGTCGATCCAAACACCGAAGCCATGCCCTGGAACCCACCCTCGTCTTGGATCGGCTGAAGGTAGGCCAGTGGAGAAGCGAAGTGTTCTACTTCGTGGTTGGCGGCGCCCTTCTTGAGTATTGCCAATGTCGTAGCGTCTCTCAGAGATGCTACGGTGTCATTCCGCCAAGTCAACGACGTGAGACAGAATGCCAGAGGTCTAGGTGGTCTCCCTGACGACCTTAGAGGCGGCCCAATGGACGCGCCGCGACACGTCGGCGTTGCGGACTTGGCCGTCGTGCATGTTCAGGTGAACGTCTAGTCCGCCGTGGGCGTGCTCCTTTCGGAGCGCGTCCAGGGACAACGCGATGGTTTGCAAACACCCGATCGGCAGGCAGGCAACGAGGATAGCTAGGCTGTGGTCGCGAATGCGCTTCTCGTCAGCGGCCTGCACTTCAGGGCGGTCGAGCAGGATGGTGCGAGGGGCGTGCGTCACGGCTTCAGCCCGAGCGCGTTGTCGTCCACGTCCTCGTAGTTGTCGATCAATGTCGCGCTCAGATACACACCGTGGTACAGGAGGGGTAGGCGTTCCACGAACGCTTCTGGGCTCTCGCCTTCCTCGCGGTCCTCGATGACGATGTTGAGCAGCAACGGCACGGGCGGGTGGCCGTACAGGTCATCGCCGTCTGCCACGATGTAGCCGACCGACTCCTGCGTTGGTCCTGTCCAACGAAAGAACTGAGCGGCCTTCACCAGCGTGGCCTCTGGCCCGGCAGTGCGCGCTCCATCTGTTCCCAAGACTTCATGTCCTGAAGCATGTCGATGCGCTTCTTCATGCGCGAGATAACTTGCGGCGTCATACCTAGCCCCTTAAGTGCGGTGCTGATCTTCGGCCACCTGTCCGAATAGACCTTGGCGTACTCTGACGGCGGTGCACCCCTGTTGTATTGTGGCGCGCGATTGGCCACCTCGCTGACGAACTTGTGGTTGCCCTGGCCCTCGTCCTTGTAGGAGAACGCGTACCCGTGGTCGATCAACACAATCTTGTCGCCGTTCATCAACCAGTTGCCCGCGTGACGGTCAGTGTTGCCGGTAGCGAAGTCGAACACGGCGGCGCGCTTCAAGTCCTCGTCGCCGTCGTAGCGCTGAGATAGAGGCTTATCCTTCGCCATGTCGCCGTCCATCCACAACTGCGCGGAGCCAGCCTCGCCCGCGAGCCCTTCAACGTCCACGCCCGCCTTGCGAAACACGGTCGGCGGAACCATGTCGTCCAGGCCAACGACTTTCGCTACCTCCCAGGCCGCCGTCTCGCGTTCGCCTTGCTTCCCTGGCTCAACGCCGTCGCGTACGCGCTCCTCCTTGTACTCGCCGCTGTTGGGCTTGAACGCGAACCTCGTACCGTCCGCAAGTTCGCAACGGTAGGTCTGGCTGATACCACCACCGAAGTCCTTCGCACTGGACGGGGTCTCGGATGCTAGCTGCTGCTCCTTGCTGCTCCACTTGCTTGGCTCCTCTGGCGCAGCGGCAACGGGCACCTTCCCTTCCGCCAACTGTCGACGGGTAGCCCATGCCTTCTTGGCCCCTTCCGACAACGCGGCGGCGCGAGCGGCGCGTTCCGCCGTGTTCCACTGAGCCTTGCGCGCAGCGTCGCGAGCGCGACGTTCCTGCTTCTTGGCTTCCTTCGCATCGACAGGAGCGGCAGGAGCGGCAACGGGCTTGTCGGCAGCACCACCACCGCCGCCCCCACCGGACCAACGGCCCGCGTCGTCGCGCGGCTGGTCCTCGCTGTAGTGCTTCTCTACTTTCTTTTCAAGGATTGCCTGCACCCGCGCCATCTGCTCTGGGGTCGGCTCGCGCCCGGTGAGCCGCTTGTATAGCAGCGCCACGTTGGCTGCTGTCGCGGTTTTGAGCAACAACAGGTTTGGCTGGTCCGCCATACTTCTCCTCCATGCTAGCTCGACAAGGCGCTCGACTACATCGGCGGCGCCATGCGTATCCTCCGGGCGTACGGAACTTCCTGTTCCTAGGTCGAAGTAAGCTAGTTGATTGTAGCGCTTGGCCAACTCGCGGGCCTCGTCGGCCTCCTGCTTCACGATAGACACGTCCAGGTAGACCTTGCCGTCCTTCGGGTCGTGCCAGCCGCCCAGGAAGTGGTCGGCCTTGCCGAGTAGATCCTTGTTGGCCACAACGAACTCGGCGAGGTCCTCAGGCTTCAGGTCCTTGGCTGTCGTGACGACGGCGCGGTCAGGGTAGACCGACAGCACGAAGCCGGTCTTCGGCTCGTCTCCCGTCATTGGTTGGTACGTGAATCCGCCATCCGGCGCTGAGATGCGCGCCACGAGCGGCGATAGCCCACCTTCGCCGCCTCCACCTCCAGAGTCCGTGAAGCGCCCGGCGTCGTCGCGTGGATGCGCGGACGGGTCGAAGCCCTGTGCTTCGCGCGGGGCAGGCAGCCGATCCCCGGCATCGTTGATCTGATGGACACTCCAGGCTTGCCATGCACGGGTCTGGCGCGTGGCGTCAGTGCCGCCGTCCCTTGCGAACACCTCGCCGCGCACGATGGAGATGCGGCAGCGGCAGTGAAGGTGCGGCTGCGGCGGGCGGTCGTACTCGCCCTCGTCGCCTTCGAACAACTCGTCAAGGCCCACGACCTGACCGTCCAACTCCTCGCAGACCTGACACACCTTGCCGTCCGACATCGACACCCACATCTTGGCGGAGTCTTCTGGTAGCTCGCCGTCCTCGCGCATGCGCCCGAGCGCGATTCTCTCCGCTTCTGCCGCCATCAAGCCGGTCTCGGCCTCCGCCATGACCTCGGCGCGGTAGCTCAGTAGGTCCAACGCGTAGTCGAGGGCGGCCTCGATGTCGTCTTCCTCCTCGTCCTCCAGGGCTACCGAGCGGCGTCGCGCGTGCTCCTCGATGTCGGCTAGGGCTTGGAGGATGCGCTTCGCATCCCCTGAGACGTTGTGCGCCTTGAGGTACTGCGCCGCCTCCGCACGCAGGGCGGCCACGTAGTCCTTCTCCAGGTCTTGGTCGTCAGTGTGTACGACACCCATCAAGGCGGGGTACTCGTCGGCGTCGGGCGCCTCGCTCAGCTTGGCCATGACGGACATCACGACGAACGGGGAGCCGAGGTCGATGCTGTTGTCCTCGTCCGCCCAGACTCGGAAACTCACTTGCGTCCCTTGCCCACCTTGGCCGTGCCCATGTAGTTCCACTCGGGCGAGTTCGAGAGCCGGTAGTTGCCCAGGCCCTTGCGCCAATAGGCGTGCGCCTCGCCTTTCTTGTAGTCCATGACCACGATCATGCTCGCAGGCTTCAGACCCTTCAGACGCGCGTAGCGCTCCTTGCCGCGTAGCTCGTGGCCCTTCATCTTGATCTTGTATTCGCTCGACTCCGTGGTGACGGCCTTCACCTCAAATGCCCAGCCGCCGCAGCACGTCACGTCGAGCGGGCCTCGGCGGTCATCGGGATGCAGTGATTCAAGCCCGAACTGCTGGAGCGCCGCCTCGGCCGTGTCGCCGACCTCGGTGTTGGTGCGTCCCATGGCGGAGTAGCCACCAGCGGCGCCCCCTGCCTTGCCGCGCGCTGGCGGAGGGTCGCGCCACTTCTGAGTTGGCGGGGAATCTCCACCGCCGCCGTCCGCGAACTTGCCAGCGTCGTCGCGAGGATGGGCCTCCTCCCGCCACTCCCCGTGTGTCAGGAGCGCGTTAGCGAGCGCGATGGCGGTCTCTAGCGTCACACCCGCTTGAGGACAGCCGCGACTTGCTTTGTCGTCAGGCCGACGCAGGAACGTACGACCTTGGCTGCATCGCCGGGCTCCATGTCAGCCACGCCGTCTAGGGCCGCCTCGATAGCGGCTCGTCCTTCATCGTGGGTGCGTTCTGCCTCCTCCTTCGCGCGCGTCTGCGCGTAGGCTTCCAGGGCATCCACTGAGCCGTGGTCAGGGTAGGTGGCTTCAGCAGACCTGCGGCCCACCTCCGTCAAGTGCTTCCCGAGAGCGTCGGTGTAGAGTTGGACCCACTGCTGCCAGGGGATCGCCGCCAGGGCTGCCTGCCTATCTCCGCGCCGAATAGCCGAGGAGAGGGCGTCCATGTCGACCGCGCGCTGCACCGTGCGCACGGCGCCCATGAAGGCGCGCTTGAATCCAGGCTTTAGCCGGTCGATAACCGCGTTGTTTGGGCTGTCGTGCTGCTCGGCGTTGAGCGCCAGCGCGCCACGCGCGGGGAATGGAACCACGCGGCGTTGCTCCTCCTCCTCGCCCTTGGCGTCCGGCTTCGGCGGGAACGGCGGCTTTCCACCAGCACCGGGCGGAAGCTGCGGCCTGCCGGGCGGTAGCTGCCCGAACAGGCGTTGCTTCTTCTCCTCCTGCTCGGCTGCCTTGGCGGCCTCCTCCTCGGCCTTCGCCTTGCGCTCCTCGGCTGTGGCGATGGCCTCCGAGAGTGGCGTGACGCCCTGGGGCACGATGATGACGTCTTCGCCTTGGAGCGCGTCCAGCTTGAGGTAGTGCTCGCGGGCCTCGTTGCGCGTGACCAAGCCCTCCCGCCACAACGCAGTCCCGCGCTCGGTGCGCTGCTGCTCGCCCTCTTGCAGGATGGCGATGTGAGACAGGTCGAACACGACCTCGACGCCCTCCTCGAACTCCGCCGCGAGCCCGTCCGTCATGGCCTCGTCGAAGCGCGCGTACATGGGCCGTAGGGTGTCGATCCAGAAGGACTTGTAGGCGGTCTCGTACTGCGCGTAGGTCAAGCGCTCCAGCCCGATCTTCGCTTGCACGATGATGGGCGGCACTTGGAACGCCATGCAGATACGGGTCTCGGTGATGCCCCACAGGGAGTCCATGCGCAGCTTCTCGGGCGTCACTCCGATGTCGCGGTAGTCGGCGTCCTCGGCGTTGATGACGGCGGCCTGATGCCAGTTGGTTTTGTTCGAGCCCAACGTGCCGCGCCCGAAGCGCTCCTGCCACTCCATCTTGATGCGCTCGCGCTGCTCCCTAGAGGCCGGGGTCTTGAGCACCAACAGGCCAGCAGGCACGGCGCCATTCAGGAAGAAGTCGCGCAGGTAGAGCGCGGCCTCAGTGTCGATCTCCGCGAAGCGCGCCGCTGCCAGGATGGGGGAGAGTCCGCGGTAGTCGTTCAACGGGTCAGGCAGGAGAACCGAGATGATGTCTTCGCGCGGGATGATCTGTCCCTTGGTCTGGCCCTCGATCTTGTACTCGTAGGACTCCACGGAGCCGTCGTCCTTTGGAATCGGCGACATGCGGTCGGGCCGCAGTGGAGTCAGGCGGATGACCTGCCCCACCTGATTGCGTCCCTTGTGGATGTAGGTCTCGCCCGTCGACTGAAGGTGAATCAGGCATAGCTCAAGGAAGCTAAGCCTTGGCATGTCCGGGTTAGGCTTGGCAAGCAACATCGACAGAGGATGCTCAGGGGGAAGCTTCTCCTTGTTGTCGATGTTGCGCGCCACCAAGTCGGGCTCGGACACCGAATTGGCGATCTCCCCGATGCAGGCGTGGATCAACGCGTTGTGGCGATACGTGTCGTCGATCATCTCGCGGAGGCTGTGCTCCGGGGTCCGTGGCCTGCCCACGTTCCACATTGGCACCACGCCGACAAGCTGGTTGCTGATCACCTCCGGCTTGGTGATAGGCTTCGCCAGCAAGCCCCAGGCCCTCTGTAGCCAACTCATCGGTTCACTCCTGCAAATCGAAATAGCCGCGTCTGTCGCTCTGGTTCTCGCGGCACCGGACCCGTGCCCCAAGGCACGATGGTCGCTAGCAGCCGCTCTCCCACGAACTCGCCGCCGACCGCATAGGCGTGCTGCTGCTCATTGGGCACGTAGGCGAGAATGCCTACCCTCTGGCCGAAGCGGGCGGCCAGCAGCTTAGGGCCTTCGGAAATCGGTATGAGGCCCGACACCTCTAGGCCCGTGTCCTCGTCGAAAATGCGCGAGCCGTATGTGGGCTCAGAGCGCACCACAGACAGCCGCACCTTGCGCACGCGACACGCCCTCACGAGGAGGACTCCACGGGCTCGTCCTCCCAGTTGTTCAACGACGAAGGTGGGCGGCTTCTTTCGATAGGTCGTTCTAGTGCGGCGACTAGCGTCACGCGCTCGTTGGGGTCATACTCAAGCATCCGCTTGCCGGGAGATTCTACCAGCGCCACGACAGTACGCTCGTCGCTGCCCTGCTTGCGCTTCCAGATCACCATGCTGATTCGCTTGAAGCGATCCATGATGACCTCCCCTACTTGAGTCGTCCTCGCGCGCACGACCCTATTGCTGCCGTTGGGACACCAGCCCAACCAGATGGCGCACTCTCCGATCACGACCCCCAGCGTGGCCGCGCCTAGCCGCACATCGTACCATTGCAGTCTCGCCCCAGGCCGTCCAGGCAGCTTGATGCAGGGCTCGCTGTGGCAGTGATCGCACCACATGGTCTCGCCCTGCGCTTCCGTCTGGCGCGCGGCTAGTTCCGCATGACAGTGCGGACAGGCGCGATAGCAATGCCCCTTGACAATCAAAGTCTTGGCCGAATGACCTTGATGAAGGGCTCCACGGTGGTGAACAACAGGCCGCTGTTGGACAGCACCTCGACCTCCCCGACCATCGTCCCTGCCGTCAGTTCTCCCGTCAGGAACAGATACTCGGCAACGCCGCTAGTGAGTGGGATCAGCTTGGTCATGACCCTGGTCACGAGTGTGCCGTTGCTGATCCTGTACTTGAGCGTCACCGTCGTGGCGGTCAGGTCTTGAGCGAGCCCGTCCGAGGCTTTCGTGATCGTCGCGCGCAACACTGAGTTGGTATCCCCTGCAACGAAGTCCACCGATACAGCCACGTTACACCTCCATGTCGCTCGTGGTCAGGTTGGTCACTTCCATCGAGACCGTTTGCGCGTCGGCCACGATCAACCCCACCTCCGAACGATCCCTCACAATGAGACCTACGGCAATGACCGTTGGCAACGTAAGCAGCCCGCCCACCACCAGCGGCGCCCCCAGGGTCGTGAGGCTGATAACCGGCAGATTGATGCGATACGCAAGGCTGGGCGCGGTAAGAACCAGCGTCGAGGCAACGTGCCCAGCGCCTACGACGAAGCGCACTCCAGGCGCGAACAGTAGGGTCGAGGAGACGCTGGCCCCAGCGACCACATAGGCCACGCTCGGCGCATTGATAGCAGTCGTGCTGATGTTCGCCAGGGCGACGACATGCGCGAGGCTTGGTGCGTTGAGCACCAGGGTCGAGGCCACGCTCCCCGCCAGCACGCGGTACGCAACGCTGGGCGCATTGATGAGCGTCGTGGCAACGGTGCCGCTGGTGATCGTGACCGCGCCCGTCGTGACGGAAGGCGCAAACAGCAGCGTCGTGGAGACGTGCCCGGTGCTGATCGACCCTTCGTTTGTGACGATCGGAGCGAAGACCTGCGTGCCCGCGATGGTTGCCAGGGTGACGACGTAGGCCACGCTCGGGGCGAACGTCTGCCCGGTCGGCCCGATGGACGCCAGCGCAACGCGGTATGCGAGGCTCGGCGCGTTGACAGTGGTCGTGGAGACCGAGGCGCCCGCGACCACATAGGCAAGCGTCGGGGCGTTGACCTGCGTGGTCGAGACATGCCCCGTCGTGACAAGGATGGCGGCAGGGGTGACTGTGGGGGCGAACAGGAGAGTCGCGCTGATGTTGGCGAGCGCGACCCGGTACGCCAGGGTGGGGGCGGACACCGCCGTTGCGTTGATCGTGGCGAGCGCGACCCGGTATGCGACGCTCGGTGCATTGATAGTAGTCGTCGCCAGGGTGCCAGCGACAACCTGATAGGCCAGCGTCGGCGCGAACACCAGGGTCGTCGAGATATGCTGGCCGCTGACGGCGCCCTGCTGGGTGATGGTCGGCCCGAACAGCAAGGTGCCCGCGACGTGTCCGGTGGTGACCGAGACCGCGCCAGCCACAACTGTGGGCGAGAACAGAGCGGTTCCTGCGGCGATGGTGGCGAGCGAGACTCTGTACGCTAGCGTTGGCGCCGAGACGACCGTGCTGCTGATCGAGGCTAGGGATACGCGGTACGCGAGAGTGGGTGCGGTGAGGGTCGTTGCGGCGATGTGCCCGGTCGTGACCAGGACCGCGCCAGTCGTAATGGTCGGTGCGAACAGAGTCGTGCCCGAGATGCTGGGCAGCGTGACCCTGTAGGCCGTACTCGGCGCGTTGACCGTCGTGGTCGAGATGCTCTGCCCCGCCACGCGGTACGCCAGCGTTGGCGCGTTGATGCTCGTGGTGGCGATCGTTCCAGCCGCTAGGGCGTAGGCGAGCGTGGGCGCGCCCACTGTCGTCGTCGCGATCGTTCCTGTGGTGACAGCCTGAGCCCCGCCGCCGACCTGGGATACGGTCGGTGAGAATAGCGCCGTGGCCGATACTGTCTGCCCGAGGACTCGGTACGCGAGTGTTGGACCGAAGGTCTGAGAGCCGCTTATCGTCGCGCCCGCAATGCGGTAGGCCGTGCTCGGCGGGAACAGCAAGGTCGCCGCGATGCTTCCCGTCGACACACGGTAGGCCAACGTCGGAGCGCCCAGGGTTGTGCCTGCCGCAATGGTGCCCGTCGTGATCGTGACTGACCCAGGCGAGACGCTGGGGGCAGACAGGACCGTGGTCGAGATGGTCGCTAGGTTGACCCGGTAGGCTGTACTCGGCGGGCCGAGGGTGGTCGCTGAGATGGTGGCCCCGGCAATCGTGACAGCCCCAGGGGACACAGTCGGCGCGAACAGCAGAGTGCCCGCTACGCTTGCGAGGTTGACTCTGTAGGCCACGGTCGGCACGTTGAGGGTGGTGGTACCCACCGTGCCCGTCGTGACCTTATAGCGAACGGTAGGCGCCCCCAGGGTCGTGGTGGCAACATGTCCCGTGGTGACGGCTTGAGCCCCGCCCCCCGCTGCGACCGTGGGCGCGAACAGGGCGGTGCCTGCCGCGATGGTGGCGAGGTTGACCTTGTAGCGGACCGTTGGGACGTTGATCGCCGTGGTGGCGATGGTGCCGCCGACGACTTGCAGCGCCGGACGAATGACGAGCGTAGCGGCTGCCCACTGCTCGGTGTTCATCGTGAACACGCCCGGGTTGTCCCCGGCTGCGGCGAGATCACGAGCAGCGTCCGCAACGCCACCGCCGGCAGCGTTTGCCCAGCGGCTGTTGATCATCGTGAAGTTTGTGTAGTTCGCGGGCCTTGCGGTGATCGCTACGTTGCCATCATTGCAGGCGAAAGTAACGAACGTGTTGTCGTCGCTGCCCCAGGCAGCAGTGACACCCGGAGGGTTCGGATCAGCGGAGTCGCCGCTGGCCGTTGCGATGTTCGCGGCCTGAACGCTCGCCGCGACAGAGACGCCGTAGAAGGTGCCCTTCTGATAGATAAGAACACGATGGGCCGTGCCTTCCGAGGCGTGGGTGATTGCCGGATCAGCATCACCAGCTTGGTAGATGCGAGCGCGGACTTCAAACTCGCCCTGATCATTTGCGGAAGCTACCGGACCGACAGACAGTTGCGTATAGATAGAGCCGGCAGCCGGCCAGGAAAAGGCTCCCGTTCCATCCTTGAAGATGGCAATGATGACCAGATCGCCGGGCTGAACAGTCGATGCGTTAATGGCTGGCGTGGTGGTAGTGACGTTCCCGCCGCTGTTGCCACCCGCACGATCACGTAGTACCGGGAAGGCCACTGGTTAGCTCTCTCGGAACCAGGGGATCGTTGGGAGCATCACCATCTGCGCGCGAGGCTTGCCGTCCTCCGCGTGGCCAGCCATGACACGAGCAGAGGTCAGCTTGCCGCTGGCCATGATGCCCCAGCCGTTGGGTACGAAGATGTTTTGGAAGCTGGTCCCTACGGCTGCAACGTACTCGGGATCATTAGCGGGCGGTCCTTCGATGAGGAGTTCCAGCCGCCAACCGATGATGGTGCGGTCGACGCGAACATGTCCCGAGTGCCCGAAGCCTCTAGCGCACCACTTTGCGAAGTTGTACTCGACGTCAGCTAGATGGGGGCACTTGCCAGCTTCGCGGACCTCGAACGTCCACTTGCTCCACAGTTGGTTTGCGGAGTTTGGGTTCCCAGCGTAGCTCAGCCCCGTTTCTCCTCAGCCTAGGTTCTCCGACCCGGCCGCAGCCAGGGCGATAGCCTCCTGATCCCTGGGGAAGAAGTGCATCTTGAGCTTCACGGCCCGATGCTCCGGGTAGCGCCAGCATGGATCGCACACCGGGAAGGCAGCGAACGCGTTGGTCTCTTGATCCCAACCGATCCCAACGATCGGATGCGGCGCCTGAATCGCCACGGCACCGCACCCGCTGCACATGTCGCCCTGGATCACAGAGCGAACCAGCCGCTCGCGTGGACCGTGACGTTGATGTCGCCGCCGTTCGGTGTCACAGGCATTCCGGTCATGCCCGTGTCGTAGAAGGCCATCAGGCGATCGTTGGTCACGGTGTCGTCCCACAGCAGGATGACTTCCGACTGGTCGCCCGTGACCGCCGTCCACGTGAAGTCGGCTGTGTCGAAGGTGCCGTTGGTGCAGGTCGGCGACGTGAGCGCGGCACTCGCCGCAACGATGGAGGCGGTGGGCACGTCCGTGTTGTTGCCGTACTCGTCGTGGGCTGCCGAGAACGTGTACTCAGCCGCGTCGACCAAGCTGGCCTTGATGACGTCGGCGTCGAGGTCCATCGCCGTGCTGTTGTCCAGTAGCTGCTGCTTGAACGGGTTGTACAGGGCGTTCGCCATGAGTTGGCCTCCTTATGCCAAGACGTGGGTGCGAAGGAACGGCGCGAGGGACGCGCAGATTTCTGGAATGCGAGCCACGTCGAGGAAGTCCGTGTGGACGGTGTCGGGCATCTGCCAGTCGTAGTAGGGGATGCCCACCTCATCGAGCCGCGCGAGGAGCGACATGAAGTGAGGGTTGCCTGGACCGTCAGGCCACTCGGTCGCGCTGCGCACGCTGCCCATGGGCGGGTCGCCCGCGATGATGTCGACGGGCTGGATCATGCTCCCGTCCATCAGCACCGCCACCTTGATGGGAGGCGCGCTCAGGGCGGGCGGCGTCTGATCCCACTTGTAGGCGCACCACGCGGCGGTCACGGCGCCTGCGCTGAAGCCGCCCACGATGGCCCGCCCTGAGTCGACCTTCAGTTGTCCAGCGCGCGCCCGTACCCACTCGACTGCGGCAAGTGTGTCCTCTTGTGCCGCAGCCGCCGCCTCCCCCGGAGGGCTCCCCGGATGCCGACCCTGCTGCAAGCGATAGTCAGCGGACACAGCCACGTAGCCGCGCCGCGCGTACTCCTTGCAATACAGGCTCATCCCGTTCTTGCTGCCTTCCTCGAAGCTGCCGCCGTGCAGCCAGACGACCCAGGGTCGGTCCGTCTCGGTGTCGGTGTCGGGTGGCGTGTAGACGTCGAGCGAGAGAGCGTACGCGCCGTACGTGTCCTCGCCCGTCCGATACTCCTTCGTCTTCTTGATGATGCTGGCGGCCGGGAAGATCCGATCAAGGTAGCGTGTCATCCGCTTCTCCTGTTTCAATGATACGCCCTTAGCGTTGACGTGGATCTTCAGAGGGCGGCTTGTCCTTGAAGCGACCGTCATCCTCCGCAGGTGGTCGCCGCTCACTTGGATCTGGTTGGTTGGGATCTTCGGGTGGCCGCGGGTTCGCCTCAAAGAGCATCGGCTGGTTGACTTCCTCCACTTGCACGGCCGGAACGCACTTCGTCGTGCGCGCGAGAATCCTGTTGAGTTCGGTTTGCTCGGCCGCGTTGCGTAGAGGCACGCCCACCTCGGCGATGACGCGCGACCATGCGCGGGTCTTGTCGTAGTTGCTGAAGGGCAGAGCAGGCGGCACGTACCCAGCCGGGAACGTCTTGCTCCACTCGATCATGTCGCCTTCGTTGGCTTCGAAGTAGAAGTTGCTGCGCGTCGTGCCACCGTTCCCCTGCACGCGCGGGTTGCAGCACTTGATGTTGACGCCGCTCAGAGGCGTGCAGGCCGGAGCGCAGCACACGGGCGCGTTGTCGCATCCGCCGTCGTCCACCGAGGCGCCCCAGGTCTTGTGCCCTGTGCCCCCGATGCCGACCGCGCAGTTGGCGATGCCCCAGCCCATGTTGGCTTCGAGCGGAGCGGTGCCGCTGATGCGCATACCCTGCGGCCAGTTCTGCGCAGGCATGCCCGTACCGAAGGGCGGCGCGTAGTCCTTGTATGTGTAGTCCATCCAATCCACGACGAGGTTCCGCACGACAACCCACCAGTACGACTCACGCCGTAGCAGCACGAGGTTGCGCTCACCGTTGCGCGAGTGGACGTTGTAGGCCCAGTAGATGCGCAGGCGTTCGCGGCCCGCAGGCAGCGGCGCACCCTTCGCGCCCGTGGTCGATGGGTGGAAGGAATCGTGAACCCAGTTTCGGGTCACGCTCACGTCGTGCACGCCCTCCCACATAGCGAGGCAGTCGTCCTCGCACTGCGACAGGGTGTTGCGGTCGAAGATCGAGTCGTGAACGGAGCGGCGCCGCGTGTCCGAGGCTGCGTCCCACTGGTCATCCCAGGGCCACTTGACGTTGGGCACGTCGCCGTCCAGGGACAGGATCGCCGAGTTGTTCTTCTGCACCCAGGTCGGATCGGAGCCGGGGAAGTGCCCACGTCCACGCACTCCGAACACGATCACGTTGTGCGTGCCGCCCACGAGGATGGCTTCCTTCGCGGGTAGCTCCGTCGTGATGGTCACGTCGCCGTTGCTCAGGTCGAGGGTGGTATAGGGCTTCTTCCAGAAGATCGGAGTCTTGAGCACGATGTCGCCCGAGAGCGCCGCACTCACGAAGCCGAAGAACCGCGCGGCGCGACCCAGCAGGCTCAGGGGGTCGATGCGCACGATCCGGTTGCTGGCGTTGATGTTGCTGTAGGCGGCGCGCAGCGTACCCGGCCCGCTGTCCTCCAACGAGGTGATAGCCAGAACGCCCGTGCCCGTGCCGCCCTTCGCGTCAGCACCGAAGCCCTCGCGTAGCAGGCCCACGGGGTCGTCGGGGTAGCCCGTGCCCTTGATGGGCTTTGGACTCGGGAGAGGCTTCACGTCGATGTCCAGGCCCCACGTAGCAGGCCCAGGCGTGGGCGTGGGTCCAGGCGTCGGTGTCGGTGTGGGAACTGGCGTCGGCGTCGGAGTCGGAGTCGGCACCGGAGTAGGTGTAGGCGTCGGGCTCGGTGTTGGAGTCGGAACAGGTGTCGGGGTAGGGGTCGGCACCGGGGTTGGCGTCGGGGTCGGAACAGGCGTCGGAGTTGGGACCGGTGTCGGTGTAGGGCAAGGCGTCGGAACAGGGCAGGGCGAGGGGCTCGGGCACGGGCTCGGGGTAGGTGGGCAGACCGGTGGCGTGGGGCTGGGCCAGGGGGTCGGCTCAGGCCAGGGAGTTGGGCTCGGCCATGGTGTAGGCTCCGGCCACGCTGTAGGCGCGGGCGTGGGAGAGGCGATCGGTAGCACCTCCACCGTCATCGTGCCTGTGCTGTCCGTCGCCGACTTGAGGTGATACCCCTCGGGAGCGTTCATCACGAGACGCTTCACGAGAATGACCGTCTGTGCGCCGAGGGTGGCGAGTATGAGCAACAGGCCCAGGACGCCGAGGCTTCCGATCAATCGCTTGTTCATGCGCCTTCCTCTGCTAGCTTGTCTGTGCCGCTTGCGTCCACTTGTGCTTGCTTTGCAACGTGTTCCTCTAACAGAGCCTCAGCCGCGTTCGCCACCTTGATGTCTACCGCGTCTTTCGTCAGGTCCGCCAGTCTACGCAACGCGACGGAACTGATCTTCAACTGCGCGCCCATGTTGGAGTTCACCAGGGTGTGAGTGTCTTGCCCCACCTTGGCGATGCCGACAAGCTGCTGCTCCAGCTTCGCGGAGCCCTCATCCCTGATGGCCGAACTCTTTTCCGTTGCGACGCGAACTTCCTCCACCTTGGCGGCCACACGCTTGGCTGCTTGAGCCGACGACCAGATGCCGTAAAACACGCCCCCTGCTGTCAGTAGGGCAGGCATCTGATCAATGAAGCGCCCAGCCGTCGAGGGACCGCCCCCTTGGGCTAGGACGATAGCTTCGATGGTCGCCCCCCCAAGGGCAGCAAGCCCAACGACGGCTAGGCTTCTCACCGAGCGATACCGCCGCCCTGCATCACGATCAGCAACAGGAGCGTGAGCCCCCAGGGCCATGCGGGCAGCTTACCGAGAGCGTTTGCGATGATGAACGCCACCGTGAGCACCATCAGGACGAGCCCGATCGTCATGGGACCCTCGGATGCGCGGCGAGCCACGCTTGACCGTCAGCCACGACTTCGTCGCTGGTCTTGGCCAGCAACGCGATGATCTCAGCGTCCGTCATGGCGGGATCGCTGGGATTCTGACTACGGACCTGCTTGTAGAGCGCGATCACGTAGGGCAACAGCACGTTGAGCAAGGCCATGTTCATGGCGATCCCCCCTTACGAAAAGAACGTGAGCAACGTCAGGGCAGTCGAGAGGTAGGGCGAGATGAGCTTCTGAGTGTTCTCGTCCAAGTGTGCAGGCACCGACGACAGGGCTTCTCGGATGATCTTCACCCACTGCTCTTTAGCGCCAGCCTCGGGCATGCCCGCCTTGAGCGCTTCCGCGAGTTCTTGCCCTGCCTTCCCTGCGACAACCGTCGCTTCGACGATGGTCACTGCGTCATTGCGCGAGATAGCCCCAGCAGCCTCGCCGTCCTTGGCGACAGCCTGAATGGCCTTGATCTGCTCCATCAAGCGCTGAGCGTAGAAGGCAGCATCGCCAACCTTGCTCAGATCGGCCGGTGGCTTCAAGTACCCGCCGCAGGCCACCGACAGCACCGCGGCCAGGACGACGGCCTTACGCCGCGCGTCCCACGTATC
>Ga0137457_1000194_pt1 | contig 15550 bp, 23 predicted proteins | sample EasRivERMGT630_2_FD_102321 | JGI IMG/M metagenome (GOLD analysis project Ga0137457, IMG submission 102321) | Soil microbial communities from meander-bound floodplain in the East River, Colorado, USA - East River MetaG ERMGT630_2 | ecosystem: Environmental > Terrestrial > Soil > Floodplain ...
CGGTCCAGCGATCTTGATAGGCGCCTATCAGTCCCAGCGGTTGAGGGACCGAGCGTCGTGGCGACCGAGCTTCCGTGTCTCCCGGTTCATGCCCACCACGAAGGCGGCGAACGCGACGCCAACCACGACAAGGGCGATGAGGTCGCCGCTCATCGCTTCTTCTTGTCCTTGACGACTCGCGTCTTGAGTTGCTTGCACGTGACGTTGGACGTGATGTAGCCGCCCTCCTGCGGATTGGTGCCGGTCTCGTAGATCGTCCACTCCCCCGAGTACGAGTCGAGCGATGCCGTCCAGCCCCGCGAGAGCGCCGACTTGACGGCCGACACCTTGGCCGAGTGATTGGTGTTCTGCCACGAGCCGATGCCGAACTGGCCCCCGATGCCTTCCAGGCCAACGAGGTCGCCCGGCAGCTTGCACTGGTACTTGTATTGGCGTCCCGCGACGGCGCTATCGGTGTCGAGCGGCGAGACGACATTCTCGACACCGGGCGGGTCAACGACGGTGAGGACGAACGAGAACGCCAGGCACCCCGCAATCAGCGTGAGCCACGGATGCCGCCGCGCTCGCCGGTTGAGTCGGTTCAGCTTCACCCCCATCGCCACCACCCCCGCCCCTTGGTCGCCGTTGTCAGTCGTTGCATGGTCTGCACCCTCCTAGGGGATCGGGGATCATCTTCGTCGTCGGGCTCATCGTCGGGCACGTCGCGCTCCCAGTCCGGCTCGATGGCGTCGTACGTCAGGTCGCACGCGTTGCACGTCCACAGGTCTGCGTCATCGTCCCACCAGCAGGAGCCGCCGCAGTCGCACACGACCAACTCCGGCTCAGGTGGGCACAGGTCTGACGTCTCAGGGATTCGCCCGTCCGGGCTTGGGATCGGCCACGCGGTCATCATGCGTTGCCCTCCCACGAGAGCCGCTGAGCGACGGCGAACGGCGTGATCTGCTCGCGGTGCTTCTCCATGCGCCGCGTCAAGTCGGCCACGAGGTCGGTGCCGTTCTCCGACAACTCGAAGTCGAACGCGCCTTCCAGCACGTTCACGAAGCTGCGCGCTTGGAGGATGCCGAGAGCGTGGGACAGGTCCGCCAGCGATGGGCACCGCTCGCCGCCGTCGACCGCGATCTTCTCGACTCGCTCGTGGAGGGATAGGACGTCGGCGGCGCCGTCGTTGTGCAGTGCCACGAGGATCACTGCACGGACGAGAGGCGCGTCCGATGATGCTGTTGTAGTAGCCGTGTGTGTCATAGAAACGTAACGTTACACCACTTAGAGTGGCCTGTCAGCCAGTGGGGGAAATAGGCCGTTCGACCTACTTGACTGATAGACGCCTATCAGCCATCCCCGGCAGCGTCGAGGGCGTCCCGCATGAAGTAGACGCCGGGCACGGCGTCGGCCTGCTGCGTGAACGTCGGGGCCGGATCGGTCCAGTGGAGATACTTCTTCGAGCCGCGCAGATCGACCTCTCGACGACCGAACTCGACGAACATGGCGTGCGGGGCCGACGCCGTGATTTCGGCCACCGCTCCCTCTGCCGGGTAGCGGGTGTTCACGCTGATCGAGTGCTTCAATTCCCCGGTGCGGACCGGCGCCCGATACTGGGCGCGCTTCTGCACGGCGCGGGCTCTCCGCTGAATCTCCTGCGACGTCTCGCCTCCGGGGCCGGACAGGAGAATCCTGATCTGACCTTCGTTCCACTTGACGTCCCCAGCGGCGAAGATCGTGCGGTTCCCGGCCACTGATAGACGCCTATCAGAGCACGAGGAAGGCGGCGGCGGTCAGCCCGACAGCGAGGATGCCGAGGGTAATCGCCCACGGACTGATCTTCGGCGAGACGATTGCCGGCGCGGCGGCGATCGCACCGAAGACGGCGAGCACGACGCCGATCAGCAACAGCCACTCGGATAGCAGCGGGTGCCCGGAAATGATGTCAGCGAACATTGGTCTCTCCCCTACAAGTTCGGATTCGCGTTGCCGATGTTGCCGTTGAGGTCGATGTACGCGCCGGCAAAGTAGAGCTGCGTCTTCGTCACCGACTCCATCGTCGTTGGCATCCCTCGCTTCATGAGGAACAGCACGAGCGCGTCGTACGATGCGCCGTCGGGAATCCAGCGGTACCACAGGCCGTTGGAGACGTAGACCGCGCCCGCCTCGCGGGCGTCCTTGATGGTGAACAGCACGAGCATGTCGGAACCTTCCATTGGGGTTGGGTTTGGGGGCGGGAGCGGGCCGAGGCCGAGGTCGGAACGAAACGCGTTCATGTCCCACGACTGGGACGAGTTCATCGGGGGCCACCGCGACGGACCAGCGGGGTCGATCTTGCGGCCAGGGGCGTACTCGATGTGCGAGTGGACTTGGTCGAAGCCGATGCCGTAGTGCGAGCACAGCGCGTTGACGAGGATGATGTAGGCGTCCTGCTGCGCTTGGGGCCAGACCTCCCCGACACCGTTGTTCGCCGCCTCGATGCCGATGGCGTTCGAGTTCATCGAGTCGAGCGCGACGATGCCGCACGGATCGGTGCCCGAGCCGTTCGTGTTCGTCGCTCCGGCCGCTTCGATCCACACCTTGCCCGAGCGGGAGAGGTACAGGTTGGCGATCGGCTTGGCGTCGGCGCCGTAGCACTGGTAGTTCACGTCCTGCTGCCCGTCGCTCGACGGGTTCGATGCCGTGTGATGCACCATGACGTGATTCGGTGCGCCCGAGTTGTAGCCGCCCGAGCCGCGAGCGCGGGTCTCCCAGCCGGGTTCCTCTTGGACGACGAGCCCGGCTGCCCGGACGACGTCGGCAAGGTCGGTGAGGTAGCGCGAGCCCATCAGTTCGCCAGCTCGATAGTCGCCTGATCGAACAGACGCTCAGCGGCACCCCGGATCAACGCCTTGCGGCGAAGCGCTCGTTCGAGGTCGCCGTTCTGCGCCTCCATGTAGATCGAAATGAGGATGCGACCGAGCAGCATCAGACGAAGGGCAACGGGGTCGCCGTCATCCCATTCGTCCTCCGGCTCAGAGTCACCGAACTCGATGGTTGTCATGGTCCCTCCGTGCAGACTGGGCACCACACCGACTGTGCGAGGCCGACTGATAGACGTGTCTCAACGCCGACGCATCCGCCTTGTGCGCCGACGAACCCTTGATCGACGCTCGCTCGCTGCCAGCCCTCCGGTAGCTCCCCGACGACGACATTCCAGATCACCGCGGCGTCGTTGAGGATCGCCCCGTAAGCGGCAGAGAGGTCGGGGACGGGTGGCGCGTTCCCCCGGTCGTCGATCGTCGGCACGCACCGCAGCAGGAGCACGACGAGGTCGACCACGAGGAAGCTCGACTCGCACACGAAGTCGGTCGTCCCTTCGACCGGGAACGCCGCCGAGCGGTAGACACGCTCAGGGGCGGCGACGAGCAGCCCGCAGCACGTGTCCCAGGCGATGAGCCCAGCGGCGACGTACGAGGCCGTGATCGGTTCCGAGCCGCACGCTTCGAGCGCGTCGCGGGAACGGTCCAGGTACAGCTCGCAGACGTCGAGAGCGGAGACGGCGATGACGTCGCTCATGGGTCCGGCTCGTCGTCGGGCGGGTCGTCCGCTCCCCCCGGAGCGCTTGCATCGTCCATCAGGTTGACTTGGTGCAGCCAGCCGTACTTGCGCCCGTCTCGGTGAGGCACCAGGCCCGGTTCGATCAACTCTCGGATCGCTTCACCGACGGTCATCCCGCCCACGATCGTGTCGACGCCCAGCCTGGCCCGCAGCGCCGCCGCTTGGGGGTTGTTGATCTTCTTGTCGAGGTACGGCCCGAGGTCGAGCCGCTTGCCGCCGTCCGACGGCAGTGGGTCGATGTAGTCCTGAGTGTTGAGAATCGCCTGGGGCTGACCGTAGGGGCGCAGGTCGAGGGTCGAGAAGCGCCCGTACACGTCCCGCCCGCCACCGGCATCGGGCACCCATATCGGTTCGCGAGGGCTGCCGTTGGGCCACTTGTCGTAGAGCAGCCAGGGCACGAGGGTCAATCGCACAGATAGACGTCTATCACTGAGTTGCACAATGTGCAAGGCTTCACAGGTCGCCACCCGCCCAACTGGCGATCGAGCAATCGGTCGCGGTGCCGGTGGAAATATGGATGCCGGGGCGACCAGCAGCCAGGTCGGTGTCGGTTGTGGTGACCGCCAGCACGCCACCGACGTAGGCCCGCAGCGTGGTGCCTTCGACTTCGAGCCGCAGCGTGGCCGTCACCGGCACCGACGTGCCGACCGAGCCACCGGAGGCGAACTCGGACTGCGAGAAGGCGACCCGCTTGCCGACCGACACATCGCCGCACGAGCCGCACAGACGGGCGAAGTAGAACTCGCCGCCGTTGACGGTGTTGTCCGACGCTCGGACGATGGCGCTCGCCATGTAGTACCCGGACGCGCTGAGCGTGATCGAGGCTTCGGAATACTGGTTGTTGGCGAAGCTGCCAGCGACCCAACGCATAGCAGACGGGTTAGAGCCCATGACGGCCTTGCCGCCCGAGATTGCCAGCGCGTTCTGCACCAGGCCCCAGTTCGACCCGAGCCCGCCGTCGCCGCGCTCGAAGTCGTCCGTAGCCGAGTAGCCGGAGGGCACGAGCAGCCCGCCGAAGTCGGCACCCCAGTACGGACCGGCCAGGACGGGCACGGCCGGGGGGACGGCGATCGTCTTGGCGATCCAGTTGCGCGACGTGTTCGTGAACGTGCCGGGGTCGTCGACCGTGCCACCCGTCAACGCCTTGACCGCCACACCCGTAGCGCACGATGAGGTCGAGCTGGCCGACTTGAACCGCTGAATGTCGGTGTAGCCCGATGGCTGCGCGGAGAGCGCGTCGCCGGTCGCCGTCATGTCGATTCCGCACGCCGCCACGACCAGCCAGTCCTTCACCGCCAGGGTGCCGGTGGTCGGCGGGTTGGCGTTGCCGGTAGTGCCAGTGGCGGCGGCGATCAGCACCAGTTCGGCGAAGGTGGCACTGACACCGTGGTCTTGGATGGCGAGGGTGACGATGGAGGCGTCCTGGTTTTGCCCGACCAGGTCGAGCGTGTTCGACGCGCCGGCAATCTTGGCGAACACGGCGAACCGGAGCACGTTCGAGCCCGCCGTCTCGGCGCTGATCCGGGTCCAGCCGGGCGACGTGGTCGACGGGTCGGCCGTCCCGGCGTCCATCGTGTCGAAGCACAGCAGTAGGTCGCCAGTGACGATCGTGGCCGGAAGGGTGACCGCCGTCGCGGCGGCGTTGGTGTCTGCGGTGGTGGCGGACGAGCGAACCGACGGGGACGCCACTGCTAGACGCCTATCAGCTCAGTGCGATCTGAATGGTGAGGTTGGCCCCGGCGATGGTGGAGCCGATCTGATCGACGTCGACCGTCAGGTAGTCACCGGACGCGAGCGTGGTCACGTCGGGGGCGGACGTGGCGTCGGTGAAGCCGGAAGCGGCGATGGTCGGCCGGTTGCCTTGCGTCGTGAAGATCGTGGTGCCGTTCTTGTTCACATCTGCGATCAGCGACGCGCCAGTCGGGGCAGTACCAACGGCGGCGTGGATGTTGCCGATCGTGTAGGTCCGCTGGGCGTACCAGCGCACCACTCCGGCACCGACGACGAGCGTGCCCGGAATGGTCAAGGTGAGCGGGATCAAGTGCGAGCGGGAAGCGAGGTCGATGTAGGCGTTGGTGGCCTTGCCGACCGCCACCGCGTCCTCGTCGGTTATCAGGTAGGGCTCGCCCACGAACAGACCCGACGCCGTGCGCGCCGTGTTCAGTTGGGCTCGGGTGCCCCGCTTGATCTGTAGCCGGGGCATGGCTCAGAACGTGCCGCCGTCGACCGTCTCCACGGCGATCGTGACGAAGGCGTTGCCGCCGTCCTTCGTCCACGACAGCGAGTTGTTGAGTCGGATCACGCCGTCAGTGCCGTTGGTCCCCCAAATGAAGCCGGGCGTGCCACCGGAGACGACGGCCACCTTCTCGTCAGTCGACCCGGCCGGGATCGCCAGCGCCGTCTTGAAGGCGTCGAAGGTGATCTTCTTCTCTTTCTGCCCGGTGCCGTCGGCGTCGTGGATGATGAGCAGGTCGGCGGTGCCGTTGACGGCCCCGATGGCGGTCAACGCCTCGATGGCCGGGACGATCGGCAGCTTCGTCGTGGCGTCACTGGCGACGTGCAGCGTGCCCCGGTCGGTGGTGACGTGCGGTTCACCCGCCAACATCCCTGTCGTGGGCAGGTTGGCGAACAGCCCCCTGCGTAGCTGGATTCGTGCCATGTGCTGCTCCCTTGGTTAGTTGAACGTTCCGCCGTCGAGGTTGCCGGTCGAGTGGGCGAGGTCGTAGACGTTGGCTTCCTGGCCCCCGGCGTCGTAGATGAGCTTCTGCATGTCGCCGTCGCCCGCCCCGGACCCAGGCGGGCCAGGAGGACCGGGGAGCCCGCTATCAGCGACGACCACCTGCACGACTTCGGCTTCGGTGAAGACCTCAACGACGTCGTTCACGGTCTGGACGATGAGGGTGTCGCTCATACGAGCACCGTGATGTCAGCCAGCACGTCAGCCGTGCCGGTCAGCCGCGTCGGACCGCCTTCCTGCTGCGCGTCCCAGTAGTACGAGCCGGTCGGGATCGCCGTCGACTCCGCTTCGGTGAGCACGAAGTCGAGCCGCACGTCCGGCCCGTCTGCGATCGCCGTCACCGTGAACGCGCCAACCAACGGTGCGGAGCTGTCCGGTGCCTCACGGAGCTGCGCCTGGTAGTTCCCCAGCCAGCCGTGGGCGACGCCGTCACGAGCGATGACGACCTTGTTGACCGGATCGGATTGCTTCCACGAGAACGGCACGGTGCCCGACGTCGCCGGGACTGCGAACGGTGCCCCGCTGATCGGGATAGCTCGTGGCAGGTCGGGCGAGTAGACCTTCGAGGCGACACGAGGGCCGGAACCGGCGACGGACTCCAACCAGGCGTCGGTGATCGGCAATCCGATGCGACGTCGGCCGACGAAGTCCGCCGCCGTGTCGAGCGTAACCGTCACTCCCTGCCGGGTGATCGAGGTCGCCCGCGACGGGAGGCGACATTGCCCCCCTTGAAGGGCAGCGAGGTATTCGCAGGCGACCTCACCAATGGCGGCGGCGGTCCCGGCCGGGAACGGCACACCGGCCTGATAGGCGACTATCAGTTCCGGGTCGTCGCAAGGGAAGCTCGCCGTCCAGCACGCCCCGCCACGACGGCGCAGCCACGAGCCCTCCAACGCGTACTCGGACGAGGGGAGCACCACTCCCCCGTCGCGCACTTCGAGGATCGACGCCACCGGCCGAAAGGACAGCAGCACTCGACAGCACGCCCCGGCCCGCCCACCGTTGCGCCAGTTGCCGCTGGCGTCCTTGTACGGGGCGCCACACCCCGCCGTCGTCGCCGGGCGGAAGCCCTCCCGGTACGTGCACACGCCGATCCGGTGGCCCGACAGCGACCACACGAGCTGCGAGGCGAGGTCAGCGGCGGCAGCCAGCAGGACCGGGTCGACGCCGTCCGTCGGGCACGGCCATGCGATCGGCCACTCCTGGCAGCCAGCGGGCATCAGTCAGCCAGGAGCCAGTCGACCAACGACGTCCGGTTCTTGCCAGCGACTTCGAGGTCGTAGACGCGCTGCACTTCGCCGGGGTTGTCCCCGACGTACTTCTTGATGTCTTCGATGTTGTGCTCGGATGGATCGAAGGCGTTGCCGGGCTCCGCCTCTACCGGGCGCGGATAGGTGTATTGCGACCCTTCCACTTCCACCGGGTCGGGCGCGTTCTCATCCCAAACCAGCTCATGCCCTTGCAGTTTCCAGTCCGGCATCTGTCGGCTCCTTATGCGGCGGGGTTGGTCGTAGGGCGGGGCGAAGGCGTATGAGTTCGGCACTGATAGGCGCCTATCAGGTGGCGTCCCCGGCAGCCCACGCCGTGCCGGACCAGTGGGCGTGCGAGGCGTCGCCGAGGATCACGTGTTGACCGGCCGTCCATGCCGTCGCCGGAGCAGCGACGACCGCGCCGGCTTGGAGGTCGGCCAGCGTTTCCGGTGGAGCGGCATTGGCAGGCGTCCACGTGCCAGGGCTGCCCGCCGTCGCGCCGGTCGCCGGGATGATCGCCACGCACCCGTCGGTGTCTTCGGGCGGCTGCGTCGTGGTGATGCCGATGTAGCGGAGTGCCCCAGCGGGGACGCCAGCGACGTTCTCCAACGGGTTGTCGGCGTACGGGCCGACACCCCACGCGTCGTTGGCGCCGTACAGCTCGCCCTTCAAGTTGAGCGCCAGCGGCGCGTTCTCGATGGTGAGGTCGCCGTCGAGCATCCCGTTGCGGACATTGAACCCGGCGAAGTAGCCCCACTCGGGAGCACCGCCGCCCGCGGCGCAGGCGTCAGTCCCGGCCTTCTTCGTCCAGACCTCGATGGCGAACGACAGCGGGTTGGGCTCGCGGGTGAAGAAGGCACCGACGATGTCGCCGTCGGCGTTGTAGTTCGGGACGGCGCCGCCGAGCATGACGAGGATTTCGGGGTCAATCTCGCACAGGCTGATCGTGACGTTCGTCCACTTGACGCGGTCGGCGTCCTTCTCCCCGATGCAGAAATCACCCCACGCGTTCTTCTGCGTGTATTCCTCGCCCGTCTCGACCTCATCGGCCCACGTGACCGAAATGAAGCCGGACGTGACGATCGAGCCACAGGAATTGCTCAGGTCAGGCGCGCCGCATTCGTCGAGGGCGGTGAACCGCACCCGACGACCCTTGACCGAGCGGAGCTTGCGGGTTGGCATATCGGGTGCCTCCTACGGAATGTCCGAAACGGTGATGCCAAAGACCGCGCAGTCCCAGCCGACGACGTAGGTGCGCTCGCCCAGCACCAGCTCGTCGTTGATGGCAAGGTTCCACGCGCTGACCACGTCGATGTCGCCGCTGCGGACGACAACCGCGCCGGTCGCGTACAGCACGGTCGGCTCATCCTCGAAATCTGTGCCGAGGTTGTAGCCCGCCCCAGCGGCGACCGGCGTGCCGGTGAACGTGGTGAGACGGTCGCCGTCGCGCAGGAGGGCTCCTGATCCGAGGGCAGCGGCCACTCCCCGGTTCATGTGGATCACGCCGGTTCCGTGGTAGTTGGCTCCGAGCCACCCTTCAAGGGCAGCGAGGGCGTCGGTCAGCGGGCTACCAGTCGTGTATTTCTTGGCGAACGCGACCGGCGCCTCTGCGGCGACCATCTGCTCCCACAGGTACTTCTCAATGGCGTACTCGCCCGCGTCCTCCATGACCTGCCGGACCTGCGCCTCACCGACCTCGTAGCTCTGGCCGGTGCGCTTGATGCCGAAGTAGACGGTGATCGGCTTGTACGCCTGATAGTTCGGGCAGTTCTCGAACTCCTTGGCCCCTGGCGCGGCGCCGCCGTTGACGCACGGATCGGTGGTCGTGTTCGGGTCGATGCACGCCAGCGAGTCCCACGCCACTCCGGCCTGCCAATGACCGTCGCCAGGGGTGCTCGGGGGCGCGACGGAGAACAGGCCGAAGGGGTGTGGTTGTACGAGTGGTGCTTCGACTCGTGTGTGGAGCTGATCGAGCGTTGCCATCGGCTACCTCTCTGCCTGATAGACGGCTATCAGGCTGTTGGGCAGCAGCCGGTGACGCCGTCGACCAGGACCGGAACGGTGTACGTGCGACCCTTCGGACCACGGCGGCACACCTGGAAGAACTGCTCCGACCATGCAGCGGTGAAGTCGTTGGTGGCGTTGAGCGTCGAGTCCCGCACGACACCTAGGTCGATCGACCCGCCATCGAGCGAGATATACGAGCCGGTGAGCCAGAGGGCGAAGACCATCGTGGCGGGCCACCGTGTCGCCGGGGCAGTGTTGTAGAGCGGCTGCCAGTCGGCGGTGAACTGCGGGCGGATGCCACGAGCGGTCAGCCACGACGTGACCTGCGAGTCGGTGACGTTCATCGAGTCCGTCACGCCTTGACGGTGCGCCATGTTCTCCCGCAGCACGCTCCGTCCCCACTCGGGGAGCAGCACGTCAACGGAACGCCCCTTGGCGAGCCGGTACTGCGAGCGCATGTCTTCCGCGCCGAGGGCGATGACGTTGAGCACGTCGGCCGTCACGTCACCGAGCAGCATCGTCGCGTCGGGGGTCGTCGTGGCGCCGATGTCCGTGAGCACCTTGGCGATCTTCGCCGCCGAGATACGACGCTGGTGCGCCGCCATGACGATGCTGAGGAACGAGCGGGTCAGCTCCGGCCATGCCCGATCCGACAGGTTGCCGTGCGTGACGCACAGACCTTCGGCTTCGAGGCGGCATTCCGTCCATGTCGGACACGGAATCTTCAAGCACGGCTTCTCCGGGCCTGCGGGCTGCGTGGCGGCGGCGATGTCGTTCGCTTCGGTCCACGTCCACAGTGCCCCGGCGACGTCACCGATCCCGTAGAAGCTCGGGATCATCACACCGGCACGGACCTTCGTGCCGAGGCCGGGGAGGTCGAAGACGTTGCTGGCGTCGGGGGTGATGTCGAACATGTCGAAGATCGGCTCCGACGGGGCGCACCATCCACCGGAGGCGACGAGCGCCGCCGCGTCGGGGTGCCCGACGAGGTCGTCGATGATCGCCACGTTGGCTTCCGGGCTGGTGCCGAGTTCGTGGGAGTGCGGGATGTCGATACGGGCCACCGGAGCGCGCCGGCCGTCGTCGTTGAGGACGCGGGCACGGTCATGCATCGAGTTGGCGAGCTGCGTCATGTCGATCGACGTGCCGGGCGAGACGCCGGGCAGGTCGGCGGCGGCGGTGATCGTCACCAGGCTCCGCTTCGGCTCGACGCGTGGGCGGGGAACCCGTCGGGCGACGTCTCGAAGATCGGGCCGGGCGGCGGCAGTGACCAAGACCTTGTCCTTGTCCTTGTCCTTGTCCTTCTCGGGATCAGGGTCGGGTGTCTCGGCCGCGATCGGGGGCTCCGGGTCCGGCGTGGGCTCGGGGTCAGCGGTGGCAGCGGGGGTGTCCTCGCTCTTGCCGCGTACCCGCTCGGTGAGGGCGGCGACATCGAGGTCGGCTTGCTGTTCCGCTTCGGCTCGTGCCGTGCTCTCGCCCTTGATGCGGTCGATGTCGTCGGCCAGCGCGGTCAGCGCGGCGACGTCACGGCTGCCTTCATCGACGAGCTTGTCGAACTCGGCGGTGAGCTTGTCGAGCATGTCGGTGAGCGCGGCGTCCTCGACTTCCGCGAAGTCCGTGGGGACTTCGGGTCGAGTCGGCTCAGGGGCGGGCTTCGTGGCAGTGGGCATCGAATCTCCCGAAGGTGATGAGGGGAACTGATGGCCCGGAGCGTTCGTCCCGGTACTGCCGTCGCAGGGCGTTCGTCGCTGCGAGGTCTTACGCGATGTCGGCAGTATTGCACATCGTGCAGCCCGCCGTCGATAGGCGTCTATCAGCCGAGGTGGTGGACGTTCACCGCGCCCATGACCACGACGCCGTCGCTGGACGGCACCGGCCCCAGCTTCATGTAGTAGCTGTTCGGGTCGTCGGGGTTGCTCGATGGCGCGGGTCGGTAGAAGACGAGGCCGCGGTAGCCGAGGCGGAAGTAGGTGATGAAGTCGCTGGGCAGGCCCACGCGCACCTGCGTCGGACCGAAGCCGGTGTTGCGCGCCACGCACGCCGTCAGCCGTTCCACGCCGCCGTCACCGAAGCCTGGTGGCCCCGCAGGTTTCGCCAGCTCGCCGTGGACCCACAGTCGCGGTTGGATGCACGCCGCCGAGCCCTGATCGTTCTGCCGCCAGTAGTCGAACTCGATCGCCGTGACGGTCCGGCCGGCGCGGATGACGGCGTTGTAGATGCCGTCGCCGTAGAACAGGAAGCCCGCGTTCTCCCCCGCCGTGGTCGTGCCCATGAGCACGTTGCCACCCGCTCCGATGCCGTCGGTACGCCACGCCCCGCCGCGGGCCGTCCCGCCGTCCGAGGGGTGAATCAGGATCGGGGACGCGTCGAGCACCCCGTAGTAGGCGACGGCGTCGGTGCCCATGTTGCCGAGCCCGTCCCACGTGCGGACGAGCACGCCGGGGTTCTGACCGGCCGAGAATTGCAGGGCCAGCGGGCCGAACGACTGCGATGCAGATGCGGAGCCGGACGCTTGGAGCACCCACCCCGATCCGCCCTCCATGTAGATCGCGTAGCTCGCCATGTCCGGCGCGCTCGGCATGGTGCCGCGCACCACCATCCGGCCGTAGCTGGCCTCCGGCACCCACGAGGAAATGGTCGCTGGGCCGGGGCCGGTGACGTCGTTGACCGGAGCGACCGGGCCGACCTGCACCCAGTCCGACGAGCCGCCAGGGGCATTGGTCCGCACTCTGACGTAGTGACTGGCGCTCGTGGCGAAGCAATGCGGCCCGCCCGATGTCGTGGTGGCCCATGCCGTCCACGGACCAGTCGACGCGTTGTACCGCTCGATGGTGTAGTTCGTCGCCGTGCCTGCCCCCGGTCCGGCGAAGGTGAAGCACAGGTTCGAGATACCGGACGCGTAGAGGTTCGGCGACTGCGGGATGTTCGGGGTGACGTTCAGGTTCAGCGCTCCCGACGAGTTCCCGGCCTGCACCACCGAGCCATCCGCGAGCAGCATCATCGGCAAGACGCGGATGTTGAACTGGTAGCCGCGGGAAAGCACCCCGACGAGCGTCGTGGAGCGCGACGAACCCGGCAGGCGGGCACCGATGTACCCGGTTCCGTGGATGTAGACCTGCCAGAAATCGGGGTCGCCATAGGTGGCGTTCGGTGTCCACGACACGCTCAGGGTGGCGACCGAGTTCGACGCCGCCGACGGGTAGCTAACCGACGGGGTGACGGTGGCCGGGTCGAGTCTGACGTTCAGCGGGGCGCTCGAAGCGCTGCCCGACTGACTCCCACCGTCGGCCCCGGTGACGGTGTAGACCACCGGGACCGTGGTCGGGGCGTCCGCCGATGACACGACTCTCGGGGTGAGGTCGGTGATCGTGGTGACGTTGCCCGCCACCCGTCCCACTTCACTGCCGTCGGACCGTCGGACGATCCATTCGGTCGCCGTGTTCGGGTTCGGCAACGTCCAGTCGATGCGAGCCGACGTGGGCTGCACCCACGTTGCCGTCACCGTCGGCGCAGGGTTGATCGCCGCTCCCCAAACCACCTGCCAGACGCCGCCTGTGTAGGCCCACACGTACAGGGCGGGCTTCCACACCCCGGCGTCGCGGGCGTACACGCCGGTCGGTGTCTTCCACGTCGATCCGTGCCGGGCGTGCAGACCGCGAGGCGATACGTTCGGCATCTTGATAGACGCCTATCAGCTCACTTGAACGTACAGGTCGCCGTCCGGTGCCTTGTGCGTCGGCGTGCCGGTGCCGACGGTCCATGACCACTCCCCCAGCGGGCGCATGTCGGTGATCGCCGCGGCGAGGATGGCGGATTCGCCTGGTGCGCGGGCGACGGTGGCGAGCAGGATCGAGTCGCCCGGAGCGGGTGAGCCCGAAGCGACGTAGACGAAGGTGAAGTCGCTGCCTGCCGGGCCTCCGGCATTCGGGTCGTTGACCTGGACGTAGATGCTGTCGGTACGCGCCGTCGCGGGCGTGGCGGCGACGACGAGGTTCTCGACTGCCGTCGAGCGGATGATGTACGCGCCCTGGTCTGCCTGCGTCGTCCCCAGCACGGCACCCGTACCCGCCGAAATGTCGACGGAGAAGTTCGCCCCCGCTGCCCGCTGGGAGACTTGCAGCCCGCGCATCACGCGGCTCTTGCGGCGGAACAGTTCCTCGATGACGTGTCGGTCGAGCCGGGCGGCATAGCTGCCAGCTTGGAGCCACTTCGGGGTCTCGCGTGCCACGGTGCGATCCTACGACAACTCTTGCACGTTGTGCGAGGGTTGTCTCATGCGAACGAACCGGGGATCGAATACTCGTAGTGGATCGAGTCGTTGGCTCCCCACGTGAACGGTGCCGTGGCGCTGGGGTTCGCCAGGAGGATGTTGCCCCCGCTGATCGAGTAGTAGAGCGCTGCCACCGTCCCCGCCACCGAGCCCTTGCACATCCGAGAGACCCACGTGAGACCTTGATCCTCGTAGAACGTGGCCTGGCCGAACGGTGCGGTGTTGATCCCACCGGGCGTTCCGGTCGAAGCGAAATGGGTGAACCCAGCAGGGAAGGTGAAGCGGGGGATGCCGGTCAATGAGGCACCGGACTGACCGAGGGTGAAATACCCGGACACCGTGAGGAACAGACCATCGAAGTTCCAATAGGCCGTGTTGGCGGCGAGGCCGCCAGTGCCGACGACCACGTTCGTCAGCGGCGGGGTGTACGTCCCGCTGCGGTAGCCGCTGCCTGAGTTGACGGCGCGCTCCAGCGAATCGAGTCGTTGCGTGATCCGCTTGAAGTGGTCGGCCATTTCATCGACCGGGCTGATGTGTGTCATTGCTAGACGTCTATCCGTGTGGTTGGGAGCGGGATGTCGGGGCGTTCCATGACGACGGCCTTGACGTTCAGCGCGCCGTCTTCGTCGTAGTTCACCGACACCGAAGTAACGAGGACGACGATCGACGGTGTCGGCTCACCGAGCGGGGCAGCGAGGGAGCGAGGGATGGCGAGCACGGCGAACGTGCCGGGCATGATCTTCGAGTCGGTGCACCAGCGGGCCGCTTCCATTGTGACGTTCCAATGGGCGACGGGAGTTTGTGACGTTTCGAGGAAGGCGGCGGTGCGTTCGTTGAGGGTGGATTGCAAGGCGACGGTCGGCCAGCCCTTCGCCAGCTCCCAGCGGCCACGCGGGTCGGTCGTCACGTTGGCGGCGGTTGCCCACACGCCGTCAGTCGTCGCGTCGTCGGCGTCCCCGAAGACGGCGTTGGCGAAGTCGGACCCGGACGACCGTTGCATGGCGCGCACGTTGGCCCCGAGGTGCAGCGGCGAGGCGATCCACGGTCCTGCGGCGATCACCCCGGCCCGGTAGACCTTGTTCTGGTCGATGTCCCACCAGATGCCTTCCTCGTATTCCTCTGCGGCCTGCGCCCCAAGGTTCTCGCCTTGCTTGTATGTGCGGGTGCGGAGGATGCCGGTCAGGTTCGGTGTGCCGAGCGTGACGCCGAGGTTGCCACCGGGTTGACCTTGCGTGTGCTGCCACATCCCCCAAATGATCTGGCCGATGTCGGTGTTCGTGAACGTCAGCCCTGCGGCCGGGACGACGAGCCGACGGTTGAGCAGCTTCTTGTAGGTGACGGCCATCACCGAGACGTTGTCCTGCCCGTTCTCGTACCACTCTTGCCACACGGCCCACGATCGGAAGCGGGCTTGGAGCAGGTCGCCCATGAGCCACACGTCGGTCGCCAGTTCGTCGATATGGGCGGCTTCCGGCGAGTAGGCGCGAGTGACGAATTGGAGGTTCGTCCCGCCTTCGAGGTCGAAGATGATCGTCACCGAACCGGAGAAGGTGACTTCCTGAACAGGAGCGGCACCGCTCGCCGGTCCGACGGCGAGGGTGAGCGTGTAGGTATCGCCGCCGACGTTGAGCGTGCCCATGTCACAAGTACGTCGGCGTGAAGCAGATTTCGGCGGCTGACTGAGCAGTCAGCCCGGTGCCGTCGAAG
>Ga0137457_1000195_pt1 | contig 15548 bp, 15 predicted proteins | sample EasRivERMGT630_2_FD_102321 | JGI IMG/M metagenome (GOLD analysis project Ga0137457, IMG submission 102321) | Soil microbial communities from meander-bound floodplain in the East River, Colorado, USA - East River MetaG ERMGT630_2 | ecosystem: Environmental > Terrestrial > Soil > Floodplain ...
GCGCTACGCCGCGGCATCCTCTGCTGCCTTGAAACCCTGCGGGCGGCGGGAACAATCCAGTCGTATCAGATCACCTCACACACGGCGGCGGGCCCGCAGGGCATGTGTGCGGGCAGCCAGCTGACATACAGGATTTGGCTGCCCAACTGCGACTGCGCCTAACCCAGCAGGCCGCTTTTAAACAGACAGGAGCCGACGTGGCACACAATGCTCGATGCGCGTTCGCGAACCTAAACCTCCCGCAGATCGAGGCCGACTTTGCGGCCGGGCAGATCAGCGGTATGGGATACCACCACCTCAAAGACCACATCGACAGCTGCCCACGCGGCTGCCGGCCGCTTCGGCCAGGCGAGCTGCCACCAGTGCAGCGGTATTTAACTGCGATTGCCGTAGCGGACAAAAATGTAGACGAGGCTCACGGTCCCGGCAACAAGGGCGAGGCAGATGAACGTTAACGCATCTGGCCAGGTAGTCATATTTGGTCCTCTCAAAGAAATGCGTCAGTGGAAGTCAACCAGTCCACCGTCTGCGGCAAGCTCGAATGCCCGCGTCCAGTCGCGGTAATTCTCGCGGAAGTATTCCATAGCGGGCGTGTAGGCGTCGGCGTGCGCCAGGAAATCGGCGAGAAGGTCGGCGGCGGCTTCCGGGCCGATGGTGCCTTCGTTGTCGGCGAACCAGATCAGTTCGTAGAACGGCTTGTCTGGTTCGGTGTCTGGGTTGAACTGGCGGCGTAGGTCGTCGCGCCATGCGCTGTAGCCCGAGTAGGAGCCTGCCCGTGGGTCTGGGTTTCTTCGGTCCGCATATAACACGGGCCTTCAATAAAGTTGCTCTGGCCGCTGATTCCGGTGGCTGTGCCCACTGCGGGGATGCCCCGGAAAGATGCCGGGAATGAGTCGTAGGCGTAGGTGTGTACGTGGCCGTTCTCCCAGCAGTCGTCATTGTATTGGTGCGGTTCGGCCGTCTGCATCTTGCTGTACGCGGTGATATCGAGCCCCACTACAGCTCTCCCTTCTCTCAAAGAATTAGCAGGGGCTTCCATGAGACGCCGTCCGCTGCGCTCCCCCCGCCCCCTTAGGCGGGATCAGCGGCTGGACGTCGCCCCGGCTTGCCCCTGCTAGTTCACCCAGATAACACTGCCGTATATGCCCGGCGCAAGGCTGTAGGTCTGTAAAGTTTCTGACATGGCCATTGTGGGGGTGCGGCACCGGCTGAATGCGGCGGGGATTGCGGAACTTTTTGTGTCCGCGAAGATTCAGGGCAACATGTTTGTGCGTGGCCTGCTGGTCGAATCCCAGGCGAAAGTTGAACTTTCATCAAATGATCCGCGGCGAGTCGACACCGGACGGCTGCGTGCCGACATTCACACCCGACGTGTCACCGTACGCAACCTGCGCGGCGCCCGCGTCTCCACCGACGTGTCATACGGCCTTTATGTACACGACGGCACCGGCATATACGGGCCAAGGCACACCCCGATCAAACCGAAACACGGCCGGGTTTTGGTGTTCATCCCCAAAGGTGAAACGCAGCCTGTGTTCGCCCGCAGCGTCCGCGGGATGCGCCCAAACCAGTACCTCAAAAATGCGCTCCCGGCAGCACGGCTACGATGACCGGCATGAAGATTTACCATGTGCAATTGAAATGGGGCGACCCGTCGTACAGGAACGTGAAGTGCGACAGCTGGGAGGTCGCTAAAGAAGACTTTACGTTCTACATCGACGATTCGATCGTGCTGATCGTGCCGCGCGAAAATGTGCTTTACGTCGAATACGCTGGCGATGCCGATGTGTCGGATGCCGGACAGGACGCCGCATTGCACGACACCGGTGCGGCGGTTAATGTCGGGGAGTTCCAGAAGCCCCAGCCATCATCGGTCCAAAATTCTGGGATGAACGAGTAATATGCCCCGTGGGTGGCGGGACCTTGAGAAGGGTGAACATCTTCTTGGGCTCGCCCCGCCGCCCACCCCAACACGTTAGTTGAAAATTCAACATAAAGAATTCGGAACGGGGCGGTCACAGCCCCAATCCGATCGCAAGCCGACCCGAGGTTTAGCCGGAGGCGGCAAGCTAGGGCCCGGCCCGGAAGACACCGGAAAGTTGCGGTCGCTAAACCACCCCCAAGGGTGGCAGTGCGGGACAAGACCAAAAGAAACACAGTGCTTCCCAGCCGGGCCCGCCAAGGGCAGATAGTGAAGTGGCATCACGCGGCAAGGCGAGTAGTAGCGGCCAGCAATGGTGTCTAGAAGCCTCCGAGTCACTGGTTCAAATCCAGAGCTGCCCACGCAAGTCGGCACAATTCCTGCATGGGCGTAAAACGGTGGCGTTAAAGCACCTCCTTTGCGCTAAGGACAGCCACGATCTCCAACCGGGCCTGCACCCTGTCTCGCGGCAGTGGCCCGGAACCGAAGAAGCTGCACCTGCGCCACCGTGCACGTGCCTGTAGCTCAGAACGGATAGAGCACCGGTGAGACCTTTCCTGCACTGGCCAGGGCAGGAGGGTCCAAGGGGTACTGTGGCCACAGCAACCCCGGGTAGCTAAGCCGGAGGTCAGAGGTTCAATTCCTCTCAGGTACACACGCGGTTGTTAGAGGCTCCGCGCACCAAAACGCCGCAGCCGGGTTGCTACGTCGGATACAGAGTCGGCAGCTGAGGAAAGGCGGGTACCCGTCCAGTCAGCCAAACGCAACGCTAGACACATCCGCCGGGATGGGGTTAAAAACGGGCATGATGAAGGATCCCCCAGCAGTGCCGCTGGAAGGGCGCGGGTTCGACTCCCGCCATGCCCGCGCACAGGGTTAGTCGCCTGGGCCGGTCCAGCCGTAAACGGACGACAACCGGAACGGTAAAGGAACGCACAGGGTGTAGCACGATGAGAAATTCGTGACCGGTCTGTGAACGTGGCGTAGCTCAACGGCAGAGCACCGTCCTCCCGGGCGGATGTTGGCGGTTCAAATCCGTCCGCCACACGGAGCAAAAAGCTGAGGGTGAGCTAGCTGGCCTAGGACCCATGCGAAAAACCATCAGATGGAGAACACGAGGCACGCAACCTGACAGCGTGATAGGAGAGCGGGCAGGCCACCCGCTACCCGGTTCAAATCCGGGCGTGTTCACGATCCCCGCAAGGGACCGCATCGGCTCACACTGGCGGTTGCCTGTTCGCTCCTGCGGCTGGCATGTTCAGTCTGCTCCTGGCTTTCGCAGTGGCATTAATCCGCTAGAAAGGGATCTATGATGCTCAGCCAAGGCCAAATCGGTTTCCTGATCCAGGTCGCCCTCCTCAGCAGCGGGTGGACATGTTTCCTGCGCTCACTCGGCGCGACACGGCAAATACAACGCCGCACCTATGGTGCACTCACCTGTGTGCATGTCGCTGCCGGGCTGGCTATCAACCTTGGCCCATACCTGTAAAGAGTTGTGCTGAAGACAGAGTTAGGGCATCCCCCACTGGGTTGCCCCCGGACCAAAGCCGCTAACCGGATCACGTGACGACAGATAGCTCACGGCCTGAAAGGCTGCAAGCTTCTCTCATCATTAGCCTGAGATCATGAGTTTCAGGCCCGGGCGGCACTTCCACCCGTCAGCTGGTGCCCTAGTTGTTTTTCATTCCTCGACGCGTATCGGAATGCTGCTCAACGGTTGTCAAAAGCAGGCCACACGATCGCGGAGCCGGGATACAACAGATGTAGTTTCACGTCTGGTATCCTTTCCCTTGATCTTTTCGTGGTGACAGGATCATAGCCCTCCTGGCAGATAGCGGCCAAGGAGGGCTCGCCTTTTCTTCCTGGCGTGTTACCGTCAGTTTCGGGTTCCTAGTTCCCCCAACGTGGATGGTGGCCTCTACCTCCCCAGGTCATGTCATCCGTCCACACGAAACGCCTCCCCCTGCTGGGAGGCGTTTCTTATTGACCGTCATCACAGTCTCCGGGCGTGTCTTAGGCTGATCTCATGCCCGAACTCGACCTGCAGATGAAAGACTTCAGCCTCCCACCCGAGGATGCGAAGCCGAAAGAATTCAAGATCGGCGCCGATGTGTTCATCGCCCCGCCTGTCATACCGGCCGTCGTGTTGGCCGAACTCGCCGGAATGGCCGGCTCTCTGGCTGAGACACAGCAGGGCGGCGACCTGATGGCCGTCCTGGAAAAGGTCGCCTCCCTGTTTGATGGGCTTCTCACGGAGGAGACGGCACCGCGGTTCCGGGCGCGGCTCCTTGGCCGGACAGAGCCCATCGATTTGCACCGGCAGGCCATTCCGATCCTGCAGTGGCTGATGGAGGTGTATGGGCTGCGCCCTACGGAGCCGTCGTCTTCCTCTGCGAGTGGGCTAGACGGCGGTGGTGGTGGGTCGACGGATCCTGTGCTGAGCGGGGAGTCGATCCTTTAGCGCTGCCGTCGTGGCGGTTTCTGAATCTGGTGCACATTATGTGGCGGGAGCAGCAGCCGCAGCAGACGGATCAGGAGAAGGCCGAGTTTAAGAGAATTGAACAGATCTTGACCGGAAGGCTGACAGCGGTCGTCCGTACGGGTGAGATCGTAGACGGCGGGGATGTGTGGCAGCCGGAAGGTTTGCCGGACACACCACCTGGCTGGTGGTGACGGGGGAAGGAGGGTGCGGTGACGCAGCCTGGCGCACACGTGGACACGGCTTACATCGATATCCTGCCCGATTTTTCCGCTTTCACCCGGGTTTTGAAACGTGACCTTGACCGGGCCTTCAGCGAAATCCGGCGAACCGCCTCCGACGTCTTCAGCGACATCGAAAAACAGGCACTCGAAGCCGCGTCCATCATGTCCCTCGCCATCCGCAAAGGCGCTGTAAGCGCCGAAGACGCCATCGACGATCTAGCCGATTCGGCACACCACGACTTCAACCGCATCGAACGAGACGCAGCCTCCGCCGGCCGGGCCGTGTCCGGGGCGATCGGCGCCACCATCTTCGCCGGGGCGATCGGCGCCTTCAACCAGATCGCATCCGCTGTCGGCACGATTACGTCGGCGGTGTCAGGGCTCGGCCTCATCGGCCTCATCCTCGCCTTGCTGCCCGCCATCATCGCCCTTGCCGCAGCGTTAGCCGACCTGATCGGCCTCGTCGCCTTGCTGCCCGCCGGGTTCCTGGTCGCGGTCGCCGCTATCGCCCCACTCGTGATAGCGTTCCAAAACTTTGGTGATGCGGTCGCCGCCATCAACGAAGGCGACCCCGAAAAAATTGCGGAAGCCCTCAAAAAACTGTCACCCGCCGCCGCCAGCGTCGCCAAAGAACTCGGCAAGCTGACACCGCAGCTCAAAGAATTGCAGCGATTCACCCAGGAACAATTCTTCGCCCCCCTCAAAGGGGCGTTCACCGAACTTGCCACTAATCTGCTGCCCACTTTGAGGACCGGTCTCGGGCAAGTCGCACACGCCTTCGGTGTCCTCGCCGAAAACGTTTTAGGTATCCTCGGGCTCCCCGAAAATGTGGCACTGGTAAACAACCTGTTCGCCACCACCGCCCGCATCATCGGCAGCCTCGGCCCCAACCTGGACAACTTCCTCGTCGGCTTCCTCAAAGTCGCCAACGCCGGACTGCCGATTGTGGAAGGCCTGTTCAAGAAACTGTTCGACGCGGTCGGTAACTTTGGCGAATTCATCGAACAGGCTGCCGCGGACGGCTCCTTGCAGGCATTCATCGACGATGCGCTTGCCACCTTGGGTGAACTGTTCGACCTGGGGAAAGCGCTGGGTGGGCTGCTCGGAACGTTGTTCAGCGCCACCGACGACTCCGGCCGCTCGTTTATCCAAACACTCACCGACCTCGTCACCCGCATGGACGCATTCTTCCAGTCGGCGGAGGGCCAGGACGCGCTGCAGGATTTGACCGAACTCGTTCAGCTGACCGGGCAAGTTTTGGGTGGCCTGGTCAACATTCTCCTAGAAGTGATCAACTTCCTCGGTGAGCTCGATGATGTGGCCCACGACGTGCAGAACGCCTTCTCGGCTTTCAACGCTGGCCTTATGCAGTTCGGCGCGAACGCACGTAGTGCCGTTGAGGGGATTCCCCAGCTTATCGGCAACGCCTTCCAGGCCGGTATCGACCTGGCGTTGAAGGCGATCGGTATCGGTATCGGCACCATCCTGTTCCTTCTCAACCCGCAAAACGTTGCGGACGCCCTCGTCGAACTGGGCCCGAAGCTGGTGCAAGTTTTTGACACCGCACTCACGTTTGCGAAAAACTTTCTGGTCACCAAGTTTGAGGAAATCAAGGCGTTCATCTTCGGCGTACCAGACGAGATCACTTCCGGTGTTGGGCCCAAGTTCCTGGAAGCCGGCCAAAATTTGATCCAGGCGTTTATGAACGGCTTCCGGTCGGCCAACAAATTTATTGGCGACGTGGCCGGTGATATTGCGGGTGCGGTGAAAGGCTTCCTCAACAAGGCCATCGATAAAATCAATGCCGGTATCGCCTCCGTCGACGACGTGCTGCCCGGCAGCCTGCCACGCATCCCGCGCCTCGCCCGCGGCGGCATCATCCCCGCCACACCCGGTGGGCAGTTGTTTGTCGGCGGCGAGGGCGGCGAGGATGAGGTGGTTGCCCCGCTATCGAAGCTTCAGCAGATGATCGGTTCCGGTACCACCATCAATGTCAGCCCCGGCGCTGTCGTCGTCCAGTTTGATGGTGTGGTGCCGACACAGGCGGAAGCGTTCAGCACTGGGCAGGCGGCGGCGGACGGGTTTATTGCCGCGCTGCTGGCACGCCGCGATATCCGCATGCTAGCCAGGGCGGCATAAATGGGACAGTACAATCCGAACAGCCCATACATTATCGGTGAAGAGTGGGTGCCGATCCGGCAAGCCAACTACCAGCCCGACGAAATCACCGAACGCGGCTACACCTTCGGCATCGACCACACGGTCGTCCCCGTCTCGGGAACGTTCAATATCGCCGACCTGCCCGGGCCGAACACCGAGACGGCCGTCATGCTCAACCTGTACCCGGAAGGGACCGAAGACCTCACCGGCCCAGTAAAGTCGGTGACCATACCGTGTTCGGCCGGGAACGTTGACGGGGCGCCGTTTACGGCATCGTCTGTACAGAACCCGTCAGTCGGTTCCGGCATCAGCACGAACGGTGGTGCCACATTCGATTTCAACTTCGATGTCGCCACATACACGCAGGCCCTGGGTGGCAAACGCATACTCGGCATGGATTTTTTGTACATCATCCGGGGAAGCGCCGAAGTACTCGCCGGCACCGTATTTTTCACCGCCCGGAATGTGTTCGGCTCATACTCCGCCCAGTTCTTTATCCAGATCGGTGGTGACGGAACAGAGGCTGCTATCCGCGGTGGGAAGATCGCGGCGGTGCCGATCAGCTCAGTTACCCCATTTTGGTCTACTGCGTCTAACGATTTCACTACCAGCCTGGTTTATCCGTGGCGCCTCAACGAACTCCAGAACTTCAACTCCACGGTGGCCGCGGCACAACGGCTTTCACTCGGGTTTGTGTTCGGCGGAACTGGAGCAGACACCGCGAATGTCGCCTATGCGGCGCTTAAGGTGTTCTACTGCGAAGAGAAACGCATCAAATATGGTGGATTCCGCGCGTTTTTCCCGTCACCGCCAGTCGACATCTACCATTACGGGCCCAACTATGTGTCGATGCGCGGCACCGACTACACCGTAACCGGTTCTATCGCACCCGGCCGCTACACACTGACCCAGGAATACAAGCAGACAACTAACATCCCCAACGGAAAATTTGCCCCATACCTGTCGGCGCTCAGGCAGCTTTACGAACTGCCGCCGCAGCAAGGCCGCGTGGTCAACCAAACGCTGACTGTCGATGACACCTTCACCGTTGCCGCTACCGATGTGCTGCCGCAGATCACCCTGCATCATGCTGGCGGTATCGTCACCGGCTGCCATCCCTACGGCACCCAAGACAAAATACCTGTCTACGGCACCATCACCGCGATACAAGAGATCGAGGACGATCCGGCCGGAGTGTCGAAGCAGTATCCTCAAGTCCGGTTTTATGCCCGCCGCTTCGGCAACACCACTGCCGCCCTGCGGCTGATCGACGTCGCCACCAGTACTTTCACCGCCTCCATCACCCCCGGCGAATTTGATGCCCTCACCGAAATTGTGGACGGCTGGAAAGAAGTCAACCTCCGCTTCGCCTCACCGCCCTCCTTCGCCACCGCAGCCGGCGATATTGACTGGCGCTGGGACGCCGTGGGGGAAATTGCCTCCAACCAGTGGCAGGTTTTAGGCTGCGGCGGCCCATCAGTTACCGGCACCCAAACGTTCGCGCCAGCCACCTACTACGCCCCCGCAGGCGCAACCGTCAGCCTCACCTGGCAGTCACCCACCATCTCCGGCACCGCCGACGACTCCCTCTCGGATGCGGTCCTCATCTTCTCCACCGACCCGCCCACCGTCACCGGATTCGCCCTATCGACCTGTTCGCAGGTGGTGACCGGGATCGCCATGGACTGCGGGATGCCGGAGCGGTGTATTCCCACCGGTATCTACGGTAACCAGATTGCGTGGGACAACGATGCTGTCTGCGACAGTTTCACCCGTGATCTGGCCTCATCGTGGGGCAATGCTACCGAGACCGGCCAGTTGTGGGCCAACACGGGCGGTGCCGTATCCGACTACAACGTCACCCTCGGCACCGGCACCCACACCGTCACCGGCACCAACGTCGAACATAGTAGCTTTATCACTTTAGGGCGTGCTGACCAGGACGTCACCGCTGGGCCGTTCATCATCCCCGCCGTCCCCACCGGGGCCGCCATCGACGCCACCATCGTGGCCCGCCGCAACGGCACCTCCTGGTATGGGGCCGGGATCACCGTCTCCACCGCGGGAGTTGCCACCCTGCAGGCGCAACGTAACGCGGCGGGCACCATCACCAGCCTCGGCTCGATCGCACTGCCGCACCCGCACACCGCCGGAACCCAGTACTACGCCCGCATATCGATCATCGGGTCTATCCTGCGGGTCAAAGCATGGACCGCCGCCGACACCGAACCAGGCTGGCAAGTCACCGTCACCGACGCCACCATCACCAGCGGCGGCGACAGTGGTGTGCGCAGTCTGCGTAACACCGGCAACACCAACGGCACCGTCATCATCAGCTTCGACGACTTCCAGGCCGTGCCCGCCGAGCTCGCTGGGGGCCGGTACGAAATTCAGCGCTGGGACAGCGCCGACAACTTCTGGTCCACCATCCTCGACACAGGCAACCTATGCGTCACCGGTATGTGCGACTTTGAGGCACGCACCGGGGTCGCCTCTATCTACCGGATGCGAACCAAAAATGTGCTCGACTTCGCCGGGCCGTGGGTGTCCGGTACAGCCACACTGCCCACGCCAGGTGTTGCGGGTGCCGGTGACGCCAACTCGGTGCTCATCTTCACCTCAAACAAGGCGCCGATCGCGAACCTGGCCTACGTGATGCAGTTCGAGGGCAGCCCGGTGGAAACTTTTGCGTTCCCGGAAGCCGACATGGTCACCTTGCAGCGCATGTTCGGGAAAGACTTCTTCACCGCCTTCCACCCCCTCGAACGTGGTGGCGACCAATTCCAGCGCACCCTCCTCGTCAACGCGGCCGCCATCCCGCCGCCGTCACTCGCCAACGTCGAAAACTTGCGCGACCTGGCATGGGCTGACCTGCCCTACGTGTGCGTGCGCGACGAACTCGGCAACCGCTGGTATGCCAATGTGCAAGTCCCATCGGTGGACATACGCCGTAACCGCACCAAATACTTTGCCCAAATCCGTGTATCCCAGGTAACCGCGACACCATGCGCGATAGACCCCTAAGGAGCACGGAGTGACAATCGACGGGTCACGCTGGTCGGGCACCCTGGCCACCATCGGCCCCGAACCGCAACTCGACCTCGACGACTGCATAGGCCAGGTCGCCGCCGGATACCGGTTTGATCTCGTCGACGCGGTCACCGGCTACCGCCGCCAGCTACACCCAGACCTGAGCAAGGTGCCGACCCTGTCACACGACACCAGCCGCACAATCAAACGCACCATCACCGGCCTTTGGTTCGACCGCGGCGACACCGCCGAACTGAACACTATTTCAGCACGCATCGAACCCATCATGCTCATCGCCGGGCAACAATTCCCCCTCGGCCAATACCTTTTCAACGACCAAACCCGGCTCCGCTACACCTCCGGGATCATCTCCACCAGCACCGCCTACGACAACGGGTTCATCGTCGACCAGGAACTTGAGCAAGGCTTCCCCATCTTCGCCATCAGCGGCGGCGCACAGTCAGTCCAAGTACTTATCGGCCAAATCCTCGCCGGTGTCCCCATCACCTACACCATCGACAGCAGCCCCTTCACCTCCGCCGGATCATGGACCGCAGGCACCCACCGTGGCTATGCCCTGGAACAACTTGCCGTCGACGGCGACTACCTAAGCCCATGGTTCGATAACACGAACGTGATGCGGTTCATTCGCTCCTTCGACCCCGCCGACGCTGTAGTCACCTTCGACTTCGACACCGGCCACAAAGTCTTGCTGGATCCCCCACCGGTCGAAAACGATGATGTGCTCGCCGCGGCGAACCGGTTCATTGTCGTATCCAACGGGTCCACCAACATGTCCGTCCCCATCCGCGGCATATACGACATCCCCAGCACGGCACCACACTCGATCGCCAACCGCGGCTTTGTCATTCCCCGCACCGTGTCGCGGCAGGTCGAAACCAGCACACAGGCGCAGGCCATAGCCGTAAACCTGGGGCAGCGGCGCAACATTTTTGAGCGCCTGCAGATTGCGACCGCACCAGATCCGCGGCATGACTCATATCAGGTGATCCGCTGGCAGGGCGAAAACTGGCTGGAAACGGCGTGGTCGCTGCCCATGGTTGCCGGTGGCGTGATGACGCATACGGCAAGGAAGGTGTATAGCCCTTGACGCTGCCCCAAATGGACGCGGTCACCGAAAATGCTGCCCGGCTTGATTTGACCTGGGACTTACGCCCGGCCACCATCGCGGCCGGGAACTCGGCTGCATCCACCGTCGCCATCGCCATCATCGACAATGATGACAATCCGATACCGGTGTTCAGCCTGGTAGGTGCCCTGTTCGAGGGCGACCGGGTGATGACCCTGTCGGTTCAGCCTGAAGGCGTCTACGTCATCTCTATGCTCGGGTTCGGCGGTTCGACCCTCCCTGAGGACCAGTCGACCGGCAATGTTGCTGGCACCCAGTCCGCTACCGGCGCCTACGCCAGCCTGGTTGATGGTGCGGCGACACCACTCGCTGTCTCGTTTACGAAACAGCGCGACGGCACCCGCATTTGTGCCACCCTCGAAGGGCAGGCGTTCATTTCCGGGGCAACGCTGAACAAAGGCCAGTGGGGTGTCCTCATCAACGGCACCGACTACGACATTGTGCCCTACTTTTTCAACACCTCCTCCGACCACCGGGCATTCGGCGGCTTCCGCCACATCTCCGGTATCCCCGCAGGCAGCTACAGTGCGGTGATCCGGTGGAAGCAGCTGTCCGGGGGGGGCACCCTGTCCGCCAACGCCGACGACGCCTACTTTCTGCGGATCCAGGAAACCCGCTAGCATTCGGCCCATGCTGAAATGGGCCGTGATCCCGTCCTGCTGCCGCCCCGCCGAACTTGCCGGGCTGGTATCCGCGCTCCTGGCCGATAGCGTTTTCCCGGTGGTGATCGATACCGGGTATGAGCCGCCATACGTTTCAGGCCACAACTGGGTATCTGTCATCCGCGATGAGGACCCGGAACGCAACGTGTCCCGCTGGTGGAACCATGGACTGCGCTACATTGCTGAGAAGATGGAGCCGCTGCCTGAGGAATATGTGATCGGCATGTTCAACGATGATGTCGTCATCCCCGACCATTTCGTTACCGGTCTTGCCGAGGCGCTGATTGAGCATGATGTGGACATTGCCTACCCCGACCAGGGCGGTTCCGGCACCCAGCGCTATGACTGGCATCGTTCCCCAGCGCTGCCTTACCGCATGTCCGGGTATGCGTTTGTTTTGCGCGGGTCGGCGGGCATTTTCGGTGACGAAACCATCAAATGGTGGTACGGCGATGATGATGTCGAATGGCAGGCCCGCGCCGGCCGTGGAACCCTGTGTGTGGGCGGGGTGACGGTACAGCATTTGTATCCGTCATCTACTACAGTCGGGGAGCTGGCAGAACAGGCTGAAAGGGACCGTGTGACGTTTCAGGAAAAGTGGGCAGGCAGGACACCATGGTAGTGGCATACGGTGTGTGTGTCGGGTCGTGGGACAAATTTCACCAGTATGTTGAGCCGCGCATACCGGGCGGGCAGCCCATTTTTGCCCTGGCGAATCAGGCGTCTATTACGCAGGCATACAATGCCATCCTTAATGCGTGCATAGGGCGGCCACTTGACGCACTCATACTTTTGCATGACGACCTCGAAATTGTTGACCCGGACGCTGAGGCCAAGTTTTTGGATGCCTTCACCGACCCGGACGTGTGGCTCGCCGGGATCGCCGGAGGCCGCAATGTATCGTCTCTCGCATGGTGGGAGGCCGAGACGGCCGGGCATCAGCAAATCGACACCCAAATGCTTGACCTCGGTCCCCGCACCGCCGATGTTGACCTTTTGGAAGGATCCATTCTCGCCTTTTCACCACACGCTATACGGGCCGTCCGTTTCGACCGCCAGTTCGGCGGGTTCCACGGCTATGACGAAGTGGCGATGCGTGTAAAAAACCTGAAACGGCGTGTGGTGGTGGTGGATGTGGACACCCACCACCACACACAGCTCGGATTTAAAACACCGGAGAGTGCCGCCGAATGGGCGGCCGCCAATGACATGTTCCGCCGGAAGTGGGGATTTTAGACCGTGCGCCGTATGAGATGCAGCGGCTGCGAATATGCCGACCTGCGCACCTTCCTCGACCTTGGTGTGTCACCAATCGCCGACGCCTACACGGCTACCCCGTTCGCACCAGTAGAAGCCCACCCACTACAGCTTGCCGTGTGTGCCGGGTGCTGGCTCGTGCAGCTCCTTGAGGTGGTAGATCACAAAACCCTGTTCGGGACCGGATACTCGTTCTATTCGTCGGCGTCACCGCCGCTGTCGGCCTACCACGCCCAATATGCCGCCCACATCCTGCACACCTACCCCGGCCTTGCCGGAAGGCTGACGGTAGAGATCGGCTGCAACGACGGCGACATGCTCCAGCACTTCGCCGCCGCGGGCTGCAATGTGCTCGGTGTCGACCCGGCGGCAGGCCCGGCTGGGATGGCACGCGACCGGGGGCTGCCCGTGCTTGAGACCCCGTTCACTACCGCGGTGGCGCAGGAGATCAGAAACGAGTCAGGTGATGCCGGGATTGTGATCGCCAACCATGTGCTAGCCCACGTCGACGATGTTTCCGGAACATTGGCTGGTATCTCAAGTCTTCTCGCCGATGATGGGGTTGCGTTCGTAGAGGTCCAGTATCTCCCCGACCTTTTGGTCAACAATGCGTTCGACCTCGTCTATCACGAGCACCGCAACTTTTTTTCCCTGTCCAGCCTTGAGAAAGCGGCCGAACGGTGGGGCCTGTTCGTCACCGCCGCCACCCTGACCGACCGGCAAGGCGGATCCCTGCGCGTCGAACTGCGCCGCACCCGCCGTGACATACCTGCCGTCGACGTCATCCGGGCCAGCGAACATTGGCTCACCGACTGGACTGCTTATGGCGGTTTCCAGGGACGGGTCAACCGCATCCGCGCCCGCCTCCTCGAACTGCTGCGTGCCGAGTCGGCCGCAGGACGGCATGTGATCGGCTACGGTGCACCGGCGAAGGCAACCACTTTGCTCAACTATTGCGGCATCGGCGACGACCTGCTCCTGTATGTCACCGACACCACCCCCGCAAAGCAGGACCGTTACATTCCCGGCACCGGCCTTGTCATCCGGGCGCCCACGATCGAGTACGTCGCCGTCGACACCTTCCTTGTTCTGGCCTGGAATTATTTGCCGCCGATCATGCGCAACCACACTGGGTTCACCGCCCGTGGTGGCCGGTGGATTGCCCCGATCCCGGTACCGACCCTCTTCTAGGAGCAGCAGTGAATATCAACATAGGCTGTGGTGACAGATACGCCGAAAACGGCTGGCACAATGTCGACACCGCAGACATGCCCCACCGCAAAGACGAAGCCGCCGACCTCCGCGACCCGCTACCGTGGGCGGCGCAGACTGCCGACCGCATCTACGCCGGGCACGTCCTCGAACATATCTCTCTGCTGGATTGCCGGGCGCTGCTGCCACGCCTGTACGAGATCCTCAAGCCTGGTGGCACGCTCATGGTCGTCGGTCCCGACTGTGAGAAAGCGTGGCGCATGGAGAACGAAGGCACCCTTGACCGGCCCCTCGACTCGCTGCGCTACGGCGCCGGCCGCTGGACCGGCGACCATCATGAGTGGGAATGCACCGAATCCCAGCTGGTGATGCTCCTCGCCGATGCCGGATTTGTGGTCGGTATCGAAGATATGGATGCGATCGTGGCCGGCGGGTGGCCTGTCGCCGACCCGCGCCCGAAATGGCAGGCCGTTGTGTCAGGAGTACGCCAGTGACCGCGATCACCGTCGCTGTTCCAGCGCATCCGGCACGAATCCAGTCACGGCTCCTGCAACGCGCCCTTCAGTCGGTGCTCTATCAAACGTATCCGGCGGCCGGGGTCAGCCTGGCCATGGACCTCACCCGCGCGGGCGCGCCCGCGACACGGCAGCGTGCCCTCGACGGGGTTACCACACCGCTTGTGGCGTTCTTGGATTCGGACGACTATTTTGACCCGGACCATCTCGAATCGCTGTACGGGTGTATGCAAGACACTGGTGCCGACTACGTCTTCTCCTACTGGCACGGCCCCGACTTTTTGGGCCACTTCGGTAAAGAATTCGATCCGGCTGATCCGGTAGAAACCACCATCACCATCCTCGTACGTACCGAACTTGCGAAACAAGTCGGCTTCCAGGCAATCCCCGACCGGCTAGAAAACACCGGCGAAGACCGGCGTATGACTTTGGGCTGTATCGAACTCGGGGCCAAAATCGTGCACTTGCCCAAACGAACCTGGACCTATGGAATGCACGGGCAAAACAGCTCAGGCTTGCCCACCAAGGGGGACGCGGCGGCATGAGGTACTTCTACGATCTTGCCTATCGCATGAGCATGGGCACCTCACCGGCACGGCCACCGGCGGAGAAGGTGACAGAGTGAGCGTGACTGTCGTCATTCCGACAATCGAAGGCCGCGAACATCTTCTCGCGCGGGCGCTCGCATCCGTGGACGCACAGGAACGCTCCCCAGAGGCGGTGATCGTCGAAACGGATGTGGACCGTACCGGCGCGGCAGCAACCCGGAACCGGGCCTTGGCCAAAGTGACAACCCGGTACGTCGCGTTCTGCGATGACGACGATGAACTGCTGCCAATGCATTTACGGGTCTTGCAAGAACGGGCTGCGCTCACCGGTTCCGACCTGGTATACCCGGGGATGATCGCTGTCGGGGGCCGGGATCCGCTGGCCTGCCC
>Ga0137457_1000198_pt1 | contig 15438 bp, 15 predicted proteins | sample EasRivERMGT630_2_FD_102321 | JGI IMG/M metagenome (GOLD analysis project Ga0137457, IMG submission 102321) | Soil microbial communities from meander-bound floodplain in the East River, Colorado, USA - East River MetaG ERMGT630_2 | ecosystem: Environmental > Terrestrial > Soil > Floodplain ...
CGGTACCAGTTGGCCAGGACGTCGGAGCAGACGAAGCCCTTCGTGCTCCGCACGCGCGCAAGCTGGAGATAGAGGTCGCGGGTGCGGTCCTGGTGCGCGGGCTCGTTCAGCGCGAGCAGGGCGTCCCGGACGCTCATCCGCGATTGGCGATCCCCCAGCGCCTGTCCTTCCTCCATCGCGTCGTGGAACCAGCCCAGGAAGCGGTCGTCCGAGCTCTCCTCGGCCGCCGCCATGACGGCGCCGAGATCCATGTCGAGGCGGTGATCGGCCAGGTAGACGCGCGGATGCGAGAACTGCCGCGCGAGCCGGAATCCGAGCTGCTCGCGCTCGTCGCCCACGAGCTCGCACTTCTCCTGCAGGTACGCCGCGTAGCGCTCCGGGATGCGCGTGTCCTCCGGCGGCGCCTCGAGGACGATCTTCGTCGGCGCGAAGGCCGCGAGCCGGTCGAGCACCTCGGCGATCTCGTCCTGCTTCGCCTCGGCCAGGTGATCGACCTTGGCGCTCTTCACGTAGTCCTGGTTGGGGCTGTCGAAGTGGTAGACCCCGAGGATCATGACGCGGGCCTTCTGCTGCAGCGCCGCGTCGCTCCCGTGCGGGCTCGCGAGCAGCGTCGTGGTGAGGAGCAGGGTCAGTCCGGCACTCATGGGTCATCACTCCTCGGTTGGCGGAGGGCGAAGCGCCAGGGTCAGTTGGAATGGATCGTGATCGAGCTCGATCGTACTCGCCGCCGCGCTCCTCCTCGGTTCGCTCCACGCCCTGATGGGTAAGATGTCCGTGGGAGATGAGCCCATGCAAGACGCCGACTCCATCGAGCTGCCGCAGTCCCTCGTGCGCAGGCGCACCGCTCTGCTCTTCGGCCTGGGTTTTCTGACCAGCGCCGAGGTCGTGTGGCCGATCGCGACCTGGCCGAGCCACCTGATCACCACGGCGTTCTATCTCTACAAGCTCGGCTGGCTGGTGGTGATCGGGCTCGCCTTGGCCTTCTGGGTCGAGCTCCATCGCTACGCGCGAGCAGCGGGCGGGCGGGAATATGCATCCGGCCACGTCTTGCTCGCCATTCTGCTGATGCCGCTCGGGGTCCTCTTCATGCCGGAGCTCGTGCGGCGCGACATCGCCAGCGGCCAGGCCGAGTGGCGGAGACGCAACGCGCTCCCGACGTCCGAAAGGGTCCTACGCACGGTGCTGTACTTCGCCGCCCTCCTGGTGATCGCGTGGCCGCTCTACTTCGTGCACCGCGATCTCCTGTACCTGGCTCCCTTGCTGGCGTTCTTGCTGCAGCGCCTTGTGCTGCCTTGGTGCCGGCGCGCCGAGCCACGGGAACCGGACAGCGCGCGCACCTGAGGCGGAGGGGCCTGCGCCACGGATCACGCTACATGAAGTTCCGCGTGTGCAGCGAGGACAGGCGCTCGGCCTCCTCGGGCGCGAAGCCGAGCTGCTCGAGGCGGTGGCGGCGGGCGGCGTCCATGTCGGCCTTCAAGGCGAGCACGGCGTCGTGACCGTGCGCGACGGCGTCGGGCTCGAAGCGGCCGGCGGCGAGCAGCACAAGCGCGTCGAAGACCTCCTCGTTCAGGCCGCTCATCTCGCGCAGGGAGTCGAAGCGCGACTCGACCGCGGCGACAAGACGCGGGCGCAGGTGCGGATCGTGGGCGAGGTGGCGCTTCAGGTGCGCCATGGCGAAAGCGACGTGGCGCGCCTCGTCGACGCCGGAGAGCTCGGCCACGCGCGCGGTGACGGGATCGGGCGCGTGCTCGTGCAGGAAGCGCAGCAGCGACAGGAAGCTGCCCTCGCCCAGCACCGAGAGCAGGAAGAAGGCCAGCGCGTAGTCGGGCTCGTCGAGCAGGGTCTTGAGCGAGGCCTGGCCGCCCTGGGTCGAGAGGCCGAGCTCGGGGCGCTTCAAGGTCGCGCGGCGCGTGAAGACCTCGATGTGGCGCGCCTCGTCCGCGGCCTGCACGGCGAGGAGCTGCAGGATCTCGCGGAAGTGCGGATGGATGCGCGCGAGGAAGCGCGCCGGGACGAGCAGCGCGGCCATCTCGTTCTCGATCAGGTAGGTCATCACCTGCACCACGGCGTCCTCGACCTCGTCGGGCAGCTCGACAGGGGCTTTCCAGTCGACGGCCACGGCCGGATCCCACTGCGCGGCGAGCGCCTGGCGGTAGAGCTCGGCCGCGCGCTCGGACCAGAGCACTTCCTTGCGATCGAGCGCGAAGTCGAAGCCGAGATCGCCGGCCTCGACCATCGCACCGCGCGCGGCCAGGCCCCAGCGCGCCGGCGGCTGCTCGCGCACGGCGTCCGGACTCGAGGCCGCGCTCGCGCCGGCGCGCTCGGCGCCGCGCCAGCGCCCGAGGAGCGTCTCCGGACGGCTCAGACGCGCGCCGCCGGGGATCGGCGCGGACTCCAGCGCCTGCTGGCGCGCCCAGGCTTGCAGGTGCATGCGGAGGTGCGCGTCGCGACCGACCACCTCGAGCACGCCACCGGCGGGGAGCCCGCGCAGCGCATGCTTCACGAGCAGGTGCCCGCCGCGATCGAGCCCGAGCTCGCCGAGGTCCAGGCGCGGCGGCTTCGCGCTCATGAGCCGGGCCTCAACCCGCGACCGACGCCAGCCAGGGCTCGAGGAAGCGGAAGCGCTCGACCGCGCGCCCGAGCTGCGCGTAGCCGCTGGTGCGACCGGGCTTCCAGGCCTTCAGGCCCTCGAGGTCGAGCAGGCGCCGCACGGCCGCGTCGTCGTACGACATGCCGAGCAGGAGCTCGCGGAAGCGCGCGAGCGCACGCTCCGGCGCGCCGTCGAGCACGGTGAAGTTGCAGTGGTCGTAGGGCGGCGTCTGGGCGAGCACGCGCGTCGAGCCCGGCGCGAAGGTGCCATCGCGCCCGAAGGCGAGGTGGTTCGCGTCGAGCAGGCAGGCCGCGTCGACGCTGCCGCGCACGAGCGCGCGGGCCGCATCGCGCTCGCCGCCGATGTGATCGCCGTGCTTCCCGAGCAGGACGTCGTGGTGCACGACCTCCAGGTCGCGCCCGGGCTCCAGCCCGGCCTCGGCCAGCGTGAGCAGCGGGATCAGGGTCGCCTGGGGCGAATCCTGGGCGCCGACGCCGATGCGCATCCCACGCAGGTCGGCGAGCTCGCGCGCGGAGCTCTTCGCCGGCACCACGATCACCGAGGTCAGGTCGCAGTCCGTGTCGCGCATGACGAGCGCCCGCGGCTTGCGTTTCCTGGCCTTCGCCAGGCGCAGCGACTCGATCCAGGCCAGGGGCGAGTTCCACGCCACGTGCACCGCGCCGGCGAAGTGGGCCTCGACCTGGCGCTCGTAGTTGGTGAAGAGCACGTAGTCGAAGGCGAGGTCCTTGGCGCCGAACCACTCGCGGAAGCCGTCCCAGATCGTGACGACCTTGGCGTCGTAGGCCACGGCGCCGAGGACGAGCGGGCTGGTCTGTCTCATCGCGTGGTTCCCGACATCACCGATCAGAACATGTCAGAACAGGTCCTGACCGGTGATGGCCTTGCCGATGAAATCGTACAGCGCGTCCGTGGTGGGGGCCATGATGGTCGCCGCGCGCGCGTCGCGGAACGGGCGCTCCACGGCCACGTCGCGCCGGAAGGCGGCGCCGCCGCACACGCGCATGGCGAGGTCGCCGACCTGGGTCGCGCTCTCGCCCGACGCGGCCTTGGCCTCGAGCACGCGCAGCGAGGCGTCGGCGCGGGAGGTGCTCACGGCCTCGGCCGCATCGTCGAGCAGCGCGCGCGTCATGTCGGTCAGCACGCGCATGCGCGCGAGATAGGCGCGGATCGTGGGGAGCTGTGCCAGCGACGAGTCGAGATGCGCGAAGCGCGTGCCCGCGACGTGCGCGCTCGTGCGCTGAACCATCGCTTCCATCAGACCGAGGGAGCAGGCCGAGCTCAGCAGGCTGAACCACGGCAGGACGACGCCCATCATCACCCCGAAGCCGCCGCCGTCCGGCCCGAGCCGGTCGCTGGTCTTGACGCGCACGCCCTTGGCGGTGACGGGCAGGGAATCGTTGCCACGCAGTCCGAGCCCGTCGAAGCGTGCCGGGTGAGACAGGCCCTTGGCGCTGCGCGGCACGAGCCAGATCGTGCTCTCGCCCTTCTGTTCGAGCGGCTTGCTCGACCAGACGTAGAGGTCGGCGTTCGACGCGCTCGTGACCCAGCTCTTCTCGGCTTCGAGCACGATCGCGTCGCGCTCCTTCTTGGCGCTCGAGAGCGGGGCCCAGAAGTGGCTGCGCGAGCCGGCCTCGGAGAAGGCCAGCGTGGCGAGCAGCTCGCCCTTCGCGACCCGGCGGCGCACGGAGTCCTCGCCATGGGTCTCGATCACCGCCACGCCGCAGTAGTGCATGCACAGGACCATCGCGCTCGAGCCGCACTCGCGGCCGATGCGCTCCACCACGTCGACTGCCGGGCGGAAGGAAGCGCCCCCGCCGCCGACGGCGGGAGCGCTGACCAGTCCGAGGAAGCCGTGCTCGCGCAGAGCACGCAGCGTCGCCGCCGGGAAGCTGGCCTCGGCGTCGACGGCCGCCGCGTGCTCGCCCGCGATCGCGGCCACGGATTCGAGCTTCTCAAGGATGCGTTCGGTGCTCATCGTTGCGGACTCAGAAAGTGCCGTAGAGGACGATGTTCAGGCTGCGGTCGATGATCTCGGAGTCACCCACGTCGTCGCGCGTCCAGTACACGTACTCTAGCCACAACGAGAGGTGGGGGTGGAACTGCCAGACGACACCGGGCATCCACAGCTCCTCCTTGACGTCGTCGTCGTTGTAGTCGCCGAAGCTGTAGTTCGCCCGCAGGGTCCAGTCGCCGGCCGTGTACGACGCGCCCGACATCAGGTAGTCGATGTCGCCGGAGCTCGAGCCGACGACCGGGAAGTCCACGACGTGGTTGCCGTTCTGGTGGGTGAAGTCGCCGAAGACCGTGACGGCTCCGGCCGTGACGGCCGCCTCGCCGTTCACGCGCGTGAAGTTCGAGTTCGTCGTCGCGAGGTCCGCCTCGCCGTGCATCGCGGACGTACCGACGGTCACGCTCGTCGTGTCGCTCACCGCGAAGGTGGGTGCGACGCGCCCGACCCAGACGTCGCGTTCCCTCCCGATCGAGAGCGTGTCGCGGTCCTGCAACGAACCGTTGGTCTCACCGTCTTGATCGAAGAATTGCGCCGAGTAGTCGACCGTGGTCGAGTCGCCCAGGTGCAGCTTGCTCTCCCACGAGAGCCCCAGGTCCGGGTCCAGCTTCAGCCCGTCGAAGTACGGGATGTTGCCGTAGAAGACGCCGTCCCAGAAACGCCCGAACTGGCTGTAGACCTTGCCGACCTTGAGAACGCCCTCGGAGTCGTCCCAGGGCTTCCAGCTCATGTACAGCTCCTGCACCCAGAAGTTGCTCTCGAAGAAGGCGCGCAGCTTCGTGTCGCGGAAGCGCGGCTCGAAGTGGATCCCGAAGTCGTCGTAGTGCCCGTCTATGACCAGGTTCGCGTAGTAGATCTCGGTCTTGTCGTCGACGTTGTCCAGGAACGGGTGGTAGCGCCACAGCAGGAAACCGCCGCCGATGTCGAAGGGCAGCGACTCGCGCAGGACCTTCCAGACCTGCTCGTCGGAGAGCTCCTTCGTCGCTGGGACCTCCTGCGCGGAAGGAGCCAGCGCGAGGACGGAGAGGAAGCCCGCGGCCGCAGCCGTATGGACCGTGCGCATGGGGAGACCCTGGCTAGAGGATGCGGGGGTTGCCCGCGTAGGTCCGGTTCTGCGGGGCGAAGACGAGGCCCGTGGCCACGCTGTCGGCCTTCTCCTTGCCGAAGAGCTTCTCGACCACGAACAGCGCCGCCTCGTAGGCCGCGAGCCCGCCGTTCGAGGTGATGGTCTTGCCGGCCACGACGAAGCGCTGGTCCTTGCGCGCCTGGATCTTCGGGAACTTCTTCTGCAGGTCGTCGATCGAGGACGGGAAGGTCGTGCACTCACGCCCGTCGAGCAGCCCGGCCTTGGCCAGCGAGAACGCGCCCCAGCAGTGCGAGGTCACGTACTCGGCCGACCTCGACTTGTCCTGGATCCAGCCGATGAAGGCGCCGTCGTCCAGGTCGCTGTCGATGCTGTGGATCCCGCTCGGCACGACCAAGACGTCGATCTTCGGCTCCTGCCCGAAGGCGTAGTCCGGCTGCAGGGTCACGCCCTCGTAGGTCTTGATCGCGCCCTTCTTCGGCGCCACCGTGAACACGTTCACTTCCTTGCCGACGTGCTTGTAGGTATCGAACGGAGCCGAGTACTCGGTGATGAAGAGCCCGTCGAAGATCAGGATGCCGACGTTCTTCTGGGCCGCGTGCGCGGGCGCGCTGGCCTGGACGGCCGAGGTGCTCGGGCCGTGATTCGTGCTCTGGCACGCTGCGAGCAGCGCGCCGGCGACGAGGGTGGAGACGAAACGAGACATGGCTCCTCCTGTGAAGGTGGATGAAGTGGAGTGGGATGGGGATCCAACCCTGCCGAGCGGACCGGAAGCGCTGCGCACGCATGCAACGTGCTCGCTCGAGCCTGCCGCCACGGACAGCGAAACTAGCCGGGTTTGGCGAACCGTCAACGTGCTGGCGCCGCGTCCCGGGCTCGCTCAGAGCAAGGCTCTCGAAGCGTTCGCGCGCACCGATCGACGCGCGTGTTCGGCCGGGTTACTCGAAGCCGAGCAGTCTTCCGCCCTGGTACACCGCGAAGCTCGCGACCCAGGCGAGCACCGTCATGTACGCGAACAGGAAGCTCGGCCAGCGCCACGAGCGCGTCTCGCGCTTGACCACGGCCAGGGTGCTCATGCACTGGCAGGAGAGCGCGAAGAAGATCATCAGCGAGAGGCACACGAGCGGGGTGTAGAGCTTCGAGCCGTCGGGGCGCGTCTCGGTGCGCAAACGCTCGCGTAACGCGAGCGAGGATTCGTCCGCGCCTTCGAGGCCGTACACGACCGCCATGGTGCTCACGAAGACCTCGCGCGCGGCGAAGGCGCCGATCAGGCCGATGCCGATCTTCCAGTCGAAGCCGAGCGGCGCGAGGGCGGGCTCGATGGCGTGCCCGAGCCGTCCGCCGTAGCTCTGCTGGAGCGCCGCGGAGGCCTCGCTCTGCGAGACCGCCGCGACGGATCGGATCGCGCTCGGGATCTCCGTGGGTGTGGTGTGCACCGCTTGTCGCGGAAACGACAGCAACACCCACATCGCCACCGTGCACGTCAGGATCACCGTGCCGGCCTCCTTCACGAACACGTTGCTCTTCTCCCACATCATGCGCACGACCGAGGCCCAGTGCGGCACGCGGTAGGGCGGCATCTCGAGCAGGAACGGCACGCGCGGGCCCTTCAGCACGGTGCGCCCGAGCACGGCGGCGGCGAGCAGCGCGATCACGGTCGAGAACAGGTACATGCCGGCCAGCAAGAGCCCCTGCGTGGACCGCCCTGTGCCCTCCGACGGGCACGGATCCCTGCACGGAACGATGGCCGCGATCAGGAGCCCGTACACCGGCAGGCGCGCCGAGCACGTCATCAGCGGCACGACCAGCATGGTCAGCAAGCGGTCGCGCTGCCGCTCCATCGTGCGCGTCGCCAGGATGGCCGGCACGGCGCAGGCGTAGCCAGACAGCATCGGCACGAAGGCGCGCCCGTGCAGGCCGAGCGCCTTCATCACGCGATCCATCAGGAACGCGACGCGCGCCATGTAGCCGGTGTCCTCGAGGATCCCGATGAAGAGGAAGAGCAGCAGGATCTGGGGCAGGAAGACCAGCACGCTGCCCACGCCCGCGATCAGGCCTTTCGCGACCAGGTCCGCGAACAGTCCGGCCGGAAGCGCGCTGGCGACGGTGCTCCCCAGCCAGGCGAAGAACGACTCGATCCAGCCGATGACCGGATCCGCGCCGGCGAACAGGGCCTGGAACACGACCGTCATCAGCGCGAGGAAGATCGCGAAGCCCAGCGCCGGGTGCAGCAGCACGCGGTCGATCCGGTCGGTGAGCGAGGCGCTCGCGGCCGATTCCTTCAGGAAGAGCTTGGCGCGCGCGTCGAGCCAGTCGTAGCGAGCGCGGATGATCTCCTCGTCGAGGTTGCGCTTGGAAGCCTCGGCCAGCTTGCGCTTGCGCGCGACCACCGCGCGCAGACCGCCCGGGAGCTTGGCTAGCTCGTCGGTCTCGTCGACCGAGAGAAGCGCCCACAGGGCGAGCGCGCGCTCGCGCCGCTCGTCTCCCCCCGTCCATTCGGCCGGCAGCTCCTTCGCGACCGCGCGCATGTCGGCCGCGAGCAGCGGATCCTCCGGCGCCCAGCGCCAGTCCGGCCGCCCGCGTCGCGGATCGGCCAGGACTCTTGCCATCTCCTTCTTCAGCTCCGTGAGCCCGTGCTCCTTCGACGCCACGATCGGCACGCACGGCGCGCCGAGCTCGCGGGCCAGCGCCTCCGCATCGAGCGTCTGGCCGGTCCCCGCCAGCCGGTCGCTCATGTTGAGGGCCACCACCACCGGCAACCCGAGCTCGATCACCTGCAGCACGAGGTACAGGTTGCGGATGCACTGGGTGGAGTCGACCACGCACACGACCAGGTCGGGTCGCTCGAGCGGGTGCAACCCTGCCACGGCCTGGATGGCGAGCTGCTCCTCGCTGCTGCACGCCGAGAGGCTGTACGTGCCGGGCACGTCCATCAACATCACCTCGCCGTGACCTTCGAGCTCGAGCGCCGCGAAGTGTCGCTCGACCGTCACGCCCGGGTAGTTGCCGACCTTGCCGCGCGCGCCCGTGAGCTGGTTGAAGAGCGTGGTCTTGCCCGTGTTCGGGTTGCCCGCGATCGCTACGCGCTTGGTCGTTGCCTTGGTGAGCGCGCTGGTCATGGTTGCCGGTTCGAAGCCGGCGCTGTGGGCTAACCCGTCACGGCGCGACGAGCACGAGGCAGGCCTCGCTGGTGCGCACCGTCAGCCGCGCACGGCGCACCTCGAGCTCCAGCACGCCGCCGATCTCCGCGCGCCGCACGACGCGCACCGTCGTGCCGGGCAAGAGGCCGAGCTCCATCAAGCGGCGCCGGAAGGCGCGCTCGCCTTCCAGGCGCACGAGCCGGCCCTCTTGGCCGTCGGAGAGATCGATCAAGCGGACCATCAGGGTGTGGAGCGGGCAGGCCGTCCGGCGCTCGCGCATCGGCGCGGAGCCTTCATCTTATTGAGACTTGTTCTCAATGGCAAGGGGAGTCTACCCCACCCCCGGCGCTGCGGTCGCGGACGGGCCATAAAGGCCCGGAAACCCTTGCCGGAGGCGCTCGAGCCTTGCTCCGCCGGCCCCGCCGGCGTGAGATCGGCCCATGGGCGGAGCCAAGGAAGCAGCCGGCCGCGTCGCGGCCGAGCTCGTGTGCGATGGGATGCTGGTCGGCCTCGGGACCGGCTCGACCGTGCACTTCGTTCTCGAGCGCTTGGCCGAGCGCATCAAGAGCGAGCGCCTGGCCCTGCAGGGCGTGCCGACCTCGCTCGACACCGAGCGCAAGGCGCGCGCCCTCGGCATCCCGCTCGTCGCGCTGGACCAGGTCGAGTCGCTGGACCTCACGATCGATGGCGCCGACGAGATCGACGGCCGCTTCGACATGATCAAGGGCGGCGGCGGCGCGCTCTTGCGCGAGAAGGTCGTGGCGGCGCTCTCGAAGAGCGAGGTGATCGTCGTCGAGCGCTCGAAGCTGGTCGAGCGCCTGGGCGTGCGCTTCGCGCTGCCGGTCGAGGTCGTGCCCTTCGCGCGCGCCACCGTGGCGCGCCGCATCGCGACCCTGGGTGCGGCCTCCACGCTGCGCGTGCGCGATGGCAAGACAGTGCTCACCGACAACGGCAACGAGATCCTGGACTGCCGCTTCCCGGGTGGCATCGCCGACGCGGCCGCGCTCGAGCGCGCGCTCGACGAGATCCCGGGCGTGGTCGAGAGCGGGCTCTTCGTCGGTCTGTGTCACACGGTCGTCATCGGCGGAGACGGCGGCCACGTCGTGACGCGCCAGCGTCCTTCTAGAGGCTGAGCACGCGCTGAAGCGGTGCGCGGCTGGGGCGCGCAGACCTGGCAGTTTCGGGGCCGTAAAGGCGCGGAAAACCCGCCGGAACGGGCGCGCGGCGATGCGGCCTGGTTACCATGCTCGCCAGACCTGAGGACAGACAAGGAAAGGGAGCAGGAAGAAGGAGTCCCCATGCCCGAGATCCAGAGCCACACGCCCGGCGCGTTCTGCTGGGCCGAAGTCGGAACCGTCAACACCAAGAAGACCAAGGCGTTCTACAGCGAGCTGTTCGGCTGGAAGTACGAGGACAAGCCGGCCGGCGAGTTCGGCGTCTACACCATGTGCAAGACCCAGGGCAAGGACCTGGCAGGTCTGTACGAGATGCCACCCGAGCTCCTGAAGTCGGGCGTGCCGCCGCACTGGATGTCCTACGTCGCCGTGGCGAGCGCGGACGCGGCCTGCGAGAAGATCAAGAAGCACGGCGGCAAGGTCCAGCAGGGCCCCTTCGACGTGATGGAGGTCGGCCGCATGGCGATCTGCCAGGACCCGACCGGCGCGACGTTCTCGATCTGGCAAGCCAAGGCCCACAAGGGCGCGAGCGTCATGGGCGAGAACGGCACGCCGTGCTGGTTCGAGCTCGCCACGAAGGGCGTCGACAAGGCCGAGAAGTTCTACAAGGACGTCTTCGGCTGGAGCGTGAAAGCGGGCACCGACGCGGGCTTCGTCTATCGCGAGTTCAGCGCCCCGGGCTCGCCCATGCCACAGGGCGGGATCATGGAGCTCACGCCCCAGCACGGCCCGGTGCCGCCGCACTGGATGATCTACTTCACCGTCAAGGACTGTGACGTGGACGCGAAGCGCTGCCAGACCCTGGGCGGCAAGATCATCGTGCCGCCGATGGACATCCCGAACGTCGGGCGCTTCTCCGTGCTGGCCGATCCGGCCGGCGCCACGTTCGCGATCATCAAGCTCTCACTCGATCTGGCCAAGCACAAGCCGGCCGACAAGCCCGTGGCCTCCTCCGCAAAGCCCCAGAAGAAGAAGTGACGACGATGATGAAGATGAAGACTCGGCTCGTGATCTGGCTGGCTTCGGCGGTGATGCTGACCGGGGCCGCTCTCGCTCAGGAGAAGAGCACGGTCTCGGCCGGTGCCGAGGCTGCGGGGACTCCGGCCGAGAAGCTCACGGCGCTCATCGAGCGCTTCAACAAGCAGAGGAACGATACCTACGACGCCCACGCCAAGGCCGAGAGCCAGTCAGAGAAGGACGCGATCTGGGCCAAGCGGCCGGGCAAGGAATACATCCCCGAGTTCCGCGCGGTGGCCGAGGAAGCCAAGGGCACGGACACGGCAGCCCAGGCGTGGATGTGGGTCCTGCGGCTGATCGACAACGACAACAAGCAGGACTGGGAGGTCATCGAGCTCCTGCTCAGCGAGCACATGCAGTCCCCGGTCCTGGCGGAGCTCCCCGGCGAGCTCCGCTACGCGGCCCCCCAGCACGGCGAGGCGCGCGTGATCGAGGCTCTGCGCGCGATGGTGACCGAGTCGCCCCACGAGCGCGTCCGCGCGGGAGCCCTGTTCACCCTGGGCGCGGTGCTTTTCGAGTCGGCGAAGCCCGAGAACAAGGCCCAGGGCCGCGACTGCTTCGAGGCCGTCATCGAGGAATATGGCACGCAGGTCTTCGGCCAGACGACCTACAAGACCGCGGCCGAGGCGTTCCTGTACGAGCTCGACCACCTCCAGATCGGAATGGCCGCGCCGGATTTCGAGACCATCGACGAGAACGGCGCGAACTGGAGGCTCTCCGACTACAAGGGCAAGGTCGTCGTCGTCGACTTCTGGGGGAACTGGTGAGGCCCCTGCGTGGCAATGCTGCCACACGAAAAGGAGCTCGTGGAGCGCCTGAAGAACGAACGGTTCGCCCTGCTCGGGATCAACAGCGACGGTACGGCCGAGGAGCTCAAGAAGATCCTGGCCGACCGCGGCATCACCTGGCGCCAGGCCGTCGACGGCGATACGACCGGCCCCTGGGCCACGAAGTGGAACGTCCACGGCTGGCCGACGATCTTCGTGCTCGACGCAAAGGGCGTGATCCGCTTCCGCGACGTGCGCGGGAAGGACATGGAGGAAGCGGTGCTGAAGCTGCTCGAGGAAGCCAAGGCGGGGTAGGCCACGATGGCGATCCGTGACGCGCTGTTGCCCGAGCTCGATCAGGAGCTCGCCACCACGCGCAAGCTGCTCGAGCTCGTGCCCGAGGCCAAGACCTCGTACCGGCCGCACAAGAAGTCCTGGACCCTGGGCGAGCTCTCTCTGCACCTCGCGAACCTGCTCACCTGGTTGCCCTCGACCTTGAAGGCGACCGAGCTCGACCTCGACCCGCCCGGAGGTTCGAAGTTCGTCCCACCGAAGTTCGAGTCGGCCGCCGCGACGCTGAAGATGTTCGACGAGACCTCGCGTGCCGCCCGCGCCGCGCTCGCGGCCGCCACCGACGCCGAGCTGATGGTGCCCTGGACTCTGAAGAAGCACGGCCAGGCGATGTTCACCCTGCCGCGCGCCGCCTGCGTGCGCAGCTTCGTGATGAACCACCTGATCCATCACCGCGGCCAGCTCACGGTCTACCTGCGGATGGTCGACGTGCCGCTGCCTCCGGTCTATGGCCCGACCGCGGACCTGAGCGGGGATCAGCTCGCAGCGCAGGCGCGCAAGCGCTGACCGCGCGCTACTTCACGCGCTTCCAGGTCCACTCCTCGGCTTGTTCCTTGCCGCCGGCGTCGCCCGAGACGCGCGCGTGCAGGTCGCCGGTCTTCGTGAGCTCGTAGCGGATCTCCTTCGGGAAGTCGTGCTCGGGGTTGGCGAAGAGCGCGAAGTCCTGGCCGAAATCGGCCAGCGGGAAGTCGGTCGGCGGCCGGCCGCCCGGGCTGGCGACGTACACGATGCCGTCCTTGCGCTGCTCGATGCGCAGGTACTCGAACTGGCCCGGGCCGGACTTCGGAGTCGTGCGGTTCATGCCCAGCAGGAAGCCTCCGGCGGGCGCGAGCCAGACCTCCTCGATGCGCACGGGGCCGAGCTCGACGCTCCAGTGGCCGGCCATCCAGGCGAGATCGGCGAGCTCGGGGCCCGACACCGCGCGCCTCGTGGCGCCGTGCGGGGAGAGGAGGGCGAGCGCGGCCAGGGACGGAAGGAGGAACGACTTGGCGGTTTTCATGCCCGCCAGCCTACGGCGCGGCCGAGCGGGGGTCTTGGAAGGATGCGACGTCAGGAGGCGCCGTCCACGAAGTGCGCGCCGAGATCGTGCTCGGCCGCGCGGAGACGGCTCGGGCTCGCACCCGCGAACCGGCGGAAGTCGCGCACGAGGTGGGCCTGATCGAAGTAACCGCAGCGCGCGGCGATGCCGGCCAGGCTCGAGCCCGGACATCGCAGCAGGGCGAGCGCGCGCTGGAAGCGTACGAGACGGGCGAACGTCTTGGGGCCGAGCCCGACCCGCTCGCGGAAGTGGCGCTCGAGCTGGCGCGTCGAGAGGCCGGCCTGGCTGGCGAGCTCGGCGATCGGCACGCGGCCGCCGGAGGCGCGGACGCGCGCGACCACGTGCTCGAGTGCGCGCGGGCGAGCGGAGCGCGGCCGAGCCAGGACGCGGGCAAGGCGGCGCTCGAGCACGTCGTTCCAGCGCTGGCCGCGGCCAGGGTCCTGCAGCTCCTCGGCGAGCCCGCGCGCGAAATCGCAGGCGACGGCGCCGAGCTCGACGATGCGATCGGTCAACTCCTCCAAGCGCGCATCCACCACACCGGCCGCCACGCCGGCCTCGAGCCGGACTCCGACGACGTCGATCCGTCCCGTCGGTGCGAGCCGGACGGGCGCCGTCCCCTGTCCCGCGAGCAGCGCGCGCGGCTGGAGCGCGCGGCGTCCATCGCTTTCGATCTCGAACGGATCCCCGAGATGGAAGATCAGCTCGACGCGGCCGTCGGGGAGCACGGGCTCGAAGCGTGGCTCGCCGGTCGGGCTCGGACCCGTCAAGCGCCAGAACCGCGCGAGGCCACGCAGCGCCGGCCCTGGCTCGAGCTCGACGAACTCCACCCCGCCAGCATGAGCGATGTCCCCGGATCGCGCCAGGGCCGGAGCAGCGTCAGCGCTGCACGAACCAGGCGGACCAGAAGGCCGGGTGCGCGAGGGAGAAGCCGCGCGGATCGTCTTCCTTCCGCAGCGCGGCGCGCGCGGCCTGGAGGGCTTCGGGCGTGGCGCGGCCGGCCGCGAGCTCGGCGTAGAAGAGCCCCATGAAGCGCGCCGTCACGCGGTCGTCGACGGCCCAGCGGCTGGCCACGACCTCGCGCGCACCGGCCAGGAGGAAACCGCGCGTCAGCCCGGCGAGGCCCGCGCCGGCGAGCCATTCGCCGCGCCCGGAGTGGCAGGCCGAGAGGACCACGAGCGCGCCCTCGAGCTCGAGCTCGGCCGCCTGCCAGCTCTCGAGCCGCGCGCTCCCTCCCTCGCCCTGGCCGCCGAGCAGGAGGTGCCCGTGGGCCGGGCGTTCCGGGTCGATGCGGCCGTGGGCGGCGAAGTGCACGAGCGCGGCTCCTCTCACGCCGCGAACGACGTCCTCGGGCCGAGCGTCCGGCACGATGCGCGAGCCGGGGAACGCACGGGCGATGGCGCGCGCGTCCGCGGGCGCGTTCGCCGGGCCGAGCGCGCCCGGAGCGAGGAAGATCACCGCGTCGCCTCGCCGGGGCTCACGGGGCCGGACGATGCCCTCCAGCGAGCCGAAGGAGACGAAGGCGTGCTCGTCGGCCAGGAAGCGCAGGCCCGCGAGGTGCGCGAAGGGACGTGCACCGTCGAAGGATCCGAGCTCGCCGCCGACCACGAAGAGCTCGAACGGGATCATGGCGAGCTCGCCCTCGGTGACGAGCGCGATGCGCGCGCCCCGCGGCAGATCGAGCGGGCGCACCAGGGCATCGTGGAGCTCGCTCGCGGCGCGGGCGTCGAAGCCGAGGTGCGCGAGATCGAGCTCGCCCTCCTCGATCCGGGCGATGGGCGAGCGCAAGCGCTCGATACACTGCGTCAGGCGCGCGCGGCCGAACGGCAGGAGGCGGCCCTCGACGCGCGCGCTCGAGCCGGCGGAGACGCGCAGCACGAGCGTCTCGCTGGCTCCGACGAGATAGGCCAGCGCCTCCTCGAAGTCCTGCGCAGCGAGCGCCGCTCCCAGGCGTTCGAGCTCTGGGCGCTGGCTCGGAGTGAAGAGCGTCCGGCCGGAGACGAGCTCGGTGGAGAGGAGCGTGGCATCCAGCTCGTCCTCGGCGCGATCGAGGTCGGATTCGAGCCCGACTCGCCGCTCCGCGTCGGAGCGCGTGAGCTCGCGCTCGAGCCGTGAGATGCGCTCGCGGAGCTCCTCGACCGCCGGCGAAGAGGGCTGAGCGAAGGGTCCGTCGCGACGTGAGCGCAGCTCGTCGAGCACGCGCGCCTGCAGGAGGCCAGCGAAGGCCAGGGCCTCGTCCATCCGTCCGA
>Ga0137457_1000199_pt1 | contig 15426 bp, 6 predicted proteins | sample EasRivERMGT630_2_FD_102321 | JGI IMG/M metagenome (GOLD analysis project Ga0137457, IMG submission 102321) | Soil microbial communities from meander-bound floodplain in the East River, Colorado, USA - East River MetaG ERMGT630_2 | ecosystem: Environmental > Terrestrial > Soil > Floodplain ...
GCATCGACCCGGCCGTCTTCGAGCGCATGGTGGCGGGCTACCCGGAGCATCTGGTGCCCCAGAACGTGGACGGGTACTTCATCCAGGGCAGGCAGGCGTTCTTCGACAGCAAGGCCGTGGATGCGATGTTCGTGGACTCGCTGCCGCAGATGAGCCCTCGTGAGCGCGGCCATCGCTACGTGCAGGGCGTGGACCCGGCCGTCACCTACGACGCGACGTGGAGCCTCACCCTCGACGCCACCGATGCGGGACGTGCCACGGGGGTCCGCGCCGAGCGGCGCAAGGGCAAGCAGCGCGTCACCGACGTGGCGGCCCTGGTCAAGGGCGTGCATCAGTCCTACAACGGCGACGGTGCGACGTGCGAGACAGCGCTCGATACGACGGGCATGGGCGGCAAGGTCTTCAAGCAGATGCTCGACGGCGTGTGGCCGCTGCGCTCGGTCGAGTTCGGTGGCACGCGCTGGCGCAAGAAGCGGATGCTCACCGACCTCAAGGCGCTCATCGAGCAGGGCAGGTTGCGCTTCCCGCGCTCTGGCCCGTGGCTCGAACTCCGCAGGCAGCTCCTGGGCTACATCATCGAGGACCGCAAGATAGAGCAGGACGCCGTGATGGCCCTCGCGGTCGCGGTCAAGCAAATCATGCGCCAGATGGCGGGTGCGCTCGACGAAGCCCCCTTCGACTTCTGGGGTGAGGGTGGAGAACCTGTGGAGAACCCGGTGATAGTGAAAGAAAGAGAGCGCCAGAGAACCCAGGAAGAACTCACGGCGTACCGCCTGAAGCGAGCGTATCCAAAGTCACGTCTTCTCTAACAGTTCTACAACAGGAACTATTAGAGAAGACGTGTTCGGTGGGTCCTTTGCCCATAAGCCCGTGGTACCTTTAGGCCGTGAGTGCTTTCCCGGCGTACCAGACAGCGACAAGCGCGCTGAGTCCCAGGCGCTATCCGGTCGATGTCAACCGACGCATCGCCGAGGAGATGGGCGACGAGGACGCCGCCAGCATCCTTCGCACCATCAGCGCCCGCATGGACACCAAGCGCGCCGAGATGTCGAGGTTCCAAGACCTCTGCAACCGCTTCGACAACCTCTACTACCCCGATGTCGTCAACCAGTTCGGTGCCGACCACTGGCCTGACGACCCCAACCTGGCCATCCCGGGCCGGGTGCATCTGAGCGTCAACGTCTACCCCGTCTACGTCGATGTCCCGGCCTCGTTGCAGTCCTACCCGCCCATCGAGAACATCGTGGCCGCCAACCCGCGCGACGAGGCCAACCGGGAGCTGGCGAGTGCCGTCGAACGCGTCTACTTCGCCTGGAAGGAGGAGACCGACTTCGAGACCCTGAGCCACATGGCGGCCACGACCAAGGCGCTCTACGGGCGCACGGCGGCCAAGGTGTGGTGGAGCGAGGAGGATGACCGACCGGCCGTCAGCATCATCGACCAGCCTCGTCACCTCTGGCTGGGCTGGGGCTCGACCGACTACCTGAGGCTGGACTGGGCGGCCTACAGCTACCGCATCCATCCCCTCACCGCGGCCGAGGAGTACGGCCTGGCTCTGGACATCAACAACGACGGGATGCCCGTCATGCGGAACCGCTACGGCGGTGGCTCCCTCAGCTTCGACCTGACCACCAACCGCGACTGGCTGACCGGTGATGACGCCTACATGGTCGAGGTCTTGGACTACTGGTGGCGGGAGCCGGTCGAGGAGCCCGAGCCAGGTCGGCGCACCAGGATGCAGACGTGCAACGCCGTGCTGGTGGGCAACCACCTCGTCCACAAGGAGGTCTTCCCCGAGTACGACGGCCGACTGCCCTTCGTGCCCGTCTTCAACACCTTCATCCCCGGTGTGCCCGATGGCCGTAGCGAGCTGTTCGATGTGGAACAGCTCATCCGCGAGAAGGACGAGCGCATGTCCAACGGCGGCACGATGGTGGCGAAGTCGGTGGGCGGGCAGTTCTGGCAGCTCACCGGGGCTGAGGCACCCGATAGCGTGCCCGTGGGCCTGGAGCCCAAGCCTGACAAGGTGGTGGCCCCCGGGGCGGGTAACCGCATCGAGAAGATTGAGCCCTGGATGCCGCAGTTCCAGCTCGATGACTACCTCTCGCGCATCGACCGCGAACTCAGCGACGTGAGCGGATTGAACGACCTCCTCCGAGGGCTCGCGCCAGCGCAGGTGCTCAGCTCGGGCAAGGCCATCAACGCCCTGGTCGCCAACTACGAGGCGCGCATCTCGATGCGCCGCAAGCTCTTCTACCGCTGGCGCTCCCAGGTCTGGGACCTCGCTGTACGCGTCTGGGGCAACAAGAACCCCGAGGTCAAGGCCGCCTTCGAGGCCGCCTCCCGGCTCATCGTCACACCGCCCTCGTTGACGCCGCGTGACGAGCTGGAGACCGCCACCATGGCCGCCAACAACGTCAACAGCAAGCTCTGGGCGCTGCGTCGTGGCATGGATGCCGTGGGCGTCGAGGACCCCGAGGCCGAGGTGGACATGGTGAAGGAGGAGCGCACCGACGCCTCGCTCTTCCCGGCCGACGTGCAGACCCAGGCGGCCCTTGCCAGCCAGCTCCAGCAGCTCCAGATGACGCAGATGCAGATGCAGGGCCCCCAGCAGGCCCAGACGCCCCCCGGAGACCCCCTGCAAGCCCTGGCAGCGCAGGCGGCGCAGGCGGCTCCGGGCGGGCAGCCCATGATGAACGGGGCGGGCGAGCAGGCCGTCATGCCGCCCGAGGCCCTGACGCCCGGGGCACCCCCGCCCGGTGGCGGCGCACCGGTTGCCGGAGAGGGCTTCAACGCCGCGAGCCAGCAGATGATAAAGGGCGGCGAGCCCACCAACCGCCTGCTCTTCCAGCAACCCATCGGCCCGCCACCGGTCCCGCCTAACGAGGTCCCCTGATGGCCCGCGTCGGTCGTTTCGGGCGGATGCCCGCCGAGGCCCCTGACCTCACCTCGTCCCTGGTGGCGATGATGAACCAGTACCGCGGCCAGCAGGACGACAACATCTTCGATGCCTGGGAGAACGGCGGTCGCTACGAGGGCAAGCAGGTGAGCGATGCCATGTTGCTCGACCACATCCGCGACCGACGTGACGAGCTGGAGCGCGACGACCCGCTGTGGGACGAATGGAACAACCGCCTCTGGCAGTACGGCTTCAAGATTGCCGAGCAGAAGCAGAACCTCGACTTCCAGCGCACCTTGGCGCGCATCGCCAGCATCGACACCAGGACCCGTCGGGGCGCCCGCGAGGCCGCCCTGGCGACGAACGCCGCGAATGCCGAGATGCGTGGCTTCTATACCTCCTGGGCGGCAAAGCTGCCACGTCGCAGCGCCGCGTACCGGGACCTCATGTCGAGCGCTGCCCAATACTCCCGCGCCGCGCACATCGCGCAGCAGCGCAGCAAGGGCCCCCTGGCCGAGAAGGACGGGCCCACTGACGCGGAACTCTACGAGGCTCGCATCGAGGCCATCCAGCGCGAGTACGTCATGCCCATGCAGGTCGTCGCCGAAGCGCTCAACAGCTACGCGCAGTCGCGTGGCTTCATCCCCGATGGCGGCTCGGTCCTGGCCATGGGTGTCGGGGAGTCGGCGCAGCTCTGGGAGGCCCTGGCGGCGGGCATCCAGAACGACCCGGCCTGGCGCTACCTGCGCGGCTACCTGAAGCGCAACATGCCCGGTGACCTCTGGGGCGGCGGGCTCTCGCTCGACTTCCTGGAGCGCATGTCCGACCGAGCCATGCAGGGCGCCAGGCTCCAGATAGCCGCGGCCCGCGCCTACGACGGCGACATGGACTCGTACATCCTCCAGTATCGCAAGACGTTGCAGCTCGCCCGTGGCTACAAGAAGCTGGATGTCAGGCTCTCGGCCAGCGACGACGTGATGGACGGTCACCAGGACTGGCAGGAAGACCTCCTCGATGCCCGCGACCCAGAGCAGGAGCTGGAAGCCAACCAGCACATGCAGAACGACCTCTGGCGGGCCTATCACAAGTACATGAAGGCGGGCGACGAGGCGGCTGCCGGTCAGGTCAGGCAGACCATCGACGCCCTCAATGGGGTCACGGCCACTGCGGCAGCCACCGGGGCCCGTCCGGTGTGGGGCGGCTCGACCTCCCTGGTCGAGGTCGGCGAGACCGCCAAGCAGGTCGTGGCCGACTCCGAGCTGCTGCGTTCGGGCGTGGGCTACATCGTCCCGACCGGCTCGCCTGACTACACCGACCGACCGGCTGGCGAGCGCCTGGACTACGAGAAGAAGTACCTCGTCAAAGACCTCACCCGAGAGCCCCTGAACCCCTACGGGCAGGCCCTCGTGGGTCGTATCGGTGACGATGGGCGGCTCATCAAGGTGGCCGCGCCGCTCACCCCCATCTATTCGACCCCGAACACGCCGCCAGAGTGGTACGTGGCGGAATGGGACAACCAGAAGCTCTACGGCCGCCCGCTCGCCAACGCCGATGGCACCGTGAGCTGGCAATGGACCCGGGCCGACATCTTCGAGGCCACCGGCATCGTCCTGAAGCCCCACGCGGGCTCGGAGGGCGTGGGCCTCATCTCGGTCTCGCAGGACCAGCGCCTCTTCGAGCGGCAGCGCACCATCTTCGAGCAGGGCCCGGACTACGGGGCAGCCCTGGCGAGCCAGCGCGAAGCCGACATCGCTCGCGTGCCCGAGGAGGAGCGCGACCTGACGGCGATGCGCCAGCAGCGCGCCCTGGCCCGCGCCAACGAGCTTCAGCGTGCGGGCCTTATCGAGGAGGATGGCGTCGTCCGCGAGGCCAATGCCCTCTCGGCCGTGCCCATCGACCAGGAAGCCATCCGGGCCATCACCCAGAGCATCGACACCCGCCTGGAAGACCTCTACGGGCCAGCCGAGACCGAGGCGGTCGAGAATGTGCGCCTCATCAGCTCGATGCTTCCCGGCTCGACCGGCACAGACGCCCTGATGGTGCAGGGCCAGCTCGTCCTGACCTCGCAGGTGCTCTCGTCCAACTCCAGCCTCATCGCCTCCATCGAGCCCAAGGACATGAAGCGCTGGGCGCCTCATGCCGCCGAGGTCATGGCGGCCGTCGTCTACGAGCCCGGGATGCTGGGTCCCGGGCTGGCCGACGCGCAGGCGTCGTGGGATATCAAGATGGCTTCTGCCGACCGCCCGGTCATCGACACCATCCGGGCCACCGAGGGCTCGGACAACCCCAGGCTCGACGCCGGGGCGTCCCTCGGTCGTCAGCGCGCCCAGGACATCGTGTGGCGCGATTGGGACCTCATGGCCGAGACCACGGGGCGAGACCCCATCGAGCGAGAGAGCATCAGGCTGGCCGGTCGGGACGTGGTGGCCGGGACCATCGATGCCGTGGACAGTGCCGCCAAGGCCCTCTCGCGGGCCTTCGGCTCGATGGGAGCACCCGTCGAGGTGGGCGACCTCCCGAGGGCCCCCAAGGAGCCGCAGCCCATCCGTGGCGAGCCGCGCATCAAGACCCCCAACGGGCTCCCTGGCCTGGGAGAGGAGCGTCAGCCCACGCTCCAGGCCAGGGGAGCCCCACCTGCCCCCATCAGGCAGCCCAGCGTGAAGGTGCCCTCGCAGCTCAGCCAGTCGCTCATGGACCTCGGGCGGCCCCAGCTCAGGATGGGCGGCGGCGGCCGTCCCGGCTCGCTGAACGCCCCGAAGGTGCCCGGGCTGCCGCCTTCCCCGCCCCTGGCGGCAGCTCCCTCGGCGCCGAACTTCCGCTACGTGCCCCCGACCCAGGACGAGCTGCTGGGCATCTACGGACAGCAGCCCGCGCCACGGCGCGAGCCGACCCGGGAGGAGTTGCTGGGCATCTACGGGCAACAGCCCCGTGGTGCCGTGAGGCGCTGACGTGGGCACCGACTTCAGCAAGTACGTCCCCGAGTGGACGCCGCCCCTCGATGCGCCGTTCGAGCCTCGGTGGGACAGCTCGGCCTCGTGGCCTGCCGGTCAGGGCAGGGCCGACCGCGGGCTATCGCACAACGGCGGCTACCTTCCCACCACCGACTACATGCGCCAGCAGCGCGGCTTCGAGAGCATCGACCCGGCCTCGGTGGGCACCCCGGTGCCCGGGGAGGACTTGGCCAACCTGGGCAAGTTCTCCATCTCGGTCGCACCGCCGCGCATGTCCAACGTGGTGCGCTCCGACGATGTGCCGCCAGCGCAGCGGCCCAAGACCTGGCTGGGCACCGACCAGTCGCTCGTGTCGAACATCCTGGGCGGGCTCATGGGCCTGGTCACGACGCCGCTGCCGGGATTTCTCCGAGACCCCGCCATCGCCGCGGCCTCGGGCGTGGGGGCATTGGTGGATGTGCCCGTCGAAGCCCTCGGTCACGTCCCCCTGCCCTGGCAGCCCGACACGAAGCAGGCGTTCGAGCTGCTGCCCATGACCGAGGAGAAGGCTCGGATGAAGGTGGCCATGGAAGCCTCGCCGCTGGAGGCCGAGTGGCGCATGTCGCAGTACGTGCGCTCGCATCAGGGCGACCTCGCTGCCGTCATGCACCTGCCCCAGGTGCTGGCCCCGCTCATCATGCCCGACGCCTCCATCGTCGAACGAGCCCTCATGCTCTTCGAGGCCGGTCAGAACGTCATCGAGCGCACGGTTGCCGGGTCGAGCGAGCTGCACCGCTTCGATGATGTCATGGCCCAGCCCGAGGAGAGCCTGCATCCCGAGCTTCAGAACGTCCGCAGGCGCTATGTGGCGGGCGAGTTCGGCCAGGGGCAGGCGGGCAAGGACCGCTTCCTCGACGAGATAGTCAACCTCGGCTTCGGCTTCACCAACGACCCCATGGTGAACATGGTCTTCGAGATGTTCACCGACCCGACCATCGTGGCGGGCATCGGGACCGGCATCGCGCTCAGGGCGGTGAAGGCCGGGGCGCTCTCTCGCAGGCTGGCCCTCGTGAGCCAGGCTGCCCAGGTCTCGACCGACCCCATCGTGCGTGGCGCCTGGCGGGCCGCCGAGGTGGCCGAGGCTGCCGGGGACCTGGCCGGGAAGATGGGCCATCGGCCCAATGTGGACTCGGCCTATCGCATCGGCAGCACCTTCATGCGGGATGCGACCCCCGAGGTGGGTCGATTGGTCGATGACGTGACCTCGAAGATGTCCCGGCGAGACCAGGCCAAGGTCTGGATATCTCCCACAGTCGAGGCTGCCGCCCGGGTCAGCGAGGCCATCAACTCACCCTTTGGCTTCTTTGGGCGCGACAACATAGCCAAGGTCTTTGGCAAGCGCTTCTCGAACAAGGCTGCCAATGGCTGGATGGCCGGTCACGACATCCGCACCTCGCACCGCCTCTTCCGCTCCATCCGAGAGAACGTCGATGACGCGGCCTGGGAGAAGGCCATCGATGCCACGGGCCGGTCGGTGGCCTACGCCGAGCGCAGCCTGATGATGGACAACCTCTCGAAGACGCAGCGCATCTGGGGCCGTGGCGAGAGCGCCACGATGATGCCCGACCATCTCACCCCGAGCGAGGTGTCGGCCCAACTGGAGAAGGGCTACCGGGATGGTGTGTTCGACGACTCGATGCTCTCGATGGAGGTGCAGGGTCACGTCGAGCGGGTCAGGTACGCGCCGGTCCCTGACGTGGACGCCAGCCTGGACGAGGCAGGCCAAAGGGCCTACTACGACAACCAGATGGTGACGCGCTTCGGGGAGCGGGCGGTGCAGCAGCTCGCCTACGTGCTGGACGTGGACATCGACACGGCCCGCCGCATCGTGGGCAAGGCCGACGAAGACCTCATCTCGCTCATCCACGACATGCACTGGGGCGCCGTCACCCGCGACTTCGTGAACGCCAAGAAGCTCGACGCCCAGGTGGCCGAGGGCTCGATGACGGCTGCCCAGGCGAGGCTCCAGGGAGCCAAGGTGGCGCGTTCAAGGGAGAAGGCCAAGAAGACCCTGGGCGAGAGGCAGGAAGCCTACTCCCAGGTCAATCGACTCACCATCATCGGCCCCCGGACGCTCACCTCTGCCGATGCCAAGACGCTCCTCGATGACATCGCCGCCAACGACACCGCCGCAGTCAGGAGTGCCGTCGAGTTCTACCACGAGCTGAGCCGCAACTTCGCCTCCTCGACCATGGACCCGACCGACCTCGACTTCCTGAACCGGGTGCGGGTCTACCTGGAGGACGGCATCAAGAACGAGCGCTTCGTGACTGCCATCTCGGAGAAGGATGTCGTCAAGCTGGCGCCCACCGCCGCGCAGTACCTGACTGACTCGGCGGCTCGGCTTGATGGCGGCGGCTATCGGGTCGGCTTGGCCCCCTCGCCCGACAAGGCGTGGCGTGCGGTGACCGACTCCGAGGGCAACCTGGTGGGTTACTCGCCCTGGATGGACATCGACGTGAGCCCGACACCCGGGCTCGAAGCCCCCACGCGCTTCGATGTCTTCCGGCAGATGCTCATGACGCCCATCCGCACCGAGAACATCATGCAGGCCAACCGCAGGCGCTTCATGCGTATCGGTGCCCGCGAGTTCGGCCATGACCGTGCCACGAGCGCGGGCATCTGGAGCGCCCTGCGGCAGGCAGCCACGGAGCGCCACGCCACGATGCGCTCCTTCACGCAGGCCGAGTACGCGGACATCGTGCGGACGGCCGATATCTCGGCCCAAGCCAAGAAGTCCCTTGGCGACCGTGGGCTGATGATGATGACGGCGATGGCGATGGAGGGCGACATCATGCAGGTGGGCTGGTCGTCCAAGCTCACCGGGGCGATGAAGACCCAGAGCGCCGAGCACGGCAACTACATGAGCATCCTGGCCGAGAAGGTCTACCCGCTCATCCGCTTCAACCTGAACCCCATCTTCCTCATCCAGGAGTGGATAGAGCCCTACTTCTTCAACATCCTGCGAGGCCAGAAGTACGGCCGCCGGATGACCGAGGATGCCGTCGAGCAACTGGCCGTCATCGACGCCATGAACAGCGGTCTCCACCTCACCGAGGGCCTTGAGAACCGTGAGTTCCGCACCATCGGCGCGCACATGATGCGCCAGAACGCGGGCCCCAAGACGGCCTTCGCCAAGACGTTCTCGAAGCTGACCCGAGGCACTGGGCGTGTCATCGAGGTCAAGATGCTGAACTACTCGTTGCTGGCCCGCAAGCTCTGGGCCGACCAGACCATCGCCATGTGGGACCGCATCGAGCCCACGCGCTACTCGCGCCTGGAGGCGTTCCACAACGAGCTGGCGGCCAGGAACGGCGAGCTGGTGCCGCTCACCCGCGAGGAGGTCGTGTGGCGCGACCTCAAGCACAAGCAGTTCCGCGACCCCGACCGGGCCAGCACGAACATCCACCTCTGGGACGGTGCCCGTCCCGAGGACATCGGGCGCGTCGATGGCATCCGCAAGAGCCACCTCGCCCGCTGGTGGGGGTCGGACTCGGGCGAGGCGTTGAGGCTTGACATCGCTGCCGGTCAGGTCGATGAGTACCAGTTCGTGAACAAGCTGATGGGCGAGGGCTACACGTCCGAGTACGCCAACCGGGCCTGGGATGTGGCTCGCAGCATCGATGTCGAGCAGTTGCTCGACGACGTGACCAGGGAGCTTCCCGACTCAGCCAGCGTGCCCCTTGGCAAAGACCTCCAGCGTGGCTTGATTGAAGCGGGAGCGGTGACCGAGGGGCTGACCACCGACGAGTACGTCGCCCGTCACTTCACGGGCACGACACGCTGGCTGGACAGCGCATCCCGACTGCCCTATAACGCCTACCTGAAGGTGCTCGACCGGTATGCCGAAGACGTAGGCATCCCGAAGGTTCTCCGTGACGACCCCCGCGTCGTGGGTTCTTTGGCTCGGGCGCAGGGGTTTCTTCCCGATACCCCGCACTCAGCTATCTCGGCACACCGGAAGGCTGGCGATAGCGCATCCGAGGGTATCCCCAAGCTGACGCAGCAGCCCCTGGTCGGTGAGGTCGCCGGGGTTCGCACGGGCTCCGTGGGAGCCGATGACTTCAAGCTCGACGCCCTGACCTCGATGGACGAGGCCAGCATCCAGGCCATGTCGGGCTTCTACCGCGAGCTGATGCCGCGTTTCACGGGCGTCGTGGAGATGATGAGCGACGAGAACGTCAGGCTCTATGCGCGGGCCATGAACGAGAAGATGCCCAGCCTGAAGGGCCTCGACCCCGAGGGCGACCTGGGGGTCCTGCGCCAGGAGGTCACGGCGCGCATGGCCACGGCCTGGGGCGCCACGCAGTCCCGCATCAGCCCGCGGGACGGCCTCGGGCTCATCGTGCGCGTCATGGACGACGTGATGCGCGGTGCCCGACCGGGGGCTCGGCCGTTGGCTGCCTTCACCCCGCAGCGCACGCAGCTCTGGCGGATGCTGGAGGACTTCGAGGGCGGCTTGTCAGCGCACGGGCTCGGCCCCAAGCTGCTCGACTTCCTCGACTCCATCCTGGGCAACTCGGAGCGCACCTTCATGCGCGGGGAGCGCCAGATGTTCCGGCGCCTCGATGGCTCCGTGGTGCCATTGCAGCCAGCGGCCGTCGATATCTGGGTCATGCGCGAGCGTGGCTTCATCGACAGCGAGTACCTGGGCTACCTGGCCTCCAAGATTGCCCGTGACCGCCAGGTCTCCGAGGCCGAGGGCCTGGTGGCGGCGCAACTGGAGACCGGGGTCTACCACCGCTCCGAGAAGGACTCGGTGGAGGTCTACCGCCAGAAGAAGGAGTCCTTCGAGCGCGAGCACGGCGTGACCCTCAGGGAGGAGACCGGCAATCCCCCCACGGCGGCGGAATACGAGCACGTTCTCCTACAGCTCAACCGCCTAGCGGATGAGCTGAGCCAGGGCGAGGGCTGGCAGGGCCGCTCCTACGCCAACGGCAACCCCTGGACCGCGGCTGACGTGCAGTCCATCTCCTGGACGCGTATCCACAAGGCGCTGGGCGTGGACCCGGGTGGCCCGCTCGACATGTTCCACCAGAACGCCGCGCAGGTGGCCTTCGAGACCCTGCCCTCCGTGAACTCGCCGCTCTACGAGGAGCTGGGCCTGCACCGTGCCAACGCCAACGCCCAGGACATGGTGACCGGCGAGATGGCGACCGCCCTGGCGCCCATGGTGGCCGACGCCACGGGCGTGACCATCACCCGGGTCATCCCCGGTCGCGGTGGCTGGCGTCGTTCGGCCGATGAGTACACCTTCTCGCCCAACACGTCCTGGGAGATGCTGGGCAGCCCAGACCAGGTGCAGGATGCCATCGACTACCTCGGCTACCTGACGCACCAGGAGGTCATCTTCGGCACCAAGGCCGCCAATCCCCGCACGCTGTTCTCCAGTGCCAATGACTCGTGGGCCATCGACTTCGTGCCCGAGCGTTACGACGCCGAGACCCTGGATGCCCTCGGTGAGTGGATTGAGGGCCAGGATGGCTTCTCGTGGAACGGTCACATGGTGGCCAGCCGGGAGGGCGACACGGCCGCTGTCCGCAGCGTCTTCACGCACGACGACCTGGGCCAGCCCGACCTGTACGCCACGGTGCCCGTGGGCACCGACGCCGCTGGCTTCGAGGCAGCCGTGCCCCTGCCCAATGCTATCCTCGCCAAGCTCCAGGATGGCTCCTGGGCGCTGGAGGCGAAGCTGGACGCGGCAGTCCCGGTAGCCATCGAGCGCCGCCTGCACACCGTCGTGCAGAACTACAACGATTGGGGTGCTGACCAGGCCCGGGCCGTCGAGCTGACGGCCGGTGGCATGGACGAGGGCGCCGCCTACCGTCAGGAGATGGGCCGAGCTTACGTCGAGAGGCTGGAGGCCAGAGGGAGGTCCGATGTCGCAAGAGAGATGGTCGGTCGGGATATGGCGACCGTCCAAGCGGTTGCTAGCGAAGCCCTCAAGCGAGCGGACCCGGACGCCTATGCCGCGGGCCGAGGGGTTCGCCACTTTCGCGCCTTCTACCCCCTTGACCGCAGCGTCCGAGAGCCCCGCAAGCCCGCCCTCGGCAGCAGCCGTGTCCCCCCAAGGGGCGAACTCTCAGGTGCCCTCCCCGACGATGCCTACGGTCAGCGACGAGGGCGTGGTTGGGCTGGCGCCACCGCCTTCGTCGCCCAGCATCGAGCCGACCTCTACCTGAACCGGCAGACGGCCGACCTGACGACGCTCGTCCACGAGAACTTCCACGTCTTCGCCCGGAACCTCCAGCCCAGCGCCATCAACGCCATCCACGACATCTACGGCAAGGCCACGAAGCGCAAGAAGCCGACCAGCGCCACGCTCGACCGCAAGGCCGAGGAGTGGGTGGCGGCGCACTTCGAGCAGTACATGGGCTCGGGCATCGCACCTGACCCGAGCCTGCGTCTGCATCAGGTCTTCAACGCGTATGCCGATTGGGGCCAGAAGACGGGCAAGGTGCATGGCGGATACGACGCACGGCTCATGTCGATGTTCGACTCGCTCAGCCCAGAGGTCCACGGTCGCAACATGGCGGTCTGGGATGCCCAGGAGTACATGCTGGCCGAGGCTGCCCGACAGGCATGGGTGGCGGCCGAGGAAGAAGCCTACCGGGTGCATTTCTTCAAGCGTGGACGGACGTGGCTCGAACGCAGCCTGAACCATCCCTATCTGGGGATGTACCCGCTCTCGTACATGTGGGGCAAAGTCCTGCCCGAACTCTTGCGCTTCCTGGTCCGTAAGCCCTTTGGTGTCGATGCGCCCTTCGCAGGGGTCGCCATGGCCAACCACGTCTACAACGCCGTGCAGCTCGAACTCAACACCGACAGCGGCATCGCCGAGCTGGTGAAGGACACCCCGGAGATGCTGCATCTCCTTGAGTTGCTACTGCCCGGGAACCCATATAACCTACCGGTCAACATCCCGGCCTGGTCACGTAGGCTCGCCTCGCAGTCCATGTCGGGTCAGGATGTCTCGCTCGAAGACACCGGTCGGGCGCTCACCGACACGCTGCAATATGCGTTCGGGCCGGGACGCGCACCGGGCGACCTGTCAAAGGCCATCGGAGACCTGACGGGGTTGTTCGCAGCGGATGAGGCAGATGATGAGACCGACTCTGACGTGCCTCTTCCATTAGTCCCACCAGTGGGTGTATCGTAAGGAGTAACAGGTGACAGACGCGCAGCAGGCGGTCGCAACCGAGACAGCCACCCCAGAGGCACCGGCCGAGGGGTCGCAGCAGGAAGCCACCGTCGAGCAAGTGGAAGCGGAGTGGCGCAACCGGGTCTCCCAAAAGGACCGGGCACACGCCGCCGAGGCCAAGACGCTCCGTCAGCAGATAGCCGCCCTCGAAGCCGAAGCCAAGGCTAGCGACGGTCGCACCGCATCCGAGCAGGATGCCGTCAAGCTAGAGAACGAACGACTCAGGAAGCAACTCGCCGAGCGGGACATCGCCTACGCGCTAGCGGTGCGGAAGGCCAAGTACCCAGGAGCGGCGGACGCGCTCGACCCCGAGGTCTTCGTGGCGATGGACGAAGCGAAGTTGGCAGGCTTGGAGTCACGGCTGACGCCGGGGGCTCTCGAAGAAGGCCCGCTGGCCACCCGCACCATGGTTCCCGCGACGGCCCCCAGGACGACCGCTGTCCCCAAGCCCCTCAGCGAGAAGACCTCCGCGGAACTGGAGGCAGACCTAGCCCGTCTGGCCCCGGACTTCCTGAGGCAACTTGGCCCGAGGTAGCTTCTCATGGCAGAAGTCTCATTTGGAACCGGTGCTAGCGATACCCTAGCCCACGCTGGTGCGCCAGCGATGACCGCCAACTTCGACCAGACCGTCACGGCTCTGGTCGTCAGGAAGTTGCTGGAGAACCTGCGGAAGACCGCTCGTTGGCTGGTCCCCGGCGCGTATCTCAGCGCCAGGCTCATCCCGGGCACGAACCTCGTCAGGCATATCGCCTACGGGGACCTCCCGGTGCAGGACAGCCTCATCACCGTGGAAGGCACCGCGCCGACCGCTGAGGCCCTGACCATCGGCTTCAGCGAGTTCGGTGTCGCGCAGCGTGGGCGCCTCGTCAGGCTGACCGACGTGGCCCTCGGCATCTCGCCCCACGAGCTGATGAGCACGGCCGCCGAGAAGGTGGCCTTCGACGCCCTGATGACGGTGGACCGTTCCATCGCCACGGCCGTCATGGCAGGCACGGGCATCACCCTCACCGTGGCTGGTGCTGGCCTCGCGGCCAGCGACATCCGCAGGTGGGCAGCCCAGCTCAAGACCTTCAACGTGCCGACCTTCCCGGACGGCTACTACATCGCCATGGTTCACCCGGTCGTGGCTCACGACCTCCAGTCCGACACGGCTGTCGGCGGCTGGCTCGATGCGTCGAAGTACGGCGCACCTGAACAGCTCTTCAGCGGCGAGATTGGGCGGATGTTCGGCATCCGCTTCATCGAGACCACGGTCGGAACCGTCAACGTCGGCGGCCCGGACACCTTCAACACGGTGGTCTTCGGCCCTGACTACTTCGCCTTTGGCGACCTTCAGTCCATCGAGACCTACATGGTCCGCCCCGGTGGCGACCATGCGGACCCCCTGGCCCAGGCAGCCCTCGTGGGCTACAAGGGCATGTGGGGCTCGAAGACCCTTGAGGTTGTCGCGGCTGGTGGACCCCGTTACGGCAAGGTCGAGACCCACGCTGGGACCCTGGACCTGAACGCCTAAGAGGAGGCTGGGAGGCTGGGGCCTTCGGGCCCTGGCCTCCCTGACGCGCCATGGCCTACTCGCCACCCACACGGGTGTCACTCCGCACGAGCGTCCAGCGAGACCTTCGTGACCCAACGGCCCAGACCTTCCTGGCTGCCGAGGTCGATGACCTCATCAACATCGGCATCCTGGAGGTCAGCCGCGTCTATCCCAAGGAGCAGCGCATCAGCGTCGATGTCACGCTGGCCGACCAGCGCACCTTCATCATCGGCGCCACGAGCATCTTCAGGGTGGAGGTGGTCAAGGAGGGCGTCACCGTCTTCGGGGTCCGCGTCAACGCCCTGGAGAACCACGCCCAGAGTGGCTGGGACTACCACGGCGGCGTGCTCTATCTCCCGGAGTTCGTGGGCCCATTGGACGCCGCGCTGAACTCCCTGAACGTGTGGGGCTATTGGCCCCGGGCCACGATGCACCTGGACGCCGACGTGCTCGACGGCAACGCCGAGTGCGAGTACGCTGTCCGGGCGGTCGCCACGGCCACCGGTTACCAGCGGCTCCAGAACGACCGCGCACTCTTCCAGCAGTGGCGCACCAACCCGCTCAACAGCGATGTCAGCCCCAACCAGGTCGCCCAGATGGCCGACTTCTACATGGCCCACTGGGACCGCCTGAGGAAACGCATCCGCATCATCCAGAGGGTCTGAGCGGTGGACCCGAGCAGGCCCATCGCCTACCGGGGCACGGTCTTCAACGATGCCGTGGGCGGTCCCGGAGGGGCCGTGCCCATCGTCGGGATGCGGGTCTCCCGTGCTCGCTACTCGGACGTGACCGTCCACGGCTA
>Ga0137457_1000200_pt1 | contig 15423 bp, 15 predicted proteins | sample EasRivERMGT630_2_FD_102321 | JGI IMG/M metagenome (GOLD analysis project Ga0137457, IMG submission 102321) | Soil microbial communities from meander-bound floodplain in the East River, Colorado, USA - East River MetaG ERMGT630_2 | ecosystem: Environmental > Terrestrial > Soil > Floodplain ...
GCATGTCCCGCAAGCGGGAAACGAAGCGATGTCGAAGGACTTAACCGCTCGTAAGGTCCCCCAGCCGTCTTCGCTGACCAAGAGTTCACGGCTCTGGTTTCTGAAGAATGCAGGAAGAGGCTACGACGGCCGCAGGCTCACCTGACGATGAGCTCGGGCACTTGCAAGACAAGGCGCGCGGGGCGATCGAGCGTGTCCGCGGGCAACTGGTGTGTTTCGAAGGGTTCCTGATCGCCATGCGCGTTCGTCAGGAGCGACGCCGTGCCTTCCCTGCTCGCTCGAGGGGGTACAACCGTGGCAGAGCGCGCAAACTGTGGCGTCCTGCCAGGCGGCGCCGGGACTGAAGCGCCATCACGGCTGCCAGGGCTGCGTGACCGTGCTCTCGTCAGAAAGATCGGGAGCGCCAGCGCTCGCATGCCGGCGCTCCCACAAGGGCGAGAGAGGAGGGAGAGAGTTGGCCCTCAACCCTCAGTTTCAAATGCTACGCAGATTGTGCCCACCGATCATGAAGTGTGGTTAACGAGGGCATGGGCAGACCGCAAGGTTGGCAGGAAAGCGCCGCGCGAGGCGGGGCACAGGCGCTCCCTGAGGCGGGTCCGCTACGAGGCGAGGTTGCGTGGAGTACTGAGCCTGTGCTTGTAGACGCACAGCAGGTTCTCGATCTCCCAGGCGTGCAGGCGACGAAACTCACGCGGGAATGCGTCAAGGGGCAGCGATCGCTCCTTCGTCCGGATCCCCAGCGCCCGCGCACCGGACCGCGAGCCTCGGTGCAGGTACACCCGCTGTGGCGGGAGCCCGAGTACGGCCGCCAGGCGTAGTGCGACGTCGTAGACGACCAGGTCGCCGGCACCGTGGACGCCTCCCAGCGCTTCCTGGACGCGCTCGAAGACGACCTCGAAGCTCGTGGCCGCGCGAAGCTCCAGCCGGCGGATGAGTTCGCCCGCGACGCGCTTCACGTCCCTGCGCAGGCGGCGCTGGTGGCGCTCGACCTTCCCCTCCGGGTTGCGCCATGTGGCAACCACTTCGAGGGCGTGATCCAAGCTGGGCTGCTCGGCGTAGAAGGCCAGATGCTCGCATGCGCGCTGGCGGACGTGCTGGATGTAGTCCTGGACGATCGCCGCGGTGGGCTCGGTCCGAGGAAGAGAGGCGCCGGTGTGAGGCGTGGGAGCGTTCACGGACGGGCAACTGGGGTTCATGATGGCCAAGCCAATCGGCTCGCCAACACCACCGACTCTCGCGGGACGTGGGAGAAAAACAGGGGTTCGTGATACTCGAACGCTCCATGTACAAGGGCTTCTATCTCGCTCCCGTCGAATCAAAGATGCTCGGGGCGTTGCACCGCCAAGGGAACAAAGAAGCGGGAGCGCCGCGTCGAGGAGATGCGCTGGCGCTCCCTGTGGACCGAGCCAGAGGAGGGAGAGAACTCGCCTCCGACGAGGATCTACGCCTTCCGTCTACCGCGCTTCGCGGCCTTGGCGCGGGGAGCCCTGCCGGAGCCAACATGGTAGACGGTGCCGCGCTTCTGGCCGCTCTTCTTGAGCGTGCCCTCGGCGAGCAGCCGGATGGCCGCCTTCTTGGCCACTGGCAGGGCGACGCCCGTGCCGGCCGCGATGGCGCCGATGCCCTGGCCGTCGTTCGAACGGACATGGGCGACGATCTTGGCTGCGGCCTCGTCCACGTTGCCGGAGGTGCGACCCGAGCCCTTGGGACGGCCAGGGCCGCGTCCACTACCGGTCGGGCGACCGCGGCGGGCCGGTGCGTCGCCGTTCGCCAGCACACCTTGGAGTGTTTCCAGGGTCGACTTTCGGATGAGGTGGTCGAGCTCCGTGACGAACTCGGCGATTCGGCTCTTGATCTGAGTTTCGGTGGCGTTGGGCATTGGGGAACCTGTGGTCGGGGAGAAAGCGCACCAGCGAGCAAGGCGCGCTCGACCGGATAGATACCGAATCGGCTCGGGGCCTTCTAAGCATTCCCTGCTTTTTCCTGGAGCAATTACCGAGTTCTCCCCTCAAATCGATCTCCCTTAGGGGAGTGGTGTCACGTTCACGGTGCTACTGCTGGATCGGCCCGGGGCGACCAAGGGCGTTATTCCATTGCGGTCCGACGCCATACCTGTTCCTGAAGCTCATCCACACCGCGATGGTGCACCTGACCGAAAAAGGTCGAGCTTGCCGCGCGCGCGATCGCGAGGCGGGCGACCTCGGCCCTGGTCTTCTCGCCTGGTAGCCGATTTGGCTCGGTGAGGAAGCCCTCGAGGCCCTCTTCGCTCGGTGCTCGGGAACTCGCCGGCCGCCGCGATCGAGGATCGAGTGGTCTGGCACGGCGCCTATGGAAACGTCCACGGCGCTGGACCCAGGCCAGACCAAGGAAGGTCACCCACCCCCTTGGAGGAGTGCCGAAAACGGCACGAAGCATGAAGGCCTCTTCATGCCCACGTTTTCCGAGACCATGTTGAATCGCCTTCATGGGACCGGCGACGCCTGAGGTCGCGATGCACCTACTACCGAGCGGGTGATCCGCGGCGGCCACCGGACTCGGAAAGGAGTCGATGCGAAACAGCGAGACAGGCTCGTCGACGGCGTCCAAGCGCGGCCGGTGGTCGAAGGCCGAGCAGGCGCGACTCCGGACGCTCTACGGCCTGCGCGACGATGCGACCATCGCGCGCGAGCTGAAGCGCCCCGTCGCCAGCGTACGACGTGTCGCGCAGAGCCTCTTTCCCCGGGAGGTGAAGAGCGGGCCCTGGACAGCGAGCGAAACGCTGGAGCTCAAGCGCTACCTCGGAGCCACCACGCCTGGGGTGATCGCGCGAATCCTGGGCCGGCGCGTGGAGGAGGTGCAGTCTCAGATCTTCGAACTCGGTCGCATCCAGGCCCGAGGTGGCTGGACACGGGCCGAGATCACGGACTTCAAGCGCATCTACGGTACGCGCACCGACGAGGACCTCTCGCGCATCTTCGGCCGGAGCGAGGTGGAGATCCGCAGGCTCGCACAGGAACACGCGCTCTCCAAGGACAAGGCCTTCCTGCGCAAGTTGCGCGGCGAACCCGCGACGCGGATGCCGCGCTGGACACCCGAGGAACTCGAATCCCTCAGGAGGAACTACGCCATCGAGTCCAACCTCGAGATCGCCAGGAGGTTGAATCGCTCGGTGAAGAGCGTCGTCTCCAAGGCGCACCACCTTGGCCTGAAGAAGTCCGACATCCGTCTGCGCGAGATGGGACGCGAGAACGTGAGCGTGCGCTTCATGCCTTCGTGATCGAGCATCGCTGCGTCCACGATGGCCATGGAGTGGAAGGGGCCGCAGCCTGCGGCTGCGGCACCGAGAGGACACCCTCCGGCTCACGCCCGAGGAGATGCAGGAACGGACTTTACGGGAAGTGCGTCCCGATGACGCCACTGACCGAAGTCGACAGACGATGGTTTCCGCCGCCTTGAGCCCCGGGCGTCACGTTGCCAAACACGTCGGCCTGAGCGCAGAACACGAAGCAGACGAGGGCCATCCTCTTCGGAAGCGGGATCACGCAAGAGCTGCTGGAGCCCTTCGCCGCACCGAGCGGGATCTGGAAGCACGTCGTGGGGGCGAGGCAGTCGATGTTGCACAGCAGCCTGCGACCGCCCTTGCTGGTGCCGAAGTTCCCCACGACAGCACCACCTGGTTCCGGGCAGTGCGGGAACTGCGTCACCTGGAGGCCGGCGGGCTTCCCGAGGGACTGCGTGCCAGTGAAGAGCGTCCACGTGCCGGTCTTGGTCCGGGTCAGGCCGCTCTTGACCGTGGCCGTCCAGTTGGCTCCGACGACGGGAACCGTCGCGGTCAGCACGTCCGGGTTGGGCGGTACGCCGGCGCAGGTCGTGATCGAGCCAGTCTGGTCGCGGACTTCTTCGATCACCATGGACATCGACGTGAACGAACCGCTGGTCGTTCCGAACGTGAACGTCGCCCGCAACGACGTCGTCGGGCAGTACTGGTCGATCATGTCCGTCATGCCTTGCAGGTCGTAGTCCAGGACGTCAGCGGAGCAGCTGAGCGTGCAGGAGAGGAACGGCCAGGTACCGGCCAGGACGGAGCTCAAGGGGTTGGCCGTGGGGTAACCCTTGTCGAGGAAAGTCCAGCCGTAGCCGATCGGACCATCCGCGTAGCACAGGAGCTCATTGAAGATGATCCTGACGAAGTAGCAGCCGAAGCCTCCGAAGAACGACGAGCTCGCGCTGTTGCCGGGCAGGCCGGTCAGCGTGAAGTGCGCAACGCTCGTCGTGGGTGCCCCACCGAACACGGTGTAGCCCTCGTAGAAGTGCAGCGCCATCGAGCCACCCGGACCACTCGACCCCGGAGTCAGCTTGGACGAGCAGTAGGCGAAGATGAAGCTGTTCATCAGGTCGCTGTTGTTGTTGTTGGGAGCGGCGGCAGTCCGGCCCGCATCCGTGCCCTTGACGGCGGAGTCGATCCACAGGCAGAACCCATCTCCGGTGTCGACGCCGACGAACCCACCCAGGTCGTTGTTGTCGAAGTCGATGATCGTTCTGGCGGTCCTGTTGGTCACCTTGGGACCACGGGAGATCGTGCCCGTGCCGAGGTCGAGGGTCAGGGACTTCAGCGGCTTGTTGTAGCGCGCGAAAACCTTGCCCGATTGCGATTGCGCGCTGGTGGCTGCCCCGAACAAGGCCAGGGCGGCTCCAGCGAGCATGAGGGGCGTCTTGGGAACCATCATGTTGGGATGCACTCTCAGAGGATGTTCGAACGGGTGAAGACGCCCCGGGGTTCGAGGCGAAGCCTCAAGTCAGGACTGCTTCCAGGGATTGACCGTTCGGATGATAGCAGCACCTTCCCCCCCTGTGGTCCGACAACCCGGCCGCCTCGCAAGCCCCTTGAGAGCAACCGGTTAGGAATGGGCCCGAGTGGGGCGTGAGCGCAGATCTCCATCCCCTGCGCTTCCTGTTGTTGATCTTCGCGGCTGGGTGAATCGACACCCGCGCCATGCCCCCTGTCGTCCTGGCTACCGGCTCGAGATCCGCGATCTCGTGGCTCGAATGGCAACCGAAGACCCGCTCTTGGGGCTACTCCCCGCGGCCGCGGACGTGCACGAGTACGTCGTGCACGACAACGGTGAGCGGATCACCAGGGGCTCGTCATCCGGCTCACCGACCCCGTCTCGAAGCGGGCCCATCCGTTGCCAGGAGCATCACGAGGTCCAGGAGCGGCATCACCCCGCCGTTACCCCCCCAGAGCGGTTTCGCTAGCCTGGTCCCCTTTCCCAAGACCGGAACCCCACGGGAACACCTTGAAGCTGGCCCTACGTTCCTTGCTCGTCCTCGTCCTCGCCTCCATGGAAGGCGCTTGCCACGAATCGAACGGGTCGTCTTCTCTTCCGACCGGAACCAGCAACCTTGGCTCCGAGCCGATCACGATCCGGCTCGAGGATGGAGTCCTGGCGACCGAGATCGTCGAGGTCGCCGTCGACCGGAACGGCGACGGGGACAGCGGGGATACCCTGCTCGAGATCGTCGATCTCCGGAGCGGCCGGCGGGAGCTCGTGCCGAACGTCGGCATCGGCTTCAGCCAGACGGTCGGCCTGGGTGGCGGCTTCGTGTCGTTCGCCGTGCCCGAGGCCGCCGAGGGGCGCGATCTCAACGGGGACGGCGACCAGGACGACCAGGTGCTCCACGTCCATGACGCGCGCCGTGGGTCGACCCGGAATCTCCAACTCGCGGTGGCGCTGTCGGGTCTCTTCTCGGTCGAACAGGACGGAGCGCTCGTTGCCTTCGGCGTCGCGGAGAGCGAGCAGGGTGCCGACCTGGACGGCGACGGCTTGCTGAACAGCGTCCAGGCCTTCGTCCACGAAGCAGACCGCGGGCGCACGACGCAGCTCGGACTGCACATCTCGTCGCGGCTCCACCTCTCGTCGCAGAGCCCGATCATGGCCGGCCGACGGGTGGTGCTGGTAGCCGAAGAGAGCACGAGCGGCGACCTCAATGGCGACGGCGACGCTGTCGACCATGTCTTGCACGTGTACGACGCCGACGCGGCGGGGCTGCAGAACTTCGGGCTCGCCGTCGAGCGCGTGGTCGTCGAGGGTTCCATGCTCGCTTTCGTGACCTGCGAGTGCGAGCACGGAGAGTCCTCGCCCGAAGGCTCACCCGACCTGAACGGCAACGGAATCGCCGGCGATTCGTTCGTCGTGCTGCACGACCTCGAGAGCGGCTCGAGCCGGATGACCCCGCTGCCCCCTGCCGGAATCTGGGTCGGCGGCGATCTGGCCCTGCTGCGCCTGGAGAATGGCGGCGGCCCGGCCGAGATCTTCGCCTACGATCGATTCGGCGACGCGCTGTTCGAGCTCGGTCCGCTGGCCTTCGTGTTCTTCGAGCCGGCCCTCGTGGACCGTCGCGCGGCCTTCGCCGTGGACGAGCTCGCCGCCGGGCAGGATCTCGACGGCGACGGCGAGCTGCTCGACACCGTGCTGCACACCTTCGATGCGCGAACCGGAGCGCTACACTCCTCCGATCGCGCGACCTTCTCGCCGGCGGAGATCGACGGTCACTTCGCGGTCTTCCAGGCCTTGCCAGCGCCCTCTTCCGTGCGCCCGCCGCCGAGCACGACACTCGTCGCAGAGAACCTACAGAGCGGCGAGGTGCAGGAGCTCGACCTGCCTGCAAGCGCCTTTCGCTTCGAGAGCGGTCGAATCGCGGCCGTCACGCCCGAGGCCTGGCGTGGCGCCGACCTGAACGGCGACCTTGACCTGCTCGACTCGGTCGTACAGGTCCACGATCTCGCCACGGGCGTGACGACCAACACCGGCCTCGCGGTGCTCGTCAGCGACACGCCGATCGTGCTCGAGCTGGAAGGCGACTTCCTTGCCTTCCTCGTCCCTGAGCAAGACCAGGGCACCGACCTGAACGGTGACCAGGACCGGCTCGACGCAGTCCTCCACGTCGTGCGCCTGCGCTGATCCATTGCTCGGCCACCGAAGGGCGAAGCGCGGCCGGCCTGGATCCTCGCGTAGTATGCGTTTCGTTTGCGCGAGCGATTTGATCTCGCGCGCGCTGGTCCGCGCCAGAATGGGCGCGGAGGACTCCTCATGATCGCTCTCGCGATGCCCCTGCTGGCGCCGTTCTTCGCAGGCGCGCACGCCGGTGACTCGAGCTGGACGCGCTGGGGTGGACCGACGGGGGACTTCAAGGTCGTCGGTCCGGAGCTCGTCGAGGCCTGGCCGGAGTCCGGCCCGCGGCGTCTGTGGGAGATCGAGCTGGGCAGCGGATACTCGGCCGTCCTGTGTCGCGGGGACCGCCTCTACACCGCGTACAGCGAGGAGGAGAACGAGATCGTCGTCGCCCTCGACCGGAAGGACGGCGCGCTCGTCTGGGACTACGCCTATGAGGCCGGCCGCTACCCGGACATGACCAAGAGCTTCGGCGAAGGGCCGAACGCGACGCCGCTCTTGATCGCCGATCGATTGGTCACGATCGGCATCACCGGCAAGGTGACCTGTCTGAGAGCGGACTCCGGCGACCCGCTCTGGGAGCTGGACCTCCACGCGAAGTTCGGACGCCAGAAGCGGCGCGAGGAGTACGGCTACTCCGGCATCCCGCTCGAATACGACGGCAAGATCCTCGCCTTGGTCGGCGGTGATCAGCACGCCGTCGTGGCGCTCGATCCCGCGGATGGTTCCCTCGTGTGGGGGAGCGCGCCCGGTCGCGTGAGCTACGCGCCCCCCGCGTTGCTGCGCCTCGGAGGAACCGACCAGCTGGTCTACTTCTCACCAACCGAGGTGATCGGGATCGATCCGAAGAGCGGCAAGCAGCTCTGGAGCTACCCGGTCGTGTGCGTCACCGAGAACAACCTGACGCCCGTCGCACTGTGCCCGGATGATCACCTGTGGGTCGCGTGTCAGCTGGACGGCGGCACGCGCGTCCTGAAGATCACGCCGGCAGGTGGTGCCTTCCAGGCCACGGCCGTCTGGACGAGCCGGACGATGAAGCAGGGTCACTGGCCCTCGATCGTCCTGGGGGATCACGTGTATGGAGCCCTGGGAGACTCGAGCTCGATGCTCGGCGCCGTGAACTGGAGGACCGGCGAGACCGCGTGGAAGGAGCGGGGCTTCCCCGCGGCGCAGGTGGTGTACGCCGACGACCGGATCATCCTGATCGACGAGAGCGGACTGGTCGCGATGCTCCGCGTGTCTCCTGCGGGACCGGAAGTCCTCTGCACGGCACAGGTCCTCGACAGCGTCTCCTGGACGGTGCCTACGCTCGTCGACACGACCCTGTACGTGCGCGATCGGAAACGAATCGTGGCCCTGGACCTGGCCAAGAGCTCCTACGATTGACGGATGAACGACAAGAGACCCGAGCGCACCTCGATCGAGAGCTGCCGCGAGGCCGGATGACGCTTCCCTGGCCGGCATCGATGGCGGCGTGATGCAGGGGAGCACCGGTGAGGTGTGCCTTGCGGGCCGACTGGCGGCACTGGCGGAAGCGAGGAATGGCCGGGGTCGGGGCCCGGACTTCGTTGCTTGTGCCGTGCTCGTGCTGCTCTGGGTCGCTGTCTGGTTCCCACGCTTCCACGGGCCGATCGACCTCCGCTGGGATGCGAGTGTCTACTACATCCTCGGCACGTCACTGTTCGAAGGCAAGGGATACCGTCTGCTGAACGAGCCCGGTGAGGTCGAAGCAGTCCAGTACCCGCCACTGCTCCCGCTCATCGTGGCGGCCCACGAGAAGGCGCTCGGTACTGCTGACTACCTCGTGGTGGCGCCACGTCTGCGTCTACTCTATTTCCTCCTCTCGGGCCTGTATCTCGCCGCCACGTACGTGCTCGCGCGCGAGCTCCTCACGCCGCCGTTCGCGCTGGTGGTGAGCTTCCTCACGGCGCTCTCGTTCGACAGCTACCTGCATCCGTCCGACACGCTGTATTCGGAGATGCCGTTTGCGCTGTTGTCGGCGCTCTTCCTCATCTGTCACCGCCGGAGCCATCGGACCGGGTATGCCGTGGCCACGGGCTTCCTCGGCGCGGCCGCATATCTGCTGCGCACTGCCGGGGCCGCGCTGCTCGTCGCCTGGGTGGGAGAGAGCCTGCTTCGCCGACGATTTCGTCAGGCGGCGATCCGTGGCCTCGTCGCGGCCCTCCCGATTCTCCTCTGGCAGTCCCACGTGTGGCGCGTGACGGCAGCCGAGGACTACCAGCGACCGGCCTACCCGTACCAGCGCGCGGCATACTATTACTCCAACGTCAGCTATGGCGTGAACAGTCAGCTCGTCGACCCTTTTCGTCCGGAGCTGGGTCGCATTGGCCTTCGCGATCTCCCGAAACGCGTCCTCGGGAACCTCGCCGCCGTGCCGGGGGCGCTGGGCCAGAGCTGCTGGATGGGGCCCGCGTCTCCCGATTGGTTTCGCGAGAAGGCGCGCAGGTGGCTGGGGCTCGAGCTCCCGCCGTACGAGGTCTTCGCCCGAGCCTTGGTGCTCGTTGGTTGCGGCATCATCGTCGGCGCCGTGCTCCTCGCCCGGCGCGGAGAGTGGTTCCTCCCTCTCTACCTCGCTGCGACCATTTGCCTCGTCTCGCTCACACCTTGGCCGGAGCAGTTCTGGCGCTACCTCGCCCCACTCACACCGCTCACGGCGCTCTTCCTCGTGCACGCTCTGCTGGTGATCCGGGCCTTGCCCGGAAGGTGGGACAAGACCTGGGGGAGGGCCGCCGGTTCGTTCGTCCTCATGGCACCGCTCGCGATCATGCTGATCGCCTCGGCCGGCGTCGCGAGCAGCTTCCTTCGTCATCTCTTCCCTGTGAGCTACTACGACGCACGCGGGAACGAGCTCCGCTCCCGTCTTCTGACCTACGGGCCGGAGTGGCACGCGCTCGATCCGACGTTCGAGTGGCTGCGGCACCGTTCGGGCTCCGACGATGTGATCGCGAGCACGGTGCCGCACCTGGCCTACCTGCGCTCCGGGCACCGCGCGGTACTCCCGCCCATGGAGGCGGATCCGGAACTGGCGCGCCGCCTCCTCGACTCGGTGCCGGTGAAGTATGTGGTCCTCGACCAATTTGGCATCAGCGAGCGCTACGCCGCGCCAGCGGTCCGGGGACACCCGAGCGAGTGGCAGCTGGTCTACACCGCCCCGGGTGGCAGGGCGGAGGTCTACGAGCGGCTGCGCTGACCATGACGGCGCCCGTGGCTGGCCGGCGACCTATCATCGTTGCGACCCCAGAACCCATGATCGAGCCGGAGGCGACCTTCGTGGACACCCAGCCCGTGGACCTCAAACCGATCAAGCTGCGGCTCGTCAACGCGGGCTACGCGCCTCCCGAGCCAGGCAAGCCAGCCGCCCGAGTACGGGAGGTCACCCGCGAGGCTCAAGAAGCGCGGGCGGAGCTCCGGGACCACATCATCGAGGACATCTGGGCTCTCATCGACGAGGTCGAGCTGCTGCGCGCGAAGACGGCGCCGTGACTCGTACCTCGGCAACCTGAAGCGCTATTCATGCCCCGCTTCTCCAAGACAGCCTAGATCGTCCGTCGTGGGCGTCCCGCTCCCGCCGAAGGTCGTGAAGCGAGTATCAAGCAAATCTGTCACCGACCCGTCCTCTCGAGGCGAACTAGCGGAGGCCTGGAACCAGGTCCGCGCAGCGTTGTCCAGGATGGAGAAAGAGCTCGAGAGGACCAAGGCAGTGCTCTCTGCAGTGCGTCTGGGAGGGGGTGAACCCGTGAACAACAACCGCGACGACGAGAAGCCGAAGACTGAAGACCTGGGCATGAACGGAACGGGCCGCTGAACTTGCCAAGGCACGACCGCTTCCCATGAGCGAGCGTCTTCGCGCGCGCTCGACCGGAGGGCCGTCGGCGGGCGAGAGCGAGGAGTGGGATGATACCTTCCCCCCTTGCAACTGCGCCTCACCCGACTTCTGCTCCTGCTCGCGATCGCGACCGCCGCGGCCTGCGGCGCAGACGCCGCGCGCGATTTCACTCCGGAGGTCATCGCGCTCTACCGCATCGCCGCATGCGGCGGCGATGCCGCCCCCGCCGAGCTCGACGCCCAGGCCGAAGAGGAGCACTGCAAGGAGCTCGACGAGGCGATCGAGCGCTGGCAGGACGAGTTCCTCGCCAAGGCCGGGCCGTGGTTCGCCGACCTGTTCGAGAACGGCTATCCGACCACCGTCGTCTATCCCTTCGGCGGCGGCGACCTGCTGTCGCTGCTCGCGGTCTACCCCGACGCAACCGAATACACCACGCTGTCGCTCGAGGGCATGGGCGACCCGCGGCCGATGCTCGATCTCGAGCGCGGCGACTCCAAGGACGCCGAGAAGGCCGGCGAGGTGCCGAAGAAGCTGGCGGACGTGCGCGGCGTGCTGCTCGAGCAGCTCAAGATGCCGTGGAACACGACCACCCAGCTGGCCTCCGAGTCGGGCAAGAGCGGCTCGGGCGCGCTGCCGGGCGTGCTGGCGATGACGCTGGTCGCGCTCGAGGCGCATGGATACGAACCGGTGCTGGCACGCTTCTTCACCATCTCGGCCGACGGCACCCTGCACTACCTGACCCAGGCGGACGTCGACGCCGCCGACACGGCCGGCCCGCCACCCGGGAAGCGCGGCGAGACCGCGCTGCAGGTGGGCGCCTTCAACAACGTCGAGATCGCATTCCGCAAGCGGGGTGACGGGAAGGCGCCACTCAAGACCTTTCGCCACATCGCCGCCGACCTGTCCGACGGTGCGCTGGAGAAGGATCCGTCGACGCTCGCCCATCTGGAGAAGAAGGGCCAGATCGCCGCCATGACCAAGGCGGCGAGCTATCTGCTCTGGTTCCAGCAGTTCACCAAGATCCGCGACTACCTGCTCGCGCACATGACACTGATGGTCTCCGACGACACCGGCATCCCGCCGCGCTACGCCAGGGCCGCCGGCTTCGCCCAGGAGGTGTGGGGCAAGTTCGAGGGCGCGTACTTCATCGACAGGCACGTCTTCATCCAGGAGGAGCTCAAGCAGCTGTGGAAGTCGAGCTCGAAGGGCGAGCTGGCATTCCCCTTCGGCTATCCGGACAGCGCCGGCAACGGACACCTGCTCTTCACCTACAAGGAAATGCGCGGCGTCGCTCCCGAGAAGTTCTACTGAGTGGAGACCGACGACCGCCGGCTTCTGTCTGTCAGCGCGGAGAATCGAAGGAGCTCCCCCACTCGAAGTTCTCAGCTTTGGTGGTCACAACCGGACCCCCGGCGGAACGAACTGCGGCCATGAGCGACCGAACTCCGATCGACGCCGCCCAGCTCCTCGAGCAATCCGAGTGGGTGCGCAGGCTGGCGCGCGGTCTGGCCCTGGACGCCGCCGCTGCCGACGACCTCGTCCAGGAGGTCCAGCTCGCTGCACTGCTGCGGCGCGTGCCGATCCGCAGCGACCCGCGCGCCTGGCTCGCGGCCGTGGCACGCAACCTCGCCCTGCGCTGGCGGCGACGCCAGAGCGTGCGCCGCCTCCACGAGCGGAGCGCGGTCGTCTCCGCGCTCGATCACCGCCCGCCGGTACGGCTCCTGGAGCTCCAGCAGCGCGTCCGCCGGGTGAGCACCGCATCGGCCGCAACTTCGACGACGTCAACCGCTGGAACGACGACGAGTCCTACGTCGGACAGCGGCTCGCCCGCACCGACGGCCTGGGGCGCTTCCGCTTCACCGCTCTGGCGCCGGGCGACTACGTGCTCGACGTGAGTCGCTACCTGCGTGGCGCCCTGACCGTCACCGAGAAGTTCGATGGCGCGATCCGCGCGACCGTGGCGATCGCGGAGGGGCAGCTCGTCGAAGGCCTCACGCTCGAGATGAGGCTCGAGAACTCGATCGCCGGCCGCATCCTGAGCCCGGAAGGCGAGCCGGTGGCCTGCATGCTGGTCTGGCTGCACCCGCTCGACTCGAGCCAGGAGAAGCCCGTCGATCTCGTCACGGGCGCCGATGGTTCCTTCGAGTTCCGCGCTCTGGCTCGCGGCCCGTACACCCTGAGCGCCTACGCGACGACCATCGGCTCGTCCGGCGAATCGCCGCCCTACTCCGACGTGGACGGTCTGCGGGTCGAGAGCGGCCGGCGCGATCTCGAGCTTCGCCTCGAGGCCATCCCGCTCACGCGCGGCGTCGTCCTGACGGCCAATGGCGCGCCCGCGATCCGTGCCTCGGTCATGGCCTACGACGCCCTGGGCAACCGCGTCGAGCTCTCCTACACCGATCTCGACGGCCGCTTCACGCTCGGCCTCGAGCGCGGCCAGCTGGTGACGCTCGTCGCCCGCGCAGCTCCGGACAACGCGCCCTACTGGGACCAGGCGGCGATCGAGCGCCTCGACGAGTCGCTGGCCGCCAGGCTCGGCCCGGTCGGCGCAGGCGATGAAGATCTGGTGCAGCGTCTCCCGGGCCCGGCTGAGAGCGGCCGCTGAACGCCTGACACTCGAGTCCGGCGCGGAAGGGAGACCTCGGCCTGAATCCCGAGTCGGGGCTCAGCGGCTCCGCACGATCGATATCCGGAACTCCGCGCCGCCGATCCCGACCACCAGCCCGCGGTTCCGGAGCAGCAGCTTGGCCTCGGCGATCGTCTGGAGCTGGGTGACCTCGGTCTGGGTTTGCTCGGCGTAGAGGCCGATCGCCTCGGTGAGGAAATCCTCGAGGTCCTCCTCGGTCATCGGCTCGGGGAGCTTCTGGCGGTCGCGGTCGAGGATCGGGTGGTCTGACATGGCGCCATGGAGACTTCTGCTGGCGCTGGACACAAGCCTGACTCGAGAATGCAGGGCATGCCCCTGAGCGCCAAGTCGACTACTCACGAGACCCTCGTCGGCCTGCACGTCATTGACGAGGCAAGCTACCAGCGCTATCGCGCGGGGATGATGCCCTTGCTGGAGGCCTGCGGCGGCCGCTTCCGCTACGACTTCCGCGTCAGCGAGGTGCTGCGCAGTGAGACCCCCGATCCGATCAACCGCGTGTTCGTGATCGCCTTCCCGAGTCTCGAGGTCATGCAGAGCTTCTTCACTCACCCGAAGTACCTCGCCATCCGGAAGCAACATTTCGAGCCGGCCGTGAAGGCTGTCATTCGGATCGCCGAATACGACAGCGGTCCCGCTTGACCGTCGATGGCCCTGGCCGTGTCCGTCGGCCGGGAAGCTTGCGGTAGTCACCGCGCGAATGGGGCCGCTTCAGGCGAGCGGCGAATGAGCCAGACGCGGAAAAAGTGCCAGCGCAGCAGCGCCGAGAGGATCGGGTGTTTGCTGCGCAGGAAGGGCAAGGGAGGGGAGGGGCGCGCTCGGGATACGGCTCGGAGCATGGGAATATCAGGCGTACGTGCTGACCAGGCCGGTCTTCCGTCGACCGAGCAGGTTTCTCCAGCGACGCGCGCAAGTCCTATCCGTTTCCGTTGCGGAGGTTCGCCGTTCCCGACGTGCCCGTTCGTGGGTGGAACACGGGCCAGACCGCAGTTTGGATCACGGAGACGGCGCTCCGATCGAAGATAGGGTCGATGGCAGGGAAGGACGTGCTGGGACTCGAGCCGCGGTGAGACCCCGCGGCAACGTCCGCCATTCCCGCCGTGCGCCGGTAGCCAGCCCAGCCGCCTGCTTCGGGGAGCTACGGGTGAACTGGATGACCCGACCGTGAATCCCGCATGGCTCTCCGCGTACATCCGGCGCGAACGGAGAACCAATGACCGACGTCGGCACCTTCGACAGCACCGCTGGCGCCTCACCGACCAGGGAGGAACGCACGTGGGCCCTGATCGCTCACGCCGGTGGTCCAGCAGGTCTCCTCCTGTCGGCAGGCCTGTTCGGGTTCGTCGTCCCGTTGGTGGTATGGCTGGCCAAGCGCGACGACAGCGACTTCGTCGCCGATCAGGGCAAGGAGGCGCTGAACTTCCAGATCACGCTCTTCCTGCTGCACTTGGCCGCATGGCTGTTCGTGTTCCTGACCCTCGGGCTCGGCATCCTGATCGTGTTGCCCGTCTTCCTCGCCCTGTGGATCATCGAGCTGGTCCTCGGCATCATCGCGGCACTGCGGTCCCACGACGGTAAGCGATACCGCTACCCCCTCACGCTTCGGATGATTGGGTAGCGTCCGAGAGCGACTCGGCGGGATGCTCTGCTACCGAGGCTCCGGACGAGCAGATTGGGGGCGACTCCGAAGACCCCTCATGTCTCCGCATCAGCGGCAGCGATGTGCTCCGCGACGAGCGCGTTGACCTCCGCCGCATGCGAGATCGGACCCATGTGGCCAGCCCCCGTCACCAGGTGCGTGCGCACCCGAGGTACCGCCGCGGCCAGGAGGGCGATGACCCTCCGGGCGGCCACGGGGGAGCGCTCTCCACCGAGCAGGAGCGTCGGGGCGGTGATGCGCGCGTACTCGGCCGGGGCCGTGCGGTCCGCGAGCAGCGATCGGACCTCGAAGTAGACCTTCCTCCCGACCCTCAGGAACGAGGCCCGCGCCGCCACGGGAA
>Ga0137457_1000201_pt1 | contig 15325 bp, 19 predicted proteins | sample EasRivERMGT630_2_FD_102321 | JGI IMG/M metagenome (GOLD analysis project Ga0137457, IMG submission 102321) | Soil microbial communities from meander-bound floodplain in the East River, Colorado, USA - East River MetaG ERMGT630_2 | ecosystem: Environmental > Terrestrial > Soil > Floodplain ...
GGTGACTATCCCATCATAGCACGTATTTGTATCTTTTACACTCACGGATTTACCTTTTCTAGCTGTGCTTCTAGTTCTTTGATTTTAGCTTGTAGCTTACGCACTCTTGACGGTTCAGCCTTAGTTAGCGACTCAGGCCAACCTAGTTGTTTTTTCATACTGTTACCCCACCTTGCGGCTCTATCGCACAGTTCAATACTACGACCCCACGTAGCAACGTGAGTAGTGTGACCGTCCGTATCCGCACCGAACACAATCACTATATCTTGACCGTTTTTGTTAGCTAACTCTTTCAAATCCTTAATTGGTATTCTGCTCATCTCACTCTCCTTTACGTTATTTGCTATACTACGATTATGACTAGACACGACTTTCTCCAACTACTGCGACTGGCAAGCAAGCCTGTGCAATCAAAGCAGGAAAAACAGGGGCATTCCGCAAGTTATAGCGGTAAACAAACTCGTCCACGTACAGTTGTAAATGCTTAGGCGATACACAGTGGTACGTGCCGTCTATTGACCGTTTCATCTGTGACCAAAAGCCCTCTATGGTGTTCGTGTGCGTATCACCGTCTACGTACTGCCCTTTACTGTGGACTACGCTACTATGCTCGTATTCGTGGTGTAAACGGCTGTAAATACGGCTCTCGTCCGTCTGTATGCTTGTTCCAGCCTTAACACTGGCACGTATGAACGGTAGGGCAATCGCAGCGTTTACCTTTTGGCTAGTGATAGCCTTTACTCGGCTTGTGTTCTTTTGCTTTTCAACAGCACCAATAACGGCTGTCTTATCCTTAAACCGCCCAGCACTGTTTGACTTGCCACCTATATAGGTTTCGTCTACCTCTACAATGCCACCTAACGGGCTATCGCCGCCAGTCATTAGCGAACGTATCTGCCTAGCCATACGCCAAGCGGTCTTATACGTAACACCTAAGTGTCGCTCTAGCTCTTTGGCACTCACACCGTTCTTGCTGTTGCCGAACAGGAATATGGCAAAGAACCAAGACTTTAATGGCGTTTCGGACTTGTGGAATATCGTGCCAGCCGTAGGATAGATGTGCAAGGCACAGTGCATACAGGAGTAGCACTTACGGTCTTTTAGTTTGTAAAAGCGTGGTTCAGTTCCGCAGCGTGGGCAAGCCTGTAGTTTTTTAGCCTCAAAGAGGAACTTTAGGCAAGCGTCCTCGTTGGGAAACTCTCTATTTAATCGTGCAATTGTGTATCTCATATCCTTATTCTACTCCGTTAGCTACGTGTTGTCAAGGGATAGTCACCTTTTAATTGCCATAAGCTCGCGAAGTTATCGAGGTTGGAAAATAAAAGGGGTACGGCTCGAAAGGCATTGACGGCATTTCCTGGTTGACGATACCATCGCGCACCACCATCGAGTGTACCTTTTTGGCGCGCCGCATGCCCAACTGGTACCATTCAGTAAATTGCTTGGTCTTTTCGGCATTCTTTTTAGTCGACCACCAGTGCATCAACGAATAGTAGGCCGGCAGAATGTGCATGTCCGGCGGCAGGGCCGGCATCTCGGCGATGGCAAAGGCTCCGCCGCTAATCGTCGGCCCTTCATAGACATTTTCGAGCACGATATGGGTGGAGTCGGTAACAGTCTTTACACGGTACCACAGACGATCGGTGGCATCGGCAGTCAGCCGCAAATAGCGGCCTACCATGTCGGCGGCGAAAGTCGTACCAGAGCCTGTCACATTGGCCGAGCCAGTGGTAATAGCGAGCGTGCCAGTAGTGTAATCATCTTTGCTAAGCGACTTGTCGGCCGCTTCGTAGAACATGCGCAGATCATAGTCACTACTCGAAGGAATTGGGCCGAGCTCTAGGATGCCACCGCCAACACCAAAACGCGGCCTAAAATGGAAGTGGGTTGGCCTGCCTTGGATGTTGCCACTTTTCATTAAGGACCAGGCTTTATCGTCGGCGATTTCCAGTAGCGGCGTGATGGTGGTGCCATCAACGAGCTCGAGCGTTTTGGGCCACAAACAATCAGACGGCACCTGATATCCACGCTGGGCGGCCACCAGGTCGGTCGTGGACTCTATCTCGGTCTGTTGTCGGCCGAATTGCGACAAAATTTCAAGATAGCCCATATTATACATCAGCTTAAGGAAGGTCAAGCCAGTGGTAGTCGTATCTTGAGCCTCCCGCTGCATGTAAGTAACAGCGTCACTAAAAGGCATCATGACAGACGCGCTCTCCTCATCATTACGTCTCGGCTAATGGCTTTGGGGTTGGCCTGCTCGGGTAGAACCGGCCTCTTAACGCCTGTGGTTGGCTGGCGGAACTTGGCAATCCCTGCGGGAGTTGCCCTATCAGCGGGCCTTCTGGCCATGCCTGGCGGCGTAGTCATGTTAACTCCTCGCGCCCCAGGTACCCCAGCTTGGGCCTGGCTCGGCAACGTAGGACGGTTTGTCGGTCCATAATTGAATGGCATGTTTGATCTCCCTAAAATAACCGGTCCGGCAGCGTAGCGCGCCTATATATTGCGTATTATAGCACTGGCTATACTTCGACTTTTGACCAATCTGTAGTATTCGGGCTGCTCTGGCTCCAATCTGTTATCAAGTCTACAACAACAATGGTATAAGTAAGCGCCAATAGTAGACCGATCGGCGAGCCGTCAAGTGATGTATCGCCTGGCTCGTTAGTTGGTGCCTGCTTAGTCCAATCAGCATTACCTGGTGCCGTCTTGGCCCAATCGGTAGTGTCTGGTGCCTGATTTGGGTCCCAATCGGTGTTGTTGGGTGTTGCCGGTGTCCAGTCGGTGGTCGCCATATTACGCGGTTCTTTTCCAAAAATAAACCACGATGTACGGCTGGAGGTTGTTGTGTGCCCCGCCGCCGCCGGCATTTTGGTTCACAGCTGTTACTGCCTGATTGGTCGCCGTTGCCGCCTGGTTAGTGGCCGTACTATTGTTCACGGTCAAACCGGTGACTGCGCTCTTTGTAGCCAACGTATTATCTGCGGGTGTTCCGCTCATCGAAGTGTCAATCGTGAAGCCGCTAGACCCGCCGGTGGCCGTTGGGTACCGTTGTGTAGTATGTGTATGGCCGGAATCTGTGACGGTGTGGCCGTGAGCGTCCTGGGTGTGGTTGTGCGAGTCCTGGGTGTGGTTGTGGGCATTCTGCACATGCGTGTGAGCCGGTATTTGAGCCTCGGTTAGTGTTACCGTCTTAGCCCCGCCACTCTCCTCTACCACGTCGAACTCCGCTTGAGCGTCGTCCAGCCCGACCAAAGTTTTGCCGGCACCGAACGCCTCCCAAGTGCCCATCTCGAAAATATCGGCCGGGTTAGTCTCGACAGTTGAAATATAGATGCAACCTATGGGGTAGATGGTATCGAGGCTTGCTCCGCCCTCACCCTCCGCACCATGGGTATGATCTACCGGAGACTTCAATGCCAGCTTATCTTTTAGACTCATTACCTTACCCCCTAGACTATTATGGCCTCTGCCTTAAGCATCATCTCGGTCGTGCTAACAGCTATACCGATGCCAAAGAAACCATTACCGTGAATGTCTATTAAACGTCCGGCATCAGAGCCATAATATGGAGTGATTGCTCCCGGTGAAGTGTTTACCGCGGCATAGCTCCAACCAGGCACCAGCTCGATGTCGTCGGGGATGGTGAAATTATCCGGAACAGTTGGCCCAAACATTGTCACCATGCCCCGGTTGCCGGCCGTAATGGCCGCCTCTGCCACACCAATCGGCAGGTGAGTTGAATCTGTCGTACTGCCTAGATAATTACCATCGACCGATCGAATTGCTCCAGTAGGCTCGCCGGCTTTGGTTAGGTAGACCATCGATAGTTGGATGTAAGGGTTGCCAGCATCAACACAACGAAAGCCAAAGTGCAGCGTCGCCGCCGGGTTAAAGGAACCATTATCAACGTCCATGCCGGCGACCGTGAACTGTATATGGGTCAAGGTGTTTGGGGCGCTAAAAACCAGTGATTTCTTGACGTTGCTGGTCACGGCATTGGCCCCCGACGACATTAAAAACTCCCAATCAGTAGAGGCGGCCGAGGCCAACCCGATGATATTAACCACAAAACCGGTGTAATCGGTCGAGCTAATGGTTTTGTCTATGTAATCATTATTGCTTTGTGCGGTAGTCGCCTGTACGCCCATATTGTTGCCGGAGGCGCTGTTGAGGAGGGTTTGGCCAACGAAAACCCCGGTATTAACAGCATCGCTTTCCACCCATACATCATCGGCGGCAGTATCGGCGGCATAATCTTGAAAGTCATCAATCAAATAACGCGGTTGGGCAAAAACTATGTCGCCGGCGTCAATGTTCTCAAGAGCGTAAAAAGGTTTACGGAAAGGATTGCGACGAGTGTCGAGGTAGCCCACTAGATCGCGCTCCAGAAGATCTTTTGGTTGGCGGCGTCAGCGATAGCATACAGCTTGTTGGGGTTATCGACTTCTATAAACAACGACTCGCCTGGCTCAAGCAGCTGACCGTCGGTGGCTGCTGTAGTGCCGGCTGTCACGTCGGAGTTACCAATATAGAGATTACCGGTGTTGGTTGATGGCGCCCGGACTATCACCCCTCTTTTGGCAGTAAAAGATGTTGAGGTGATCTGTTCGGCCGAGGCATCGATGTCGAGGTTGGATCCGTGGTCAAAGGTAGCTTGCGTGTCCGTCAGCGATAGCACGTCCATGTCGCCAATGTTGCTTGTGCCGGCCGGCAAACCCACGTCAGTGGCCAAAACTACCCGCTGAGTATTGGCGCTCACTGATCCGGATCCGCCCTGCACCCCGGCTTGCCCAACTATGGTATTTACCTTCGCTCGGTCAGACTCATCCCAGTCGTCCATGATTTCTGCGGCTGCCTGGATGGCCTGCAGGGCGGTAGTCTGGATATCTTGTTTAGCCGACGTGGCAACGCCCGAGACGGTGATTGTTTGGGCGGTCGGGAAATAAACCGGAAATGGATCGCTGTCAGAACTTAGATCTACAGTCCCAAGTGCGCCATGCGCAAGCTTGATGATCTGGTAATGCTTGTCCGAAACCTCGTCGGTCGCAACCGTTTTGCCCGAACCCTCTGTTACCTCGATATCATCAGCCATCGTCACGATCCTCGAAAAATGGGTATAGGCAGCGTGGCGCGCCTTTTGTTTTGATTATACCCTAACCAAAGTTTTGTGCTATGAGTTGTTTGATCTGATCATTAGTAGACCCAAAAGGCACCGTTATGCCGAGCTTTTTGGCCTCGGCCATAAGTGCGGGCTTTTTCATGTCGTCGGTCAATCCTGGGGCCTGCTGTGAGGTTTGGGGCGGTGTTTGAGCAACAGTCTGTGGTTGTGCGGGTGGAACGGCCGGCGCGGTCATTGGCGGGATTGTCGGCTGCCCTACCATGGGACTTGCTGCGGCGGGTGGCGCCATTGGTGGCGGTGGCCCTACTAGAGTCTGACCATCTGCGGCCGCCTCGGCTATAGCGGCATCATCTTCGTCACTGGCATCAAACTCGGTCTTGCCCTCCATGGCTGTCCGGTTATCATTAAGCACACCGAGATTGGTTGCCTCGGGCTCTTTGACACCATTGGCTTCGCGGTTAATACGCTCGATCTCCTGCTGGGCTGCCAGGTTAGGATCGACGGCCCTCTGGGCCTGATGGTACGAATAGGTGCCAGTCAGAATGCTGGCGACAACCGGCGGCCGATGCTTTTTGCTGTTGAGGTAAGCTACCGACTTATAATCGGTCAGATGCCCGCCTTTGGCGAGGTAGGCATCTTTGTGGGCTTTTTCCTTGAGCAGCAAAATGTCGTTGGCCAGGTGCTTGGCGAAGTGCTCGGCCAAGAAGCGCTGCCAAATGATCTGTTGGCCAGGCCCTAAAGTGTAGTCGATACCTCCCCATTTGACGGTTTTCGACCTGTCCGTGGGGTTAGTTACATAAAGCAGATCTAATTCATGGTTTGCCACTTGTTTACTCCTTTACGGGTATGTTGTTTATGGCTTTAGTGTAGCATATTAGGCCGCGACTACGTTGCCGTCGCTGCTAACAGGAACCCAGAAACAGTAAAAGTCGATCACGCCGGCTGTGACATTGGCCGTTCCTAGAGTCATTATGATGTCTAGCCCACCGCCAATACCATGGGCTCGTGCGGCGATTGCCTCGGCCAGTGACGGAGTAGCATCAGCTCCCCAGAACTCATTGACCGCCAACAGCGTAGCATCGGCCACCTGGGCCAGAATAGCCGCTGTGGCGCCGGTGACACCAACCTCTATAGTTGCCGCGCCGACAAGTGTCGTTTTAACAACACCAACCACGACCACGGCGACATCGCCGGTCACTGTAAACAGGGTAGTCGGGTCGGCGGTACCATCATGGTCTCCAATGCCGTTGACGGTGTTACCGTCAAAGGTAATGGTTTTCTTCTCACGAAATGGCAGCCCAAAAAATGACGCAAAAGGCGCGCGGTTCCCATCTCGATCTTGAGTGGCGGCAAAACTGGTCACTTATAACCCCTATGAGTTAGCATGTACGATCAGCACGCCTTGGTCGTTGGTATCAAACACTGGAGAGTCGTTGTAGACATCTGTAACGGTGTTGGTAAGGTCGGTCGCGCCGAACCATCGGCTGCCGATTATGTAGATCTGGCCGTTACCAGTCGCCGACAGGTCCATGCCGACTGTCATTGCAGTAGATGAGCCCTTAGTGGCATTGGTAAATAGACAATTCTCGAACAGCAGGAATCGCTCGTTACAGTTACCCGTATCGGCCTTAACCCAAACATTGCCGGCGTCCGAAACAAAGGCGGGGAAAATACAGTTGCGGAAAATGTTGCGTGCGCTGGATCCAGTAATTTCAAGGCTGGCGTTGGCAGCAGAGCGGGTAACAGTGTCAATTCCGATCGTACAGTGGTTAAATTCGTTTTCGCCGGCACCGGTAATCAGGAGCGACCTGGCGCCTGTCTCGCCAGCCGGTGTAGCGTGGGCAATACCCTGGAAGTGAACATAGTTAAAGGTGTTATTGCCGGCGGTTATCTCCACCAGAACGTCGTTGTCGTTAAAAGAAGCTATAGAGATATTGGTAAATGAGCAGTTGGTAGCGGAAATCTTAAACACTGGAGTTGTCGAGCCACCGCTATAGTTAGCCCCAATACCATTGCGCGGGTTGATCTGTCGTAATGGTCCATTGCCAATTAGGTGGGTCCGGCGCTTGTTCCAGTCAATGACTTGTGTTTCGGCAGTACGCCCAGTGCTCGAGGTACCGATGATAACGATCACATCGTCATTATCGGCGGCCATATCGGCTTGGGCTTCGTAGACAGTACCATAGGGGCTATCGGGATCGTTCTTAGCCCCAATGATGGTAGCGCCAACAGAAGGGTCGACATAAAAGATATCGCCGACTTTTGGCAAACCAAGCATGCCACCTAATATCTCAGATGGATATACCTGTAGGCTCTTGCCAAGCTCTGGAATCACCGTGCCTAGTCTGCGCATTTACTACTCCTCATCCGGCACTGTGCCGCCAGTTAGATCGGCTTTAACACCGTTTTCTTTGTAAAAACTGTCACGGACAGCCTGCGGATCTTCGCCAGGCCAGCTAAAGTTAGGCTTATCGCTGGTCTTTTTGGCGGCCTTGTCCGAGGTACTATCTTCGGAAGGATGGCGGTCGTGGATGTCTTGACCGTTATTGTTCGATTTTCCCATTGTAGTGCCCTCCTCGGCCCTAACCTATCTTAAGCACGATGGGGAAGAATTCACCAGTCGCACCGGCAACAATGCTTGCGTTACCAACTTTTACAAAAGTGTCGACACCAGTTTGGTCGGTGGCATCGGTGACTGCGCCGGCGGTCGAACCGTCAGAACATAGATCACCACCTAGAGTCACGGCCGAACCACCCTTAGCACTGACCACACCGTTGGTTTTTAGCCAACCAAAGTCAGAGGCTAACAGATCGCGCAATGGAATACCGGCGGCGGTGCGCTCCTCAACAGCGGCTTCGACGAAGGCGTTGTAAGGGTTGTGTTCCAGTAAGTATTCAGTAGTTCCGGCGACCAAGGCAACCAAAAGCCCCTGATCAAGATCGACAACAATATCTGCGGAAGTGCCGGCAGCAGCGTTGTGCTCAACTCCGAGAGCCTGGCCCTCACCGGTTCCGTCGACAGTGACAAACCATCCCTGGTCGTACTCGCCAGCTGCGGCAGCCGTACCACCATTGTTAAGCGTGAGGCGGGTATCGCCGATGGCAATATTGCTGGCCGCATCGATGGTTTGGTTTTGGTGGTTGGCGATAGCTGCAGGGCCAAGTTGCAGTAAAGCCTTGGAGACATTGCTGGCTCCTACCTTACCGTAACGGTACATGTCGCGGCCGTGATTGGTCAGTACAAGCGTGCCGTACTGGTGGGTAGGATCGGCTTCGGTCCGTGTGTTATACGGGTCAAAGTCCATTACCTGACCGGCTAGTGCTGGAGAAAGAAGTCTACCCATCTCGTTATACCTCGTCCACGTTAGTTAGTACACCTTGGCGTCGTGGCTGCCAAGAGCCCATGTTGCCGATCATCAGCATGTCGGAGATGCCGGCAAATTGGTTTTGCGCTGATACAAATGGCTTCCAGTTAAAGCCGGTGAATTCGCTCATTGGACCTTCGCCGAACGTGGTCTCTACAACAGTGTGCTTGAAGGAGATCGGCTCGTAGCCTAAGCTGCGGGCAGCTTGACCGCTGATCGCCCAACCGAACCAGTCTATGTAGTTCTCGTTCAACATGGCGATCTTTTGAGAGTACCGTTGGCCGGCCTTCTCATCGCGGACCCAAGGAATACCCTTATAGCTCAATGCAACAAATCCGTGTTTACCGACTAGGCCCTCTTGCGAGCCGAAGCGGACCGTACCGCGGCTGTCCTTAGTGACAGTGTAGTAACCCTGTGCAGAGTAGGTCTCTCGGACAGTTGGGGTTAGCAACTGCTCGTATAGATCCTGCTCTGTCTCGCCAGAGTCGATTAGTGTTGGTGTGGTCATCCCTGTGCCACTGGTGACGTTACTGTAGAGCGTAGCCAAACGGGCCAGGCTCAATTCGCCACCTACACTTGTAAGGTCGGTAACAGTTGCATTCAAGACAGGATAAGTGGAGCGTGCTTGTCCTTCAAAGGTTGGAGCGTTCGTACCGTCGTCGATGATATAACCAAGACCAACAGGGTCTTTGCCAGAGTTACCGCTACCATCACCGTAGCCGTAATCACCAACTTTGTCGAACAATTCGTCTTGGGTTTCCTCGAGCGTCTCGGTCATAAGATCTGTGACGCGAACATCGGTGTCCTGGTTGGCTATCAACTCAAGACCGGATATGCCGATACCCTGGCGGGCGGCCTTCATTTCGACGTTCAGGCGTATCTTGGTTTCCAGTTGCTGGGGCTGGAAGGTGTCGAGCCCAGAAAAGCTAATGGCTTGGCTAGAGCTAGTGTACTTGATGGCCTTCTCGACTTTGTAGCCGCGGCCCTTTTTACCATTTCCAATTAATCTAGCTGCTAAGACGTTACTACCAAGCACGTTGTAAACAACGCCAGGCAGCAAATATTGACGTGTCAGTGCTTGTACGCGCTCCCCAAAAGTCATCTGATGCTCCTATCAAAACCAAGTCAGATTGTTGTGAGACAGCGTAGCGCGTCATTCGTTATTGGCAATATAGCACACTTTTTTGGCTATGCAAATATCATCCTTGCGGCAGTTGGTTCATGCCGATTTCGGCCAGGGCGCTAAGCCCCATCCCCAACTGACTTTGTGTCGGGCCGGCAGGACCATAGCCTTGGCCCTGGCCACCGACAACCGGCGCACCACCGGCAATTGGAGCCTGGGCGGCGGCACTCTGCGAGCCGCGGCGGATAAGTTTGTTCTGGGCGACATCGAAGTAAACACCGCTATCGTGCAAAGCCTTTAGGGCAGTTGCGGCCGGTCCGAGGTTTTCGGGTCCCTGGCCACCCATGGCGATGGTGTAAGCATAGAGCTCACGTTTAGCCAAACGCCCAGGATCATTCGGGTTGTTCGGATCCATGACTGCCGGCAAAAGCCCTAATTGCTGCAATTGCATCTCGGTCATGTCGTAACGCTGGTTTTCCACAGCCGCCATGCTAGCAGCATTTTGGGCCGCTTGAACCTGCTCGGCTTGATAAGCCTGGATAGTATTGTTGGCGATCTGCTGGGCTTCTTGCTGCACGGCTTTGCGGAACTCGCCCCAGGTCTGGCCGCGTTCCGGCCAGTCGTCGCCGGCTGGTGGATTCTGCAGAGCCTGGGCAGCATCGATTACGTCTTGGGCCCAGTCAGGCATAGGAGGTGCTGCCGGCTGCATCGGATATTGCGTCGGAATCGGAGCCATAGGATATTCGGGTGCTGGCGCGCCGGTCGGTTGCTGCTGCAGGTATTGTGGCTGCGGTTGCTGCGGCATCGGGGCCGGTGCGAGTGGAGGTTGCATGTAGCCTGCTGGAGCAGGAGCGGGCGGTGTCTGCGGATATGGAGCCGGCGCTGCGGGTGCTGGCGCGCCGCCACCAAACATAAGTGGATTAGGCGGCCCAAAGATATCTGCTCCACCATTCGGATTCGCCGGTGCAGGCGGCAAACCATTGATGAGATTTGACATAGGGTCGTTAGGCTGCATATTCACTCCTTTGCGGGTGGTTATTTTGACTTGCTTATACTATAGCATGACCGACTTATTGTTGTGCGCGCTGGGTCAGAGTACTACCCACGGCCGCGGCCAAAGGGCTCTGTTGCGGTGGCGGGGTGAAGGCTCCTGCAGTGTCTGGACCGCCTTGTTGCGGTGGCGTGACGGCGCCCATGGCCTGGCTATTAACACCGGCCTCGGCCTGTTGTTTGGCTACCTGCTCATCCACCATCGCCTTAAGGCGCTTGACGTGGTTCATGACCATGTAGCGGGCAGCCTCATCGAATTGGCTAGGCTCGTGGAAATCGGGCGAGTTGACCAAGCTCAAGAAGTAATTAACGTACTTCTCGCCTGGCATGCGTAGTTGGACCTGCTGGCCGGAGCGCAGGATATCAACATCGCGCTCGGCATCGTCCTCGGTAGCAAATGGCGTCTCTGGATCGACACCGATCAGCTTCATGTAGGGCTCGTAGTTGCCGGTCTGCTGGGCCTGGATAAAGGCATACAGCCGGCGGGTGCGCTCGCGTGGGTTTTGAACATCGAGATCCTCCATCAAGGTGTAGGGATCGATGGCCTTGGCGTTCAGCATTTGCAAGGCGTCAGCGCGGCGGACCTGCTTATCATTGCTCGAGGCGACGACTACCACCTGAATATCGGTCTCGATCTTTTGGCGGTCCAAATCGACGTACTCGGTCTCGCCCTCGGTGTTGGTAATACGCAGCGGCGGACGGTCGTCATCATGGAACAGGCGCTCAAACTGCATTTCCCAGCAGCCCATCTCGTAGATGACTCTCTCGAGGGTGACGGTCACAATGTCGTCGCTGGTCACAAGATCGCCCTCGCGGGTTATCTGCTTGCTGATGCCGCTTTCGCCGGCCGAAGCGCCGACCTCGACGTTGGTGGCCCCCTGGACGGCAAACATGCTGTTCAGCCGGCCGCGCAGATCCAGAAGGTCATTGTAAAGCACCGGATTGGGCGGGGTGGCCGGAATGATCGACAGGGCCTTATTGATATCCTCGCCGGTAAACTCATCGGACAATATGATGGCTTCGTTGGGACTCGAGCTCATGCTGGCCGCCAACTCCTTGGTCATCGATCCGCCCAGAAAGGCTAGTTTTGGCACGCTGCGATCGGCAATTTCGGTAATTTGCCGCCGTCGACGGTTGACGATCCGGTTGATTGGTATGCCCTGCTCGAAGTCGGTTGTCGTCTCATAGACGCTTTCGCCGAGGTTAGAGTACGAAAACAGAATGTAATTTTTGCGCGGCCGGTCAAAGAAGTTGTTTTGCGGGTTGTCCCAATCGTAATAGGGGTGCTTCATGGAGCCCAGTATTACGGTGCCATATCTCCAGGCCACGCCCTGGTTGCAGTGGCCCTCCCGATCGTACCAACTAAAACAAGCCTCGGTGTAGATGATACGGCTGGGTATTTCCTTGCCGGTGGCCATCAGCGCGTTCATGAGCTCTTGAGCCTTGTCGGGGAACTTGTTTAGAACCTGCTGCGTCGGCTCCTCGACGTAGTGGAACAGCACATCGGTACCATCGATGGTAAAGCCATCTTCGTAGACCTTGGCGCCTTCGCCAAACAGTACATTTTTTGAGTCGATCAGTTCGTAAATTGATCGTTTATAAGTCTTGTCATAGCGGCACTTGATGATGCCGCTAAACTCCAGGTCCAGCTTGCGCAGACCGTTCTTTAAGAGACGTTTATTGGTGCTGCTGCTCAAGCGGTCACGCAAATAGGCCTGGATATCGCGGGCGGCTTCCAGGTTAAAGTCCTGTTTGTCGGGAGGCGAGGCAAAGATATCTGGGATGTGGCCGGTGGCCAGCTTAATCTTATTCTCGAGGTTTTGGCGAATGACGTTATCGATATGAGCCTCTTGGTAGCGGGCGTCAAGGCGGGTTTTGTCGACCTGGTTGCCCTTCCAAAAGTCGATGTTGGTCTGGCTGCGGCGGTCAATATCAAACTTAGCTCGAGCGGTCCGGCCGCGCTGCTCGGCAAAGTCCAGGGTCTGCAAGATGGTGGCCTCATTGATCGGCAGGGCCAGAGGCGGCGCCTGGACTACTACTTGGTCAGGAGTGACTAACTGATTCTGATCGTTATTCATCGACTACATTCCTATCCTGTAATAAATGGCGGAGCACCGCCTTTTGCCAACTCGGCCGTCGTCATACTTCACTACCATGCGTCCAGGGCAAATCACCTCGTCCGGCACGCCGAGCTTGGAAAACCAATCTACCTCGTCGCCGTCGATCATATTGTTGTCGGCGTCGTATTGACCATTCATGGTCAGACTAACGCCGCCGTAGTAGTTAAAGACCGCACAGCCACAATTATTACAACGGTACTGCTTCTTGATGCGATCCTTGGTTGGATCCAAAACTACCAGTGTTTTTTGTGGTTGGTATTCACCGATGGGAACAATAGAGCGGTGCGGCATACCAAATAGGGTCTTTTCCAGTAGATACGATGCCGCTTCGGCCGCGTTGAGCCCCTTGCCAGAGGCGATCCTCGAAATAGAGGTAAATATATGCTCGTCAACTTCGATTGTTAGCTCGGCCATTTGTCAGAATTATAGCACCCCCACTTAAAACTCCCCAGTGCCACGCGGTTGGCGCTGCTGCTGGGCGGCGGCCTGCAAAATGTCCGGCGGTACATATTCGCCTTTGGCGTTCTGCGGCCAGCCCATATTAGCCGGCGTGATCGGTGAACCCTGCATCTGTACCAACTGGCTGCTGGTAACAAACTTCGGTTTAATGGTCATGAGTCCGTAGGTGGCCGAGTCAAAAGCGTGGTCCTCGGCGTCATCGTCGATCTGTTCGACTAGCGTTTCGTCATAGACCAACTCCGGCACTGTCCGAATGAAGTTGGTGCAACTACTGTGGACCATCAAATAGGGGTAGCCATCAGGGCTCGGCGCCAGAAGCCGGTGCATCAAGGCAATACGGTTTAGCTTGGCGCCCTGCTTAAGACTCTCGGCGGCTTTAATAGGTATCTTGCTCTCTTTGGACATCACCTGGGCAATCGTCTGGCCGTCAGGACGCCTAGAAAAAGTGTCATGCGGCAGCACCAGGTACTTCACCGGATCGACGCCCTTGGGCCCGCTGATCCTGCCCAGCAACTGGCCCCACTGACGGTCTGTAACCTCATTGCGGTAGGCTTCACGGTAGATAAATAGGTGCTCGACGCCGTATTGGTTCTCGGGCATCTTGGCGATCCAGTGAATGCTGGTCGGGTCCCGATAGCCCCAGTCCAGGGCGGCAATGCGCTGGCACATACGGACATCGAACCAGAAGCGTGAGAAAACATGGTGCTGATAGCGCCACTCGGTAAAGACCTGACCTTCAAACGCATCCCACTCACCCTCGCGCCACATCCGCCACAGCTTTTCGTCGACGTATTTGATACCTTCCAGCCACTGCACATAGCCAGGATCGGTCTCGACCAGTTTAGGATTATCCTCGATACGCGATGGAATAAAGATCGCCCAACGGTTAGTAGCAGGGCTCATAAAGAAGGTGTCCCACGGTGCCGCAGCCACAAAGCGCCGACGCACCCACCCATGGCCTTTACCGCCAGGATTGGTTGTCATGAAGATCTGGGCTTTGATTTGCGGAATCGTCGACCGGCACGAACCGGTCAATTTGGTGTAGGTGAGCTCATCCTTAAGCTGGGTCAACTCCTCGATCAGAATACGGTGGTACTCATGGCCCAGATAGGCGCTAACGTCCTTCATGTGGCCAACGATAATTTTAGCGCCGGAAGGGAATATAAACACCGTCTGCGGGTGCTTGATCAGCCTGGCGCCATAGGCCTTGTAAACACGCTCGGCGCGGTCTAGCCAGTCGTTGAGGTCTTTGGCACTGCGACGCAGCACTAGCGCTCGGAAAAAAGGGTGGCTAACCGTCGGCTTCCAGCCAAGCGCCTCGATGGGCTTGATCAGCCAGAATATGCCGGCGTCCGTTTTGCCGCCTAATTAGCCCCCCCGAGCGCCGCCATAAAGTATTTCAAAAACATTATCAGGAATACGCAAGGCTCTCTCTTGTTTTCCTGGATTGGGTCTCCATCTTAGTACGTTATCGACTGCTTCGGTAACAGTAGTCAAGGTCTCTACGGCGCTCAGGGGGTCACTCCTTTCTGCCAGCGGCGGTGTATGTTAAGTTTTATATTCATAGCTTATGCCAGAGCTTCTATCGTCTCGACCACTTTATCATCATCCTCGACAAATTCGATCTGCTCCATTTCCTTGGCGTGCGCGGCCTCTTTGGCGGCCTGGGCCTTGTAGATATTGTCGGGCTTGGAGTAGCCGGCTTTCTTCAGATCTTCGGGGGTAAAGTAGGTCGGGATCATTTCGGGATAGCGGGCCAGGAAATCTTCGTTTGGCACCAATTTGTGGGTTTGGTGGTCGTAGCGGTGCGGCACAATGATGTCGCCCTCGAACTGCTGCTGCTGTTGGCGCACGCGGTCGCTGCTGCGGGTCAAAATGCCGGTTAGGTTGGCCCCACCATTTTGCGACATGCCCCGACAGTCAGCACAGGCTTCACCATGCTTGTCGATAATTAAACGATGGGTAGGCTTATTGCAATTTGGACATACCATGATATTCTTTCGGTAATTCGTAGAATGGAGCCTGTTGCTCTAGGTACACCCTAATGCCAGGGTACCCCTTACGCCATTCGTCCGCCTGTTTAGCA